>Ga0316193_10000030_pt1 | contig 62275 bp, 52 predicted proteins | sample MerIslsedime2_MG_FD_207735 | JGI IMG/M metagenome (GOLD analysis project Ga0316193, IMG submission 207735) | Coastal sediment microbial communities from Maine, United States - Merrow Island sediment 2 | ecosystem: Environmental > Aquatic > Marine > Coastal > Sediment | place: USA: Maine... | reverse complement strand
TCGCCGAACTCATTCGACTGAACGAGGCCTTCGCCCGTCGGCTTGGGCCGTCGCGTGCGGCGCGCACGTGCAATCGACGATGCGACGGCAAGTGGATTCGGCTGGGCGTTCATTGCGGTCCCCCCGGACGTGCTCTCTTCGCTCAACGGTGCAACGGCTCGGTCTGTTCCCGAACGCCGGTCGTCAATTCGTCGTCGACTTCCCCTTGTACATGCGCAGGTACACGAACCCGACGACACCGGCGAGGATCGAGCCGATGAAGATCCCGATCTTGGCTTCGTCGGTGAAGAGATGGGCGTCCGCGCTGGATCGGAACGCGAGTTCGGAAATGAACAACGAGACCGTGAATCCGATTCCGGCTAGGAACCCAAGACCGATGATGTGACCGAATCCGGTATGGCGCGGGAGCTGTCCTATCCCGAGCTTCAGCGCCAGCCATGTCGCGAGAGCGACGCCGACGGGTTTGCCAACCGCGAGACCGACGGAGACACCGAGAGCAATCGGGCTGAGCACGGCCTCCACGATGTCGACCCCCACGAAGCGCACGCCGGCGTTCGCCAGGGCAAAGAGGGGCACGATCAGGAAGGACGACCACGGATGGAGGGCATGCTCCCACCGCTCGAGCGGCGACACCGACTCCCGAGCGATTGCCGCGAGCGCCAGGGCGTCCTGGTCGAGCCGGGCATGAGCTTGCGGAGACGCCTGATCTCGGTCGAAGCGCACAAGGATCCAACCGGCTCTTCTGCGGAAATCTGAGTCGCTGTAGTACGCACGGGCGGGGACGAGCAAGCCGAGGATCACGCCGGCGATCGTTGCATGAACGCCCGACTCGAGGAACGCAAACCACGCGATGAGCGCGAGCGGCAGGTAGATGATCCCGGCACGGATTCCTGCCTGCCTCGCAAAGATGATCAATAGCAGGGTCGCGACAGCCACGACCATCCAAATGAACGAGAGGTCCGACGTGTAGAAGATTGCGATGACGACGATCGCTCCGATGTCGTCAACGATCGCCAGAGCGAGCAGGAATAGCTTCGCTCCGACCGGGACACGGCTGCCGAGGAGTGCGATCACTCCAACGGAGAAGGCAATATCCGTTGCCATCGGGATTCCCCACCCCGAAAGTGCATCGGCCGGTCCGCTCGACAACACGAACGCCACGTAGATGAGGGCCGGGACGATCATTCCGCCGAGCGCGGCCATCGCGGGGAGGGACGCCTTCTTGACCGTGTTCAGCTCGCCGACGACCAACTCGCGTTTGATCTCGAGGCCGACGACGAAGAAGAAGATCGCCATGAGGCCGTCGTTGACGAAGTGTTTCAGCGATTCGTCGAAGTGGAAACTGCCGATCGATATCGTGATGTGGGTTTCCCAGAACTCGAAATACGAGTCACCCCAGGCTGAGTTCGCCCAGATCAGGGCGGCAACGGTTGCGGCGAGCAGCACAAAGGCGCCCGAGGCCTCGGTTGCCATGAACGAGACTGCGGGACGCACGAAGCGCCGCTGAAGCGGCCCGTCGGTGTGAATCCAGGTTCGGTGAAGCGGTTCGGTGTCTTCGTCCATGCGTTCGAAAGAGGCTAGTGGCGGCAGATCAGCTGATGTCCGTCACAGCCAGGCGCCACCCACTCGTTCTTGCGTAACTATCGGAAGCCGGCTTCCACTATCTACGCAAGAACGAGAAGCGGTGTCGGATCGACCGACCTCTGCTGCGGCCTTGTACCATCCCACCGCCTCTCCGGAAGGGCCCGTTGCTCCTCGACGCCATCAGAATCATCGTCGGCCTCGTTGCGTTGATCTACGCAGCGGATCGCCTCGTCAAGTCGGCCGTGCGGATCTCGCGCGCATTCGGCGTTTCTGTTGTTCTGATCGGCGCCGTCATCGTCGGGTTCGGTACGTCGGTGCCGGAGTTCGTGGTCTCCGCGATCGCTGCGCTCGAAGGTGAACTCGACTTGGCGGTCGCCAACATCGTCAGCTCGAACACGTCAAACCTGACACTGGTGCTCGGGTCCGCCGCATTGATCACGCCGATCATCGCGCGACGACAGATCATCAAGCGAGAGGGTGCGCTCATGTTCGCTGCGGTTGCTTTGTTGACCGCATTCCTTGCGAATGGCTGGCTGAGTGCCTGGGAGGGTTTCGTCCTGCTCGGCCTCCTGTGTGTGGCGATCTGGCTCATGATCCACTGGTCGAGTGACGATCCGGACGCCATCATGGCGCAGATCACCGACGCCGTGGAACCGGACAAGGATGTTCCGAAAGGCCGGCCCGAATGGCGGACCGAGGTCGGCAAGGAAATCGTGATCGGCGTTGTCGCATTGGTCGTGACGGTGATCGCCGCCGACCTCCTGCTCGATGGTGTTGTCGGGGTCGGCGAACGGTTTGGGCTTTCAGCAGTCTTGCTCGGCCTCATTACCGGCGTCGGAACGAGCCTCCCCGAGCTTGCGGCCGGGATCTCGGCTGCTCGCCACCGGGAGCCGGAGCTTGTGCTCGGCAACGTCCTCGGCTCCAACATCTTCAATTCGCTCGGAGTGGTGGGCCTGGCCGCGGTCCTCGGTCCGGGCGCCATCCCCGAGATCACAGTCGTGCCCCTGGCAATCATGGTTGGAGCCGCCCTCATGGCGGGTGTTTTCTCGATCACCGGTCAGAGGATCGACCGAACCGAGGGAGGGGTTCTGCTGGCGGGGTTCGTCGCGTACGCCGTGTATGCGTTTGTGTGAACAAGTAGCAAGTAGAAAGTAGCAAGGCAGCTTTGCTGCCGCGACGTGGGCGGGACCCCAGGAATCACTTGGCGTTCGTGGTACATCGAACATGTGCATGACTTCAAGCGCCTTGTTGTGTGGCAGCGGGCTTACGCGTTCTCTCGTGATCTCATTCCGCTGACGGGTCGCTTTGTCGGGCCCGCTCGATTTGCCCTGGCAGATCAGATTGCCAGGGCAGCCATGTCTATTCCATCCAACATCGCAGAGGGAGCCGGACGATCATCAACACGAGACTTTCGACGTTTCTTGACCATCGCTCTGGGTTCGTCGTATGAACTCGAGACCCAAGTCATGCTCGCTCGAGATCTTGCCCTTGTGCCCGACAAGACGGCGGCCGCCTGCTTGACCGAACTTGGCGAGATCCAACGGATGCTCCACGGTCTTCGATCGAACACTCGACCGTAGGGGATATGCAGTCAAGAGACGGTTCGGCGCTGCTACTTGCTACTTGCTACTTGCTACCTGCTACTTGGTTCCTTTTGCGTCCCTACCCCGCGGGCACCAACGTTTGCACTGCTTCTGCTGCTGCGTCGACCTGGGCTCTCGTCCAATTCATGGGGGAGTACTCGCCGGCGAGCCAGAGGGGGATCATGTCGTCGTAGTGGGGGTGGTCGGCGTGACCCGATTGGCCGGTGGTGTGGGTTGTGAGTGATCGGGAAAGGTCGCCAAGGTCGACGAGCATGCGCATCGACGGCAGCCACGTTGTCTCGAACCCTTCGTACGCCGTCCATCCGGTCGCGTTCACGAGGTCGCTGCCTCCCGATGTGGCGAACGGGCCGCGGTTGAAGCGGTCTTCGACGAGTCCGATTCCAGAGTCTCCGAGTGTCTGGTTGCGGAACACCGACACGTGCATGTCACCCCAACTCCATTCCTCGGGATCGTCGCTGAACAACCCCTGCAGGTCGGAGTACCCGTCGGCGAGCGCACGAGCGAGGATGACGTCGCGATCCTCGACCGTGTCGGTCGTCTGGTCATCCCAGAACGGATCAGCGGGACTCTCGAGCATCGCACCGACGACGGTGTACCAGCGCCCCGCCCCGTTCGGCCAGTAATCCTCGGGAAGATCATCGTGGAACGTGTATTCCAGGAGACGCGTCCAGACGGCGTTGAATGCCGCCGCGCCACTCGAGTCAACCTGGTTCCCGAGATCCCACGAGGCGAGAACACCACGAAGCGGAGTGTCGAACTCCACGAGATAGGGGACAACTCGTTGCGCGTTGAGGCTGTATGAGTCGAACTGGATCGAACCATGCTGTGCGAGTCCAATTCCGGAGTTGGACCCAACGAGATCGACGATCCGCCTTGCGCGATACCCGTGGTTCCAGTCATACGTGATCGGATTCGGATAGGTGTCGTCAACGACGGCGTTGTTCGCCGTGACGATGTATCCGCTCTCAGGGTTGTATGTGCGCGGTAGCTCGTCGAACGGTATGAATCCGGTCCACTCGTAGTCGTCGGTCCATCCGGGGACCGGAAGTGTCCCGTCGCCAGTCGCCCGGATCGGGATTGTGCCGGGTGCCTGGTAGCCGATGTTTCCGGACGTGTCGGCGAAGATGAAATTCTGTGCGGGAACCGTGAACGATGCGAGGGCCGCGCGGAACTCCTCCCAGTTCGCGGCCGTATCGAGACCGATGAAGGTCTGGACGATCCCCGGGTTCGTGTCGAGCGCCGTCCAGCGCAGCGCGATGGCGTATGGCTGCGGTGTGTCGACACCCGATTCGTCGAAGTCGTCGAGCGCCTCGTACGAGCCGGAGATGACCGGCCCGTGGCGAGTTGTCTTGACCTCGATAGTGACCGGGTCTCCGCCGGCCACGTTGATCGTCTCCTCGTGGACATCCATGTCGGTCCACGTCCCGTTCACTTCGTATTGGTTCGGGTTGTCGGGGTTGACCTTCTCGATGTAGAGATCCTGAACGTCGGGTCCGAGGTTGGTGACACCCCACGCGATCTCAGCGTTGTGGCCGATGATGACACCCGGGACTCCCGCAAACGAGAACCCTGCGACTTCGAACGGGCACTCGTTGGAGACTTCGGTGCAGTGGAGGCCGTTCTGGAACCAGATCGACGGCATCTGGATCGCGAGGTGCGGATCGTTGGCGAGGATCGGCGCTCCGGTGTCAGTGTGGTCACCGGACACGACCCACGAGTTCGAGCCGATGCCGGCTTCCGGGTCGGCGGCGCCGAGGGCTGCGATGAGGTCGAGGTTGGCCTGGACGGACGCAAGAGCGCGCTGAACGCCTGGGACGTTCCGCAGTGACGCTGCCACCGCCGCAGCTTCGTTGTCTGTGGTCGGCACGATGAACGGATTGGTCTCTCCGGGGTACGGCGGGAACAACTGCGCCACCTGCGCATCGCTGAGTGTTCCCAGAAGCATCGCCCGCTCGATCTCGGAGTCCATGTTGCCGCGAAGGTCCCAGGCCATCGCGATACCCCAGGTGAGGGTATCAACGGGGCTCCATGCCTCCGGTGTGTATCCGTGGTTGGTGAACTCGAGCACGGTGTACTCGAAGCTGAGGTCGGCGGGCGACTGCGTGGACAGGTAGGCGTTGACTCCGTCGGTGTAGGCCTCCATGATCGCCTGCATCTCCTGCGGTGCGTTGGCGAACTGAGCTTCAGCGATCTCTCGCCATCCGAGTGTCCGGAGGAACGTGTCGGTCTCGAGCTGAGATTCCCCGAACATCTCCGCGAGGCGGCCGGAGCCGATATGGCGCCAGAAGTCCATCTGCCAGAAGCGTTCCTGCGCATGTACGTATCCCTGCGCCATGAACACGTCGTGCGGTGTCGACGCGTAGATGTGAGGGACTCCCATGTTGTCGCGTACGACCTCGACCGTGGCGTCAAGACCGGCGATGGCCACCTCGCCATCAACATCGGGGAATGCACGCCTGACGGAGACCCGCATGAACAGTGCAGTCCCTACGACGGCGATCAGGAGGACCGCGGCTACGACACCGAGCAGGACCTTCCACCACGTCCGCGACCGCTCCTGCCCGTCGCTCGGCGCTTCTGCGTCACTCATGTGGCCGAGGGTACCGCCTCGACTCCCGCCGTGTCGTCGTACCATGGCCCCATGGAGAACTCGATGGAACCGTCAGACCCACACGATGACCAAGAGCCGATAACGCCTCAGGTGGTTGAGCCCACACCCGACGGACCGCCGGAGGACGAGGGCACCTTCGTCAGCGAACCGTCCAAGCTGATTCGTATCGCTTCGATGACGCGTGCGATGCTCGAAGAAGTCCGTGCGTCCGGAATGGACGACCTCGGACGCCAGCGGCTTCTCGACGTCTATCACCGCTCGATCGACGAACTGCGCGACGTGCTCTCCGACGACCTCAAAGAAGAGCTCGATTCGATCTTCGTGCCCCTCGAGCGAGAGACACCAACCGAGCCGGAGATCCGCGTTGCCCAGGCCCAACTGATCGGATGGCTCGAAGGTCTGTTCCAAGGTATCCAGGCGTCGCTCTGGACGCAGCAGATGTCGGCTCAAGCGCAACTTGAGCAAATGCGACGACGGCATGCCCTCGAGCCCTCGAGCGACGAGGAACAGCCCGGGTTGTACCTGTAGTAGTACCGGTCTGGCGCTCAGCCGAGACTCCGGGATCGGTCGCTACGATGCACCAACCGAACGAAAGGACGAAGCGTCGTGCAAGAGAGTGACCGGATGCTGGCCACTTCGGTGATGATCAACCGCTACTACGTGGATCTCACGGACGAAACGGTGCGCTTCGAAACGGTCCAAGCCGAGGATCTCGAAGACGCCCTGGGCGGAGTCGCGCGAGCGACGAAGCTCCTGAGCGACATTGATGTCGATGATCCGTACGCCCCTTCCGCACCGTTGGTCATGAACCTCGGCCTCCTCAGCGGCACGCGGGTCATGACGGGACTGCGCACCTTCTTCCACGGATACTCGCCGCTGAAGGTGGCGGACAGCGGCGCTGCCGGCCTCATGTGGACAGCCGGGAGTGGCCACTTCGGCACGAAGCTTCGTGGGCTGGGAATCGATGAGGTGATCTTCACGGGTCGCGCCTCGCGACCGACGCTGCTCCGACTCACTCAGGGAGACGACGGCGGACCGGCGAAGTTTGAGTTCCTCGCGGCATCCGACCTCGAAGGAAAGACGATCAACGCGCGTATCCAAACGCTGCACGAGCGGTATCCCGAGGCGCATTTCGCGTCGATCGGTCCCGCGGCCGAGCACTACGAAACGGTGCGCTACGCAGCGATCGGACTCTCATCCGACAATCAACTCGAGACCGGCGATGCTAAGCAGCGTTTCTGTGGGCGCGGCGGATACGGCGGCGTCATGGCGTCGAAGAACCTATGGGCGATTGCTGCCGACGGCCCTGACCCGGGCCGAACTCGTGGACTCCGGGACGTCAACCGCGAGATCAACCTCGGACCGGGGAGCGCCCGGTACCGCGACCTCGAAGATGATCGCGGTGGGACGTGGCGAACGCTGAAGTGGATGCACGAAGAGCAGGCGCTTCCCGAGTTCAACTACAGCCCGACCGGAACCATGGCGGCGGTCTCGCTGTATCGCCCGACCGTCGAAGAAGGGCCCTACGTCGTGAAGGCGGAGGGTTGCTACCTCTGCGGGATCCGTTGTCACAAGAACGTGTACGACGAAGACCACAGCGGCGAGGCGGGGCGCTTTCGCGCGAAGGTCGACTACGAGCCGATGGCCCTGCTGTCGTCCAACCTCGGGATCTACGACGCCGATGCTGCGCTGTCCTTGATCCACCTATCCGACGAACTCGGGCTGGATTCCATTTCCCTCGGAGTCACGATCGCCTACGTGATGGAGTACAACCGCCGCAACGACGGCAACCTGCTCGGCGGCTTGGCCTACGGCGACGTCGACGGAGTGGCGGCCGCGATCCAAGCAGCAGCCGAGGGTCGCCTCCCGGAGCTCAGCGGCGGCGTCAAACGCCTGTCGGAGCAGATGGGTGAACCCGGCTACGCAATGCACTCGAAGGGCGTCGAGTATCCGGCGTTTCATCCTCACGTGAATCCCGGATTCCCTTGGGCATTGGCCGGCGGTCACATGTCTATGCGCACATTCATGCTCTATGCCCAAGAGAAGCAGACTGATCTCGACTACTGGTTCGACGCTATCACTGCCAGCGGTCCGCTGTATCTGCTCGACGATCTGACGGGGCTCTGCAAGTTCGCGAATGCGAGTCCCGATCTCGAAGCAGAAGCAGTCCGGATCGCAACGGGTATCGACGTCACCGGAGAGGATCTGAGTCGAGCGGCGATACGGACCCAGCTACGCGGCTATGTCAATGAACGCCGCTGCGGGTTCGAGGTCGACGACTACCGGGTCCCCGATGAGGCGCACGGGCCAATGGGTGATTCGGATCTCGAGATCTTCAACACCCGCGAATTCTTCCAGGAGTTGCGGGCACGGGTGATCGAGACTTTGGACACCGAAGCGGCTGCTGCCGGTATCGCGTAGACGTCATGTCGTGGAGCTGAGTATCGTCGGCGGCGATGAGTCTGCTTTCACACGCGTCCGATCTCGAACTCGACCGCCCGATCATGCTGCTGGCCATGTCGGGCTGGGTTGACGCGGCTTCGGTTGGAACCGACACCGCCGAACGGATCGCCGCCGGAGGTGATGTGGTGGCGGCCTTCGAACCGGACGCCCTCTTCGATTACCGATCGTCACGTCCCACACTGCATTTTTCGGACGGCGACCTCACCGACATCGTGTGGCCGCGCCTCGAGATCATTCACCGATCTATCGATGGAGTCGAGTTGCTCATCGCAACCGGGAACGAGCCCGACTTCCGGTGGCAGGAATTGACTCGCGAGTTCGTCGAACTCACCCAACGGTACAACGTGAGCAAGTTCGTCACGCTTGGAGCCGTGCCGGCCCCCGTGCCGCATACCCGTCCCGTTCGTGTGGTGTGCACGACGTCCGACGCCGAGCTGCTCCTAGACGGCGACGAGGTCATGCCAGAGGAGCTTGTGGTCCCAGGAGCTGCCGTGAGCGTGCTGCGCCAAGGTGTTGCAGAGGCCGGTCTGCCGGCGATCGGGTATTGGGCTCAGGTTCCGCACTACCTCCAGAGCCCATTCCATCACGGAGTGCTCGGGCTCATTGAACGGGTCGGCGGACAGGTTGGTGTGCGGTTCCCGATCGGAGATTTGGCTCTGGAGGCCTCCTCCCAACTCGAACAGATCGACGCCGATCTCGCTGAGCGCGACGACGCTCGGCAGTACGTCGAGCGGCTCGAGCTGATGCAGGACGAACGACCCGAACTCGTGACTCCGTTCCAGGAGGTTCCGTCGGCCGATGAGATCGGAGCCGAAGTGGAGAAGTACCTCAGGTCGGCAGGCGATGAAGACTCACCGTAGATCGTAGACACGCTTCGTCTCCACCCCGAAGGTGGGGGAGACGCGAGCATCCGGATGGATGCGAGCAGAGGGGGCTGCCTGGGAGCCCGAGACACGAAGATGAGGTCCTAGGTCGGCTCGTAGCTCTCCGGCTAGTTGCCGATGATCCCTACGAAGAGGGTCAATACGGCGAGCACAGCGGTGACAGCGATCATCGCCCAAACGGACCAGGTGAGGCCCCGCATCGACTTCACCGTGTCGTTGAGCGCCGCGACGAGATCATCGAGGCGTGGATCCGCACCACCCGGACTTGCAGGTGTTGTGGGGGTGACCCGCGTGCGTTGCACCGGGGCCGGCGCGGGAGCGGCGGCCTGCGCCTTTGTGGAAGTTTGCTGAGGTGCCGGGGACGGTTTCGAAGCGGCCGAGGCCGAAGGTGGCGATGAGGCGGCAGGCTTCGATGTCGTGCTTGCCGTCGGCGTGAGATGCACCTCGGCGCCTTCAGTGGGGTGGCCGAGTCGCACGGTTGTTGGTCCCTTGATGTCGAGGAACTGGATGCGGGCTCCGTTGTGGAACGTCCCGTTCCTGCTGGACGCATCCTGCAGGACCCAGTGGGAGCCGTCGTACTTCACCACCGCGTGGCGACGCGAGATGCCCGGTCGGGCGACCCGGATGGTGGCAGACGCGTCCGCGCCGATTACAGCCGTCGTTCCGGCGGGAACGGTGACTTCATTGCCGGTGGCAGCGACCCTCAGGTCCATGAATCCCCATTTGCATGAGCTTGCTGAACGTCGAAATCTAGCGGTTCCGGGGCTGTTGTATCAAAAGAGTCACGCGCCGGCCACTCAGAGCGGCAATGAGGCCCGCACGGTGGTTCCCGATTCGGCCTCCGAGCTGATCGAGATCTGTCCACCGGCTCGAGTTGCCCGCTCTCTGAGATTCGTGAGTCCCAAGCCCCATGCGACGGCTGCGGGATCAAAGCCGATGCCGTTGTCCGAGATCAGGAGGGCGACCCGGTCATCCCCGCCGTGAATCTCGATCGTGACCCGATCCGCCTGGGAGTGGCGGAGCGAGTTGCTCAGCGATTCACGCACGAGTTGCGTGGCATCCTCAACGACCTTGCGGGGGAGTGTCTCAAGGGTTCCGGTGTACGTGACGTGCACTTCGGTGTCGTGCGGGCCGGCGAGACGAGACACGAGCTCTCGAAGTTCTGACCGCAGCGTGCGTTGATCATGTGCCGGGGAGCCGAGATCGAAGATGAATCCGCGCAGCGAGGTGATCGTCTGGTCGAGGCTCTCGACATCCTGCTCGAGCGCCCTCCGAATCTCCGGATCGGCGACCTTCAGTGCCTGCCCTTGAAGGGAGAGGCCGACCGCGAAGAGATTCTGGATGATGGCGTCATGCAGATCACGAGCGATACGTTCACGATCCTCAGCAACCGCGAGGCTCTGGAGACGGCGCTGGAGGCGTACCGTTCGGATGGCGGTCCCCGCGATCATTGCAAGCGCTTCGACGAGGGCTTCGTCTTCCTCGGTGAAGCCGCCTTCCTTGTCCGTGAGATACAGGTTTCCGAAGAGGTTTGGCCCGGCCCGAACCGGAACTCCGAGGAACGGACCCATCGCCGGATGATGCGGTGGCATTCCCACGGCATCCGGATGGTCGGTGATGGCGTCGAGCCGGACCGTCTTGCCTTCCCTCGATATGAGGCCGAGAACGCCGCGTCCCCGTGGAGGGCTGCCTATCGACTCCGCAAGGCCGGGATCGAGGCCGGCGTGCACGAAATCCACAAGCGTTCCGTGTTGGCCAACCACTCCAAGAGCGCCGTGAGGCGCGCCGGTGAGATCCATGGCGATCTCGACCGTCGTTGCAAGAATCGCCTGCAGATCAGTCTGGCCGGCTACCGCTGCGGCTCCTTCGACAAGGTCGCGAAGCCGCGCTGGAGTGAACTGTCTCAACACCACGGGAGAAGGCTACTCGGTTGCGAACAAGGCCAATCAGCCCCCGTCAAGTCCGCGGATGCGGTAGCTTTCGGGGGTGCCACGAAAGAAGAAGCCGGCTGGCTCACTCCGCGTCGTTCTCGTCGACGATCATGAGGTGGTCCGCCGGGGGTTGCGATCCCTCATCGATTCGTACGACGACCTCACCGTGGTCGGCGAAGCCGGAACGGCAAAAGAGGGCGTGCGGCGCGTCGGCTACGACGTGCCGGACGTCGTTGTTATGGATGTTCGCCTGCCGGACGGCTCAGGCGTTGAGGCGTGCCGAGAGATCGTCGATCGTTGGCCAGATGTGGGGGTGTTGATCCTGACATCGTTTGCCGACGAGGAGGCGCTCATGTCTGCAATCATGGCTGGTGCCGCCGGGTACGTTCTCAAGCGGATTGATGCGGAGGCACTGATCGACAGCATCAGGCGAGTGGGTGCAGGCGAGACGCTGCTCGATCCGGCCATGGCCGAGCCGCTCTTCGACCGGTTGCGCGGCCACACGGTGGACGACCCGCTCATCCGCAGACTCTCTCCGCAGGAACGCCGAATCCTGGATTTGATTGCCGACGGAAAGACCAACCGCCAGATCGCCGAGGATATGTTCCTTGCCGAGAAGACGGTCAAGAACTACGTCTCGAACCTCCTGGCCAAGATGGAGATGTCGCGCCGGAGCGAAGCCGCTGCCTACGCCGCCCGCGTAGCTAGCAAACACGAACACCAATACCCGCCGGAGGAATGGAGCCAATGATGCTCCGCCCGGGGAGCGCCAGATGAGGGTTGTCGACGTCATGACGGCCGATGTCGTCTCGGCACAGCCGGAGTGGTCCCTGAAAAAGGCGGCGCGCGTGATGATCGACGCCGGGGTTTCCGGGCTGCCCGTGGTCGGAGACAACGGCATGGTGGTCGGCATCATCACGGAAGCGGACTTCATCGAGACCGAAGCGGGCCGGACGATTGGCCGTCAGCGCCTCTTCGACACCGTGTTTGGTGAGAAACGAACGCGGACTCCCTCAACCGTAGAGGCAGCGATGACGCGATCGCCGATCGTTGTCGATCGGAACACCACGATTGCAGAGGCCGCTCGCCTGATGGCCGACCGCAAGGTGAAACGGCTTCCCGTGGTGGACCCGAATGGTCGTCTGGAGGGCATTGTGGGCCGCGGCGACATACTGGTTGCGTTCGCACGCGACGATGAAGTGATCGCAGATGCTGTTGAGCGTGGTGTGATTCGGAGAATCCTCATGCTCGAATCTCGCGACGTCTCAGTCCACGTTGCCGACGGCGTGGTGATGCTGTCGGGTCAGGTTCCAAACCGGTCCGACGCAAAGCTGCTGGAGGAACTCGTCGGCCGCATCGAGGGTGTCATCCGATATGAGAGCGATCTGGTTTGGTCCTTCGACGACATCTCGGCCGGACCTGCGCTGTAGTCGACCCGACCGGAACACCACTTCGGGAACAAACGCGCCACCTTCGGCGTTGGTTTCGCACAAGTCGACAGGTGGAGCGACCTATGGTGTCCATAATTGGCGAGCCGTACCTCGATGCAATCGAACCGTGGCACGAACAGGCTGCGTGTGCGACGTACTCGGCGGAGGTGTTCTTCCCTCCAAGCGATGTGCCGGGGTCTGCACGAGCCGCAAAAGCGATCTGCGCCTCCTGTCCCGTCCAAGACGAGTGTCTGACATTCGCTCTGGACACGGGGCAATCCGAGGGCGTATGGGGAGGCATGGATGCCGGCGAGCGGCGTCGCCTCCGTCGCCGAATTCGAGATCGCGCTCGTCGCAAGGCTTCCTGAGCTTCCCCGAGGCGGCGCTGCTTCTGCAGCTACGATTCTCGGCATGAAGACCAAGGAATACAACCGTCAGCTCGCCAAACTCGAGGTTGAGCTCGCCAAACTCCAGGCCTGGATCAAGGATCAAGGACTCCGCATCGTCGTGATCTTCGAGGGTCGCGATGCAGCCGGGAAAGGCGGGACGATCAAGACGATCACCCGGAGACTGAGCCCTCGCGTTGTGCGCACCGTCGCGTTGCCGGTACCGACGGACCGTCAGAAGACGGAGTGGTTCCTCCAGCGCTACGTCCCACATCTGCCCGCCGCCGGGGAGATGGCCCTCTTTGATCGTTCGTGGTACAACCGCCTCAATGTCGAGAAGGTCATGGGCTTTTGCACCGAAGCGCAATACCAACGCTTCCTTACGCTGTGCCCTTCGTTTGAGCAGACCCTGGTGGACGACGGCATCACGCTGATCAAGTACTGGCTGCACACGAGCGACGACGAGCAGGAACGCCGTTTCCAGGCGAGGAACACCGATCCGAGGAAGCGTTGGAAGCTGAGCCCGATGGATCTGACTGCCCGTTCCCGCTGGGTCGACTACTCGAAGGCTCGGGACATCACGTTTGAACACACAAACACGCAGTGGGCTCCGTGGCATCTCGCCGACCTCGAAGACAAGAAGGTCGGCCGGCTCAACGTGATCACCCATCTCCTCAGCCAGATCCCGTACGAGGACCTCACTCCGCCGCCCCTCGAACTGCCCGACCGGCAACCGGCCGGCGATTACGCGGCGCCCAACTGGAGTGAACTCGAGATTCCCCGGACCTACACATAACCACGAGCGTCGCAGACGCTCACCTGATGGTCGTTGCACAAAGGGTGTTCCGCCATACACTCTTGGTCACCAGGACCGACGGGAACTCTTTTGCGCCGAATACTGATCTCAATAGTCATCGCCGTGCCGGTGGTGATCGTGCTGATCATCGCGGGCTCGTATGTCTACGACGAGGTGATGCACCCCGACCGAGTCGGACGGAACGTCTCGGCGGCCGGCGTCGACGTCTCCGGTCTCTCGAGAGAAGATGCTGTCGCGGCGATCGTCGCGTACGAGCAGCAACTCGTGGAGACACCGGCGACGTTCATTGTGGACGATATTGCGGTTGTCCTCGATCCGGCGGACGCCGGACTCGCCGTCGACGAGGAGGCAATTGTCGACGAGGCCTTGGCTCAACGGAGGAGCGGAGGGTTCCTATCCGACTTCGCGGGCTGGGCCGGAGCTCGATGGGATCCGGTTGTGGTCGAGATCCCCACAACCGTCAACAACGAGATGATCGAGGTCGTCCTGCACGATTGGGATCGAACGGTTGTCGATCACCCGGCCTATGAGGGTGCCGTGCTCGTGGAGGACAATGTGGCGGTTCCCGAGTACCCGCGTCCCGGGGCCCTGATCGACCGGCCACCGGCATTTGCAGCTATTGCGTCATCGCTCCACACGCTCGAGCGGCTCCCCGTAGCCCTGCCGCTCACCGACCTCGAGCCGACGGTCACCAACCGACAGGTCGACGACGCCGTGGCGAGAGCGAACGATCTCATTGGAGATCCGGTGATGCTGTGGCGCGAGGGATTCGACGGACGTCTGATGTTCACCTCGGCGGGGCTCGCAACGGCGCTGCGGACTGAAGTGGTCGTCAACTCGCCGGCCACCATCGTGGTTGAACTCGATGAGGCGGCATTGCGCGACCTCGCTGTCGGCGATGTCGAACGGTTCGCGACGCCGCCCGTCGATGCAGCATTCCACTTCGACAAAGACACCGGAGAGATCACGATCATCCCTTCGAAGCCCGGTACGGTCGTCGACCTTGCTGCGCTGCCTGCAACGGTCATCGATGCGGCGCTGAAGTTCGGGTTTGCGCGAGTCCCGACCATGATCGGCGACCCGGCAGCTCTCACGACCGAGATGGCCGAAGCTATGGGTCCATTCGGAGAGGTGTCGACCTTCACGACCTACCATCCGTGCTGCGCGAGTCGTGTCACGAACATCCAGAAGCTCGCCGATGAGATCGACGGTTCGGTCGTCATGCCGGGGGAGACGTTCTCGGTCAACGACACTGCCGGGAAGCGGACGTCGGCAGAGGGGTACGTCCGGGCCGGGGCGATCATCGGTGGCGAGGTGTACTGCTGCGACAACCCCGCGAACGTCGGGGGTGGCACCAGCCAATTCGCCACGACGTTCTACAACGCCGTCTTCTTCGGCTGCTACGAGGACGTGGAGCACCAGCCACACAGCCTCTACTTCTCCCGATACCCGTATGTGCGCGAGGCCACACTCGGGTTCCCCGCTCCGGACGTGAAGTTCCGAAACGATTCCGACGCCCCCGTGTTCATTGACACGTCGTACACGGGTGGTTCGATAACCGTCACCTTCTATGGAAACAACGGCGGCAGAACCTGCACGTCGGAGCGCTCCGGCAACACGATCACCCGCGTGATGGCTCACCCGGACGGCACCACGACCACACAGTCGTGGACGTGGAACTACAAGCAGCCCAAACCGAAGGTGACGGCAACAACCGTCCCGGCGGCCACGACAACAACCGTGCCGGTGGACACCACGACGACCCTGCCGGCCGATACGACGACAACAACGGTCGCGCCGACAACAACCGTGGCACCGACGACAACGGCTCCTCCCGAACCACCCCCCGTCGAACCACCCCCCGCCGAACCACCCCCCGCCGAATAGACGGCGCCTCCGGGCTGAGACAAGGAGCGAGTCGCCAGTCGCCGGACTTCGCCTCTCCCACGGAGTGGGGGAGGCGCGTTCGAGCGAATGCTCGGACGCGGAGGGGGCTTCATGCCGGAGCGCAGCGGACGGGACGGGTTCGACATCCACCAGGCCTCATCTTTGTGATGCGGGCTCCCAGGCCGCCCCCTCCTGCCCTCGCTGTGCTCGGCTACCCGGGTGGCAGGCCTCATCTTCTCGGTGCGGGCTCGCAGGCCGCCCCCTCTCGCCCTCGCTCACGCTCGGGCACCCTCCCCCACTTCGTGGTGGAGGGGAGAAACTGAGGAACGAGCCGGGGAAGCTCTGCTCGTGGCTTGCTCCGCTACTCAGCGACCTGCGCCGGCGGGCTCGCGGGGTAGAACTTCCTTCGCGCCCACAAGGCTACGTAGACCAGGCCGACGAGGGCTGGGACCTCGATGAGTGGGCCAACAACGCCGGCGAGGGCTTGACCCGATGTAATGCCGAAAACCCCGATCGAGACGGCGATCGCCAGTTCGAAGTTGTTGCCCGCCGCGGTGAAGGCCACGGCTGTGTTGCGCGCGTACGTGAAATGGAGACGAAGGCCGAGCGCGAATGACATGCTCCACATGATGCCGAAGTAGGCAAGGAGCGGCAGTGCGATGCGGACCACGTCCCAGGGGTTCGACGTGATGGCTTCGCCTTGATAGGCAAACAGCAGCACCACCGTGAAGAGCAACCCCCACAGCGCGACCGGGCTCAAGAGGGGGAGGAAGGTCCCCTCGTACCACTCGATGCCGTGAGTCCGTTCGCCCCACAGCCTGGTCAAGAAGCCGGCGACGAGCGGTATGCCCAGGAAGATGAGAACGGCCTGCGCGATCTCCCACATCGAGATCGCCACCTCTTCGGTCGCCAGTCCGAGCCAACCGGGCAACACCTGCAAGTAGAAGTAGCCCAGGAAGGCGTAGGCCACGATCTGAAAGACAGAGTTGAGGGCTACCAGCACCGCGGCGACCTCGCGATCGCCACACGCAAGGTCGTTCCAGATCAACACCATCGCGATACACCGTGCCAAGCCAACGATGATGAGGCCGGTACGGAACGCCGGAAGGTCTGGGAGCAGCAGCCAAGCCAGAGCGAACATGAGCAGCGGCCCGACGACCCAGTTCAGGAACAGTGATGTCGTGAGCAGCGCTCCATCGGTCGCAACGTCGTCGAGGCGCGAGTAGCGCACCTTGGCGAGAACCGGGTACATCATCAACAGCAGGCCGATCGCGATCGGGACCGATACGGTGCCGACCTTGAGCGTGTCGAGCGCGTCGTTGAGCTGAGGCAAGAGTCGACCGAGGGCGAGGCCAAGGAGCATCGCCAAGCCGATCCAGAGCGGCAGGTAACGATCGAGGCGCGATAGGCCTTGCAGGACCGGTGTATCAGTACGCACGGGCCGCCTCACCAAGCTGCGGTCTGGAACTAGCTCTCAGTGATCGTAACCGAGTTGATGGTGACCGGTTCGATGGGGCGATCCTGCGGACCGGTTGGGTTCTGCGCGATCGTGTCGACGACATCCAGGCCGTCGGTTACCTCGCCGAAGATCGTGTAGGCGTTCGGCAGACCCACGTTGTCGTGGCAGATGAAGAACTGGGAGCCGTTGGTGTTGGGTCCGGCGTTCGCCATTGCGAGGGTGCCCCGGCCGTACGTCGTCTTGTCGTGAAACTCGTCGCGGAAGCGGTAGCCGGGCCCACCCGTTCCAGTCCCGGTTGGATCTCCACCCTGGATCATGAATCCCGGAATGGTGCGATGAAAGATGACCCCGTCGTAGAAGCCGTCGCGAGCCAGGAACACGAAGTTGTTCACGGTTTGGGGGGCGTCAGCGGCATAGAACTCAACGGTTACCGCACCGGCACTGGTATCGATCGTCGCCGTGTAGGTCTTCGAGAGATCGATCGTCAACTCGGGCGGGGCATCATATTGGGCGGCCATCGCGGCTCCTCCGGTCGGTTGCTGTGCGGTGAACCCTAGGGAGGTCTCGTTCTTGAGCGGCGATCAGAAGGCGACGCCCGCGATCGGAGCAGCGGTTAGAAGCCGCGGCGCCTGCGGCGCTTGCGTTGCGAGCCCGGTTTGAACGGAGCCAACTCCTCAGGAGGCTGCCACGAGAAGAGATCTGCGACCCGCTCGTCGTTCGAGAACATCTTGATGATCGGCACGTTCAACCCTGCGCGACGCTGAATACCAAGCACCTCGTTCACCTGATCCCACTCCACGAGTGTGACGACGAGGCCCTCTTCGCCGGCTCGCGCGGTGCGACCAGAACGGTGCAGGTAGGTTTTGGGATCATCGGGCGGGTCGTAGTGAATCACGATGTCGACGCCCTCGATATGAAGGCCACGCGCTGCGACGTTGGTTGCAACCAGTGCTGTTGCCTTGCCCTCGCGGAACCGAGAAAGCGACTGCTCGCGTTTCTGCTGCGGGAGGTCGCCGTGGATCGCGGCGGCGGAGACGCCGAGATCGCGGAGCTTCTTGTTGAGATCGTCGGCCGCCCACTTCGTTCGCGTGAACATGAGGGTCCGGTCCGCGGTGCGACTGAGCGCTGCCGCCATCTTGGGTTTGTCGAGGTGGTGGACCTTGAGGAAGCGGTGCTCGAGCGTGTCCACGTGTTCGCTGTCGGACTCGACTTCATGGCTGACCGGGTCGGTCATGTAGCGGTCGACGAGCTCCTGCACTTGCGAGTCGAGTGTGGCGGAGTACAGGTAGGTTTGGTGAACGTCGGGGACAGCGGCCATGATTTTGCGAACCTGAGGCATGAAGCCCATGTCCGCCATCTGATCGGCCTCATCGAGACACACGACGCTGATGTCGTCGAGGCGCGCCTTGCGTCGCTCCATGAGATCGATGAGGCGTCCAGGGGTTGCGATGAGCAACTCAACGCCGGCATCGAGAGCGTCGATCTGGTCCTTCATCGATGCGCCGCCGTATACGGTGACCAGACGAAATCCGCGAGCTTCGACGAGTGGCTGAAGATCGCGCGTCACCTGCATGGCCAGTTCTCGCGTTGGGACCAGCACCAGGGCCCTGGGATGGAACGGCTCGGCTCGCTCCAGACCCTCGGCAATGGGGAGTCCGAAGGCGAGTGTCTTTCCGGAGCCGGTCTTCGCCTTCCCGAGCACGTCGACACCGGCGAGTCCGTCAGGGATCGTGGCTTCCTGAATGGGGAAGGGGGCCTCGAATCCGGCTTCGGTCAGAACGGCGACAAGTTCGGGGGCAATGCCGAGGTCGGCAAAGGTCGTGTCTGTGGAGAGTTCGTTAGTCATGATGAGGAGGTTGGCCGGACCCGGCCACCGCCAACGGTAGCGGTGGGAACGCAATACCCCACCATTCACCAGGTAGCCTGGCGAAGAGGCAAGACCGGAAGGAGACCTGACGTGCCGTGCGGCTGCTGCCTGGTGGCAACGGTTGGATCCATTGTCCCGCGTCTGACGCTCCTCTTCGTTTGGCTCTTCACCGATCTTGTGGATCGAGCCTTCGACGGGTGGATCGCACCTCTTGTCGGCCTTCTGCTGCTCCCGTTCACGACGCTCGCATTTGTGCTCATGTGGGCGCCAGGCCGTGGAGTCACCGGATTCGGCTGGTTCGTGGTGATCGCTGCATTCCTCATTGATGTCTCGTCGTACGCCGGCGGCGCCTCCCGTCGCGGCCGGCGCACAACAGCATCCGTCTAGGGTCGGTCGCTCTAGCCGAGAACTCGTCGCACGAGGCTCTGGCGAGCCGCAGCCCGCTTTCCTGCAGTAACACCAACGCCGAATGCGACTCCTGCCATGGCCGCCGCTCCGAGGGCAGCGGTGGTTCGTTTGACGACGGTCTTGCGCGTCCTGCTGAATTCGACGATCGGCCAACCGCGGTGGTACGCGATGGCCTCAAGCGCCCGGTCGGGGTTCACTGCCACAGGATGACCGACAAGTTCGAGCATGGGGAGGTCGCCGGCGGAGTCGGTATACGCGTAGGAAAGGAGAAGGTCGTAGTTGCGCTCTCGGGCGACCTTCTGGATGGCAATCGCCTTGCCCTCGCCGTAGCAGAACGGCTCGGCGAGCTCTCCTGTATACACGCCATCTTCGATCGCTGCGACCGTGCCGATGCCGCCGGTAAGCCCTATCGCGGTGGCGAAGTCCCCGACGATCTCGACCGGTGATGCCGAAACGATAAAGGTGTCGCGGTCGGCTGCATGGTGCAGATCGAGCAGGCCCCGTGCCTCGCGCCGGACCTCGGTCTCGAGCCGTGGGACGATCTGTTCCCCGAGTTCCGCCATCTGATCGACGGGTACACCCTTGATCGCCTGGAGCACGCGACTCTTGACCGCTTCGGTCTTCTCATCGGACGCTCCTGCGAACAGGAAGGTCGTCGCGGCGGTTGCGTCGGCAAGGAGTTCGCGTTTCGACACCATGCCAGCTCGATAGGCCGCTACACCCAGGGCGAAGACGGATGATCCGCTGATGATCGTGCGGTCGAGGTCGAAGAACGCTGCGCCGCGCCGGTTCCCGGTCTCGCTCATCGTGCCGTCTCGAGGCCGTCGACGGGAATGGCGAAGAGTTCTGAGGCTCCTGCGCTCGTGGATGGCAGCCAGCCGGCAGCGCGCGGCAGGATCTGGTGGGCATAGAACGCCGCCGTGTTGATCTTGGCATCGAGCCACGCGTCACGCTCTTCGGCTGCCGCGGCCAGGGCCATTCGGATCAGGTAGGCGCCACCGGCGACCGTGCCGAACATGTCGAGGTACGGCGATGCCCCCGCCAACCGGTCGTTCGGGTCCTCACAAGAGATCAGCCATTCCGTCGCTTCGTGAAGTGCCGCTACAGCAGGGGCGAGTGCTTCGCGCATGACCGTGAAACGCGGGTCGCTGGATTCGGCCAGCGGCGCGTCGAGTGCCGCCATCTCGTTCAGATACGACCGAACGACGGCACCCTCGTCCATGGGAAGCTTTCGTATCACGAGATCGATCGCCTGGATCCCGTTTGTACCCTCGTAGATCGGTGTGATTCGGGCATCCCGGTAGTGCTGGGCCGCACCGGCCTCCTCGACGTAGCCCACCCCGCCATGGACCTGGACTCCAATCGATGTCATGGCGACGCCGAGATCGGAGCACCAGGCTTTCGCGACCGGGGTGAGCAGAGCAACCCGATTCGCAGCCTCCTGCCGACCGGCCTCGTCCGGATGGCGGTGTGCTCGCTCTCCGGCTGCAGCCGTGTCATAGAGGAGGCCACGAGACGCCTCGTTGAATGCCTTCATTGTCATCAGCATGCGACGGACGTCCGGGTGTTCAATGATCGGAGAGGTCTCGGTCTTCGGGGTGCCGACGGCTCGGCCCTGGGCGCGCTCCTGCGCGAACGCCACGGCCTGCTGGTAGGAGCGCTCGGCGATACCCAGTCCTTCGAGACCGACCTCGCGGCGGGCTTGATTCATCATTGCGAACATGTAGCGCATGCCTTGGTTCGGCTCACCGACGATGTACCCGACAGATTCTTCGAACGAGAGCACACAGGTCGGACTGCCGTGGATGCCGAGTTTGTGTTCGATCGAGACCGTCTCGACGTTGTTCCGCGTGCCAATGCTGCCGTCGTCGCCGACAAGCATCTTCGGGACAACGAACAGCGAGATTCCTCTCGTACCGGGCGGTGCGTCCGGAAGTCGCGCCAGCACAAGGTGGATGATGTTGTCCGTGAGATCGTGATCGCCCCACGTGATGAAGATCTTCGATCCGCTGATTCGATACGAGCCGTCGTCCGCCGGGACCGCCTTGGCTCGCAGCGCCCCCACATCGGACCCGGCTTGAGACTCGGTGAGCACCATCGTGCCGGTCCACTCTGCCGTCACCAGCTTCTCAAGGTAGGTGGACCGCAGCGTTTCGTCGGCGTGGTCGCGGATCACGGTGATGGCGGAACCGGTCAGCATCGGATTCAGCGAGAATGCAAGGTTGGCGGCGACGAACATCTCGCTGATTGCGAACCCAACCGTCTCGGGGAAGCCGTGCCCGCCGAATTCGGGAGGTCCGGCGACGGCGCTCCAGCCGGCATCGACATACTTGCGCCAGGCATCCTTGAACGCCTCGGGCGTCGCGACGTCCCCGTCGTTCCAGGTACACCCGGTCTCGTCTCCGGCTCGATTCGTGGGTGCAACAACTTCGGACATGAACCGTCCGGCTTCGTCGAGTGCACCGTCGATGGTGTCGGCGTCGACGTGTTCGAATCCGGGATATCCGATCAGACCGTCGAGGTTCGCGATGTGCCGGAGGTTGAACTTGATGTCGCGCAGCGGAGGTGTGAAATCAGCCATGTCGCGAGGATAGGCGACGTGACCGCTGCCGGACACCGGGCTCGGCTACGCGTCGGCGCTGACCTTCAGGCGTTCGTCGTTCTCTGCGAGTGAGTCGGATGAGAGGAGTGTCCGAACATCGAGGGCGAAGTCCATGACCCGCGCATCGACCCACATTGCGTTCTCGTCAAGCCAGGAGTCGATGAATTCGACGGTCTGGAGGGTGTGAGTTGTTTCGTTCGTTCGTTCGGCGGTCATCGCTTCCCGTTCGCTCGGTTACTAAATGGTACGGCGTAGTCTCTCGTATTCCTCATACATCGACCAGAGGAGCCACATGCTCAAGCGTCATCTTCTTGTGGTCATTGCCGTCGTGGCTCTCGGCCTTGCAGCGTGCTCGTCCGGCGACGACTCCGCAGCCGATGACACCACAACCACCAGCACCAACGGAGGGTTCATGGTTCAGGACGGAGATCTCGTCGAAGTTCACTACAGCGGCACGCTCGACGACGGTTCCAGTTTTGACTCGTCACGAGAGCGCGGGACACCACTCTCATTCACCGTGGGTACGGGCCAGGTCATTCCCGGGTTCGACGATGCGGTTCGTGGTCTCGCCATTGGTGAGTCCACAACGGTGAGGATGCTGCCCACCGACGCGTACGGCGAGTGGAGCGAGGATCTCGTGGTCGAGGTGCCCTACGGACCATCGCAAGGCGACGTGGCCGTCGGAGACGAGGTGTTCCTCAACACGGGACAGTCGGCCATTGTCCTCGAGGTCAAGGCAGACATGGTTGTGCTCGATACGAACCACGCCCTCGCCGGCGAGGCCCTGACGTTCGAGATCGAAGTCCTGGCGATCACGAGACCCCAGTGAGACACGAGACGTGAGACGTGAGACCAATCTCACGTCTCACGTCCGGCAGCGAAGCGGAGTCGGTGAGCACTGAGGATCCGGCGTCCGCAGCTCGCGACTCAGGTCGCTTCGCCGGCCCAAAGATGCTGAAACTCCTTGCTTACCCTGAGGAGCTCATCCGCGGTTCCCTTCGCTTCGATTCTTCCGTCTCGCAGGACGATGACGAGGTCGGCTCGCTGGAGGGCGGGTTTCCTGTGCGAAACGACGAGCGCCGTTGCCCCCGAGTCGTCGGCGAACAATCGATCCCAGAGGAGCTGTTCGGTCTCAACGTCCAGGGCGCTCGAGAGGTCGTCGAAGACGAGCAGCTCCGGACGACGCACCAGCATCCTGGCCGCAGCTGAGCGCTGGATCTGTCCGCCGGAGAGTCGCACGCCACGTGGGCCAACCATGGTCTCGAGACCTTCGGGCATGTTCGCGACGTCCTGTTCCATGGTCGCGGTGTGAATAGCTTCCGCGACCTGTTCGTTGGTCGCGTCCACACCGAGCTTGAGGTTCTCCTCGAGGGTGAGCGAAAAGAGCCGTGGAACCTGCGGGGTGTATGCGGTGCGCGGAGGTTTCATGAACGAACCCGGATCAGCGACGTCTTTGCCATCCCAGGTCACACTGCCGGCGTCAGCGGGTAGGAGGCCGAGCACCGTCCTCAGCAGTGTTGTCTTGCCGGAACCGATGCGCCCGGTGACGACGACGAACCGCCCCCGATCGACGGAAAGGTCGATCGAATCGATACCTCCGCCGGACGACGGGTACACGTAGCTGAGCCCCCGTGCCGAGATGAGTGGAGTGTCGTGCTGCTCAGATGTCGGTGTGGAGATCACGCCGGGTTGAAACGGGGGTGCTGGAGGAGCAAAGAGGTCGCGGGGCGCAACGACGTCACGCCATGTCGCCCCGCGCATGAGCGAGATCATCCGATCGGCGGAAACGCCCGCCTGCTTGACCCTGGCGAGGAACAACCCAATGAAGTACGCCGAGTCGGTGACCATCGCCAGGAGATATACAAAGAGACTGAATTCGCCGACGGTGATCCCAGCCGAACCGTCGGTTGATATCGATCCCGCTGTGAGAATCAGTATGAGCCCGGTGCCGATGCTGACGGTGTTGTGGAACACCGCCTCGAGTCCCGCGGTGAACGTCCGGTCGCGCACCATCATCTTGCGCCGGACGTTGTTCAACTCGTTGAAGTGCCCGAGCATCATGGATTCAGCTCCGGCGACCTTCACCGATTGAACGGAGCCCAGCGTCTCTCCGAGGAAGCCCGTTATGGCCTCCGTCGACTCGCGTGCCGCGGTGCGATACCGACGGATCGTCGAACCCGTGCGGCTCACAACGAGAATGATGATGGCCACGGGAGCGAACACGACCAGGGTGATCACGGGATCGATCGAGAAGAGCAGAATCACCGCCACGAGGGCGGAGAGCATCGAACCGACGAAGTCGACGGTGAAGTCCATCGCTTCGACGGTGTGGTCGACGTCGTCCCGGAAGCGGGATACAACCTCACCGGGTGTCTCGTCGATGGGTCGTGCGCCCGGAAGCGAGAAGATCCATGCCAGCATCGAACCGCGCATCGAAGCTCCGGCGCGGAACAGCGTCTCGGAGTGCAGGCGCATCCCGCCGAACACGATGACGATGCGGGCAATGAGGTATGTCCAGAGCGCCGCGATGATCGTGGGCAGGTTCCAGCCGGCGGTCTCACCGGTGAGTTGATCGAAGAAGGCCGCGACGATCAGGCCGATCACGATCGGCATTGTCCAGATGGTGATCCACAGGACAACGCCGAAGCCGTATCGCACGGGCTGGTTGCGGATGAGGGTCAGGATCATGCGCATGATGGGCGCCTGTGAGCGGGTCGTCATGCGAGCACCTCCTCCATGCCGGTCGCGAGAAGTCGCGAGAAGCGCGAATCGGGGTCGGCGGCGAGCGCAGCGCGTTCGCCGAACTCTGCCACACGTCCTTCGTCGAGGATGAGGATGTCGTCGGCTCGTGTGACCGTGCCGAGCCGGTGAGCGATCACGATGCCGGTGCGGTTTTCGAGGAGATGATCGACAGCTCGTTCGATCAGCCTTTCAGTCGCTGGATCGAGGCGGGAGGACGCCTCGTCGAGCACAACAACGCCCGGGTCCTCGAGGAAGATTCGGGTGAACGCCAGGAGCTGGGCTTGGCCGGCCGATAGTCCGCCGCTTCCCGAGTCGAGGAGGGTGTCGAGGCCGTTCGGCATCGACGCGAGCCACGAATCGAGTTCGAGGCGATGGATTGCGTCGATGATCTGTTCTTCGGGGATGTCGTCGTTGAAGAACGTGAGGTTGTCCCGAATCGAGGCGCGGAAGAGCTGCACGTCCTGGGTGACCATGCCGACGCGTTTTCGGATGTCTGCAACGTGAGCGTCCCACGTTGCGACATCGTCGAGGCGAACTGAGCCGGCTTGCGGCTCATACAGGCGCGTCACGAGCCGCGCGATCGTCGACTTGCCACTCCCGGTGCGACCGAGCAGCCCGACGACTCGGCCGGGTGCGATGTGGAAGCTGACATCTTTGAGGACGATCTCGGAGGACTCCCCGTCGCCGGCATCGTCGTACGAGAAGCTGACATCGTCGAACTCCACGCTGAGCGAGCCTGCGCCGATTGAGTGATCTCCCTCCGCCTTCAGCTTTGTTGCGGTCGTCATCAATTCGTCAACTCGTGCGATGGCGGCTCCCGCCTTCTGGAGATCCTCCATCTGGGCGCGGATCTGTTCCATCGGGTGCCGGGTCATCTCCACGTAGTGGAACACCAGGTAAACACCGCCGATGGTCAGTGTCCCGATTCCGTACAGCCACGAACCCAGGATGAAGACGATGGAGGTCGAGAGGCCGTAGAGGACGATGGTCGAGCTCCACATCGTCGCCCACCCCATCCAGGCGCGTACCGTCCGCGGCAGCCAGCGTTGCTGTATGTCGTTGAAGCGCGTCTCCATGTAGGGGGCGGACCCGTTCGACGTGATGTCCTCGGTTCCTTCCACGACCTCGCCGACGAATCCGTACGCTTCCGCAGCTGTTGCCCTCACCGCTTTCCACCATGGGACGGCGACGCGGTGGAATCCGGCCATCGCGGCAATCGCGAGGGCGGTGAAGATGCTGACGCTCAGGCCGACGATCCAGCTCTCGAGCCACAACATCACAATGATGCCGATCACGAGGCCACCGTTGCCGACGACTTTGATCATCATCGCCGAGAAGAAGTTCGAGAGCGATGTCACGTCGCCGTCGATGCGCTCGATGAGTTCGCCCGCGGAGTGTCCCTTGTGGAATCCCATGTCGAGGTGGATGACGTGGTCGGTGAGATCTCTGCGGAGATGGTTCGTGGCCGACCACCCGATGTCCTCGGCGAGGTAGGTTGCCCAAATCGCCAGGGCCTGCTGGCCGACGGCGATCAGCATGAACGTGACAGCGATCGGGATGAGGGCGCTCGCGTCACGACCATCGATCGCCCCGTCGATGAAGCGTTTGATGAGTTGTGGGTTGACGAGCTGGAGGGCGATCGTCGAGAACAGGACGAAGCTGAGCAGCACGACCCGCGGCCGGAGGGGCTTCAGGTAGTTGGCGAGAAGGCTGAAATACGCTCGTACGGGAATCATGTCGTGTCCTCGGTCATCCGGCAGGGGTTGTTGCGGCCATCAAAAAAAGCCGCCCGGTGGGCGGCTGTCTCGCTTGAACGCTGCTGCCGGGTCAGAACCGGAAACGGGCGCGCGCGAGGGCCGCCTGGGGGGTGTTCGGCTGTGTGGCCTGGAACATCCGTAGGTTCTCCTCGCTCGACGCTGCGGCCCATGGGTCGCCTGACAGGGGAACTCTGGCGCGCCGCATGCTCGATGTCAAGCCTCCGGTCTTGGCAGGATGCTCCATTAGGCCGATCAAGCTTCGGGCGCCGTGAGCCGACATCAATGACATGGAATCGATGAATTGCCCTGCGTGCGGATCCGATCTCCTCGATCCCGACGCCCGCTTCTGCAGCGCCTGTGGGGCATCGGTTCCGGTACCCGAGTCGGTTCTCCACGACGATCGCCCCGGTGCGTCTGACCCCGTTCCTGTGGATGGCGTTCCCGCGGAGGCTGATCCGGCTATCGACGATGGCGTGCAAGCGGAGAGTGATCCCGACTCCGAGGTCGACGCTACGTCGAACGGCCTTTCGAAGTACTCGCTCGAAGTACCGATTCGTCGTCGGCTCACGGAGGAACAGTGGCAGTACGTCACCTGGGGTGCGATCGCTGCGGGCGCCGTGGCGATCGTGGCGCTTCTCGCTGTGGTCTTTGGACTGCTCTCGAGGAGCGACGACACGGTCCCGTCACCCATCGTGAGCGGAACCACGCCCACGACGACAATCGCTGAACGCAAGCCCGGCATGATCACTGAGTTCCCGGTGACCTATCCGTCGGTCATTGAATCCCCCAAGGTCGGGGATTCTGCCCGCTATCACCAGGACGGGGCCGTGATCGCCGTCAGGCTCACCATGGACACTTGCGAGCGCAGTGATGGAATGCTGAAGGCGAGCGGTTCGATCCGAAACGACACGCCAATCGAACAGACCCTCGACTATCACCTCGCCGTCGACATGATGCGGCGCGTGGTGGGAACTTCCCTCGCCTCGCTCGAATTCACGGTCGAGGACCTCGGTCCGGACGAGACTGCCGAGTGGGACGTTGAGGCGGTGTCGACCAAGACGGTCAACGTCTCGTGCCACGTCGCCACGCTGACGGTGGCTCCCTCGGAGAGTCCTTAGGCCTCCGCAGGTTCTGCACCGAATTGGGATTTCGGGGTGCCGTGGCTGGATGGTGGGTGCAGATCAGCCGAGGACGCGTACAACAAACAGCGCGGCGAGGAGTGCAAACGAGTTGGTTGCGATGTGGGCCATCACCGGTGCGACGGTGCTGTTCGCGCGAAGTCGAAGCCACAGGAATCCGAACCCGGCGGCGGCCGTGCCGATGACGCTTCCAATGGCGGCGAGTGCGATCCCGGTGAAGCCGTCGAGCATCCCGCCGGCTGGATTCGTTTCGAGCGTGTTGAGCGTCGGCAGGATGTGCCAAAGGCCGAAGAGGAGGTTTGTCGCCACGGCTGCCCAGATCGGAGCCCAGCGGCGAACGAACATGCCAAACAGCACGCCGCGGAACAAGGTCTCCTCGTAGAACGCGGTTGCGATCGGGATGCGAATCAGAGCGTCGAAGACGATGACCCACGTGGACCGTTCGATGACCCGATCGTCGTAGAAGAACTCGCGGGTCGCCGGGATCGCCACACCGATCAGAACACCAACACCGATCACGCCCATCACGATTCCGCCGACGCCCAGTCCCCGGCGAATCCGATCCCTGCAGTATCCAAGGGCAGGGACGGTCACACCGGCATGGCGGGCGATGGCGAGTGCTACGCCGAGGATCCCGAGGTTGAACGGGATGTGCCACCACGGATTGAGGACCTGGTTGGCAATGATGTTTGCATATCCGGTCAGTGCAAGGATCGCCACGATGTGCAGCACATGCATCGAGTGCTCTCGTGGCGGTTGGCGGAGCCACATCGATGGGCGCCACATTCGATCCCACTCAGCACGGGTCCACGAAGCGTCCGGATCGGTAGGACGTGGCAGTCCTGCTTCGTCCACTGGGTCGCGTTGGTCGTCTTCGGCGGTAGCCATCGGCCCAAACCCTACCGGTGGGTACGAGGCGCGACGCTACGCTGGTGGTCATGGCACTGTTGGACGCGTTCAAGCAGCAGGTGTTGAGCCTTGGCAGAAGCGAGGCACGTGCGAAAGCGCGACCGCTGCTCGTCGACGACGAGTCATTCGAACGGTCCGCCGCCGGACTCGACCGCCGAACGGCCGAGGGTTTCGTGATGTTCTGGTTGTTGTCCGACCGCGCGGTCTACCTCGTCGCAGGCGGAGCCGATGATGATTGGGCATTCCGGATCCCCTACGGGTGCGTGGACGAAATGGCGCTCGACTTCGATGAGAACGCCGAAACACTGCCGTGGTATGTGCGCCTGGCTCTCGACACCGATTCGGACTGCATGATCACGACGCTCGGTGATTCCGGTGACCCCGGCAACCCACTCGCCGCGCCGTTCCCCAGGATTGTCGACGGCGACGAGAGAGACCGATTGGCTCGCGGCGAGATTGTCCCGCTGACCGGTTTCGCCGTTGTGCCACACAAGTTCCGGGAGACGCTCTCTCTCCAGCTCGCGGCATCGGGAGCGACGCTCCACCTCCACGGCGAAGACCGGGCGCAGGCGCAACGGAGGGTCAGGGCGCGCAAGCGCGGCAAACCGGCCGAGTAGTCACCGGCCCGATCAAAGACAAGAGACCCGAGACACGAGACCCGGGTCCAGTCTCATATCTCATATCTCGAGTCTTGCCTTGCTACTTCTGTAGCGGTTCGAAGACGGCCGTGAAGTGGCGCAACCATGGGGCTTGTTCGACGATCCGGTAGCCGCGGATCTCCGGTGCGTGCTGTGCAACTTCGATCACCACCTCTCCGACGTAGTCAATGTGGCTCTGGGTGTATGTGCGTCGCGGGATTGCGAGGCGAACAAGTTCCGTCGGTGCCGGCTCGTCGGGTTCGTCGCCGGGGCGTGGCCGGCCGAACATGACGGTGCCGATCTCGACCCCGCGCACACCGCCGTTGCGATACAGCTCGACGGCGAGCGCCTGCGCCGGGTACTCGTGAGGAGGGACATGGGGGAGAAGCGCCTTTGCGTCGAGATAGACCGCGTGACCGCCCGCCGGTTGGACGATGGGAACGCCCGCGCCGACGATCCGATCGGCCAGGTACTCCGTTGACCGAATGCGGTATCGCAGATAGTCCTCGTCAACAACCTCTTCCAGTCCTTGGGCGAGCGCCTCGAGGTCGTAGCCGGCGAGTCCGCCGTACGTCGGGAACCCTTCGGTGAGGATCAGGAGGTTCCTGGCTTGGAGCGACAGCTCGTGGTTGTTCATCGCCAGGAACCCGCCGATGTTCACCAGACCGTCCTTCTTCGCCGACATGGTGCAGCCGTCGGCGAGTGAGAACATCTCCTGGGCGATTTCCTTTGCCGTGCGCTCCGCGTAGCCGTCCTCGCGGATCTTGATGAACCACGCGTTCTCTGCGAATCGGCACGCGTCGAGAAACATCGGAATGCCGTATTCGTCACAAACGGCCCGAACCTCTCGTAGGTTCTCCATCGAAACGGGCTGCCCTCCACCAGAGTTGTTCGTCACGGTCATCATCACGAGGGGAATCCGATCGACGCCTACGTTGTCGATCGTGGCCCGCAGCGCTGCGATGTTCATGTTGCCCTTGAACGGCAAGATCTCCGATGGATCGGACGGTTCAACGAGATCCAGCGCCTCGGCACCGCGGTACTCAACGTTTGCGCGCGTCGTATCGAAGTGGGTGTTGTTGGGAACGACGTCGCCTTCCGAGACCATGACCGAGAACAGGATCTTCTCGGCTGCACGGCCCTGGTGTGTTGGGATGACTTCGGAGAAGCCGGTCAGGTCCTCAACGGCGCTCTCGAAGCGGTAGAAGCTCCTGCTCCCCGCATAGGACTCGTCGCCGCGCATCATGCCTGCCCACTGTTCCGATGACATCGCCCCTGTGCCGGAATCGGTGAGGAGGTCGATGATGACCTGATCTGCGTGCAGTCCGAAGAGATTGAAACCGGCGCGCTGGAGGGCCGCTTCTCGCTCTTCGACCGTTGGCAGGTCAATCGCCTGAACGGTGTGGATCCGGAACGGTTCGATGATGGTGCGGTACGGCATCAGGTCCTTTCGATGGCATCCTGGATTCTCGCAGCCCGAGCCGCTCTGCGAGTCGGTAGGCTGCCGTGTTATGGAGCTACTCGGCGATCTCGACGTTCATCTGTTCAACGAGGGGACGCAGACCCATCTATACGACCACCTTGGTGCCCAAGTGCTGCCGGATGGAAGCGCACACTTTGCGGTGTGGGCACCAAACGCCCGCGCGGTTTCGGTTGTTGGCGATTTCAACGGTTGGGATCCGTCATCCAACACGATGTTCCCCACCGGCTCCGGCATCTGGAAGACCCACGTTCCTGCGGTCCATCAGGGAAACACGTACAAGTATGTGATCATCACCCAATCGGGAGATCGCATCGAGAAGGCCGACCCGATTGCCTTCCTTGCCGAGGTCTCGCCAAAGACCGCCTCAGTGGTGTGGAACCTCGACTACGAATGGAATGACGAAGGGTGGATGTCGACCCGGGGCGGCCGCCAAGCCCACGATGCGCCCATTGCGATCTACGAGCTCCATTCCGGCTCGTGGCAGCGGGCCGAGAACGGCGACTCGTACTCGTACCGAGACCTCGCCGCGCCGCTTGCGAACTACGTGACAGAGATGGGTTACACCCACGTCGAGTTCATGCCCCTCTCCGAGCACCCGTACTACCCGTCATGGGGATACCAGGTGACCGGCTACTTTGCTCCGACCAGTCGATTCGGGACCCCGCAGGATCTGATGTACCTGATCGATCACCTCCATCAGGCGGGGATTGGAGTGATCATTGATTGGGTCCCGTCCCACTTCGCGACCGATGGGCATGGTTTGTCCCAATTCGATGGCACCGCCCTCTACGAACACGCCGACGCCCGGAAAGGGTTCCATCCCGACTGGCGAAGCTTCATCTTCAACTACGGGCGGAACGAGGTGCGGTCATTTCTCATCTCGTCCGCGAACTTCTGGCTCGACCGGTATCACGCGGACGGGCTCCGAGTCGACGGCGTGGCTTCGATGTTGTACCTCGACTACTCGCGTGAAGACGGCGAGTGGGAGCCAAACGCCTTCGGCGGGAACGAGAACCTCGAAGCGATATCGCTCCTCAAGCAGGTCAACGGAGTGGCATACGGAGAGCACCCGGGCATCGTGATGATTGCCGAAGAATCCACGGCATTCCCCGGCGTGTCCCGTCCGGTCGATGCGGGCGGGCTCGGCTTCGGATACAAGTGGGACATGGGGTGGATGCACGACACCCTCGAGTACTTCGCCCACGAGCCGGTGCACCGCTCGTTCCACCAGAACGACCTGACGTTCCGCATGCTGTACGCCTATGACGAGAACTTCATTCTCACCCTTTCCCACGATGAGGTGGTTCACGGGAAAGGATCACTGATCAACAAGATGCCGGGCGACGAGTGGCAGCAGTTCGCCAATCTCCGGGCGCTCTACGGCTACCAGTACGCGCTCCCGGCCAAGAAGTGTTTGTTCATGGGCGGCGAATTCGGGCAGCGCTCGGAGTGGTCGGTGGATCGCCAACTCGAGTGGTTCGTTCTCGAGCACGGAAACCACGGCGGCATGCAGCAGTGGGTGAAGGATCTGAACGCAACGTATCGCGCAGAGCCAGCCCTCTTCGTCGATGACTACGACCCCGCCGGCTTCGAATGGATCGATGCCGGCGATGCGGGGGCCAGTGTCTTCAGCCTCCTTCGGAAGGGTGGTGGCCGCCCGGTGTTGGTCGTACTGAATCTCACACCCGTCACACGACCCGGATACCGCATCGGCGTACCGGACGGGGGGACGTGGGAGATCCTCCTGAACAGCGACGATGTTCGCTATTGGGGCTCGGGAGCCGGCTCCTCCGGGGCTGTTGAGGCTGTTGATGTCGCCATGCACGGTCGCCCACAGTCGGTATCACTCGACCTCCCCCCGCTTGGTGTGGTTTTCGCAGCCCCGACCGGCTGAGCAGAGACTGAAGGAGCACGCAGCAGGGTCAGAGACACGAGACCCGAGATAGCTCCACTCAGTTGCTCAGCTACCACTTTCGGGCTCGGAGCGTCCGGTTCCGCCCCTACACCTGCCGCGCCGTATCACGCGTCGGCACGGCATCAACGTTGTGAGACCCGCAGTCGAGGCATTGGTAGACGATTTTGGCGGGCGTTGGTTCTGCCGCGCCTGTTCCAGCGAGCGACACCCCGCAGATCCGGCAGGCCTCGAGGGTCTTGTGCTGGTTGGTGCCGCACCCGGGGCAGTCGATCCACTCGTCTTCTGGGAACTCTGTGTGACCCCAGGTTGCCTTCGTGATCTTGAAATCTTCCTCGGTGTGCCGCATGGGGAACGGTGGCGGCGGCCCCTCGAGCGGGGCGATCTCGGCTCCTCGACCGTTTTCCGGCAGGGCTGAGCCTTCTGCGTCGAGCGAGAACAGGGCGATCCCCTGCGCTTCCGCGATGCTGATCGCAGCAGGGGAGAACCCCTTCGTCGAGAAGATCACACGAGTCCGATGGTCGGGCTCCGTCGCGAGGACGGCGAGCACCGTGCGTTGGTTCAGTGGACGGTCTGGGACGCGCACGAATGCGGCTATACCTTCCGAACGCAGCTCCACGCTCTGTGTCCCCCGTTCCGCGATCTCGGCGGGGGGCTCACCGACGTGGAACATCCACAAGTATGCCGCTTGGTAGGCCTGATCGAGTGTGAGCGTCGAAACCGATTCGGGGCGCATCGCTCGGCCTTTCCAGAGTAGGTACCGGAGTTCTATCGGCAGATTGCGACGACTTCTAGAGGGGCGAACGCGGGACCGAGTGTTCCCAGTCGGCAAGCAGCGTTCTGAGAGCGGCCACGAATGCCAGCGGCTGGTCGAGGATCAGGTGATGGTGTGCGTCGGGGATCGAGACGAACGGTGCGTTGCGGCCGGTCAGCTCGTACATGTACGCCGCAGTGTCCTCGGGCACGATCGTGCTGAACTCGCCGCGAAAGAAGGCGATCCGGCAGCGTACGGCGAGGAGTTGATCGCGCAGGGGAATCAGCGTCTGATGGAAGAGATGCGGATCGAATCTCCACGTCCAGCCGGACTCGGTTTCGTGCAACGAGAGTCGGCCAACGTGATCGACGATGAACTTGTTCTCGCACGGCTGGGACGGAACGAGCCGGAAGTGACGCAGTGCGGTGGTTTCGTCCGGATACGTGCCGGGGGAGCGAAACGCCCTGCCCCTGGCGCCCTCGCGTGATTCCGGGTCCGGCCGCCGAACCGGGGTATCTACGACGACCGCTCCTGCGAGGCGGTCGCCGTATGCGGAGGCCAGTTCCAGGGTGATGCCACCGCCGAGCGAGTGTCCGACCACCACCGGCGGCCCGGGGAAGCCAGCATCGTCCGCAACCGCCAGCACCTCTTCGGCCCACAGCGCGTGGTTGTAGGCCTTCCGTCGTCCGCTTTCACCATGACCTGAGAGGTCGAGAGCAACCGCATGCCACCCCTTGATGAACATCGGAGCCACAAACGACCACCAATGTGCATGGGCCGCTCCGCCGTGCACGAAGACCAGCCCAGGTCGGCCCGGTTCGCCCCAATCCAGATAGCGGATTTCAGATCCTGCTATCGGTATCCGCTGTTCTCGGTAGGGCGTCTCGATGGCACGAACGAACCATGGCGGCGTGACGGCATCACCCACCTCGGACCTCGTGCGGAAGGGTGAACCAGCGCAGGTGTTCGAAGTCGTCGGTGAACACCTCGACGGCAGCCTCGTTGTCGATCGGCAGCGCTGCTTCAAGGATCAGCCGCGCCTCGTCGAGGTAGTCCGAGAGCACGGGATCGGCGTCACGGTGCGGCTGGTGGTCGTAGCGCATCTCTCCGGTCGAATAGTCGATCTCGGCCAGGCTGAGCGACGGCTCGCCGCGTCCGTCGCGATGTTCCCATAGGCCGGTTGAGGGATCGAATCGGTAGTAGGGCAGCAGCCTCCATCCTTCGTCCGCGATCAAGTGGACGGCCTCCACGATGAAGTCGAAGACAGGCTCCGAGATGAAGTAGTTGAAGTTGACCCGCACCCAGCCGGGTTTGATGCCTTCACAGCCGCGGGTGATCTCCCGCTCAAACTCGATTGACGTGTCGAGGTCGATGTCGAGCAGGCGATGGCCGTACGGTCCGGCGCACGAGCAGCCGCCCCTGGATTGGATCCCGAACAGGTCGTTGAGCAGTGCAACGACATAGTTGTGGTGCAGGTATCGGTCACCGTGGTTCACCACAAACGACACGATGGAGAGCCGCTCCGCCTCCGGATTTCCCAAGAGTTTGATGTTGGGGTTCTTGCGCCAAGAGGCGATCGCCCGAGCGATGAAGGACTCCTCGAGTTCACGAATGCGATCAAGCCCGACGGCCCGCTTCAGTTGGAACACGAGACCAGCCCGAATCGACTCGACGATGGCCGGTGTGCCCCCTTCCTCGCGGGTCTCGATGTCGTCGATGTAGCGGTGGTCGTTCGGGTTGACGAACGTCACCGTTCCTCCGCCGGGGATGGCGGGGACCCGATTGGTGAACAGTTCCTTGCGGGCGACGAGGACTCCCGGTGTGCCCGGTCCGCCGATCATCTTGTGAGGCGAGAACACCACGGCGTCCTTGTAGGCGGCAGGATCATCTTCGGGGTTCATGTCGATGGACACGTATGGGGCGGCGGCCGCAAAGTCCCAGAATGAGAGAGCGCCGTGCTCATGGAGGAGTCGGGCAATGGCGCGAGTGTTGGTGATGATGCCGGTGACGTTTGATGCCGCTGAGAAGCTGCCGATCTTCAGCGGCCGATCCCGATGGGCTTCGAGTTCTCGCTCGAGCTGTGCGAGGTCGATATGGCCGTCCGCGTCTTCTTCGATGCGCACCACGTCTGCGATCGACTCTCTCCATGGCAGTTCGTTGGAGTGGTGCTCGAACGGTCCGATGAAGACGACCGGCCGTTGGGCTTCCGGAATCTGATCGCTGAGGTGATAGTCGTCCTCGAGTCTCGAGGGGATGCGGAGGCCGAGTACGGAGACCAGCCGATCGATGGCTCCGGTGGCCCCGGAACCCGCGAACACAACTACGTGGTCCTCGTCCGCGTTCAAGCACGACCGGATCATCTGCCTGGCCTCTTCACGGAAGCGTGATGTTTGCAGGCCGGTGCCGGATGACTCGGTATGTGTGTTTGCGTAGAGCGGGAGAACCACGTCGCGCAGGTAGTCCTCGATGAACGACAACGAGCGGCCTGAGGCGGTGTAGTCGGCGTAGGTCACTCTCCGGAGGCCAAATGGACCGGGCACGGCGTAGTCCGAGCCGATGACCGAAGCCCGGATAGTTTCGACGAGGTCCATGGGCGGAAGGGTAGAAGGAAGGAGCAAGAAGGGAGTAGCAAGTAGCAAGACCCGAGACCCGAGACAGAGGGGGTTCGCTCAGCGGCTCACGACGTTGGGCCGAATCGGGGTCCACGTCTCGACATCAATTAGGAATATTTAGCTTCAAGTACGCTAGTTCACAAGCAGGGCAGCAAGTGCCGTGTGTTTTCCTCCTGGTTCCTGCTCGTTGCCACTTCATTGCCTTTGGGACCTTTGTCCCTTTGGGTGGGTCTTCGGTCCCTAGAGGTACGTCGGAGCCCGGGTAACAATCCTCGCACAGCGATCCGCGGGCACGTGGACGTCACCGGACCGGGGACCGGAATAGGCGACGAAGTAGCCACCTGACGAGGATCTTCCATTGATGGGAGTTTCCGCGTGGCCAGAGTTGATCTTGAGATCACCAGACGACAGTTCTTCGGAGCCGGACTCGCCGGCGCCGCTGCCATTGGGGCCGGACGTATGCCGCTGGCGATGCACTATCCGGATCCTCCTTGGTTCGCCACCGGTGAGGTGACGACGACCTACAACTACTGCGACATGTGCCCATGGAAGTGTGGGATCGCCGTTCAGAGCGTCGATGGCAAGGTCATCAAAGTCGACGGGAACGCGAATGATCCGAAGAGCCGTGGCATGTTGTGCGGCCGCGGGCAAGCCGGTGTGTCGTTCATGTACGACCCGGACCGTTTGCAGTCGCCGATGATTCGTACGGGAGAACGAGGTGAGGGCAAGTTCCGCGAGGTGACGTGGGAAGAAGCTCTCGACTACACCGCGGAGAAGATCCTCGCCATCAAGGACACATACGGGCCGGAGTCCCTCGCGATCTTCGGCCATACCAGCGGTGATTTCTGGTTCACCGACTACTTCGCCCAGGCATGGGGAACACCCAATGCTGCAAAGCCGTCGTCCTCGTTGTGTCTGAGTCCGCGGGACGAGGCCTGCACACTCACGCTCGGCTTCCCCGTTGGCGGACACGAGCCGATGGACTGGGACGAAATCGAGTGCGTCGCCTTCATCGGAAGCCACGTCGGCGAAGACAGCCGCAACACCGTGATGCAGGACTTCGTCGAGGCCCGGAACCGCGGGGCGCAGATCATCGTTGTCGACCCGCGCTTCTCCACTGCCGCTGCGAAAGCCGATTACTGGTTGCCAATCAAGCCCGGCACCGACACCGCCCTCCTGCTCGCATGGGTCAACGTTCTCATTGAAGAGAACCTGCACGACCAGGCATATATCGACGCATGGGCCAACGGTTTCGACGAGCTTGCTGCTCACGTGAAGGACTTCACACCGGAGTGGGCGGCCTCGATCACTGAACTGCCCGCCGATCAGATTCGCGCCACAGCCCGGGTGATGGGAGAACGGCACCCGAAGGCGGCGATCATGCCGGGTCGCCACACCACGTGGTACGGCAACGACTCGCAGCGCATGCGTGCGGTATTCCTGATCAACTCGCTGCTCGGTGCGTACGGCCGGCACGGCGGAATGTACTTCAACAAGTCACCATTCCTCGATTCCTACCCACACCCGCCGTTCGCGGTGACAGGAAGCTCCGGCGGCTGTTCGGCGGAGCCCGGCGAGGTGAGCACCGAGCTGCCGCTCGGACCGTCCGGCAAGGCTCGTGCCGACGGCGCCCGCGAGACGTTCCTGCGCGGAGCAACGGCGATGCAGGAGCTGATCGATCCGATGATCACAGATGATCCCTACCGAATTGCCGGCTTGATCGTCTACGGCGTCAACCTGCTGAATTCGGTCCCGATGCCGTCACGGACGATCGAGGCTCTCAAGAAGCTCGATTTCATCCTTGCTGTCGACGTGCTGCCTCAAGAGCATGTCGCGTGGGCAGATGTGGTGTTCCCGGAAGCCACGTTCCTCGAGCGCTACGACGAGCTCTCGACCGTGCCGCACAAGACGCCGTTCATCCAGATGCGCGAGCCGGCTGTGGCTCCGCTCTACGACACGATGCCGGGATGGATGATGGCCCGGGAGCTTGGTCTCCGAGTTGGGCTCGACGCGTTCTTCAAGTGGGAGACAATCGAGGAGTACCTCGACACTCGCCTGCGTTCCGTCGGCTCCAGCCTCGAAAAGATGCATGATGCCGGCGGCGTGATCATCCAGGAGGGCAAGCCCTACCTCGAGGACTTCGGTGACGAGTCACCGTTTCATACTCCCTCGGGGAAGATCGAGCTGTCGGTCGCGGAGCTCGCAGAGGCCGGCATGGATCCGATTCCGGTCTACGAACCGACCGAGGAGCCGCCCCCCGGCTACTACCGCCTCCTCTACGGGCGGGTCCCGGTCCACACGTTCGCGAAGACGCAGAACACGCCGGCTCTGAGCGACGTCTACTCCGAGAACGAACTCTGGATCAACGAGGACGAGGCCTCGGCGCTCGGATACGCGAACGGGGACCGGGTGTGGCTCGAGAACGAAGCCGGTGACAGGACCGGTCCAATCTCCGTGAAGGCAACGCAGCGAATCCGGAAGGACGCCGTGTTCATGGCACACGGATTCGGCCAACAATCCGACGGCCTCACCAACGCGAACGGCAAGGGTGCCAGCGACACCAAGATGATGAGCCGGTACAAGCTCGATCCGATCAGCGGCGGCGCCGGGATGCGGATCAACTTCGTCCGACTCGTGGAGGGAGGCTGACATGGCATCTGCATTCCTCCTCGACATGAGCCGCTGTATCGGATGTGAGGCATGTGTGGTGGCCTGCAAAGCCGGCAACGAGCTTCCAACCGGCCGTCAGTACATCGAATTGATCGAGCAGACCTCCGGCACCTTCCCGAACCTCACCGGTGGGTTTCGGAACCACCGGTGCTACCACTGCGCGGACGCCACGTGTGTCGCGGTGTGCCCCACCGGCGCGTTGTTCAAGGAAGACGGTTTGACTCGCTTGGATCGGGACGCCTGTTCGGGCTGCGGCTACTGTGTCCAGTCGTGCCCGTACGGCGTCCCGAAGATGTCCGATGGGCGCTCGAGCAAGTGTGACGCCTGTGCATCCAACGTCGGTGCCGGCGGATCCCCGTGGTGTGTCACCACCTGTCCCGGCAAGGCGCTCGAGTACGGCGATCGTGATGAGATCCTCGCGGAAGCGAACAAACGTGTTGCCGCGCTGAAGGATCGGTATCCGAAGGCTCAGGTCTATGGAGAAACACAGGCGAGCGGCCTCGGTCTCATCCTCGTGCTCCCAGACGATGCTGAGACCCTCAACATCCCGGCCGATCCCCCTCCCACGCCCGAAGTCGCCACCTTGTGGAAGGACTGGGTGCAGCCGCTCTCAATGGGCTCGACGGCGGTCGCTGTCGCCGGACTCGGCGTGCTCGGCGTCATCGCCAGGAAGAACCACCTGGCGGAGGTGAAGGAGATCGAGGGGAAGCAGGAAGCCTCGGTTTCGAGCGGCAGCGCAGAAGGAGGGCACAACGATGCCTGAGTCGAACAGCGAACAGACGATCCTCCGCTACCGACGGAGGCAGCGCATCATCCATGCGGTGATGGCAGGTTCCTTCCTGATCTTGCTCTTCACAGGACTTGCGCTCGTCTGGAGTCCGCTCGCGTTCATCGCAGCCGGTGGATGGTCGCGCTACTTGCATCGCATTGCAGCGATTGGGTTCATGTCGGTCCCGATCCTGTACATCGTGCTCGATAGGCCCGGAGCCAAGGAGATCGTCACCGAGTCGTTCAAGTACGACAGCGACGATGTCGCATGGTTCAAGAGTTTCTACCGGTATGTGTTCGGCAGAACGGCCAACATGCCACCGCAAGGCAGGCTCAACGCCGGGCAGAAGCTCCACCACTCGGCGGTCATCATCTTCTCGGCGTCCATCGTCGCCACAGGGATTGTCATGTGGGTGTTCAAGAGCAGCCTGAGTGCCACGGCGCTGTCGTGGACCGCCATGGTCCACGATCTCTCGATGCTTGCGCTGGCGCTGCTGCTCGTCGGGCATGTCTACTTCACCTATGTGTACAAGGCCTGGTCATCAATGGCGACGGGATACGTACCCAAAGAGGACATGGAGCTCGAACACAGCAAGTGGGTCGAGGAGCTCGAGCACGAGAGTATGAAGAGCCCCTCTACGTAGTCCGCAGGAACAACAAGGAACCGGAAAGAAACCGGAGGGAGTCGCGAGACTCCAACACAAGGAAGGGAAAACCATGAAGAGAATGCATCGGGTATCGCTGATCGGGCTTGTGCTCGCTCTCGCGATGGTTGCCGCTGCGTGTAGCAGTGACGATGCCGCAGACGACACCACAACCACAACAACGGTGGCGGAGACGACCACCGCAACCGAGGCGGCGTTCGATCTGACGGCAGCCGTCGACGACTACCTGGCGAATATCCCCGACGGCTTCTTGGCCATCGGAGATGTGCAGGTGTTCAAGGATGGTGTTGAGGCCAGTGGCGCACTCGTCGTCGATGTGCGTGAAGAGAGCGAGTATGCCGAGGGTCACATCCCGGGAGCGGTGAACATCCCGATCCGGACCCTCACGCAGAATCTCGACAAGATCCCCACGGATCGTCAGGTCTACGTGTACTGCAAGTCCGGGTTCCGGGCAGCGCAGTCCCTGTCGGCGCTCGGATTGGTCGGCTACGACAACGTACTCTCCTACAAGCCCGGCTGGGACGGTTGGATCGAGGCCGGCGAAGAAGTGAGCACCGAGGAAACGATGGCGGAGATTGTTGGCGCTCCGGACATCGAGCCGGAGCTGCTCGCCGCCGTCGACTCGTACATGTCGACGATCCCCGACGGCTTCAACTCGGCTGGTGACGCTGCCAAGTTCGTGGAGGCGGCAGCGGCGGGTTCGTTCGTCCTGGACGTTCGTACCGCTGATGAGTACGCCGTGAGTCACATCGACGGTGCGACCAATGTCGACATCCGGGGCCTCGCCAAGGAGATCGACATGGTCCCGACCGACTCCAATACGCTCGCGTATTGCGGTTCCGGGCACCGTGCCGGTATGTCGCTTCCGGCCCTGGCCGTTCTCGACCGTGCGAGCAGCAAGGCATACGGCGGCAGCTACGACTCACTCGTTGAAGCAGGCGCCCCGGTAGCAGCACAGTAGGGACTTCGTCCAGTATCAAGTAGCAAGTACCTAGTAGGAAGCCAGAGGAGGGGAGCGATATCGTCGCTCCCCTCCTCTCTTCTCTTGCTACTTGGGTCTTGCTGCTTGCTACTGGCCGTCAGGCCGCGGGGCGGCAGACTTTGCAGGCTCGGTAGCCGTCGGCCCGTGCGGCCTCTTCCGAGCGAAACTCGACACGGTGCCGGTCGCCGATACGTTGTGCATGGTGGCACGTCGGGAAGCAGTAGATGCCGGTGGTGTCGCTTCCGACGAAGCGCACACCTCGGCGCGCTGCCGACTCGACAGCCGCAGGGTCGAGACCCTCATGTTCGAGGAGTTGGCGCTTCATCGGCGAGCCGTAGGCATAGCTGCCGATCCGTCCGTCGGTGCGTACGACTCGGTGGCACGGGATCAACACGGGTACCGGATTCCGGCCGAGAGCCGTTCCAACGGCGCGAACGGCGCCGGGGTTGCCGATCTCGCGTGCGATCCAGCCGTACGGACGGATCTCGCCAGGAGGGATCTCCGCGCATTTCTCGAGCACCCTGCGCTGAAACTCGCCGATCGACGAAAAGTCAACAGGTAGGTGCCCGAGGCGGCCGGTCTTGATCGTGTGGTCGAGGTACTTCGCCAACGGCTGAGGTGGAACGTCCACGAAGAAGGCCTTGCGAGGATGCCGCTTTTCGAATTCCTCGCGCGTTCCCGCGGCGTCGACGGGCACGAATGCCGTGATACCACGCCCGTTCCAGGCCACAAACGCGTGACCTGTCGGTCCCGCGATCTCGGTATACGAGTCTGCGAGGTCGACGCCTTGCAGCACTGTATCGAGCAGATCTGACGGAGCCGCGCGGTGAAGCGCACCAAGTTCCTCGACGATGGGTTCGTGGTTGGTCATCGAGCCTCCTCTTCGATCATGGTCCGTAGCTTGGCGAGGCCGCGCCGCACGTCGGAGCGCGTGGTGCTTTCGGACCTTCCGGTTGATGTGGCGATCTCGGCGTATGGGAGACCGACCACGTGATGGAGGACCACAGCTGCTCGCTGCGGCCCCGGCAGCGCTGCAAGCCGTCGTCGCCACTCTTCGAGGCCGGCGTTGTCGAGGGCCTGGGCGGCGGCATCCTCGAACCTATCAGCCCGATCACCGACGAGTGGCGCCTCTGGACGACGTGCGGCGCCGCGAGCTCGGTTTCGGCAGAGGTTCAACGCAATCGTCCAGACCCACGCTCTCAGGCGCAGGTTTCGGATGCGGGCCGCGTCGTAGCTGCCAAGAGCCCGGTACACGCGGACGAACGTCTCCTGCGTCACATCCTCTGCGTCCTGGCGACTACGGGTGAACTGGAGCACGCCCGAGTACACGCCGTCCTGAAGGTGGCGCACGAGGTCGGGGAACGCGCCATCACGGTCGGCGGCAAGTCGGATCGGGAGCTGGTCGAGCGTTGTGGTCATCTCACAAGGAAGAACCCCAGCGGTGCCTTCGGCGTTGCACTCAAGCGTCCCCAAGGAGTTCCGCAAGGAGGACCAGGACACGTTGGTCGATCTCGTCACGAATGGGACGGACCTCCTCCGGCGAGAGACCAGCGGGATCCGGCACGTCCCAGTCGAGGTAGCGCTTGCCGAGGTAGAACGGGCACGCATCCCCGCAGCCCATGGTGATCACAACATCCGACTCTTGAACGGCGTCGTCGGTGAGTTTCTGCGGCTGCTCGCCGCCGATGTCTATCCCGAGTTCGTCCATGACGGCGACGGCCGACGGGTTGATCGAGCCTGCAGGAGCGGACCCGGCGCTTCGTACCGACACCCGACCAGCTGCGTGATAGGCAAGAAGCCCTGCGGCCATCTGCGACCGCCCAGCATTGTGAACACAGACGAAGAGGACCTTGGGGGTGGGCATTTGGTCTCCGTGGGCGATGTGGTCGTGGGCGGAGGGTAGACACGAGACATGAGACAACAGACACGAGACACAAGACACAAGAAGAGAGATCCGAGACACTCGACACGAGACACGAGACGAGTCTCACGTCTCGTGTCTGGCTACCGCCGGCTCTGGAGGGCGGGTGGGTATCCCGAGCCCGTGGCTTGCAGCTCGTGGCTCTCCACTACCTTCCCCCCATGGATCGGTCGACACGGAACGGGATTGCGTTTGCGCTCCTTGCCGCGCTCTTCTGGGGTGTGAGCGGGGCGATCGCGGCCGATGCCTTCGCTGAAGTCTCTCCCACGCGTGTAGCGGAGGTACGTGCACTCGTCACGGCCGTGTTCTTCATTCCTTTTGCGCTCTATCGCAGAGCGCTTGCGCCGAGGGGCGGTCTTGGCTGGTTTGCGCTGCTCGGTGTGCTTCTCGCGAGCTCCAATGTGACGTTCTACTGGGCAGTGGAACGACTCGGAGTTGGACCCGGTGCGACGATCCAGTTCCTTGCTCCGATATTCGTCCTTCTCTGGATGGTTGTGGCGCAGCACCGCAAGGTCTCCGTCGCGGTTTGGGTTGCAGCCGTGGTTGCGGTGACGGGAGTGTTCTTCATCACCGAGGCATGGAACCTTGAAGGGGGGGATTGGGTGGGCGTGGCGTGGGGGCTCGTTTCGGCAGTGGTGTTCGCCTCGTACCTCATCTACGGGGAATTCCTCGGGAGGACGTACTCCTCGATCACGATGGTGACGTGGGGATTCATCTTCGCTTCAGTCCTGTGGCTGATCGTGCAGCCGATCTGGACGTTTCCGACGGACCTCTCAGACAAGGTGTGGGTTGAGTTGGTCTGGGTCGGAATCGTTGGGACCGCGCTGCCATTCCTCTTCAGCCTCTCCGCCCTTCGGCGCGCAGCGTCCGGAATCGTGGGCGTCATCTCGACGACCGAACCGGTGTTTGCGGCGGCGGCGGCCTGGGTCCTGCTCAGTCAATATCTCAGCGCAGTGCAGATCCTTGGGGGCGTGATGGTGCTTGGCGCGGCTGCGTCCATCCAGCGATGGGGGGCTGCCGACGTGGAGGGCCCGCTCGAGCCGACGCGGTAGGCCGTGTTCGCCTGGTAGCGTCATTGTCATGCGAGTCTTCAAGCGCGCCCTGCTCGGCCTCCTCCTGCTCAATGTTCTCCTCGTAGTTGCGGCTCAGGTTGCCAAGAGGATGCTGCCCGCGTATGGCGACGACGACTCCGACGTCTTTGCGGCCGTTGCTGCAATGGATGGAGCGGAGATCGTGAATCGTTCCGACTCATTCCGTGCCGGGTCCGGGACGGCGGTGATGGGTGGCATGACGATTGATCTCGCTGAGGCGATCATCGAAAACTCCGCGACGCTCGAACTCACGGCGGTTGCGGGGGGAATCGATGTGACCGTGCCGGTTGGTTGGCGCGTCGAGATGACATCGACGTCATTCGCAGGCGGCACCGAGAACCTCACAGACCCTGACGCAGCGGCCGACGATGCTCCACTGCTCGTGGTCGATGCCCGTGCCTACTTCGGCGGCATCGCTGTCCGTTCGGTCGCCTGAAGACTCGAACGGTCGGGGCTCCCTACCACCTCGTGCACCGGTAGCCTCAGGCCATGGCCGTGGATCTCGCTGGCACCGTCACCTACCTCAAGGACCATGCCGTGGAGCACGGCTTTCACGTTCACGACGAGCGGCACTTTGTCGAGACGTACACCCTTCGACAAGCGTGGGAGGTTGATCTTCACCCTGCCGAAGCATGCGAAGGGCCCCTCGACCTCCACATGGCGATCGACCTCGACCCACGCGTTGTGTTGGACCTCGAGGACCTCCTGATGGATTCGCCCGATACGCCAGAGGATCCTGACGGTCGATTCGCCGTACCGTTCCTCTTCAACTGGGGGCTCCCGCAGATGGTGAACCCTCCAGACCTGATCGTGCTCTCGGCGGAGCTCGCCGGGATCGGTGGACTGGAACTCCCCATCGAGGTGTCGGCAGTCGACAGCTTCGGTGCGCTCTCCGACGGTCAGGAGCGGCGCCTGTCGGTGGTTGCAGCGGTCGACCTCTCGCTCATCGACCTCATGTTCCGACAAGACAGTCTCTGCGAGACGCTCGATCGTGTTCATGCGGTGAGCATGTACGTCGTCGAGCACGCTCCCGATTGGATCGGCTAGTTCTTCGACGGCTTCGCACCAGCTGAAGAGTGTTGGTCCTTATCCGCCGTTGTGCCGGTGGCAGCGTCCTTGTCTGGCGGAGGATCCTCGTCTCTAGTGTGCCGATTCACCCATGCGGTCAGCGGTGCGTTCATCTCGGCCTGCCGGTCTCCCCAGTCATAAACCACGACGGTGCCGGCGGCTGCGTCATGCATCGCCCGGCGCGTCGGGCTAACGAAGATGCCCAAGAACCCAAGCCCAAAGATGAGGAATGAGAAGGGGAAGACCAGGGTGCGGATGAACGCGTTGCGGGCGGACATCGTGGCCCCTTCTTCGTTGAGAACACCGATACCGATGATCCCCATGCCGACCGTTCGTCCGGCGAGCGCGAACCCCACCCAGAAATACAGGAACGCCCAGCTGATGAAGAGCATGATGCCGCCCATCGTCTGTTCCCACGTCGCAGTGATTTCGACCCCAAATACCAGGTTCAGCACGACGCCGAGGCCGAAGATGAACAGGATGAACGCCAGCCAGATCACGAAGGAGTCGAGCACGAACGCCGCGAGACGCGATATCGGACCTGCGTAGTGGCCGGTGACCTGGCCGCGACCATCCTTCGCAATCCCGCCCTTTCCTTCGAAGAGCGGAGGCGCGGCTGGTCGCTCCGTCGGATCTCGCCCGATGAGACGGTATGTGAAGGTCCCGACGATCTGGTCGAGTGAAACGAACTGGCGGCGGACGACGTCCATTGCCGACCCAGCGAGGGCGCCGGTGCTCTCGGCCACGATGTCGGGGATGCCGGCGCGATCGGTGAGCTTCTTCACATCGACGCGGTCCATGAGCTGGTCGATGTCGACTCGGTCCATCAGGTGGTTCACATCCACGCGGTCGAGAAGTGCGTTGACGTCAACGCGGTCCATGAGGTGGTCGATGTCGACCCTGTCGAGCAGCTCGTTCACGTCAACGCGGTCCATCAGGTCGTTGACATCAACCCGGCTCAAGAGTTCGTTGATGTCGACGCGCTCCATGAGCGCGTTCACGTCGATCTGCTCGACGATCTTCTCTGGATCGACGATGTCGACGACCGCTCCGGTCGCTTGGGAGGCCAGTCGTGACAGGAATCCGTCGCGCTTCTGCGGATCACCGTTTGATGCGGCCGCCGCTGCCAAGAGCACTACGAGCAGCGGGAGGTGGCGATCGTTCATGTGGCGACGATATCACGTGGAGGTAGCGCGGAACGGCGCCGACGCGCTGCCTGCCGAGCCGACGAGTACGAGGACGACCGAACACCTTTGGTCGACACACCCGTCCCCTCGCCTTTTGGACACGGGATTCGATGCCCGGAGGAAAGAATGTGGACTCTCATCGGGATAGTGATTGGTCTCGTCACCGTCGGCGTGTTGCTGGTTGCGGTGGTCATCGCCCGCCGGCGCGGTGACACAACGCAGCTTGGCGCTGAGGTGACAGCCGACCAGTGGTTCACGCTCGGAGTCATATTCGCTGGAGCGGGAGCAGCGCTGACGGCAACGATCGGTGTGGGGATGGTCTGGATGGTGGCGATGGGGGTCATCTACATGGGAATGGGCATCCGGATGAAGCGCAACGGTGATGGGGATCAAACGAGCATCGACCGGTAGAAGCGCCGGGAAATACCTTCACTGACACATCGAGCCGTCGGAGTCGGAAGCCGATATGCAACGATGGGTGCCATGGCAGACCAGAAAGCGATCGCAGCGACGGTCACCGGGCGGGTTCAAGGTGTCGGCTATCGATACGCGGTGCTGCACGCGGCCAAGGAGCTCGGGCTCGATGGGTGGGTCCGGAATACCCCCGACGGATCAGTCGAGGCGTGGGCGCAGGGGGACGATGCCGTCGTAGGCGCGTTCGTCGAGTATCTGGAGCAAGGCCCGCGTGCGGCGCGAGTCCAATCGGTCGACGTGCGGTCCGTTCGTCCGGACGTCTCGCTCCATAGATTTGTAGTGCGTTCCTGACCGATTGGTCAGGAACGGGTGCGGTGAAACGACGCGCGGCGTCCACATCTCCAGATGTGGACGCCACACGCAGTTCAACTACTCGTAGGAGATTGCTTCCAAGATGTTCAGATTGGCCGCACGGCGGGCCGGGATGATGGCAGCGAGCAATCCCGCAATCACGCCGAAGATCACCAAGCCGAAGATCTGGAGAGCCGGAATCGAAAGCTGATTGATGCCCTGCGACTTCAACGCCGCGGTGACGACGATTCCGAAGAACAGACCCACGACGATGCCGAGGATGGCGCCGATAACGGCAACCATGATCGATTCCCAGCGAATCATGCGTCGAGTCTGCGGCCGGGTCATGCCGACGGCCCGCAAGAGACCGATCTCTCGGGTGCGCTCGTAGATAGACAGGCTGAGCGTGTTCATGATCCCGAACAGGGCAATGATCACAGCCAAGATCAAGAGTGCGTTGAACAGCACGAGCAGCGTGTCGATCTGGGCTTCCTGAGACTCCCGATACTCGGCTTGATCGCGCACGGTGACGTTCCCGTATTCCGCGGCCGCTGCCTCGACGACGGCTCTGGTCGCCTCCGGCGAGGCCCCTTCCGCACCTGTCACGGCGACGACGAAATCGGTGTCTGTACCGAAACCGGAGAAGTTCGCCTCGTAGAACTCGAGGCCGACCAGGAAGTTGGATTGAACAACATTCTGCTCACCGTAGATGCCGACGATCTCGACTTCCTGCAGGCCCGTGGCCGCGAACCCCATCGGTATGGAGTCGCCCACCACCCATCCCTCATCGGAGGCAACGTCTTCGTGTACGAAGACCCCGCCGGCGACAAGCGCAGTGACGCTGCCACTTTGTACGTCGAGGAAGATGGTTTGGTCGACCGTCTCAGCCTCGATTCCCATGACGAACTCTTCCGTGCCGTTGCGGTCCCAGAAGCCCATTCTCAGCGAAGTTGTAGCCTCGACTTCCTCCTGCCCCTTCAGGTCCTCGGCCAATGAAGGGCTGAATCCCCCGGCGAAGCCTTCGACGCTGATGACGTAGTCGGCACGGAGCCCCTCCTCGATCGAACCGCTGACCGATGCCTTGATCGAATCACCGAGGATGAAGAAGAACGCCACGAGCGCAAGGCCGATCATGAGTGCCGACGCCGTGGTCGCCGTGCGGCGTGGTTTCCGTACGGCGTTAGCAATGGCGAGGGTGCCGGTCAGGTTGTCGATCTTGGGCAGCGGCCATCCGATGAACCGCGCCAAGGACGGCACGACCAGCGAACTCAGCATGCTGACCGCCAGGAAGACGACCAAGGCCCCGATGCCGACGGCCGTCAACTCGTTGAGCGGGCCAAGGTCGATGACGTCACCAAACAGCCCCGCAACGATCAGACCCACACCGATGGTGAGCAGGATCGACCCGAATATCGTGCGCCTCCGGTCGGACATGCGCAGCCGCACGTCGACATCTTGGAGCGCCGCAACGGGAGGGATCCGTGCTGCGCGAATGGCTGGAAGGATCGCAGCGATGAGAGTTACCCCGACTCCCACAATGAAGCCGATGATGATCGTGCGGGGCGCCAGCGACGCCGACGTCGACGGCAGATCAAAGCCGATTGCTGCCATGCCCGCGGTGAGCAGGGCAGAAATCACGAACCCCAGCGCGATGCCGAGCACGGACGCAAAGATCCCGACAATGAGGGCCTCGATCGCAACCATCCACACCACCTGGCCGCCGGTCGCTCCGACTGCGCGCATCAGAGCCAGTTCACGTTGGCGCTGCCGGACGATGATCCGGAAGGTGTTCTGAATGATGAACGCGGCCACGAACACCGCGACTGCGGCGAACACGAGGAGCGCGGTGTTGAGGAAACCGAGGCTCTCTTGAAGGGCCTCAGCCTGCGCTTCTGCTTCGTCTGCGGAGACGACGGCCTCAACCCCTTCGGGCAGCGCGAGCGCGATGTTGTTGCGCAAGAGCTCCGGGCTGACACCCTCCTCGCCGATAACCGTGATTCCGCTGTACATACCTTCGAGGCCGAACAGTGTCTGGGCGGTCTCGAGGTCGAACACGGCCACCGTTGCCCCTGCGATGTTGTCTGCATCTCCGAATCCGACGATGCCGACGAGGTCATATTCCGCGACGCCGCCGACGGTTTGTACTTCGACGACCGTACCAACAGAGAGTCCGTTGTCACCGGCCGTCTTGGCATCAATGACGACTTCGGTTGGTCCAGCCGGGGTCCTGCCCTCCCGGATCACGATGTTGCCCCTCAGGCGTTCGTCCTCCGTCGAGGAGGCTCCGATCGTGGGCGGCCCCATTGGGACGATTGCCTCCCCGTTGCTGTCGTAGATCAAGGCGAAGCCGCCAGCAGATCCTGCAGCTGCGGCGACGCCTTGGACGCCCAGCACGGTGTCGAGCACGGATTCTTCGATCGGCGGAGGTCCGCCGAAGCCCACGTCGAATTCCGCCTCTGCCTGCACAATGACGTCTTGACCGGCGAACTGGTCGTCGAAGAGATCGCTGAAAGTCTGGTTGATGGTGTCGGTGAAGATGAACGTGCCGGCGATGAACGCGACGCCGATCATTACCGACATCGCGGTGAGCATGAGGCGCAGCTTGTGCGCGAATATGGTCTTGAGCGCGGTTCGGATCATGACGTCACCCGCCGAACTGCTTCATCCGGTCGATGACCATCTCGGGGGTCGGGTCATGCATCTCTCCCGCGATCCGCCCATCCTCGAGGTAGACAATGCGATCGGCGTAGCTTGCCGCAACCGGGTCGTGGGTGACCATCACGATCGTCTGCCCAAACTCGCGCACTGCCCGGCGCATGAAGTCGAGCAACTCTGCTGCGGACTTGGAATCGAGATTTCCGCTCGGTTCGTCGGCAAAGATGATGTCGGGCCGCGACACGAGAGCGCGCGCGGCGGCAACCCGTTGCTGCTGGCCGCCTGACAGTTCCGACGGGCGATGCTTGAGACGATCGCCGAGTCCGAGGATGCCAACAACCTGCTCGAACCAGGCGTCGTCCTCCTTTTCGCCGGCGATGAGGAGCGGCAGCAGGATGTTCTCTTTCGCCGACAGGGTCGGGACTAGGTTGAACGATTGGAAGACGAAGCCGACCTTCTGGCGGCGCAGCAGCGTCAGGTTCTTGTCATTGAGGGAGCCGAGGTCGGTGTCGCCGATGTAGACCTGCCCGGAAGTGAGCTCGTCGAGGCCGGCGATGCAGTGCAGAAGTGTTGACTTCCCGCTGCCCGACGGGCCCATGATCGCGGTGTATCGGCCCTTCTCGAACGATTCCGAGACGCCGTCGAGCGCCCGCACCTCGGTATCACCTTCACCGTAGATCTTCGTGCCGTCGCTGATACGGGCGGCCACGTCCGTTGTTGGTCTGGTCTCGAGCATTGGATCCCCTTGAGGTCGATGGCGGACATGTCAAACCTACGCACATTCTCTTGGTTGTGCATCGGTCGGTCGGTGGGTTGTGGCTCATCCCATCGGATGAGGGAACCCTGAGATTGGGTCGGGGTGCTCGGCTCAGGCCTCGGGGTTGTCTCCCGGACGGACCAACCCGGATTCATAGGCCACGACAACGGCTTGGACGCGGTCACGTAGATCGAGTTTCGTGAGGATGTGCGAGATGTGGGTCTTGACGGTCGCCTCGGAGACGAACAGGGCGTCGGCGATCTCGGCGTTCGAGAGGCCGGCGGCAAGGCTCTTGAGTACTTCGATCTCGCGTTCGGTCAGCTGGTCCATGCCGTTCGGCTGGGTGTCAGGTGCAGGTCGGGAGGCGAACTCTTCGATCAAGCGACGCGTGACCGAGGGAGCGAGCAGTGCGTCCCCTGTTGCGACGATGCGGATTGCTCGGAGGAGATCGTCGGGCGGAGCATCCTTGAGAAGGAAGCCGCTTGCTCCGGCCCTGAGTGCCGCATAGATGTACTCGTCAAGATCGAACGTAGTGAGGATGATGATCCGTGGCTCGGGGTTCAGTCCGGCGCCGATGATCCGCCTCGCGGCTTCGATGCCATCCATGACGGGCATGCGGACATCCATCAGGATCACATCGGGCCGCAGGCGCTGTGCCATCTCAACCGCTTCCCGTCCGTCTCCCCCCTCTCCGATGACCGCCAGCCCTGGCTCGGATTCGAGGATCAGCCGCAGTCCAGAACGAATCAGGGCTTGATCGTCGACTACAAGAACACGTATATCCGTCATGCTCGGTCACACGGGATCGTTGCCGAGACCCGAAACCCACCCCCGGGTGCAGGCCCCGCGTTGAGTGAGCCCCGCAGCATCGCCGCTCGCTCCTGCATGCTGATGAGTCCATGGCCGGCGTCGGATCCGCCGATCGATTCGGATGCGCCGCGGCCGTCGTCGGTGACCGTGATGGTGATGCCGTCGGGCTTGTATGCGATCGTGACCACGGCGGTGACGTCCGGGCCGCCATGTTTCAGGGTGTTCGTGAGTGATTCCTGGACGATGCGGTAGGCGTTGAGGTCCATGCCCGGCGGGATTCCTCTCGCTTCTCCCTCGATCTCGACCACAACATCGAGTCCCGCGACCCGCATCTGTTCCGCAAGGGCGTCGACCTGCAGCAGACCAGGCTGGGGTGAACGGCTCGCCGGCTCGTCGGTCCGCAGCACCCCCAGCAGTCGGCGAAGCTCTGCGAGACCCTCGTGCCCGGCGCGTTCGGCTTCTTCGGCGGCCCTCGTTGCCCGGGCGTTGTTTGTGCCGATCAGACGCTTGGCAGCGGCCGCTTGGATCGTTGCAACGGTCATCTCATGGGCTACAACGTCGTGGAGCTCGCGCGCAATTCGCGCACGCTCCTGCTGGACAGCTTCCGCCTTGTCGAACTCGAGTTGCGTGGCTCGAACAGCCAGATCGGCTTCCGCTGTGCGTTGCTCTCTCGACTCGAGGCCGAGGAGGAACGGGAAACTCGTGAAGATGAAGACGACCAGTGGAGTTCCGAACGACACCTGGTCGGCGAACACACCGGAGACAGTAAACGCCGTCATCAGGCCGATCGCTGTCCACCCGGTGATCAGGGCGCGTTTCCTCGGTAGTTCGGACCCGACCGCATGGAAGACGAAGAGCAGGCCAAAGATCGCGATCGTGCTCGGATAGTTCAAGTTGCGATCCACGAAGAACCCGAGTGAGGCGACCATGAGCGCCATCGTCGGAAAGCGGCGGCGGAATGCAACCGGGACGGTCTGGAGAAGAATCAGAACAACAGCGAACGGATCCGGCTCGCGCCAGCCCAGTGACCGGATCGTGTCGAGGTCCAGTTCGGCGAGATCGACGAGCGAGCCGATCGTCAAGGTCACCGCAAGGATGACGTCAATTACCCAGGGTGGGAGGCGTCGAGAGGCCGTGGTCACGGGACGATGGTATCCCGAGCCACCGCGTGGATGCATCATCCTCGCGGCGGATTTCCGGTCATCCGGATGGCGGAGAACGCTTCGCTGCGAGCCTCACCTTCGCGATGCCGGCTCCCAGGCTGCCCCCTCCCGCCCTCGCTGCGCTCGGGCACCCTCCCCCACGACGTGGGGGAGGGGCGGGGGTTGTCACAAACGCGCGGCGAACCTCGCCGTCACCTCCCCCTGAGAGGGAGGAATCTCAGGGGGAGGTACGGGGTCGGCGACCGATGACCGGCGACTTGGGGACTCTTGCTCTACCTCGATGCCAACGTCGGGGTCACCGTTCGGCCGTCGTTGAGTGAGATGGTGATCGAGTCGCCGCCGCCGACGCGGCGAAGGGCTGTGATGAGTTCGTCCATGGTCAGCACGTCGAAGCCGTCAACTGCCGTGATGACGTCGCCGACGGCGATCCCTGCAGAAGATGCAGCCGAGCCCGGCGTCACCTCACGGACGTCGACACCGACCGGCGCCGAACCGCCGTCTTCGGTTGCGTCATAGGCCGTGTCCCCACTGATGCCGAGGAGTGCGTGCGATACCGATCCGGTCGCGATGATCTCGGCAGTGACGCGTTCGACGATCTCTACGGGTGTGGCAAATCCGATCCCCTCGACCCCGATATTGGAGACACCGACTGCTGTGGTGATTCCGATCAATGCCCCGTCGGCGTCAACGAGCGATCCTCCGCTCGAGCCACTCGTGATCGGCGCGTCGGTCTGGATCATGCCGTAGAGGATGGTCTCGGGGCCGGTCTGAACCTCCCGTCCGAGCGCCGATACAACGCCCACGGAGAGGGAAGGCCCGCCTTCGAGACCGAGCGGACTTCCAACTGCGATGGCCGGCGTACCGATTGTGAGATCGTCCGTGGATCCCAGCGCAATCGGCGAAAGGTCGGTGGCCGAGATGTTGAGGACGGCAAGATCAGTGAGTGGATCGGTGCCGATGAGTTCGGCCTCGTAGATCCTGCCGTCGGACAGGATGACGCGGGCAGCGGTACCGCCTTCCACGACGTGGTCGTTCGTCGCGATGTTCCCTGCGGTGTCGAGAATCACTCCGGATCCTGACCCCACCGGTACGAATGCCCCGTTCGGCTCCGAGCCGACTTCGACGGTCACAATGCTTGGGATCACGTCTGCGCCAACCACAGCGGTGTCGGGAGCTACCTTGGCCGCTGCCGGTCGGGCGGTGATCACACGGGTCGGCTGCGCCTGCTCGATGATCACCGGTGCCGGGTCCTGCTGGAAGCTCGCGCCGATGAGTCCGCCCGTAACCCCCGCGATCGCCACGGCCAGGGCGATCGGCACGATCATCCACGTCCGCCGACGTGGAGGTTTCGGTTCCCGGTCGGGCACACCGGAACTGACGGTGTCGGCAGAGAATGTTGGTTGTGAGTATGGGCTCGGGAGATAGTTCATTCGTGATCCGTTCGTTGCGCTTGCGGGTATCTCATCAACGTCAACGCAAAACACCGTGCGAAGTTCCTGAGAAACAGATGAGAACTGCCTCCGCGCGACGCCGGCCAGTCAGGTTGTGACGCGAGACCGGATCGAGTTCGTGGCTTCGCCGACGAGGATCCCGAGGGCGGCACCCCCGACCACGTCGAGCGGCAGATGTGCACCCGCGTAGATTCGGGTGATCCCGACGACGAGAGCGAAGGCCTGGAGTCCGGCAGTCGCCATCGTCGACCGACCGCTTCCGATGACCGTGGCCAGCGTGCTGGCGACGGCAGCATGACCCGACACGTATCCGAGGCTCCCGTCCGTCCTGGTTTGCAGACGCAGATTTGTTGTTGGATCGTGGTCGTGTGGACGTCCACGGCCCACTGCCTTCTTGATCCCCTTCGCAACCACCCAGGTGGTGAATCCAGCCGCTGCATATGCGATCGCGGGGTCCAGGCTTCGGGTCCGCCAGTACGACCACCCAGCGAGCGCGAAGGGGGCCGAAAGGCTGCCTGCCTGCATTGGAAGCCAGGCCACGGGAGCGAGTTCGTTGGGAGCGTCGTTGATCGACCGGTAGATGCGGCGCTCCCAGCCAGGGTGGCCCCGGCGAGCCTCAACAGCCGATGCGACCAGAACAACTGCCGCGGTGCCGATACGAACAGCTCTTCGCACGTTCACGCTGGGTCACCGGCCGATGGTTCGGTGGCGCTGCGATTGAGCGGAGGTCGGAGGCGGGTAATGCGGTCGAGCGGGGCCGCAGAGCGGCCTGTCGAGTTTGCGATCTCGGCTCGTACTTGCTCGAGGAGATCGTCGTCGCTCTCCTTGACGGCAGACTTCGTAGCGCCGCTGAGCGCCGCGCTTTGTATACGGCGAGTCGCGCCCGACACCGAGTCAGGGCCCAGCACTTCGACCGCGCAACGGACGGCCCGTTCGGGGCCAACCAGGAGCGCACTTGAGGTGACGAACTCAGCGATGTCGTTGTCGAGGAGGAGGTCCGATGCAGCGAGCTCGCTGAAGCCGAAATCGATGATCCACGGGTTGTTGTGGGCATCGAGGAACACGTTGGCAAGGCGAAGGTCCCGGTGGGCGATACCGAACGTACGCAGGATGGCGATCTGTCGCCAGGACTCGGTGAGAAAGCCGTCTGTGAGCTCCTCCGGAGGAACGGAGTCGAGCGAGCGGCCTTCGATAGCACGCTGTGCGAGCAGCATGGAGTAGTCCTCATCGCCGATGCGTCCAACCGCGGCCAGCTCAGGCGTGCGAACTCCTACTGCTGCGGCGCTCCGCGCCAGGAGCGCCTCATGTTCGACTGCGCGGCGCAAGCTCGAGAACGCCGGTTCATCTCCGATATTGGTGAAACGGAACCGCCGATAGAGACGGAACAGAATGTCGGCGCTCCGTTCGTCGGTGCTGAGCGTCTTGACGAACAGTCGGTCGCCATCGGTCGTGACGACGAAGTAGGGGGTGGAACCACGTGCGTCGACATGTGCGGTGTCGATTCGTGCCGGGTCAATTCCGGTGCGTCTGAGGGTTGCGACGATCTGGGGTCCCGTCGGCTGACGGTTCGGCGAACCGAGAAGGAATAGCACCCCTGATCCGGAAGCGGCTCCGAGTGCAAGGGCCAGTACGAGTTCGGCGGGGAGATTGGACCCGAGCAGAAGTCGGATAACAACGAGGACCGCGAGCGACACCCATGCAACGCGCCGCCACATGCGCGGCATCCACGGTGCCGCTGTCGTAATGGCAGCGGTGATCGCCGCAACGTACGGGTAGTACGCGGTCTCAGCCACCACGACGGTGCCGCGTTCTGGCGTCACAATCGAGCTGCCGAGTATCAAGGAGAGGAGTTCGATCGTTAGCGCGGTGGCGACGGCTCCAACGCCGGCCGCGAGGACGAGGGTTGCGAGTCGCCGCAGATCGCGAACCCACGAGAAGTACACGACGAGCACGAGCGGGACTGTGAGCACGATCGCGGTGAGTACGAGGCCCGCTATCTCTGCCCCGGCTCCCGAGGCGTTGTCGAGGATCTCGTTGAGGTCGACGCCGAGTCCACCGAACACGTCCGGGAAGATGATCACGACGACCATTGTCCCGAGGGCCACCAGCATCGCCGTCACGAAGTTGAGGGCATCGGTCGGTGACCGTACCGTCTCATCCAACTCAGGAACGTTGATTTCCACGGCCTGCATCATCGGTCTCGACTCGGTTCGAAGGGATCGTGATGCTACCGGAGGATCATTCGACTGTGGGCTCGTTCGTCCGATCGATATCCCGGTTGCTCCATCGATCGGCAAGAAGCGCAATGGTCAGGGCGACTGCCGCACCGAGGGTCGCTCCAGCCACGGCGTCGGTCAGCCAGTGCGCTCGCAGGTAGACGCGACTCGCCGCCATCAGCGTTGCCCACCCTGCGGCGGCCGCAAACCAGTACCAGCGGTTCTTGGCGATAGGGGCGAACACCAGGACGAGGCCGATGGCAACGACGGCCGCAGTGGCCGAGTGACCGGAGGGGAATGAAGCGCCGGTTGTCGAGACGAGGGCGTCGGACGGTCGGGGACGATCGTAGAGCGCCTTGGAGCTCCAGACGATCGCCTCCACGAGGCCGATGGAGACGGCCCAGAACACCAGCGCGTTCCACCGGCGACGGTTGATCAGCCAGATGCCCACGGCGACTTCGAGCGGGATCATGACCCACCCGCTTCCGACTATCCGCAATGCCTTCGCTACGAAGACGGCCGGTGCCCACTCGAACCGGATCGCATACTCCCGGAACCATTCATCGACCGGTTGCACGAGGTCGCGCAGTGCGGGGATTGCGATGACCACGAACACCGTGACAGCGACCGCCCACAGACCGAGCGCCCATCCGCTCGCTGCCGACCGGTCGCCCACCAACTCCTCGTCGGAATACATCGGGGAACTGTAGACCGCAGCGACCACACCTCCGGAGATGCAGCCCTCAGGCCGTCACGGGGTGGATCCCAATCGGATGGATACTGTGTCGTCGGAAGTCGGATCCTCGGGTTGCGCTCCCCTCTGAGTGGCATCCGGCCGATGAGAACGTGGGAGGCGCCCGGATGAGTGAACATGCGGTGTTGGTCAACCTGCCGGCGGATCAGGCGGGCCGCGACCTCGACTCGATCGAGGATCCGCTGATAGCGGCCATCGAGGCGTCAGGAATCGGGGAGTTCGACGGGAATGCAATCGGCCCCGACGGTGCAGTCCTGTACATGTACGGATCCGACGCCGCCCTCTTGTTCGACGTGGTTGGTCCCGTTCTCGAGGGGATGGATCTTCCGCCCGGCTCCTACACCTTGAAGCGATACGGTCCACCAGGTGCGAACGGAACGAGAGTCAACCTCCGGTAGCGGCGAATCCGCACGCCTCGATCGAGGGGCTACGTGGCAACAGCGTGCCGTCGCGACCCCGATGTCTGACGGCAGTGGTTCGTCACCAGTACTCGACAGCCATCAGGGTTGCCGATTCACGCGGTCCCATCAACTGCAGCCGGTTGTATCTCCGCAGGTCAGGCAGACGTAACACGAGCCGCTCCGGACGGTCATGTGACCGCACGTGGAGCATGCCGGTGCGTCGCCCATCAGATCACCGAGGGATGCTTCGGCTGCGGTCGTTGCAGCAGCTGCAGCGGTTCCCGGGCCGTCGGAAACAAGGACCGAGGCTCTGGCGGGCACCGGCTGTGGCTCCGGCATCGCGCTGTTGTCGTCATCCACGAACTTCGCAGCGGCGACCTGCGCATCGATATCGTTCTCCATGGCAGCGTCGGTGAGGTCGAGTTGGGTCCCTGCGTCGACGGCGATGCCCTGTGGCGGTTCCGGCAGCTCGCCGGAACGGTCCGGTGGCACCTGGACGAGTTCATCGCGGGCGAGGTACTCAACACCGAGGGCACGGAACACGTAGTCGATGATCGAGTTCGACATCTTGATGTTCGGGTGACCTTCGACGAATCCGCGCGGCTCGAACGTCTGGAACGTGAACGTGTCGACGAACTCTTCGAGCGGGACCCCATACTGCAGGCCCTTCGAGACGGCGATCGCGAAGCAGCTCAGCACGCCGCGCAGCGTCGCACCTTCCTTCGCCAGGTCGATGAAGAGCTCACCAAGGGTGCCGTCCGCATACTCGCCGGTGCGGAGGAACACCTTGTGGCCCCCCACCCGAGCTTCCTGTGTGAATCCTATCCTGCGGGATGGCAAGAGGAAGCGGGGACGGGAGATGTTGTCGTAGGCCTCGGTTGGGGACAGGCCCGGCTGAAACATCCCGGCGTGGATCATGACCTCGCGGATGACGGTCTCGGTGATCGCCTCAGGCTCGTCCTCGCCCGCGAGGTCGTCCGTAGTTGATGACAGCGGCTGAGATGCCTTTGAGCCGTCCCGGTAGAGCGCCATCGACTTCAGGCCGAGTTCCCACGAGAGCCGGTACGACTCTTCGATGTCCTCGATCGTCACCTCGTTCGGCATGTTGATCGTCTTCGAAATGGCGCCCGAGATGAACGGCTGGGCGGCAGCCATCATCTTGATGTGGCCCTCGTAGTCGATGAACCGTTCGCCATAGCGGCCGTTGCGATTCGCCGTGTCGAACACCGGAAGGTGCTCGTCGAGGAGGCCGGGGGCTCCCTCGATGGTCTGGCGTCCGCAGACGTAGTCGTTTGCATCACGGATCTGCTCATCGGAGAAGCCAAGTTCGTGGAGCATCGAAAAGCCGAGACCGTTGTACTGCTCGGGGGTGAACCCGAGGTTCTGCATCGTCTCTTCGCCCAGTGTCCACTGATTGAATGCGAAGCCAATCTCGAACACCGACGGCAGCGCCGCCTCGATCTTCTCGATGTCCTGGGCCGTGAAGCCCTTGGTCATCAACGTCGCGGCGTTGATATGCGGCGCTCGCTGGATGCTCATCGTGCCGACGACGTAGTCGATGATCTGCTCGATGCGCTCCTCGCTGTAGCCCAATCGCTGAAGGGCCGGTGCAATCGACCCGTTGGCGATCTTGAAATAGCCGCCACCCGCCAATTTCTTGAACTTAACAAGAGCGAAGTCGGGCTCGACTCCGGTCGTATCGCAGTCCATCAGCAGGCCAATCGTTCCGGTCGGCGCGAGGACGGTCGCCTGTGCGTTTCGATAGCCGTACTGCTCACCGAGTTCGACTGCCGTGTCCCAGGCCTCGCGGGCTTCCGCCACCATCTCCGGTGGACCGAATCCTGGATCGATTCCTGTGACGTAGTGACTCACGGTGTCGTAGTCAGCCTGTTCGGCGTTGTAGGCGGCGCGACGGTGATTCCGCATGACGCGCAACATCGCGTCGCGGTTCTCTTCGAACTTCGGGAACGGTCCGAGCACGTTGGCCATTTCGGCGGACGTGGCGTACGCATCTCCCGTGAGGATCGCGGTGAGTGAACCGGCGATCGCGCGGCCCTCGTCGGAGTCGTACGGGATTCCGATCCGCATCAGAAGGGAACCAAGGTTGGCGTAGCCGAGGCCGAGCGTGCGATAGTCGTACGAACCCTGTGCGATCTCCTTCGACGGGAAATGCGCCATCGTCACCGATATCTCGAGCACGATCGTCCAAAGACGGATCGCGTGGCGGTAGGAGTCGAGGTCGAAGACACCCTTCTTGTCGTCGTAGAACTGGCCCAGGTTCAGGGATGCGAGGTTGCAGGCCGTGTTGTCCAGGAACATGTACTCGGAACACGGGTTCGATGCCCTGATGTCGCCTTCGGCAGGTGCCGTGTGCCACTCATTGATCGTCGTGTGAAACTGCACACCCGGGTCCGCGCTTGCCCACGCGGCCTCAGCGACCTGGCGCCAGAGGTCGCGAGCCCTGACGGTTCTCATCGTGCTTCCGTCGGTGCGACTCGTGAGATCCCAATCGGTGTCGTCGATGACCGCATCAACAAATTCGTTGGTGAGGCGAACCGAGTTGTTGGAGTTCTGGCCGGAGACGGTCGCGTAGGCTTCGCCGTTGAAGTCGGCCGGATAGCCCGCGGCGACCAACGCTCTGACTTTGTCTTCCTCTTTCGCCTTCCATGCGATGAAGGTCTCGATGTCGGGGTGGTCGATGTCGACGATGACCATCTTGGCGGCGCGTCGGGTCGTTCCACCAGACTTGATGGCCCCTGCTGCGCGGTCCCCGACTTTGAGGAAGCTCATCAAGCCGGAGGACTTTCCGCCCCCTGAGAGCGGTTCACCTTCTCCCCTGATGCGGGAGAAGTTAGCTCCGGCGCCTGCACCCATCTTGAACAGACGAGCCTCTCGGACCCAGAGATCCATGATGCCGCCCGGATTCACGAGGTCGTCGTCGACGCTCATGATGAAACATGCGTGCGGTGCCGGTCGGCTGTAGGCATCGGGGGATTCAACGTTCTCGCCGGTTTCCGGGTCGACGTACCAGAAGCCTTGTGCAACACCTTCGATGCCATAGCGGTGGTTGAGGCCTGTGTTGAACCACTGCGGAGAATTCGGTGCCGCCATCTGATGGAGAAGCATGTAGGCGATCTCGTGCTCGAACGCTTCTGCGTCGTCGCTCGACGCGAAGTATCCGTGCTCCTCGCCCCACCAGCGCCACGTGGACGCGAGACGGTCGATCACCTGGCGGGCTGATCGCTCCGGTCCGAGGACCGGCTCACCGTCTTCATCGACAAGGAGGTTGCCATCGTTGTCTCGCTGGGGGACCCCGGCCTTGCGGAGGTACTTCGACACCAGAATGTCGGCAGCAACTTGAGACCAGGCAGCGGGGACTTCGGCATTCTCCATTTCGAACACGGTCGAGCCGTCCGGGTTGGTGATGCGGGAATCTCTTCGGACCCACTCCACGGTTTCGTATGGATCAACCCCCGCGGTTGTGAACCGCCGTTCGACTTGGAGCCCTTCCGTCATTGTTCCTCCTCAAGGAGCGCCACCACCGGCGCTCAATATCCACAGATCTATACACACCCACTAGATGTTGGGGTAGGGAAGCAGCGTACCCCCTACATCTAGCACGGTTTCACGAGTGTAATTACACACGTGCCATCCGTCAAACACCCCCCGTTTGGGGCCGTTGTGCCGGGCAAACGGGCCGTCGCACCCCGGAAACAGACAGCAGTCCCTAGTTCTAGATGCTGGCCCGGGTTACGGCAAGGTGGAAAGGGAAGAGCTTTTCGCGGAGCGATATTTGTTTTCGCGAGGCTCCGCCTACGTGTTGTTGACGTACTGCTCTGACCGCTCTGTGAGCGTCGCCACAACCTCCGCGATGTCGCCTGGCGCGGTCTGTGAAGCCTTCCAGTAGCACCAGCCGGTTGGCAGGAAGAAGACCTGGAAGAGCGACAGGCCGATTGCCCAGTTGAACGGCGGAGGGATCGATCGTTCGATTGCAGAGGCGGCGGAGGCGGTGAGCGCTGCGCCGAAGGAGCGTCCCACTCCGTTCACAGCATTGCCGAGGCCGAATACCGTCCCGCGATGCTCCGGCAGGTTGACGTCGGAGATGAGCGCGAACCAGTTCGGCGAGTCGGCTGACGTGAGAGCGATCGCTGCGATCGCCGAGAAGAACGCGAGGGCGGCCCACGGGTTGGTGACGAAGCTTGCCAAGACCTCACCGAGCAACTCCAGGGTCCCCGCTCCTTCGGTGACGTCGAGGCCGCGTAGCGGCACCCAGAAGAAGACGAGGAAGAGTGGGACCGCGCCAAGAATCCCGACGGCACTGAGAAGCGCCCGGCCACGCGGGGTCCGGCGTTGAAGTCGATCTCCGAGATGGCCAAACAGGATCGAGAAGAGGGCGCCGACGGTGAAGATCGCAGCGAAGAGACCTCCGACTTTGGTCCCTGTCGCTTCCCCGTAGCCTTCGGCGATTACCTTCTGCTGGTAGAGGAGCGGGACCCAGATGAGCGAGCCGTACGCAACCTGCGCGGTGAGTCCCTGAAGGATGAGCCACAGATTCGTTCGGCGGTGCAACAACTCCGGGATCTGGGCACGGTCGATCCGGTAGTCGTACTCACCACCGGCCGCGTACAGCGCTGCGAGTTCGGGTTCGCGGAACCCTCTTGGGGCTTCATACGTCGTCAGATACAGCAGGGCGAAGACGAAACCGGCCACCGCGATTACGACGAGTGGAATCCGGAAGTTCTCGGCTCCGAGCTGCGAGGCGAGGAGCCCGCCGACGAGCGTCCCGATCCCTTGGGAGATGCCCCAGAAGCTCATGGCGAGGCCGCGTCGTTTCGGACCCACGAAGTCGGAGATGACCGAGAAACCGACCGACGCGATCGAGCCGAGGCCGATTGCCACGACGATCTGCCATGCGAGTAATGCCCAGAAGCTGGTGGCCGTCGCCGACAAGAGCGATCCGCCTGCCCAGATGATCGTCCCCCAGAACAACAGCGGCTTGCGGGTCCTGGAGTCCCCTGCATAACCCCAGCCGACTGCAGTCACGGCCGTGACCAGGATTGTCACTCCGGTCA
>Ga0316193_10000029_pt1 | contig 62735 bp, 54 predicted proteins | sample MerIslsedime2_MG_FD_207735 | JGI IMG/M metagenome (GOLD analysis project Ga0316193, IMG submission 207735) | Coastal sediment microbial communities from Maine, United States - Merrow Island sediment 2 | ecosystem: Environmental > Aquatic > Marine > Coastal > Sediment | place: USA: Maine... | reverse complement strand
TGTTGGTACTTTTCAGAACCGAAGAGATCTGGTCAGGATGTGGGTAGGTAACCAGCGAGTAGTAGCGAATGGAATCGGGCAGGGGGTTATCCTGCAGCCATTGGCGGCGCACAGCAGGTCGCAGACTTTCCACGGCTTTGCCATCGCCTTCTGTGCATTCAGAGCCAGGAATGTGTTTCAGCAATCCGAGGTCGCTTTCCTTCGCCGGATTCGCCAGTGGCGATCCGCCGACAGCGCCGGCGACGCTGACTATCGCACCGATGTAGGGATGGATTTCCGGGTAAGTGACAACCGCTTCGAGCAGGTCCGGCGCGCCTTTGGAATAGCCAATCAGGACCAGTTGCCGCTCCTGCAGCTCGTCAGCATGGGCCAGGATCGCGTCACGGATCATCCGTGCATTTGTGGTTGTTCCTGACATTCCATCAACAGAGAAAATGTACGCATTAAACCCGAAAGACTCTACGTGGTTATCAAACTCATTTTCATAGTTGAGCCAGGATTCAAAGCACTCCCAGCCAATGCCAGGCACCATCGCCGCGACCAGGTGTTTTTTGGATTGTCCAAGGTCAACCGGTTCACCCGTGCCGGGGGGTTCGGTTCCAAGACGCGTCAGTGCCTGTTCACAAGCCCGGTAATGCGGAAGCTCTTCACCATGATCTTCCAGGACGGCGCAGACGATCTCCCTGAAACGGCCACGACCATCCTCGATTCCTGCCATCGAAGCAGGCAGCAGCACCAGTGGCGGCGTATTTTCCGTATAAGGCACCAGCGGCTTACTGGCACAGCCAGCGAAGAAAAGAGATAGCGTGATGACTACTAGCAAGCGGTTCATGGCTGTATCCTCTCGCATTATGAATCCGGAAACCAGTTCCTTTGACAGCGTAGGTGAGATGGTTCGTTCCCTCAAGCCCCGGGAACCGGTTTATTGCATGTTCACCGTGATAAAGACCGCCGGCTATATCTTAACGATGGAATGTATGGCATTTTCTGGGAACTTCGTTTCGAAGGTCATCAGCGATTTCCGGTACGGGCCTACCGCAATGGCGAGCGTCTGGATGGGCCAGTTTGCTCATTCAAACTGTATGGCCCAAACTGCGATGCATCAGATGTATTGCCAGGCGAAGTTGATTTGCCCGAGACCCTGCAGACCGGTGACCATCTTGAGTTCGGAAACATCGGCGCCTACAGCCTGAGCGGAAGAACCTGGTTCAATGGGCATTACAGCGACCGGATCGTGGAAATTCATTCCAGTGCCGAGTTACCGCCTAGAACTGAAGAAGCTTGACGACCACGTAAGTTAAATAGAAGCCAAGGATGACCAGGCCTTCGGGCCGCGCGACTCCCTTCCTGGTGTAAAAGAAAGCCAGCACAACCGTTGTCATCACGAAAATGAACGGCAGATCGAAATAAAGCAGTTGACGCTCGAAGGTCATGCCCGCAATCAACGCGGTAATGCCTATGGGCAGCAGGGTGTCGAGTATATTGCTGCCAATGATGTTTCCCACGGACATCTGGGTTTTCTTCTTCAGAATCGCGGAAATGGAGATCGAAAGTTCGGGCAGGCTGGTGCCCAGGCCGATAATCAGCACCGAGATAAGGGCTTCACTGATTTCAAACGTGTGCGCGATGTCGACGACAGAACTGACGGTGAGTTCTGAGCTGATGATGACGATGGCCAGTCCGCTCAGCAGCAGGACCCAGGACCGGGCGCCACCGCCAGCCAACTGGCCCGGCTCTTCCTCCGGAGCCGTACTGCCATTCATCAACGCCGTCACGTAAATGACGTAGATGGTGATCAGGATCAGGCCTTCCGTGCGCGAGACATGGCCATCCAGTGCGACGAGGAACAACAATACCGTCGCACCCAGCAGCACCGCGCCGTGTTTCAGAACGAATTCACGGGGTAATGTCAGGTAGGAAATCACGCCGCCCAGACCCAGCACGAAACCGATCTGCGCAACGACACTGCCAATTGAAGAACCCACGACGACGCCCGAGGCATCCTGGCCCATCAGGCCCTTGATGCCCGCATCTACTGCGATGGCCAGTTCGGGCAGGTCACTGCCGATAGACAGGATCACGAGTCCAACGAAGAATTCTGATAACTGTAGCCGGCGCGCGATGGCCAGGGCGCCGCCAATTGTCAGTTCAGTTCCCAGCCACAGTCCGGCGATCCCTGCTATGAGTAAAACGAAATCCATTGGCGATATAGACTACCAGCACTCGGACGAATCCACAGCCAAAATCGTCGATTGGACTTTCCGCAAAAGGAAAAGTGCAGGACAATAGTTGGATATCAAACCGGGAACGTGGATCAAATGACAAACAACGACTGGCAAAAAAGAAAAGACCAGGTATTTGCTCGCGGCATGGGCAATATGCTGCCCCGCTACATTGAGAAAGCGCGTAACGCCGAACTCTGGGATGTAGACGGTAACCGCTACATTGATTTTGGCGCGGGCATTGCAGTGGTCAATACCGGTCACAGCCATCCCGAAATTGTCAGTGCGGTTACCCGGCAGGTCGAGTCTTTCAGCCACACCTGCGTGATGGTTACGCCCTATACCAGCGCAGTGGAACTGGCAGAAAAACTCGTCGATATCGTTCCGATCGACGATGCCAGGGCCATCTTTGTCTCTACCGGTGCAGAGGCGGTGGAGAACGCGATAAAGATCGCGCGGGCTTCGACCGGCCGTCCGGGTGTTATCGCATTCAGCGGGGGGTTTCATGGCCGCACGAACCTGTGCATGGGTCTGACCGGGAAAATCGTTCCTTACAAGAAGGGTTTCGGTCCATTTACGCCTGAAATCTATCATGCGCCGTTTCCCGCTGAATACCTCGGTATCAGCGCCGAAGCTTCACTCGAGGCGCTGGATCAGCTGTTCAAGAACGATATTCAGCCCGACCGGGTAGCGGCTGTCATCATCGAACCGGTTCAGGGTGAAGGAGGCTTCTATCCGGTGCCCGAGGGTTTTCTAAAATCTTTACGTGAATTATGCGATAACTATGGTATCTTATTGATAATTGACGAAATACAGACAGGTTTTGCCCGAACCGGGCGCATGTTTGCTACGGAGTATGCCGGGATTGAGCCCGACATCATGACCCTTGCAAAAGGCATTGCCGGCGGTTATCCGCTGTCGGCTGTTATTGGAAAAGCTGACGTGATGAATGCACCCGAACCGGGTGGGCTGGGTGGGACCTATGCGGCGTCACCTTTGGGCTGCGCTGCTGGCCTGGCGGTGCTGGACGTGATTGAAAAAGAGGCGCTTTGCGACCGGGCAATTGAAATGGGTAACCGGTTGAAGGCGGGCCTGCTGCGTCTGAAGGCAGACTTTCCCGAACTGATTGGCGACGTCCGCGGGCTCGGCGCCATGGTCGCCATGGAACTGATTTCAGATGGTGATCCTCACCGGCCCAATCCCGAACTGACCAAAGCGTTGACGCTCAAGGCTGCGGAAATGGGTTTGATTCTTCTTTCCTGTGGTGTTCGCGGCAACGTGATTCGCATCCTGGTGCCGCTTACCATCAAGTCGAAGCACGTTGAGGAAGGTATGGGTATACTGGAGGAAGCATTCAGGGCCTGCGCAGGAGCACAATAACATGTGGTTTGTTCTGGGCTTGTTGATTATTGTTGCCGGCCTGTGGATTGCCGGCCTGTGGATTGGACGCAGCAGCGACCTCTCTGTTTTCGATCAGTCCACAGACCCGGCGGGTCGCGAGTTGTTTTCGCATCCGGATGGACCGAGCCCGGAACACCAGGCGGCGGCTCAGGGAATCATGGCCCTGAAGGGGCAGGTCAAGGGCCTGTCCCGCAAAGAAATGCTGCAATTCACCCGTGATTTCATGGAGGACATGCCGAAGGGCAAGACATTCAGTTGCGAGTTTCGCCCGGTTGAAGTTGCAGGAAGGCCAGCAGAGTGGGTTCTGGCGCGGGGCGTTGATCCGTCGCGACGAGTGTTGTACCTGCATGGCGGTGCTTTTTTTGCAGGCAGCCCCAACAGTCATCGTAGCGCGACCTGCCGGTTTTCCGAGGTTGCCAACGCGGCAGTCCTCGCTATCGATTATCGCCTGATTCCGGAAAACACGCGTAAGCAGGGCATCGAAGACTGCCGGGCGGCCTACCGCTGGATTCTGGAAAACGGCCCGGACGGGGCATCTGCACCATCAAGGCTCTACATCGGGGGAGATTCAGCGGGTGGCAATCTGTCACTGTCGGTGACGGCATGGGCCCGTGACGAAGCGCTCAGGCCGCCGGACGGGGTCGTGGCGCTGTCGCCTTTGACGGACTCGACGTATTCGGGTCCGAGTATCAGGACCAATGTCGGGACGGATGTCATGCTGGGCCCCATGTTCGGCGCCCTTCTCAAGATTCCTAAGTGGATCCTTTCCTGGATTTTTTTACGCGAGAACAGAACGCTCCCGGCTGATCCAGTGGTATCACCGGTATTTGACGACCTTTCAGGGTTGCCGCCGATCCTCGTGCAGGTCAGTGAGGCTGAAATGTTGCTGGATGACGCCCGGCGTTATGTGCGAAAAGCCCGGGAAGCAGGCTCTCCGGTACGTTTGCAGAGCTGGGGCGGGATGTTGCATGTCTGGCAATTGTTTTACCCCGAGGTGCCCGAAGCCCGTGAGGCCTGGGAACGTATTGGTGAATTTATTCAGTCTGTGGAAACGGACAAAGCCTGATTGATCCGCTTACCAGCGGGCCGAGTTCTCGTATCCGGTTTTGTCGCCAAACTGCCGGCGCACGGCAATACGTTGATTTTTCCCGGTTAGAATCCTGACCTGGTAAAGAGATTCTCTCGCCAGGGCCTTGCCGGCGCCTGCTTGCCAGCTTTTCCGGTATAAACGTTTGACGGCGGCTACGGCATCCGGCGAGCGCTGTAACAGCTGAGTCGCTGCCTCGCAGGCTGCCTGGTGTGGATCTTCAGTCACCCGGGTTGCCAGCCCCAGTTCCAGAGCACGTGCACTGCTGAACTCGTCAGCGGACATGGCAAGTAGCATGGCCTGGTCCCTGGGCATCAGTTCACGAAGCGCCAGGGTGCCACCCATGTCCGGAATCAGGCCCCACTTTCCTTCCATGATGGACAGTGATGCGGAGGGTTCGACGTATCGAAAATCCGCGCCCAGTGCGATCTGCAGTCCTCCACCCCAGCAGCGGCCATGGATTGCGGCGAAGACCGGCGTCTGCAGGCGCCTCCAGCCAACGCTCACTTGCTGGGCCAGGTTGGCTCGCCAGGGCAGGACTTTCCACAGCAGCCGGATCATGCCCGCCCGGTCTTTCATGATGGACTTGACGTCCAGGCCGGTGCAAAAATCAACGCCGGAACCTGAAATCACCACGGCTCTGACGGTTTTCTCTGTACGCAGCTTGTTCTGAATTGCGACGATCGCCCGGAACATTTCCAGGTCCAGCGCATTGTGCTTTTCAGGCCGGTTCAGTTCGACCCTGGCCACGTGGTTCTCAATCGTCAGCTCTACTCGATTTTTAATCTGCATTTTTACTCGATTCCTTACCCTTGCTGGCCTTAAAATATCATCTTTCACCACACTGGAAACGAGGAATCCCCTTGCCCACTGATGCTCGTCTGAAGATCTGCCTTGTCTGTTCGGAACTGACACCCCTGGCCAAGACAGGAGGGCTGGCAGATGTTGCCGCCGCGCTGTCTGCCTACTTTGATTCCGCGGGTCACGACATCCGGGTTTTAATGCCACATTACGCGTTCATGGATACCTCGAGCCTGGACATCCAGGTCGTCCCACAACTGCAGAACATGGAGTTGACCCTGGGCGACCGCAGATTCAAATATCAGATCTCCAAGGCGGTCATGGATGGTCAGGACCCTGATATTCACCTGTTACAGTGCCCTGAATTGTACGGCCAGGGCGAGATTTATTCGGGACCCGATGAACACCTGAGGTTTATCCTGCTGTCGCGCGCGGCGTTCGAAATGTGTCAGCGAGTTGAATTTGCCCCGGACATTGTCCACTGCCATGACTGGCACACGGCCCTCGTTCCTGTTTATCTGAAAACGATTTATGCCTGGGACCAGTTGTTCAAGTCCACGCGTTCGGTGCTGACGATTCATAATATCGGTTACCAGGGGGTTTTTGGCGCAGGCATTCTGAACGAAATGGGGCTGGCTGATTCCGCCGCCATGCTGGATGCTGTCGACCTGGCTGATGACAGGGTAAATTTTATGAAAACCGGGGTCATGCACGCCGACCTGCTGACGACTGTCAGTCCCACCTACGCGCGGGAAATCCTCGAACCGGAATACGGCATGGGGCTCGAGCATCAATTACGGGTCCGGGGGGGTTCCGTTACCGGAATCCTGAATGGCGTGGATTATGAAGAATGGAGTCCGGACACGGACCCACTGATCCCTTTCACTTATTCCCAGAAGAAACTTGCTGGCAAGGAAAAGAACAAGAAGGCACTGATGAAGGAACTGGGCATGGAGTACCAGTTCGACCGGCCACTGATGGGAATGGTGACGCGCCTGACGTATCAGAAAGGCATCGAACTGGTTCAGCAAGCCATGCCCGACCTGCTATCCGATCGTGATTTTTCCCTGGTTGTTCTGGGTAATGGAGAGCATGATCTCGAGCAGTTTTTCCACTGGTTGCAGGCAGAATTTCCTGGCCGTGTCTACTTTTACCAGGGGTTTAACAACCAGCTGGCACATCGCATCGAAGCGGGTAGCGACCTGTTCCTGATGCCGTCCCGGTATGAGCCCTGTGGCCTGAACCAGATGTACAGCTTACGTTACGGAACGGTGCCGGTGGTTCGTGCGACCGGAGGTCTGGCTGATTCCGTTCAGCACTTTGACACGGTAACCGGCCAGGGAACCGGGGTTGTCTTTCATGATTATGATGCCAGTGGCCTGAGGTGGGCAGTAAATAGCGCGCTGGACCTATACGCCAACAAGCACAGCTGGAAACAAGTCGTTTACAACGGGATGAACAAGGACTATTCCTGGGATGAGCAAGGTAAGCTCTACGTAGAGCGATTCAGGAAGCTGTTGAGAAACTGAACTTTACAGCATGTGAGGGCAGACCAGCACCACGCCCTCGGCGGTTACCGTGAACCGTTTGGCGTCCTCGGCGTGATCTTCGCCGATGACGGTGCCGTCCGGAATCACACAGCGCTTGTCAATGATGGCCCGGGTAATGCGGCAGTTTTTGCCAATGTGGGCCTGCGGAAGAACCACGGCCTGGATGACTTCACTGCCTTCATCGACCTTTACGCTCGAAAACAGCAGTGACTGACGCACATAGGCACCCGAAACAATGCACCCGCCGGAGACCATCGAGTTGGTCGCCATGCCGACGCGACCCGAGTCGTCCAGCACGAATTTTGCCGGGGGCAGTTGCTCCTGGTAAGTCCAGATCGGCCACTCGTCGTCATACAGATTCAGTTCCGGATGGATGTAAATCAACTCGAGATTGGCCCGGAAATAGGCATCAACCGTTCCCACATCGCGCCAATAGCTTTGAGCGCGTGTTTTGACGTCATGGAAGGGGTAGGCGTATACGCGGCATTTATCAATGCACATGGGAATGATGTTCTTTCCGAAGTCATGATCGGAATCAGGGTTAATAGCATCTTCTTCCAGGATGTCCAGCAGGAATTCGCGGTTGAACACGTAGATTCCCATCGACGCCATGGCCGCGTCGGGATTGCCGGGCACGTGCTGCGGGTTAACGGGTTTTTCTTCAAACTGGCTGATCTTGTTCTCTTCATCTATGGTCATTACGCCGAAACCGGTGGCCTCGTGCAGCGGAACCTGGATGACCCCCACGGTGATGTCAGCCTCGTTTTCAGTATGTGAGGCGATCATGGGTCCGTAGTCCATTTTATAGATGTGGTCGCCGGCCAGGATCAGTACCTGGTCAGGGCTGTGCTCCCTGACCAGGTCCAGGTTCTGAAAAATGGAATCGGCTGTGCCCTTGTACCAGTTAAGATCCACTTGCTGCTGGGCCGGGACGATCTGGATGAACTCTCCAAATTCACCGCGCAAGTAGCCCCAGCCACGCTGGATATGCTGAATCAGCGAATGGGCTTTGTACTGGCTCAGAACGAAAATCTGCCGGATGCCGGAATTCACGCAGTTGGACAGGGGAAAATCGATGATTCGGAACTTGCCTCCAAAAGGCGTTGCCGGTTTGGCGCGGACGGCAGTCAGATCTTCCAGCCGGGAACCCCGGCCACCCGCCATGATCATGGCCATTGTGCTTCTGGTCAATCGGCTGACGAAACGTCCGGATTTTCTCGGATTCATGAATTCTTCCATTACAGTGTGTGCTACATTTCATCATACGTATTTGGAAGTGACAATTCAGTGAAAAAAGATAAAAAAACCATGATTAAGCCAGTTATCGCCGATTTTACTGTTGCCGCCGACAGTGAGGCAGTCAGGCATCTTGCAGAGGGCCGGCACGGAGATCCCTTTTCCATCCTCGGACGGCATCCCTGGAAGAAGCAGGAAGTCTTCCGTTGTTTTCTGCCCCGAACGCGGCAAGCATGGATCGAGGATGAGTCCAGGCCGATGGTTCGCCTGCCGGGAACCGACCTTTTTGAGTGCATCGTTCCTGCGGGCGAAGTAGCAGCTCACTACCACGTAATCCGGGAAACCGACGGTGGAAAAGAAATACGCTTCATCGATCCATACAGTTTCTGGCCACAGCTGCAAGCTGAAGAGATGGATGCCTTTCATCACGGCCATCATCGATATGCCCAGCAAATGCTGGGCGCCCGCCCGCACCGCATAGACTCGGTGGAAGGCACCTTGTTTACCGTATGGGCCCCCAATGCCGGCAGAGTGAGCGTGGTCGGAGAGTTCAATGACTGGGACGGCCGTTTTCATCCCATGCGCCTGCACCGGCACCAGGGTATCTGGGAGTTGTTCATTCCAGGCGTCAGCGAAGGGCCTTACCGGTTCGAAATCCGCAACAGCCAGACGGGCGATCTGTATATCAAGACGGACCCCTTCGCACGGGCCTGCGAATTTCGCCCCGGCACGGCGAGCCTGGTGACGGGTGAGTCCAGGCACCGTTGGGCAGATGAAGAATGGGAACACAAACGGAACGAGGGAGGCTGGCATGCCCGGCCGATGTCCGTTTACGAAGTACACCTGGGTTCCTGGCGCCGCAATGAGGATGGCACGTTCATGGGTTACCGGCGGGCCGCGGAAGAATTATGTGCTTACGTCAAGCATCTTGGTTTTACCCACATTGAACTGATGCCCATCATGGAGCACCCCCTGGACGAATCATGGGGTTACCAGACCACGGGTTATTTCGCACCGACCAGCCGGTTTGGAACTCCTGATGATTTCCGGGCCTTCGTGGACCACTTTCATCAAAATGGCATCGGTGTTCTGCTGGACTGGGTGCCCGCGCATTTCCCCCGTGACGGCCACGGCCTGGCTGCCTTCGACGGTCAGGCCCTGTTCGAATACCATGAGCCGATCAAGGCCGGCCATCCGGACTGGGGCACGCTGGTCTTCAACTACGAGAGAAACGAAGTTCGAAGTTTTCTCATTTCAAATGCGATTTACTGGCTGAAAGAGTTTCACCTGGACGGTATCAGGGTCGATGCCGTGGCATCGATGCTCTATTTGAATTTTTCGCGTGAGGAAGGACAGTGGCTGCCTAACCGCTATGGTGGCAATACCAACCTGGAAGCTGTGGATTTCCTGCGGCAACTGAATGAGGCGGTGGGACACGAATGCCCGGGCTGCGTCATGATTGCCGAGGAATCCAGTTCCTGGCCCGGCGTGACACGTGACACCACAGCGGGCGGGCTGGGATTTGGCCTGAAATGGAACATGGGCTGGATGCACGACACGCTGGACTATTTTTCCAAGGAACCGGTGCACCGCAAATTTCACCAGGAAATGCTGACGTTCGGGCCGCTGTATGCATTCCATGAGAACTTCATGCTGCCGCTGTCGCATGATGAAGTGGTGCACCTGAAGAATTCCCTGTTCGGAAAAATGCCGGGCGATGACTGGCAACGGTTCGCGAATCTGCGTTTGCTGTACACCTACCAGTGGACCTACCCGGGTAAGCAATTACTGTTTATGGGCGGGGAGTTTGCCCAGATGGAGGAATGGAATTCGGGCACAGCGCTCTCATGGGAGCGCAGCAACGAGCCTCTCCCGGCCGGTGTCGGCGTCATGTTGTCTGATTTGAATCGTTTACAGCAAGACCATTCTGCGCTTTCAGAATGGGACTGCGATGCACGCGGCTTTGAATGGCTGAGCGGTGACGACAAGGATCAGTCGGTTATCTCATTTTTGCGGCGCGGAGCGCACGAAGCAGTAGCTATCGTGCTTAATTTTACACCGGTGGCAAGAGACGGTTATCGCATTCCAGTGCCATTGCCGGGTGTTTACCGGGAGATATTCAATTCCGATTCGCCCCGCTACGGCGGTTCCGGTGTAGAAAACCGCGGCGACCTGCACAGTGAGGAGGTTCCCTTCCACGGAAGGCAACACAGCCTGCGATTTACATTACCCCCGCTTGGAGGCATCGCTCTGCGTTTTCAGTCCTGATCATGCAGGGAGGGTGTCGAGTGCCAGATTTCGCGGTCGTAAGAACGAATGCTCCTGTCAGATGAAAAGAACCCGACGTTCGCGGTGTTCAGGACGGCCGAACGGAACCAGCGCTTCTTGTCCCGGTAAGCGGCGCCCACATCGCGCTGGCTTGCAAGGTAATCGCCAAAGTCGGCTGCGATCATGAAGTAGTCGCTGTTGTAGAGGTTATCCAGCAAGGGCTTGAAGCGATTCTTGTCATCCGGGGAGAATACGCCGTTACCGATATCGATCAATGCAGCTTCCAGCCTGGGGCTTTCCTCGATGATATGCATGGGCTGGTAGCCTTCCGCCCGCCGCTGTTTCACCTGCTCGGCTGTGAGGCCGAAAATGAAAATGTTTTCTTCACCGACGTGCTGCATGATTTCTACATTGGCGCCATCCAGCGTGCCGATGGTCAGGGCGCCGTTCAGCGCCAGCTTCATATTCCCGGTACCGGACGCCTCCATTCCCGCAGTGGAAATCTGTTCGGAAAGGTCCGCCCCCGGGATGATGATTTCGGCCCTTGTTACATTGTAGTCGGGGACATAAATCACCTTCAGGCGGTCGCCGACGATGGGATCGTTGTTGACCTTAAGCGCGATGTCGTTGATCAGCTTGATGATAAGCTTGGCCGTGTAGTAACTCGGAGCGGCTTTACCACTGAATATTTTCACCAGCGGCAGCCAGTCGGCATCCGGATTGGCGAGGATCGCCTGGTAGCGGGCAACGATTTGCAATGCATTCAGCAGTTGGCGTTTGTACTCATGGATCCGCTTGATCTGGACATCGAACATCGCTTCCGTATCGACGGTCATGCCGGTCAGGAGCTTGATCTTGCCGGCCAATCTTTCCTTGTTGATTTTCTTCGCTCTTGCGAAGGCGTCGAGAAATGAGCTGTCGTCGGCGAAAGCGTTCAGCAAGGCCAGTTGTTCGAGGTCACCAATCCACTCGTCGCCAATGGCCTCAGTGATCAGATCGGATAATTCAGGATTGCAGTTATACAGCCAGCGGCGGGGCGTGATGCCGTTGGTCATGTTCACGATGCGGTCGGGGTATACCCGGTTCAGGTCGTGAAATACGGTCTGTGTCATCAGGTCCGTGTGCAGGGCCGAAACTCCGTTGACCTTGTGGCTGCCGATGAAGGCCAGGTTACCCATGCGGACCGAGCCGCCGTTGCCGTCGTGGTAATCAATGGCGCAGATCGCTTCGGGCTTGACGCCGGTATCGCTGGTATTGATCTCCTGGATGCAGAACTTGTCGATCCGCTCGATGATCTGCAGGTGACGGGGCAGGACAGAACGGAACATGTCCAGGGGCCAGCGCTCCAAAGCCTCCGGCAGAAGGGTATGGTTGGTGTAGGAGATGCATTCACGGGTTATTCTGAATGCCTCTTTCATTCTCATGCCATGCAGATCCACCAGCAGGCGCATCAATTCAGGTACGGCAATGGCCGGATGTGTATCGTTCAGCTGGATGGCCGCATGGTCCGGTAGGCCCTTCAGGTCATCGTGGGTGCTCAGGTACCTGCGCAACAAGTCCTGCAGGGAAGCGGACGTAAAGAAATACTCCTGCTTCAGCCGTAGCTCCCGCCCCTGGGGTGTGGAATCATCCGGGTACAGCACGCGGGATAGCGTCTCGGCCAGGACTTCATGTTGTGCGGCTTCGATGTAGTTGCCTTCGTTGAACTGGGACAGGTCAAAAATCTGGGCCGGCTTGGCAGACCACAACCGCAAGGTGTTGATGTGTTGTGCTTTCCAACCGGCGATGGCCATGTCGTTTCCGATAGCTACAATCTGTTCGGTGGGAATCCAGCATTGACCGTTTTTCGCATTTGCCCTGGCAGTGCCGCCAAAGGGAATCAGGTAGCGAGCCTCGGAGCGGTTCAGTTCCCAGGGGTTACCGCCCTGAATCAGCCATTCTTCCGCTTCTTCGATCTGCCAGCCTTTGGCGATGTGTTGGCGAAACAGCCCGTGTTCGTAGCGGATGCCATAGCCGTAGGCTGCGATACCCAGCGTGGACATCGAGTCCATGAAACAGGCCGCCAGCCGGCCGAGGCCGCCGTTGCCCAGCGCGGCGTCGGGTTCTTCGTTCAGGATTTCATCCAGGTCGATATTCAAATCTGCCAGGGCTTCGCGGCACAGATCGACCATGCCGAGATTGAGCATGGTGTCGCCCAGCAGGCGACCGATCAGGAATTCCATGGAAAGGTAATAGACCCGCTTGACATCGGTGTCGTAGACCCGTTTGGTCGTGGCCATCCAGCGATCCATCAGTCGCTGCCGGACGGCCAGTGTCACCGCTACCAGCCAGTCATGGGGCACGGCGTAATCCGTATCTTTACCGACCGAGTAGACAAGTCTTTTGAGGATGCTTCTCTTCAGGTCCTCTTTTTCCAGAATGGCAACCATTTAAGAATCTTGTCCTATAACGCCTTTGAGTACGATGTCCGTGTAGCTGACCAGGCCGATGATCTTGCCTTTCTTGAGGACCGGTGCGCGGGAGAGCCCGAATCGATCGAACAGCTTGGTGCAGTACCTCACATCCATCTGCGGATCGACGCCCATAACCGGTTTGGACATGATCTCGTACATATTGATCCGTTGAGGAGAGAGGTCAGGAGCCAGCACGCGTTTGGCAATATCACGGAACATGACCACGCCATATTCGTCATCTTCATGACGCTTGTCGACGATGATGGTCCGCGTTTCCGGGTATTTCATATTTGTCAGAGCTTCGGTGACAGTAGTCATGCCATCAACGATGTCCACATCACTCTTCATCACTTCTGCCACCCGCACAATGGGTTTCAGCGGTTTCATATCCTGTCCTCCACGGTTTCAGTCAGAACACTGATCTGGTGCCTGACGCCAATGGCGTCTTCTACGTCAACCTGAAAAGCAATTCCGGTGCCGGAAGTCTCGTCGAATTTGCCCACTTCTGCAATCTTTTCCAGTACGTGCCGGCTCAGGTGTTCCTCGACCAGCATCAGGATCACATCCACCTGGTTGCCAACGCTCAGGCCCAGGAAAGTCTTGGTCGGGCTTAGCCCTTCGCCACGCGCCTGGTTCAATACCGTAGCCCCGGTGGCGCCTTCCTCGCGGGCCGCTGCGAGAATCTCGCTGGTGTGATGGTCTTCAACCATTACTACAATCAGTTTGAAATGCATGGTTTTTCCTCTTTCTTGCCTAAGTTTGATTTTCCGGATTTGAATTGGACTCGCGGGATTTACGGGACAGCCATTCACTGATCTGTGCGTATGCCATGACGGTTATCATCGGGAACAGGCTCGCAAAGGCGATCAGGCCAAAGCCGTCCAGCAGCGGGCTGCGGCCAGGGATGGTTTCCGCCAGTCCGAGGCCCAGTGCGGCCACCAGCGGAACGGTAACGGTGGAAGTGGTCACGCCGCCTGAGTCATAGGCCAATGGAATGATGGCCCTGGGTGCAAACAGGGTCTGGATGATCACGATCACGTACCCCGTGATGATGTACCAGTGCAGCGGCGTACCGGTAACAATCCTGAAGGTACCCAGCGCGACACCGAACGCAACGCCAATGGCTACTGCGAAGCGCAGGCCGTTGACCGTGATCGTTCCACCTGACACCTGGTTGGCCTTGATGGATACCGCAATCAGGGCAGGTTCGGCTACCGTGGTGGCGAATCCGATGGCCGCAGCAAAGATGTATACCCAAAAATAGTCTGTCCAGACAAATTCAATGATGGCTTCAGCGCCTTCGCCGACGACGAAGGAAGGCGAAGTCAATTGTCCCGCCAGCAACCTTCCCAGCGGGAAAAGCGCAAGCTCCAGGCCCTCGAGGAACAGCGCGAGTCCAATCAGCACAAATACGAGCCCGACGAAAACCCTCGCCGGGTTATGTATGGGCCGGCGCAGGATCAATACCTGGAAGCCGATCAGGATGGTTGCAATCGGTAGCACATCCCTGAGCAGGCTCAGCACGGTTCCGCCAAAGTGTAGGATAGCGTCCATTCAGCTCCTCAGAAAAACATGCCGTAAGCCATGACGAAAATCATCGGCGTGAGCGAGGCGAATGCGATCAGGCCAAAGCCGTCAATCATCGCGTCGCGTCCCTGGATGCTGTTGGCCAGGCCGATGCCGAGTGCGGCCACCAGCGGCACCGTGACTGTTGATGTAGTCACTCCGCCTGAGTCGTAGGCGATACCAATGATTTCATCCGGAGCGAACCCGGTCATGATCACGACACCGATATAGCCACCGATGATCAGGTACTGCACCGGCCAACCCTTCAGAATCCGGATAACACCCACCAGGAGCGCGAAGCCCACGGCAAGGGCGACTACCAGGCGCAACCCGGTTGCATAACTCTCCCGGGCTTCGTCCGTTGTTTCAATGACGCCGCCAGTAGCCGCAATCGCAGCGGCTTCTTCCGCAATCGCGATCAGCGCCGGTTCCGCTACCGTGGTGCCGAAACCCAGCGTGAAGGCAAACAGCAGCAACAGCCAGAGGTTGCCTTTCCGGACAAAACTGTAGGCCATGTCTTCGCCCAGTGGAAAGAGCGCCATTTGCAAGCCCTGAACAAACAGGCTGAGACCCAGCAATACCATGACGCCACCGGCGAGTATCTGTCCGAAATGCGGAACCCCCTGTTGCAGCACCACCAGTTCGAAAAAGCCGATCACCAGGATGATCGGCAAGAGATCCTTGAAGCTCTGGCGAATGGAACTTAGAAATTGTAACAACAGCGCTTTCACTGGAAGGCGGTGACCCCTGGGTGCAGACAGATGCAGTGTAATGTTGCAGGATAAGGTAGCTGATGCGATGTTGGAAGAGCTGACGGGTAACTGATGGGCAAATTTCCTGGATTCGGGACAACCATTTTCACAGTCATGTCAAAAATGGCGAATGACTGCGGTGCAATCAACCTTTCGCAGGGCTTCCCGGATTTCGACGGGCCGCCCGAGCTGATGGAGCGGTTATGCTGGCATGTTAGCAACGGTCACAACCAGTACGCGCCGTTGGCTGGTGTACCGGCCCTGCAGGAACAGATCGCACTGAAAGTGAGTCGCCTTTATGGTTGCGAAGTCGACCCCGCGCGCCAGATAGCGGTTACGCCGGGCGCAACGGAGGCCTTGTATTGTGCGATAACAGCCTGCGTTCATCCTGGCGATGAAGTGATCGTTTTCGACCCTTCCTACGATACTTATGCGCCGTGTGTTCACCTGAATGGCGGGATCACAAAGCATATCCCCACCATTTACCCCGATTTTACGATTGACTGGCAGAGGGTAGAGGATCAGATCAATGAGCGCACACGACTGATCATCCTCAACAGCCCGAATAATCCAAGTGGCTCGGTCTGGTGCGAAGACGATATCGAGCAATTGCGGCGGGTGACGGAAGGCAGAGACATCCTGCTTATTTCAGACGAGGTTTACGAGCACATCACCTTTGACGAACGACCCCACCTGGGTTTGCTTCGCTATCCGGACCTGGCTGAAAAGGCTTTTTGCATCTCTTCTTTTGGCAAGACTTTTCATGTCACAGGCTGGCGTGTCGGGTATTGCGTGGCGCCGGCGAAGTTGATGACTGAGCTGCTCAAGATTCACCAGTTCATCAATTTCAGTACCAATGCCCCGATGCAATACGCGCTGGCGGACTACTTGCGCGGTTATCCTGGAAAAGCGATGGAATTGAGTGCTTTTTATCAGAATAAACGTAATATATTCTGTAAGTTATTAAATAAAACCAGATTTAACTTCAAGCCAACAGGTGGTACTTATTTCCAGTTGGCAGACTATAGCGAACTGAGTGAAGAACCCGATACGGAGTTTGCGGAGCGGCTGACCCGTGAACACAAGGTGGCGGTTATACCTGTATCCGTGTTTTACAAGGACCGCCCGGATCAGCGGATCATTCGGTTCTGTTTCGCAAAGAATGACGAGACGTTGCGACTGGCCGCCGAACGCCTGGCAGAGATTTAACGTTCGAGCGTACGATACAGCCCGTCGTCTGCGAGGATGTCTCCTAGCCCAGCAGCAAGGATGCCTGCCCACTCGCGGGCGCCAGCCTCGGTATCGACCAGATCCTGCCGCACTTCGAAGCCTACGTGGGGCAGGCCGCTCGCTTCAGCATGGTGGTCGATCGTGAAATCGTGTGGATGCCGGCCGGAATAGGGCTCGTTGTCACCCACGCATATACCTTCCATATTTTCGAAATGGCGGATGAGCGGCGCCGGTATACGCGGATCCTTGTCCCACATGATACCGATGTGCCAGGGCCGGACAACCTGGTCGAAGACAGGCGAGCAGGTGTGAACAGCTATCATGGCCGGCACGATGCCTTTTTGTTCGAAATGAGCGAGTTGCCCGGCGATCCTGTCGTGATAGGGTTTGAAGAATGATTGCACACGCAATGATTTGTCTTCTTCGCTCAGGTTCATGTTGCCCGGGATGGCGATGCCATCACTGATTTCCACGAAAGCGGAGGAGTCTTCAATCGTTCGGTTCGGATCAACGATGAGCCTTGAAAAACCGGCAAGAACCAGTGGTGCGTCGAGTTCATCCGCCAGGAAACGGGCCAGTTTGTCCGAACCGATGTCCCATGCCACGTGGCGTTCCAGCACCCAGTCCGCCAGGCCCAGCTGGTTCATTGCGGCCGGGAAGAACGGGCTGGCATGATCGGCCACAAGGAGAACCGGCGCTGCGCCCCGGACGTTGTAATCAAAATATGGCGGGGAGTCTCCCGGCCCGATCAGCGGGTAGGGCCGGTCAGTCACCGACGACCTTTTCCAGCGCCTCGCACAAGGTCCTGATGACCTTGATCCGGCCGTAGGGCTTGTTTTCGTTCTCGACCAGGATCCATGGTGAGTTCTGCACCGATGTTTGCTGGATCATTTCGTGGGCAGCAAGGGAGTATTCGTCCCATTTTTCCCGGTTACGCCAGTCTTCATCGCACAGCTTCCAGCGCTTGTGCGGCGTTTCCTCGCGAGCCTTGAAGCGCCGCAACTGTTCATCTTTGCTGATGTGCATCCAGTACTTGGCCAGGACCACACCGTGCTCGATCAACTGGTCTTCAAATTCGTTGATTTCGGCAAAAGCCCTGCGCCATTCATCATCTCCGGCGAATCCCTCTATGCGCTCAACCAGCACTCTGCCATACCAACTGCGATCGAAGATGGTCATGCGGCCGGCCCTGGGTACGCAATTCCAGAAGCGCCAGAGGTAATGGTGGGCATTTTCAATGTCTGTGGGGGCGGCGAATGGGTATACCTTGTAATAGCGTGCGTCCAGGGCTCCGGTTATTTGCCGGATGGCGCCACCTTTGCCGCCGGCATCGGGGCCTTCGAAGACCAGTGTCGTCGAGATTTTTTGCCGTACCGCCCTCTGATGGAGGTGCGCCAGCCTGGCTTTGTAGTGGACCAGTTTTTGTTTGTATTCCTTCTTCCCCAGAGACAGCGATACATCCAGTCCGTCCATGATGGTGATCGGATTAGTGGACGTACCATTGGAGCCGGCGTTGTCGGCCGGGCCGTTGTCCACTTCCTTGCGCAATTCGGTCAGGTACTTTTGCCGTATCTGCTGCGTCATCAAGTGGCGTTCGAGCCGCTGTTGCAGTATCTCCCCGACTCGAAGGCTGCGGTAATGGAAGTCTTCACCCTCGATGATCTCCCAGGGCGCATGTCCCGTGTTTGTGTAGGAGATAATTCGTTCAGCCGCCTCGATGAACTTGTCGTACATCTCCCAGTGCTCCCAGTCTTCGGGAGACATGCGCCAGCTTCTCAGTGGATCATTTTCCAGTGATTCCAGCCGATTTTTCTGAACATCCCGGCTGATATGCATCCAGAACTTCAGCACCATGGCGCCATCATCTGCCTGGGCTTTTTCAAACGCGTTGATGCGATCCAGTTCGTGCATGAATTCGACCTGGGAGATTCTGTCCTTGACATAATCCAGTAGAGGTCGGGAATAACGGCCGCTCATGTGGATGCCCATCTGGCCCTTGGGGGGCAGATGCCGCCAGAAGCGCCAGAAAGTAGGCCGTTCGGATTCTTCATCAGAAGGTTCAGTATAGGCGTGGGTTACGATCCAGCGGGCATCCATCCACTTGTTGAGCAGGTTGACCGAAGTACCCTTGCCGGCGCCGCGGACACCTGCAAAATCGATCAGCACAGGAAACTTGCCTTCCAGTCGTAACTTCTGCTGCAATCCCAAAAGGTTCTCCCAAAGTGGCAATTCCCTTTGTTTGAATTCCTTCTTGGATAGTTTTTGCCCCAGTTCTACAGTTTGGAACATATGTACCTGTCTCCGGTCAAATCAGCGTGTCAATTCATTGCAAAGGAAGATAGCACAGTGGGAACGGATTACCGCGAGCAAACGATCAAGCTTGCTTCAATCGGGCAAAACCGCTGATAATTCCATGACTCAAGTCAAGGAACCGGCTCGGCTGACAAGGTCAATTGAGCTGCGCAGGCCATTGAAAATAATTGTAGTTAACGAGAGTGAAAATACCCGCGTACCTTTTTTGCGGGGCATTTTGACACGCAGCCTGCTGGACGCGGGGTTGCAGTTTGAAGAAGCCTTCGAGCTGGCAACACAGGTTCGCGACAGCTTGCCTGTGGAAGGCGAGATTTCCACTGAATCCATTCGGGACCGGGTATTCGGCTTGCTGGAGCAGCAGGGTCAGCTGGGTGCAATGGAATCGTACAGGTTGCCACTCGCTGCGCCAGCCAGAATTCAGATCAATAGCCTGAGCGGGACCACCAGCGCCTTTTCGCGGGGCAAGCACGAACGATATCTGCAGGCCAGCGGTATGAAAGCTGAGAAGGCCGAACAGACTACCGGTATGATTTATGACCATCTCCTGGCATCCGGCGTGGAGTCGATAACCACCTGCCAACTGGGGTACATGACTTATCTGTGCCTGTTGCAGGAAGTATCAAGGAAAGCCGCCAGGCGCTACCTCGTGTGGTCTGAATTCCAGCGCAGTGCGCGACCATTGATCCTGATGATCTGTGGAACGGTAGGCACCGGTAAGAGCACGCTTGCCACGGAACTGGCTCATTTGCTGGATATCGTGCGTATTCAGTCAACCGACATGTTACGTGAAGTGATGCGCATGATGATGCCGAAGCGTTTGCTGCCCATTCTGCATACTTCGTCGTTCAACGCGTGGAAGGCGTTGCCCATCCAGGATGTCAAGGAACGTGACCGGGACCAGTTGGTGGCGGATGGGTACCGCAGCCAGGCAGACCTGCTGGCTGTGCCCTGTGAGGCTGTTTTGCAACGGGCAATGGAAGAAAGCGTTCCCATCATTCTCGAAGGTGTTCATGCGCATCCGGACTTGCTCGAGCGATTGCCCGAAGGTTCTGACGCGATCGTCGTTCATGCCATGCTGGCGGTTCTGAAACCCAAAGAGCTTAAAGCTCGTTTGCGGGGTCGGGGAGTTGATGTTCCGCAGCGCCGCTCAAAACGTTACCTGAATAAGTTCGAGTCGGTCTGGAGCCTGCAATCCTTTCTTCTCTCCGAGGCTGATCGCTGTGATGTTCCGATTATCACCAATCAAGACAAGGAAAAAGCCACCCAGCAGATCATCCTGCATGTGGTTCACGAACTTGCAGATCATTTTAAAGGCGGGCCCGAGGAGGTTTTCGGGGTCCCGGCGGACCCCGTGAGCGATCAGTTCGAACCGCTTCCATGGTATGAACTAATCTCCGTGATAAGTCATTGACAGCCCGTTGACCGCCATGAACCAGAAATGCGTGATAGTCATTCTGGATGGCCTGGGCGACAGGCCTGTGGAACGGCTGGGTGGCAGAACGCCGCTCGAGGCTGCTGCCACGCCCGTAATGAACCGTCTTGCCGGTTCCGGTCGTTATGGTCTGGTTGATCCGATTGCCCCCGGCGTGGTGCCTAATACCCATTCCGGGTGTGGCGTTTTGTTTGGCGTCTCCCCCTCAGATGTGTCTCTGCTAAAACGCGGTCCTGTGGAAGCCTCGGGTGCGGGGCGCCGTTTACAACCGGGTGAGATTGCATTTCGCTGTAATTTCGCGACGCTGGAAGCGGGTCCTGATGGTCTGCATATCGTAGACCGCAGATCCGGCCGGATTGAAGAAGACACCGCTGAGTTGGCCGCCGGGCTTCGCCACCTGGACCTGGGTGATGGCATTTCAGCAGAGTTGCTATCCACCGATCAACACCGGTGCGTTCTGGTGCTTTCGGGTCCCGGGCTGAACCCGATGGTCAGTGATACGGATCCCGGAGACCGGGGCATGCCCTCGGCTGTCAGGCGTTGTCAACCGCTTGAGGAGGCGGCACAGAAAACGGCTGAGAAGATCAACCTGTTTATCGATCAGGCCCACCAGTTGCTGAGTGTTCATCCGGTCAATCAACAGCGCGTGTCTGAAGGAAAACTGCCTGCCAATGGCATCATCAGCCGCGGGGCGGGTGAGGGATTCAGGCTAACTAACCTGGTTCAGGAACGCGGGCTGAAGGCCATGGTCGTGGCCGGGTGCAACACCGTCATCGGACTGGCCAGGACCATTGGATTGGATACCCGCTCAGACGAGCGATTCACCGCGGCCGCCAATACGGACCTGCAAGCTAAAATGTCGACCGCTCTGGAATTGCTCTCTTCGCACGACCTGGTGTACGTGCATGTAAAGGCTCCGGACCTGTTCGCACATGACCGCCAGCCCGAAAACAAGAGCCATTTCCTGGAGTGTGTGGACGAGTCGATGGAAGTCCTGGAACAGGCCGGGGTGATGGTTGTGGTGGCGGCGGACCACTCGACAGACAGCAACTCCGGTTCCCACACCGACGATCCGATTCCTGCCCTGTTTTATCAGCCCGCGCAAGCAGCCGGAGGCTCTGGTATTGCGGTCAATTTCGGTGAAAGCCTTTGCGCAACAGGCACGATGCGGCGCCAGAGTAGCAACAGCTTGCTCTCCATGGTGTTGAACGCGATGCGCACCCCCTGAACTGTTTTATCCCTGCGAGGTACGAGGCATGAGAGTGATTGGTCGTTTTGCGCTTGGTTTGATGTTGACAACCGGTCTGCTGCACGCAGTCTCAACGAGCGCAGCAGAATTCAGCATCGATGGCTGGAAAGCACAGGTCGAGGCCGGCGGTACCATAGATCATTACGGTCGGCTTTATCTTGAGTTCCTGCTCGAGGAAAACCCGGTGAGCGGAGGACAGTTTGGTATTCACGGAACGGAAGCAGATCCGTCCGCGTATGACAGCCGGCTGCCTGATGTGTCACATGAATCAACAGCCCGGGCAGTGGCTGCTCGAAAATTTTTCCTCGAAAGACTCGAGGCCATTGATGCGCAGGGTTTGAGCCGGGCAGATCAAATCGATCTGCATATCCTGAAGAAACAGGTCGCACTGGATCAGTTGCAGGTGACACGCCTGGGTGCGTTGACCAGTCCGCTGAATTACGTGACGAACCTGGGGCAGGGCATGTCGGGCCTGGTTTTCCGGGACTATGCACCGATTGAAGAGCGGTTGCAGAGCTTTGGTGCCCGTTGCAAAGCTACCGGCCAGTATCTGAAAGATGTGGAGGCCGCCCTGTTGCCCGCCTACGTACAGCCCAGCCAAATGAACAAAGCTGTGACGGCATCACGCTTGAGAGCGATGGTGGCCGAAGGAGCGCTGTACAGCCGCACATTGCCCGACCTTCTGAAATCCTCTGGTCTCGATGAGGATATACGCGCGGAGATCCTGGAAGCCTGCCTGATGGCCGTGGATGACATCAATCGGTTTGCTTTCTGGTTCGAAGAAAATATGGTGCCACGGGAAGACGGTGAATGGCGACTGGGGGCCAGGCTTTATGACCAGAAATATGAACTCCAGATGGATTACCCGCTGGGTCCCGAGGCATTGCTGGCGGAAGCCGAAAGATGGCTGGAGGTAAAAGGCGGTGAACTAGTGAGCGTTGGCCGTAAAATCCATGACGAGTACCTGGCCGAAGAAATACGGGCGGGCAAGGTCAGCAAAGCGGCAGACATCGATGACCAGCAGGTCGTAAAAAATGTATTTGAAAAGCTGTCGGAAGATCGCTCAACCACAGAGACACTGATTGAAGACAGCTATGCCATGGCGGATGCCATCATCAGTTTCGTGAGGGAACAGAACCTGATGGATTTGCCGCCGGCTTCAAAGCTGCGGATCGAGGACATTCCACCCCACCTGCGGGGAACCACCGTCGCCATGATCGCCACGGCGCCGCCCTTCGAACCTCACCTGGAGTCTGTGTGGTTCTGGGATCTCGAATTTCTCGCCAGCTCACCGGATTTTCTCAAAGAATATAACCGGCCCGCGTTGGCGATGGTCTACATTCACGAAGGTGTTCCCGGTCATTTCGTCCAGCTGGAATACTCCAACCGTTCTGAGCGCATCATTCCCAAGGTGTTCTGGAACGGTCCCATGGTTGAAGGGTGGGCCAGTTATATCGCTACTCAGTTGGTGGACGTGGGTTTCACGATCTACCCCGAAAACCCGGTTGGCCATGAGTTACAGCAAATGGTGGATGACAAGCTGATTCTGCGCGCCATCATAAATGCCATCATTGACATCAAGCTGCACCGGACCGCCTGGCCGGAAGAGGATGCCGTCCGCTTGATGGTCGAAAAAGGCTTCCAGGAAGAAAGCGAGGCCAGGGGCAAACTGGCACGGGCGAAACTGAGTTCCGTGCAGTTGGCGACATACTTCGCCGGTCACCTGGCGATCGAAAAGATCCTGGTCGAGTATCGAGAGCTCAAAGGCGACTCTTTCAGCTGGAAGGATTTCAACGAGCGCCTGGTTGGGGCCGGATCACCACCCTTTTTCGCGACCCGCGAATACATGCTGCAAGCGGTCGACTGAGGAGACTCTCAGGCCCCGTCGTCTTCTTCGTCCAGCCATTTGGCATAAGTGCTGATGTATTTTGTCGCATCGTCGGGTGAGATGACTACAGCGGTGCCCGAGTTGGAGGCGCCGATGATTTCTGCGGCATGGAGCAGGGCGCCGGTGGTGGGTCCTACCATGATGCCTTCGGTCCGGGCCAGGCGGATGCCGGCCCGGTAGGCATCTCGGTCTTCGACTTCGATGATGTCGTCAATGAGTGAATAATCGAGGATGCTGGGTTGATGCTCGGCGGGTAGATTCGAAACCTTCTTGATACCCGACAGCGTGTGCCCCCTGGATTTTGGTTCAACGCCGATCACCTTAACCTCCGGGTTCTGTTCTTTCAGGAAACGCGCCACCCCGGTAATCGTGCCGCAGGTGCCGAAGGCCGCGAAGAAATAATCGATTTTGCCTTCCGTCTGGTTCCAGATTTCGGGGCCGGTAGTGCAGTAATGCGCTTCCACATTGAGTATGTTTTCGTACTGGTTGGGACTCACGTACTTACCCTCATAGGCCGCACTTTCCACCATGCTTTTGACCACTCCACGGGCACCTTCTGTGGGAAACAGAGGGCAAAGCTCATCTTCGACTTCCAGTAATTCCGCACCCAGGAATCGCAGCAATGCCTTCTTTTCTTCCGGCGTGCCATCCGGCAGTGCCAGTTCGATGGACGTTCCCTGTGCATTAGCCAGCGCGGCCAGTGCAATTCCGGTGTTGCCTGCCGTCGGCTCGGCCAGAACCTGACCCTCTTTCAGCTTGATGCCTTTGAGCAAGTACAAGGCAGTGCGATCTTTGATGGAGCCGAAAGGGTTGTTGCGTTCCAGCTTTACATACACTTCGAAATCGGGAGTCGAAATGAAGCGACTACTGAGGCGAACCATCGGTGTGGGGTTTTCCGGATCGGCGATCAGGTCCGCGACGTTGTCATAAACCCGTTGCCTGGAACGTGAGGGTTTAGATTTGGGTTTTGGCAGTACTTGAACATTGGTGTTCAGCGTCATCGTGTATCTCTCCATTTGGAATTAAAACCGGAGCACACGAATAAATATTCCGCTCCGGCTTGCCGTTGCGGATTATCCTTTTGAATCTGGTGAAAACTAAAGCCTGGATCGGACACCGCACGACTGCCTGTTGCGCATACAGGCGCAACAGCAACACATACACATGCGGTATTTGAAAAAGTTCATGGACCGAGACTAGCCTGTGTCAATTGTGGCTGTCAATAAATAAGCTATGCTCCACTCATTGTCACCGGGGAAACGGCCGTGCAGAAAAAAGCCATTCAAACGAATCACATTCTCGAGGGTGTGCGCTATGAAATCCGGGGTGAACTGGCCCATCGCGCGATGGAACTGGAGCGCCAGGGTTATGAAATCATTTCGCTGAATATCGGTAATCCGGGGCTGTTCGGGTACCGCACACCTGAAACCATGCGTCTCGCGATGATCGAGAACCTCGGGCAAAGCGAAGCTTATTGCCATCAGAAAGGTATTTTTCCCGCCCGCGAAGCGGTGGTCATGCAGCAACAGGACCGGGGTGTGATGGATGTCACGGCCGATGATGTCTTTATCGGAAACGGCGTGAGTGAATGCATCGATTTCGTGCTGAGAGCATTGCTCAACAGCGGTGATGAGCTGCTGGTGCCCAGCCCGGACTATCCGTTGTGGAGCGCCGCGGTATCACTAAATCATGGCCAGCCCGTTTACTACAACTGCCTTCCTGAAAATGACTTCCAGCCTGACCCGGAGGAGATTCGCAGCCTGATCACGCCACGAACGAGAGGCATCGTGTTGATAAACCCGAACAATCCCACCGGCGCGGTTTACAGACGTGAATTGCTCGAGGAAATCGTTCGGTTAGCTGAGCAACACGAGCTCATCGTTTTCGCAGACGAAATCTATGACCAGATGCTGTATGGCGATGCAGAGCATGTGCCACTGGCGACACTGGTCCATGAAACACTGTGTGCGACGTTCAATGGATTGTCCAAGATTTACCGGGCCTGCGGTTATCGCGTCGGGTGGGTTGCGTTCAGTGGCGACCGTGAGAACGCCGCCGAGTATCTGCATGCGGTTGAACTGCTGGCCTCGTTGCGGTTATGCGCGAATGTGCCGGGCCAGTGGGCTGTGCAAACCGCACTGGGTGGATACCAGAGCGTGCGCACACTGACGGACCCGGGTGGGCGGCTTTATCAATCCAGGCAGGCCGTCATCGATGGGGTCGCGAAAAGCAGGTACCTGGAGGTCCGTCCCCCCGAGGGTGCGATGTATGCTTTTCCCAGTGTGAATTGCGACCGGGTTCCTGATTTCAGCGACCAGGCGTTTGCACTGGAGTTGCTGGAGAAAAAACACGTTCTGATCGCCCCCGGAACCAGTTTTAACGTGCCTTACCGGAATCACTTCCGGATTACAACGCTGCCCGACGAGCGAAAAATGCAGGTCGTTTTTGAACGCATGGAAGAAGTGCTGGATTCGATGGCTCGCTAGCCAGCGGAAAAACGATTCAATAATCGTCTCCGGGCAGGGTCAAGGTGTCCAGTGCCCGCTCATTAGGTACCAGGGTCCGGGCTTTATTCAGGCTTGTTTGCGCCAGTTCAAGGTGGCCCGCCTGGTACTGTGATTGTGCCAGCGTGTAATAGAAGCGATACTCATCCGCATCCATCCGGATCGCTTTTTTTGCCAGGGCAATGGCATCTGAATAGCGTTTTTCTTCGAGGGCGAGCTCTGCCAGGTGCTGCACGTAGTAGGGGTTTTTGCGTTGATTGCGCTCCACCCGGGCTTCCAGTTTTGCGGCTTCTTCCAGTTTGCCATCCTCGGTATACAGCACCAGCAGGTTGGTTAGCGCGACTCTTTGGTTTGGCTGCAACTGGAGGGCAGTACGATAGGCCAGTTGTGCATCTTGCAGTTGCCCGTTTCGGCGCAGGGCCACTCCCAGGTTGGACCAGATGTAGGCCCGCTTTGGATCTGTTTCCAGTCCTTTTCGGAAATAGGCATAGGCCAGCGAGGTGTCGCCTGCGATCAGTGCATCTGCGCCCAGGTTATTGTAATACTGGGCCTCCGCCTCTGTGTCACTCAGGCGGCGTGTTTGTTCTATTTCCTGGCTTATTCTGCGGCTCACATCCACAGTGAACGTATGGCCCCGGTGATAAGCCACGGCGTTGACGTGCTTGCTGACCAGAAGGTTATCTTCCACGTTGTTCCAGTTCGGGGCAATTTCGACTTCCTGAAAGTAGGCCCTCAACCCTGATTCGCGCGCCATCGCTACGAACATGGCGGAAAAACTCAGGCAATTACCCTGGCCCTGTCTGAAGGCCTCGTCCGCCGGAAGTGTAACCTGGGGGTCATAGTCGAAATTGAGCAGATACGGGTTCATCGTGGCATAAGCCAGGGACCAGGCCTTGCCGTTTTCGCGTTTGCCGTTGTGGGCATGCTGCCTGATGAATGATTTCATTTCAGGTGTGATGGCCAGCAGGTCAACCGTCGGGATTTCATGTTCCGGCTGCCCTGTGAGCGGGGGTATGCCGGGTAGTGGGCCGGAGGGCATGGAAGCGCAGGAGCCAAGTGCCAGGGACAGGATGAGCAGGTTGATCATCCGCGCCGCCGTGCGATGGGTGTTTCCGATGGCCATCAACTGTAAGAACATTAATTTCAGACTTTGTTCCAGCATTGTGGAACAGTCCGGCATGCAGAATCAAATTGCCTGCAATGAGGGGTGGTTATCGGCACGTGATTAAGCGAAACTAAGGCTTCCAATAAATGCGGGTATTCAACCCGTAAAAATGAGCCAGAGAGGAAGCCATGAAACCCGTCGAGAGACCGGCCAATCCGAATTTTTCTTCCGGACCCTGCAGTAAAAGGCCCGGATATGATGTCAGCAGTTTGTCCCTCGAGCCACTGGGTCGGTCACACCGCTCGGCCCTGGGCAAAAGCGTTCTGGGCAGCGCCTGTTCAGAAACGGCTGAAATGCTGGGGCTACCTGAAGGGTATCGCGTAGGCGTTGTGCCTGCATCAGACACTGGCGCCGTCGAAATGGCGTTGTGGTCCTTGCTGGGAGAGCGTCCTGTGGATGTCTTTGCCTGGGAGTCCTTTGGCAAGGGGTGGCTCGTTGATATCACTTCCCAACTAAAGCTGGAACATGTGAATGTCTACGAAGCGGGTTACGGTGAGTTACCGGACATGACCCGGGCCGATCCGTCGCACGACATTGTATTCACCTGGAACGGCACGACTTCAGGCGTAAAAGTGCCGGATGGCGACTGGATCAGTGCCGGCAGGGAAGGTCTGACTATTTGTGATGCGACCTCTGCTGTTTTTGCGATGGACCTGCCCTGGGAAAAGCTGGATGTTGTGACTTATAGCTGGCAGAAAGTGTTGGGTGGAGAAGGCGCCCACGGAATGTTGATTCTCAGTCCAAGAGCCGTCGAGCGGCTGGAATCCTACACACCGCCCTGGCCATTGCCGAAGATTTTTCGCCTGACCAAGGGCGGCAAACTGATCGAAGGCGTGTTCAGAGGTGCGACCATCAACACGCCTTCAATGCTCTGCGTGGCGGACTACCTGGATGCGCTGGCCTGGGTGCGCAGCCTGGGGGGCGTCGATGCGGCGATCGGCCGGTCCATGCGGAACCTGGCGGTTATCGAGGCATTTGTTGGCCGCAGCGACTGGATCCATTTTCTCGCAGTGGATGAGGAACAGCGATCAAACACCAGCGTCTGCCTGACCGTGGACCTTGAGCCCGAACAGGTTAAAGAAATGGTCGCGTTACTGGATTCAGAAGGTGTCGCGCATGATATCGGGGCCTACCGGGACGCTCCCGCCGGATTACGGATCTGGTGCGGCGCCACGGTTGAAGAAAGTGATGTGAAAAAGTTGATGCCCTGGCTTGAATGGGCATACCTCCAAGTAAAGAGAGACTAAACCGATGTACAAGATTCGTACCTATAACCAGATTTCCAACGTTGGTCTGAGCCGTTTTCCAATGGACCGCTACGAGGTTGGCCCGGATGTAAGCGACCCCGTAGCTTTTGTCTTGCGCAGTCAAAAGCTGCACGACGAACCGGTGCCCGATAGCGTTCTGGCTGTCGCCAGGGCGGGTGCCGGGGTGAACAATATTCCGATTGACGATTACACGCGTCAGGGTATTGTCGTATTCAATACACCCGGCGCCAACGCGAATGCCGTTAAGGAACTGGTTACCGCGGCGCTCTTGTTGGGCTCGCGCGGTATTCTGGATGGTATGAACCGGGTACAGGAAATGACCGATATTACCGACCCCGAAGTCATGGCCAAACAGCTCGAAAAAGAGAAGAAACAGTTTGCCGGGTGTGAAATTGCCGGCCGGACCCTGGGCGTTATCGGCCTGGGCGCCATCGGCTCCATGGTGGCGAATGCTGCGCTGGAAATGGGCATGCACGTGGCCGGTTTCGATCCGGCCTTGTCGGTGGAAGCCGCCTGGCGTTTGTCCAGCCGGGTTGAGAAAACCGAGAGTCTGGATGCGCTGTTGAAGATTTCCGACTTCGTGACCTTGCATGTGCCGGCGATTGAGCAAACGAAACACATGATCAATTCGGCTGCGCTCCTGCGGTTCAAGCCCGGCGCCAAACTGTTGAATTTCGCCCGGGAGCAGGTGGTGGATGTTGGCGCGGTAGTGGCGGCATTGGATTCGGGGAAACTGGGCGGATACATCACCGACTTTCCCGTTCCGGCCTTGCTGGGTCGTGAAGATACATTGTTGTTTCCGCATATCGGGGCCAGCACCGCGGAGGCTGAGGAAAACTGTTCGGTGATGGCGGCTGAGCAACTGAAAGACTTTCTCGAAAACGGCAATATCGTAAACTCGGTCAACTATCCACAGACCCGCATGGTGCGGGATGGCGGATACCGCATTACGTTTGCCAACGAGAACGTGCCACGGGTGCTGGGTACGGTGTTATCGGTGCTGGCGGATCACGATATCAACGTGATCGATATGGTCAACAAGAGCCTCGGCGATATGGCTTACAACATCATTGATGTCGGATCCAGACCCACAGCGGAAATTATCGAGGCCATTGCCAATGCAGAAGGCGTGATGCATGTTCGCGTTATCTGAGAAAGCGGGGGCTTCATGCCAGCATGAATGACATCAGAAAAATTGAAATCCCGGAAAAGGACCTGCCACTGCGGGCCGACGTCAGTTTGTTGGGTTCGCTGGTAGGGGACGTGCTAGTGGACCAGCACGGCCAGTCACTGCTTAACCGTGTGGAAGCCGTGCGAAAGGCGTCTATCAGTCGCAGAGAAGGTGGGGATGAGAATGGTTCGCTGGATGAGGCGCTGTCCGGCCTTGAACCCCGCGAGGCCATGTTGCTGATATCGGCTTTCGCTTCCTATCTCAGGGCGGTTAACCTGGCGGAGAAGGTACATCGTATCCGGCGCCGCCGGGCATATCAGCGTGCGGGAGCTGCAGCTCAGCGGGGTAGTCTCGAAGCGATTATGGGCGATCTCAAAGCGCAGGGGGTGGATGCGGGCTCAATGGCAGATGCAATCAACCGGCTGCGCATTCAGCCTGTGTTCACTGCCCACCCCACGGAAGCCACGCGCCGCACCATCCAGGAAAAAGAATACGATATCGTCCTTCGTCTGGTTGAACGCCTGAATCCCGAACTGACGCCGGGAGAAGAAGAGTTATCACTGCAGCGCATTCGGTCTGCCATCACGTCTTCGTGGCAAACACGGCTGGTTCCCCACGCCAGGCCCACCGTTGCAGACGAACTGGATAACATCCTGTTCTACATCACGGACATCCTGTACCGGGTTGTGCCTGTTTTCTACGAGGCGATGGAACAGGCCTACGAGGCGCAGTTTGGTGAATGCCCACCCGATTTCCTCCAGCGGATCATTCTGAGGTTCGGTTCCTGGGTGGGTGGTGATATGGATGGAAACCCCAACGTCACCTCCACCACCATTTTGGAGACCCTGAGTCGCCAGCGCAAAGTGGTGATCAAACGGTATCTGCCTGATATCCGGCGACTGGGGCGGTACCTGAGCCAGTCTGAGTCTGAGATCGGGATTTCTCCGGCGGTGACGAGGCAACTCAGCCGTTACCTGGAAATGATGCCGGAACTGGAGAGGAGTATTCCGGAACGACATCGCGAAATGCCTTATCGCTGCCTCCTCAAGATGGTAGCGGGCCGGTTGCAGGCGACCCTGGATGATACCGGAAATGGTTACGCGTCTGCGGGGGACTTTGCGGGCGACATTCAACTGATCCATGACAGCCTGCTGGCCAACAAGGGGGAGCAGGCCGGGTTGTTCAGTGTGACGCGGCTGTTACGCCGCATCGAGACATTCGGCTTCCACCTGGTCACGCTCGATGTACGCCAGGACGCATTGCTTCACCGTCGCGTCATGGGCGAATTGCTTGGATGTCAGGACTGGGCGTCGCGCGATCCCGCCAACCGTGCAGCCACGCTGGCTCATATGCTGAGTACAAACACTCTTCCGAACTGCTCCAGCGATGACCTTTTGAGTGACGAAGCAGCAGAAACGCTGGCGGTTTTTAAAGCCATATCATCCGCACGGCAGTCCTATGGAAGCGGCGCTATCGGCCTGTTTATCATCAGTATGACCCAGGGCGCCGACGATGTTCTGACGGCGCTGGCCCTGTCAGAAATGGCCTGCCCCCGGACCGGTGCGTCGTCCAAGCTGGATATTGCCCCGCTGTTGGAGACCGTCGATGATCTGCAGGCCGGTTCGGCCATCATTCGGGATCTCCTGCAACAGGATGTGTACCTTGAACACGTGGCTGGCCTGGACCAGCGCCAGGCGGTCATGGTGGGTTATTCCGACAGCAACAAGGACAGCGGTATTGTTGCTTCACGCTGGGCTTTGCATGAAGCTCAGCGGCAACTGGTCGATGCCGGCGAAAATCATGGTATTGACATCGTATTCTTCCACGGGCGTGGCGGAACGGTCAGTCGTGGTGGAGGGAACCTCGTCAACGGAATTCTGGGTGCGCCCCCGGATACGGTCAAAGGGTTCCTCAGAATCACAGAGCAGGGGGAGGTCATCAATCAGAAATATGGTGTGCGGTTTCTGGCATTGCGTAACCTGGAACTGGTTGCAGGCGCGACGCTTCAACACAGCATGGGTTTCGCGTCCCGGGGGTTGAATGCCGAGGAGAGCGAAATCATCAGCTGGATGGCCAACCACTCACGGGCCACGTTCCGTGGCGCTGTCTATGAAGATCCGGATTTTCCCGCTTATTTCCGGGCCAGCACGCCGATTGATGTGATTGAGCGATTGAACATCGGCTCGCGACCGGCTTCGCGGAGGTCGGGGGCAGGGATCGAAAATCTCCGCGCCATCCCCTGGGTGTTCTCATGGGCGCAAATCCGGGTTGGATTTCCCGGCGTGTTTGGTTTCGGCAGTGCGCTCGATGGCGCCATAGATAAATTCGGCATGGAGGCGATGCGGGAACTGCTGGCCCGGCAAGTGTTTTTTCAGGGCATGGTCAATGACGTTGAGATGGTGCTCGGTAAGTCGGAATTGGAAATCGGCCGGCGCTATGCCGGCCTGGCAGAGGATTCCCTGCAGCGTTTTTTCGGGCAGATCCGCCAGGAATTCCAGTTGGCTGAACGACGTATTCTCGAGTTGAAAAAGCTCGATCGCCTGTTGGACGACCAGCCGGTTTTGCAACGAAATATCCGTCTCCGCAACCCTTATGTGGATCCCCTGCACCTGCTGCAAGTCGAAATGCTGGGCAAGTGGCGCGAAGGGGGGTGTGAGGATGAAGAATTGCTGGATGTCCTGAAAGCCACCGTCAAAGGCATCGCCCTGGGTATTCAAAACACCGGTTAGTTGCTTTCGCGGGTTTAAAGTGACCGCGATCAGTTTTCAGGGAATCAAAAGTACGCGATAATAACTGACCGACCGGACGGTCAGTATTTTCAGGAATGACCATGAAGAGCAACATACCGAAACAATCTCCCGGCGAAACAGCCATTCTGGATGCAGCCATACAGCTGTTTTCCTCCAATGGTTATGACGCCGTGTCCATGCGTGAAGTAGCCGGTGCCGCGGGCGTCAGCAAGGCCAACATTTACCATCATTTCGAATCCAAGGAAGGGCTGTATCGGGCCATTCTGGACATAAGCGCCGCCGACCTTTCCGGTTTGGTGGAATCGTTGGCTGAGGGAGGAGCTTCGTTCGAATCAAGGATCGCCGAATTTGCCGCCGGTCATTTGCAGCACCTGGACCAAAACCCACTCACCTCCCGACTGATCATCAGGGAGGCTTTTCTGGGAGACAACGAACGAAGCCGGGTTCTGGTCGACCAGGTCTTTGGAGGAATTTTCGAGCGCATTGTCGCTATTTTTCGCGCGGGTCAACAATCTGGCGCCCTCCGTGAGGAACTGGATCCGGCGCTGTGCGCCACTTTACTGATGGGTGCTGACGTTTTCTTTTTTCAGGCCCGCAAACTATTGACTCAACTTCCGGAGGCAGCATTCGCTTCCCGGCCTTCCCGGTTCAGCGGGGAGATGGTCGAGGTGCTGCTCAGGGGTATGACGGCGCCGGGAGAGGGAGATCGTAAATGAAAGCAACGACAGCATTCCGATCAGTCATGTTGGCCGGCGCCCTGTTGCTTTCCCTCGTCCTGGCAAACTGCGGTGGGGATGGGAAAGGAAACGGCCTGGGGGCCCAGGCCGGGGGTCTGGAAAGACCCCCGGTCGCGGTGACCGTGCAAGCAGTGGCACAGACCGAAGTCAGAACCGAGTTGTTTTCAGTAGGCCGAATTGTCAGCCGTAATACACCGACCCTGGCGGCGGAGATCAATGCCCGCGTCATGGAATTGCGGGTGGATGAAGGTCGGCCGGTAAAGAAAGGCCAGGTGCTGCTCCTGCTGGACAAAACGGCGTTTGAACTGGCTCGCCAGGAAGCTGAAGCTGAAATTCAGCGGCTGAAAGCCAGTATTGCCAATGAGGAGCGTCGCGTGGAACGTTACCGCGATCTCAAAACGAAGGACATGATGCCGGAGGAACGGTTGGACGACGCAGAGGCCACGCTTGCCGTGGACAAGGCGTCGCTTGCTGCAGCCCAGGCTCGCCTGGCCATTTCACGGGACCGCCTGGCCAAAACCGAGTTGGTTTCGCCGGTGGATGGCGTGGTGGAGAGACGGCACGTTTCGGTGGGTGATTACGTCCAGACAGGGGGTGCCCTGATTACGCTGACCGATACCAGGGAGCTTCGTATTGAACTTCCCTTTCCCGAGACGGTTGGGCACCAGCTGAAGGTGGGTCAGGTGCTTTACCTTGAGAGCCCGATAGCCCCCGGCATGGTAGTGGAGTCCAGGGTTACCCATATACGACCGCAGGTGGGGGCCATGAATCGATCCCTGGTTGTTATGTCGGAACTATCCAATCCTGGAAACTGGCGGCCGCAAGCCACGGTGGAGGCCTACCTGGTCGTCGATATTCGCCCGGATGCCCTCGTGGTGCCTGCAGCGTCAGTGGTACAGCGTCCAGCAGGCTACACGGTGTACAGTGTCGATTCGCTGCAAGCCGGCCAGGTCCGCCAGCGACTGGTGGAGCCGGGTGTCACCAGAGACGGTCTGGTTGAAATCCGGCAAGGACTGGAACGCGGAATGCTGGTGGTCGTGGAAGGCGCAACTTACCTCACCGACGGGGCGCGGGTGGCGGCGCAGGAGGTAGCCCGTGAGTGACGCGTCATCCGGTGGCGCCGGGCGTAATCTGATATCCGTGGCAGGTAAAAGCTTGCCAGAGCTTGCTATCAACAGGCATATATTCGCTTACATGCTATCCGGAGTGCTGCTGCTGTTCGGTGTCATCAGTTTCGACCGCATTGGTGTCGACCGATTTCCGGAAATTGACTTCCCGATGATTTCAATCCGGACGATTCTGCCCGGCGCCAGTCCCGAGATCATTGACTCCAGCGTCACCAATATCATTGAGACCAAGGTTAACAGTGTTCCGGGGATAGAACATATCCAGTCCACATCAGCCCCGGGCGTTTCGGTCATCGTGGTGCGTTTCGGTCTCGACAAGAAAGTGGACATTGCATTCAACGAGGTCCAGGCCAAGGTCAACCAGGTATTGCCGGAACTGCCCCGGCAAACCGATCCGCCGGTCGTCGCCAAGGTTGAATTTGGGTCATTGCCCATCATGTGGCTTGCACTGACGGGCGATCGTACACTCCAGCAGCTCAACCAATATGCAAGAAACATAATTAAGAAACGATTAGAAACCATTGATGGTATAGGAGAAGTTAGGCTTGGAGGCGAGCGAAGACGGACGATTCGTGTCAATCTCGATCCGGATCGCATGGCTGCATTCGGCATAGCGGTCAATGATGTTGTGGGCGCTTTCGCAACGGAGCATGTCCGCTTGCAAGGAGGATTTCTGGTTGGCGGAGAGCGGGAGGAGCTGGTCCAGCTGGACATCGAATACCACTCGCCAGCGGAGTTGGAAAACCTGATTGTGGCCTATCCCGAAGGTGCGCCCCTGAGGCTCGCAGACATTGCCGAGGTGGTGGACGGACTTGAAGATCACCGGCAGTTCGCCAGTTTCAACGGCCGCCCGACGGTCGGGTTGGGTATCGTCAAGGTCCAGAACTCCAATACTGTGGCGATCGTTGATGAAGTCAGGCGCCGCCTCGACCAGGAGATTCTCCCCGAACTGCCGCCTGGCATGAAGCTGGAAGTGGCTTTCAGCGATGCGGAACTGATTGAAGACATCGTATCGGCGCTGGAAGAGCACATCATTCTCGGTACCTTACTCACTGCGCTGGTCGTGTTGCTGTTTTTGAAGAGCCTGTCGTCCACCCTGATCATCGCGGCCGCTATCCCGGTTTCCCTGCTGGGCGCTGTGGCGGTGATGTATTTTTCCGGATTCACCTTTAATACCATGACGCTGCTGGGGCTGTTGCTGTTAATTGGGATCGTGGTGGATGACGCCATCGTCGTACTGGAAAACATTTACCGCCAGCGGGAGCTTGGCAATGACGATCCGGTTGATGCGGCCATCAGGGGGAGCCGCCAGGTCGTCTTTGCCGTTCTTGCAGCAACCCTGACGCTGGTTGCGATTTTTGCGCCCGTCATTTTCATGGAGGGTATCATCGGCAGCTTTTTCCAGTCCTTCGCGGTCGTCGTCACGGTTGGCGTATTGGTGTCCCTGTTCGTCTCGCTCACGCTGACTCCGGCCCTGTGTTCCAGGTATCTCGGCTTTTCCAGTCAACATGGCCGCATCTATGGCGTGATCGAAGCAGGATTTCAGGCGATGGATCGTTCCTACCGGCGCCTGATCTCGTTCAGCCTTTCGCACCGCTGGACCGTCGTCGGCGCAGCGCTGCTGACGGTGCTGGCCAGTGGCTTTATTTTTGGGCAGATCGACAAAGGTTTCATGCCGGAGGAAGACGAGGCCCGTTTCATCGTTGCGATCAAGGCGCCTCTGGGATCCAGCATCGAGTATACGGAATCCAGGATCAGGCAGGTGGAGGCTATTTTCACCGAATACTCCGAAATTACCGGTTCTTTCGCAACCATCGGCGGGGACCAGGCCAGGCAGGTCAGCCGCGTGAACATCATCGTGAAGATGGCCCGGTGGGAAGACAGGGACCTTTCGCAGGCAGAGCTGATGGGTATCCTGCGCCAGCGCCTCAGGGAAGTTCCGGGTGTGGAGGTGTTCGTGACCGATATGCCCGTAGTGGGCGGTCAGCGTGGCGACCCCCTGCAATTCGTGTTGCAGGGGCCCGAGCTGGAGCGGGTGGCCGAACTGGCCAGCCAGCTCAGACAGGCGCTTGACCAGGTACCTGGAATGGGGCGACTGGATATCGATCTGCAGCTCGACCTCCCGCAGTTGGAAATGGTCCTGGCACGCGAAAGAATACACAGCCTGGGTATCACCTCACGCGATGTCGCCATGGCGGTAAACGTCATGTCGGGTGGATACGATATCGCCCGGTACAATGACAAGCCTGGTGACGGTGAGCGCTATGATATCCGTCTCAAGGCCGGGGAAGGACACCTCAAAAAGGCGCTTGACCTGAGCCGTATCTACATCCGCTCGAGGACCGGGGAAAGGGTCCGCCTGGATAACCTGGCCCGGCTGGATCCAGGTGTGGGGCCGGCCGTGGTTTCTCGTTATGATCTGCAGTACTCGGCCACTTTCCTTGGTACACCGACGATCTCAGAGGCTGCAGCCATTACAAAGGTGCGCGAGATTTCAGAAAATCTGCTGCCGGCGGGTTACCGCGTACGAATGACCGGGCGTTCGGAGGAGTTTGGCAAAACGGCCAAATACATGCTGTTCGCATTTGTGACGGCCATGATCCTGGTTTACATGGTGCTGGCCAGCCAGTTCAACTCTTTCGTCCAGCCGCTGATCATCATGGTGGCGCAACCACTGGCCATTATTGGTGGTGTGGGTGCGCTATGGCTTACCGGTCATTCACTCAATATTTACTCGATGATCGGACTGGTGCTGCTGGTAGGGCTGGTCGCCAAGAACTCGATTCTCCTGGTGGATCTGACTAACAGCATGCGGACGGAGGGGATTAGTATCGATGAAGCGATTCAAACCGCATGCCCTATCCGGATGCGTCCCGTGCTGATGACTTCTGCGACCATTATTCTTGCGCTTTTGCCAGCCGCCACCGGTCTCGGGGCGGGGTCTGCCACCAACGGGCCATTGGCGGTGGCTGTTATCGGCGGGCTGGTTAGTTCCACCCTGTTGACGCTGGTGGTCGTGCCGTCGGTCTACTCACTGGTCGAACACCCGCTGGAAAGATTCCGGCGGTGAGCAGGTTGGTGTAAGCTGATTCCCGGTCCAGTTAACGTCTAAGGCGGAGGTTTCAATGGCGGGGTTGTACTTCGAAGAATTCCAGGTAGGGCAGGTGTTTGATCATGCAATTCGCCGAACGCTGACAGAAACGGATAACGTGATTTTCAGCACGATGACGCATAATCCGGCTCCGCTGCACCTCGATGAAGACTATTGCCGGAATCATACCGAGTTCGGGCAACGGATCGTCAATAGCTGCCTGACACTCAGCCTGATGGTGGGCATCTCGGTCAACGATACGACCCTGGGCACGACGGTGGCCAACCTCGGTTGGGACGAAGTGAGGTTTCCAAGGCCACTTTTTCATGGCGACACCATCCACATACAGACCGAAGTACTGGAGCTGCGGGAAAGCCGGTCCCGGCCTGATAACGGCATCGTCATTTTTGAGCATCGTGCATATAACCAGGATGATGAGTTGGTGGGAACCTGCAAACGCACCGCCCTCATGCATCGCCGGCCCGCATCATGAAACGCATGCGTTCTTTGCTGTTCGTGCCGGGTGACAGTGAAAAAAAGCTGGCGAAAAGTGAAGCCATTCCAGCAGACGTCCTGATTCTTGACCTGGAGGACTCGGTCGCATCGACCGGCAAGGATCGGGCGCGAGGCCTGGTCTGCGAGTATTTGCAACAACGCGATTACGCGTCTTCCACGCAGGTTTGGGTACGGATGAATTCCATCGGCCATGGCGAAGCAGGTGCGGATCTCGCCGCAGTCATGCCGGCCAGGCCTGATGGGATTGTCCTGCCCAAAACCCGTTCGCCGGATGATGTCGAATTGGTGGGCCGGCACATTGGAACCTATGAGGCGGAACATGAAATAAAGGTGGGCTCTACCCGGATTCTTCCGGTCGCCACCGAAACGCCACAATCCCTTTTCACGCTGGGTGACTACGCGAAATGCGGTAAACGCCTTGCCGGGCTTACCTGGGGCGCTGAAGACCTCAGTGCCGCTGTGGGGGCCATCAGCTGTCGCGACGAAGAAGGTAACTGGACCGGGCCTTATCAACTGGTCAGAAGCCTGTGCCTGTTCGCCGCCCATGCGGCGGGGGTAGACGCCATTGACACGCTGTTTGCAGATTTCAGGAACAGCAAAGGGCTTGAAGAGTCCTGCGCCGAAGCCAGGCGTGATGGTTTCAGCGGAAAACTGGCGATCCATCCCGACCAGGTAGAGGTGATAAACCGGTCGTTCACGCCCAGCGAGGAGGAACTGCAAAGAGCGCGCAGTATCGTTGCGCTTTTCGAAGCCAATCCGGGCGCAGGAACGCTGGCGCTGGACGGCGCCATGCTGGATTTACCGCACCTGGTGCAAGCGAGAAAAATGTTGTCCCGGACCGAAGGAGAAACATCGTGACGCCTGGTGCGTTCGTCGAGTTGTTCGGCCGTGAAAAAGCCAGCGCTATCCTGAGAACCGACAGCCAGGAGAAAGCGGCCCTGGCGATGGAGGCTGCGATTCGTGGCGGATTCAGGGTCATCGAATTTACATTATCGATTCCCGGTGTTTATGAGCTGGTGCAGGACTTTTCCCGCAGAGAAGACCTGGTGGTGGGTACGGGCACGGTGATGAACGAAGCAGAGGCAAACAAATCCGTGGATGCGGGTGCGCGTTTCCTGGTCTCCCCGGTGGCGGACGAGGCGGTGATTTCCGCTGCGACACATTTGGGTGTGGCGAGCATGCCGGGAACCCATACGCCAACAGAGATGCTTTTCGCGCATCGTGCCGGCGCGCAGCTATGCAAGTTGTTCCCCGCACCGGCAGGCGGCCCTGCATGGGTCCAGTCGGTGCTGGGGCCGATGCCCTGGCTGAAGATCGTGCCAACCAATGGCGTGGATGAGTTCAACGCCGCTCAATGGCTTGCTGCCGGTGTGTTTGCACTGGGCTTTGTGAACCCATTGTTTGTGCCCGATGATGTCCAGTCCGGGCGCTGGGATGTCATCGAAGCAAGGGCGGGTCGTTGCATCAAGGCAGCACAGTCGGGCTGACAGCTTTAGAGCCAACCCAGCCAGGCGCCAAAGACCAGCACCATAACGCCGACAAGCCCCCAAAGGGCGCCAACCACCAGGGTTTGGCGCCGGATGTCATTCAGGTCGTGGACCCAGAACGCAATAATGAAAAACCACAGATATCCCACGGTATAAATCAGCCAGGGTGCGGTTGCACTCCACCACGGCCAGTCCCAGGTGAGGGCATCGATTCGGTTGAGCAGGATTTCCACCAATACGCAAAAAGCAGACCCTGCAAATGCAATGAACCAGCGATTGGGTATGCCCATGATCCGCGTGGCAGGGTCCGGCAGTAACATCTTCGACCAGGCAATCCCGGCGATTGCGAACATGAACATGATTTCGACATTCAGGCCAATTAATATGAGATAGGCCGTGTCACCCGGCGTGGCCCAGAGCGGAGCGCGGCCATTGAGGTGGAAGAAGACGGAGTTCAGGATTTCATTGATCGAATCCGCAGCCCAGTAAGCCAGGCCGGCAAAAACCGAATTCCAGCATTGGTTGAACATTTCGGTCGCGTAAATATAGGTCACGATGGCGAGCAGGGGAATGATGTACCACTGGAACTGTGCCGGATCGCGCAAAAGCTCCTGGGCTTGCTGAGCAAATTCGGTAGGCATTGACTGATTATATAGCAGTCAACGGAGGGTCGGTTCATGATCTTATAAGTTTACGTTAACGTAAACGTAAGTTATACTGCTGCAGCCCTCGCAAGGACCAGGCACATGGCCAGTAGCTTCAGCATCAGTGAACTCGCCGGCGAGTTTGACGTGACAACCCGAACCATCCGGTTTTACGAGGAGAAAGGGTTGTTGAATCCCGGACGAAACGGAACCCGCCGGATATACAGCCCGGCAGACCGTACCAAGCTCCGGCTGATTCTCAGGGGAAAGCGCCTGGGCCTGAGCCTGGATGAAAGTGCAGAGATCATCCTGATGTACGGCACACCGGGCAGTAACCGCAAACAGCTGGAAAAACTGATCGCGACCTGCGGGGCCAAACGCGCTGAACTGAAACGGCAACGAGCCGACCTGAATGCCATGTTGAGCGAACTGGCTGAGGCCGAAGACAAGTGCAGGGCCGCACTGGCGGAATGCCTGAACGGAGTAGAAAAATCATGAATACCCACTTTCCTTCACTGGATTTTGACCTGGGTGAAGACATTGAAATGTTGCGCGAAGCGGTCTACCAGTTTGCCCGTTCGGAGATCGCACCGCTTGCAGCACAGATAGACAGGGACAACTTGTTCCCGCATGAGCTTTGGCGAAAGCTGGGTGATATGGGTTTGTTGGGGATCACCGTGGAAGAGGCTTACGGCGGCACCGGAATGGGTTACCTGGCGCATTGCATTGCGGTTGAGGAAATCAGCCGCGCCTCGGCGTCAGTGGGCCTGTCCTACGCGGCGCATTCGAATCTCTGCGTGAACCAGATCCGGAAAAATGCCACCGAGGAACAGAAGCATCAATACCTGCCAAAGCTTTGCACCGGGGAACATGTTGGCGCGCTGGCTATGTCGGAGGCCAATTCCGGTTCAGACGTGGTGAGCATGGGGTTGAGAGCCGATCGTGATGGCGACCATTACGTGCTTAACGGCAGCAAGATGTGGATCACCAATGGCCCCGAGGCGGACGTATTTGTCGTGTACGCCAAAACAGATGTCAGCTCAGGTTCCCGTGGTATCACGGCTTTCATCATTGAGCGCGATTCGCCCGGTTTCACCCGCGGTGAGAAACTCGATAAGCTCGGGATGAGGGGTTCCAATACCTGCGAATTGGTTTTCGCGGATTGCCGCGTGCCGGCAGAAAACATCCTGGGGCAGGAAAACGGGGGTGTCAGGGTGCTGATGTCAGGGCTTGATTACGAACGGACTGTCTTGTCAGCCGGCCCCGTGGGCATCATGCAGAGTTGCCTGGACGTTGTGGAGCCCTATCTCCACGAGCGCAAGCAGTTTGGCCGGAGTATCGGTGAATTCCAGTTGATGCAGGGTAAAGTGGCAGATATGTATATCAGCCTGAGTGCATCCCGCGCCTATGTATACGCGGTCGCTACAAACTGCGACCGGGGTATGGAAAAGCGCAAGGATGCGGCCGGCGCCATTCTGTTCACATCCGAACGCGCGACACAAATGGCGCTGGAAGCGATTCAATGCCTGGGCGGCAACGGCTACATCAATGATTATCCTGCCGGTCGCTTGCTGCGTGACGCCAAATTGTACGAGATCGGGGCTGGAACATCCGAGATCAGGCGGATGTTGATCGGCCGTGAACTTTTTGCGGAAACCGCCCCCAACTAAGGACTCGCGGAGACACACCATGAGCATCATTGAAACCCGCGTTAATCCGCGATCGGAGGAATTTCTGACGAATGCCGGCCACATGCAGGCGCTGGTCGATGACCTCGAAGCCACGGTCGACATTGTCCGCCAAGGCGGTGGCTCGAAATACCAGGAACGGCACGAATCACGGGGCAAGCTGCTGGTTCGTGACCGAATCGATGCGTTGCTCGATCCGGGCTCACCTTTTCTCGAATTATCGCAATTGGCGGCTCACGAGGTTTACGGCGAACCGGTCGCCGCGGCGGGTATTATCACGGGTATCGGCCGGATTGCGGGACAGGAATGCATGATCGTGGCTAACGACGCCACGGTGAAAGGCGGTACTTATTATCCTTTGACAGTGAAAAAACACCTCCGTGCACAAACCATTGCGGAGCAGAATCGCTTGCCCTGCATATACCTGGTTGATTCCGGCGGCGCTTATTTGCCGATGCAGGATGAAGTGTTTCCCGATCGTGAGCATTTCGGCCGGATCTTCTATAACCAGGCAAACCTGTCTGCCCAGAACATTCCACAAATTGCCATTGTCATGGGCTCGTGCACAGCAGGTGGCGCCTATGTGCCGGCGATGGCCGATGAATCGATCATCGTTAAGGAACAGGGCACCATTTTTCTGGGCGGGCCTCCGCTGGTTCGGGCGGCTACCGGAGAGGTTGTGACTGCCGAGGAACTGGGTGGTGCCGATGTCCACACACGAGAATCGGGCGTAGCGGATCATTTTGCACAAAATGATCATCATGCGTTGAAACTCGCTCGCAGGGCGGTCAGCCGGCTTAACCGGGTAAAACCGGTTGAGCTGGACGTGGCCGAAGCAAAAGAGCCGCTTTATGACCCGAAAGAAATCCACGGTATCGTTTCCAGCGATGCGAGGCGGCCTTTTGACGTATCGGAGATTATTGCGCGCATTGTCGACGGCTCGGTGTTCGATGAATTCAAGGCGCGTTATGGCACTACGCTGGTTTGCGGCTTCGCCCGGATTTTTGGCTACCCAGTGGGTGTGGTGGCAAACAACGGCATTCTGTTCGGCGAATCAGCCCAGAAGGGCGCCCACTTCGTCGAACTGTGTGGTCAGCGAAAAATACCGCTGGTTTTTCTCCAGAACATCACGGGATTCATGGTGGGCAAGCAATACGAGTCGGAAGGTATCGCCAAGCATGGGGCCAAAATGGTTACTGCCGTTTCTTCAGTCCAGGTGCCCAAATTCACGGTGATTATCGGCAACTCATACGGTGCCGGAAATTACGGGATGTGCGGCCGTGCCTACGAGCCCCGCTTCCTGTTCACCTGGCCGAACGCCCGGATTTCGGTGATGGGTGGAGAACAGGCTGCCGGCGTGCTGGCACAGGTAAAACGTGACCAGAAGGAGCGGCTTGGCGAGTCCTGGTCGGACCAGGAAGAGACCGCATTCAAACAACCCATTCTGGACCGCTATGAGGAGCAGGGGCATCCGTACTATGCATCAGCCCGGTTATGGGATGACGGTGTCATTGATCCCGCACAGACCCGCCAGGTGTTGGGGCTTGCGATATCCGCATCCCTGAACAGTCCCATTGAGGAAACACGCTTTGGCGTGTTTCGTATGTAACTGGGGGAGAAGCAGATGTTCAGCAAAATCCTGGTGGCAAACCGTGGCGAAATCGCATGCCGGATCATCCGTACGGCAAGGCGCATGGGTATCTCGACGGTTGCAGTGTATTCCGAAGCCGACCGTGAAGCCCTGCATGTTTCCATGGCGGACGAAGCGGTGTTTATCGGACCCGCGCCGCCGCGCGAGTCCTATTTGCGAATCGACAGGATATTGGATGCCTGCAAGGTCACCGGTGCGCAGGCCGTGCACCCCGGCTATGGCTTCCTGTCAGAGAACGCGGAATTTGCACGCGCCTGCGCAGACAGCGCCATCGTGTTTATTGGGCCGCCGGTCAACGCGATTGAAGCGATGGGCTCGAAGTCGGCCGCGAAAAACATCATGGAGGCGGCCGGCGTGCCGCTGCTTCCTGGCTATCACGAAGCGGAACCCTCTGACGAAGCACTGGCCCGGGCTGCCATGGAAATCGGCGTCCCGGTCCTGCTCAAGGCGGTAGCCGGTGGTGGCGGCAAGGGCATGCGCAGAGTGGATCAACCGGATCAGTTCAGCGCGGCCCTCGAAGCGGCTAAACGTGAAGCCGCTTCCAGTTTCGGTAACGATGAAATGCTGGTCGAGAAATACCTGTCTGCGCCCCGCCACGTGGAGGTCCAGGTGTTTTGTGACCGGCACGGTGGCGCCGTCTACCTGTTCGAGAGGGATTGTTCGGTTCAGCGCAGACATCAGAAAATCATCGAGGAGGCACCCGCACCCGGCCTGACACAGGAATTGCGGGAAGCGATGGGAGAGGCCGCCTTGCGTGCGGCCAGGGCCATCAGTTACGAGGGTGCCGGCACCGTTGAGTTTCTGCTCGATGCAGACGGATCTTTCTATTTCATGGAGATGAATACGCGTTTGCAGGTGGAGCATCCTGTGACTGAAATGATCACCCGGCAGGACCTGGTGGCCTGGCAATTAAGGGTGGCTGCCGGAGAAACGCTGCCGTTGAATCAGCAGGGTCTGCAGATCCACGGTCACGCGTTTGAAGCCCGTATTTATGCGGAGGACCCTGATCACGATTTCCTGCCCGCCACAGGCAGGCTGAATTATCTGCAACCACCCGAGGAAAGCACGCATGTCAGGGTTGACACCGGTGTCCTCCAGGGTGACGAGGTCAGCGTTTATTACGACCCCATGATTGCCAAACTGGTGGTCTGGGATGAAAACAGGGAACGTGCGCTATCCCGGCTGGGCAGGGCGTTGAGCGAATATCGCGTCAGCGGGCTGAGCACGAATCTTTCTTTCCTGTATAACATTGCGGTCAGTCAGCCGTTCGGACAAGCTCAACTGAGCACTCATTTCATCGAGGATCACCGTGATGTCTTGTTCCATTCTTCAGACCAGGACCGCGTTAAGGATCTCCCGCTGGCATCGCTCTACCTGCTGCTCAACATGGAGCGGGACAGCCGCCGGCGTGTGGGTGGAAAGGATCACTGGTCCCCCTGGAATGCATCGAGTGCCTGGCGTCTGAACCAGCCATCCATCCATACCGGCGCTATTGTTCTGAATGGAACAGAATATGATGTGCCCGTTCAGGAGATTGGCAGCGGCAAACAAAGACGTTTTCTGATCACGGTTGGCGACGACTCCGTCGTGGCGACCGGTGAACTGGACGGCAACAGCTTGTATGCCGACATCAATGGTTATCGCCAGCGTGTCGAGGTGGTTCCGCACGATGGCATGTATACGCTTTTCGGCCGGCGCGGGGCCATGCAGTTTGCGCTGGCTCAGCCTGATGTCGGACAGGACGACGGGCATGCCGCAGCCGATGTGTTTTCAGCACCGATGCATGGTGTCATTGTGAAATTGCTGGCCGGGGCAGGAGAATCCGTTACAAAAGGGCAACCATTGCTTATCATGGAGGCCATGAAAATGGAGCACACCATCTGCGCTCCGGAAGACGGTGTCGTCACGGAATTTTATTTCCAGGAGGGCGAGCAGGTGGGTGGCGGTGTGGAATTACTTAACTTCGAGAATAAATCATGACAACAGTACTTATCACCGGTGCAAACCGTGGCATTGGTCTGGAAATGGCCAGCCAGCATGCATCTCGCGGAGACAAAGTCATCGCAGTCTGTCGTAAATCCAGCCCGGCATTGAATGGCCTGGGCGTGCGGGTCATTGACGGCATCGATGTGACATCCGGTGATTCCTGTAACGAGATGGTCCGGGCGCTGGACGGAACGGTGCTGGACCGACTGGTTAACAATGCAGGGATTCTGGAACGAAATACACTGGGTGACTTCAACAGCGAATCGATTGAGCGGCAGTTCCGGGTCAACGCTGTCGCGCCCCTGAGAGTAACTACATCCCTTTTGCCCAGGCTCAGAAGCGGGTCGCGCGTATTCATCATCACCAGCCGGATGGGATCGATCGATGATAATGATTCCGGCGGATCGTACGGTTACCGGATGTCGAAAGCTGCGGTCAACATGGCCGGTAAAAGTCTGAGTATTGATCTCAAAGATGAGGGAATTGCGGTGTTCCTGCTACACCCCGGCTGGGTTTCAACAGAGATGACCGGCCAGACGGGTATTCCCGTCGAGCAGTCGGCCAGTGGTTTGATCGACCGGATGGATGCACTGACGATTGAACAGACCGGGACTTTCTGGCACCAGGAAGGCTACGAACTGCCCTGGTGATTATTGCGGTGTGTTGCGCCCGTCCAGGTTGATGTCACCGGTTTCCCGGATACGGATGGAAGGGTAAAGCCCGCCGAGATCCAGCTTGGCCTTGAATTCATACTCGAAGGCGCCGTCGTGTGATTGCATCATGCTGCTGACAAACCGCATGCCGGCCAGCAGGTTGGCTGATGCGGTCAATTTCACGTTTTCTTCGGTATAGCCTTCGATGACCGGGAAATCCTTGCCCACACCTTTGACCAGTTCGTAACCGTCCAGCGATATCGTGTAAACGATGCCTTCCAGGTTCAGTGACTGCGCATTGGGGTTGAGAATGCGTAAACCAATTTCAAAGCCCGGCACCATGCCTTCAGACGGTAACGCTCTGAACGAACTGAGCGTGACGGTTGGCTCTTCGTAGTCCGGACTCAAGGTTGCACAGGCGCTGACCAGGAGAGTCAGCAACAGCGTCGGCAGGCGGCGAAAAATCAAGAGCAGGCCTCACTCATTTGCTTAAGGAGTTGCCGCGTTACGCCATTGAGTCCCCGCTGATGAGCGGCGACAACAGCGGCGAGGCGGTCCTCCGACACGGAATTGGATTCCGCCAGTTGAAGTGGATGGGTATCGCCATTGCACTCGATGGTGCCTGCCATTTCAACCCTGACACTGGAGGTTTGCCCGGCTGAATTCTGTATGCCGTAAAACTGCTGTACTTCCAGCTCGAGCAGCCAGTCATCCTCACTGCGGCGTGTTGATTCCTGAACCGACGAGAATCGTCCGGACGCCGTCAGTGACCGCCTCAGAACGGATGTAATGACCTCAGGCAAGTGGTCGGGCCAGCGGGCATTGGCGTAAGGGCCCATCCGCGCGTCAGGACTCAAAGCAAGGACCCGGTCGGTATCCAGTCCCGGTATCACGCTGACGTTCAAAGACAACCCAGGCCCCGGCGCTGTGCTTTCGGCCGCCGCGAGAGTCGTATCGGGACTCAGCAGATAATATTGCCTGGCTGGCTGTTTGCTGTCCATGACGCCGCTGCAGGCGCTGACCAGGAAAACCACCAGGGTCAAAACGATCACTGTTTTTTTACTTTTCATCATCAGGGCTCTATCTCTACTGAATTATCGGCCTGGCGGTATATCAACTGCGAAGGATCATCCTGCAGTTCCTGGACCAGTTTCTCCAGGTCGCGCAAGGCCAGGCGTGTCTCGATCATCAGGGCCGGCGCTTCGGCCAGACCGTCTTCCAGGAACTGTCCGATATCACGTTCATGATCGCTCAGCATGGTGTCCACCCGCCCCGTCAGGCTGGCCAGGTTTTTACTGCTTTGGTTGACGTTCTCGACGGTGGAATTGATGCCGGGCTGCAGTTCGCTGATCATGCCCTGCAACTGGCGTACCGTCACCTGGATTTCGGCAATAGTGGTATTGAGATTATCGGGAATCGCTCCGATGGATTCGCGCTCGGCTGCCAGTGTTGCGGTCAGCGATTCGATGTTTTCCAGGGTGCCCGCGATGGCGTTCTGATTCTCATCTCCCAGGATCTTCCCGGCCTGGGTCAGAACGTTGTTGAGCTTGCTCATGATTTCCGGTGCGCTGGACATCAGCGCTGAGAAACCGACGATCCTGACCGGGATGACCGGGTAGTCCCTGCCGGGCAACACTTCCAGTTCTGGGTGGACGCCGGGCTCTGTTTCGAGGTTGACGACCGCAACGCCGGTGATTCCCTGCAGCGCCAGGCTGGCAAAAGTGCCATTGTCGACTGGCGTCGAGGAAAGCACGTCGATATCCACCCGGATCCTGACGCCCGCGCTCCGTTCCAGGTCCATCATGACCACCGAGCCGATGTTCATGCCCATGTATTTCACCGGTCCGCCGACGCTCAGGCCGCTGACATCTTTGTGGAACAATAACGTATAACGGGTCAACTCCTGTGCGCCGGTCCGGCCGGTCAGCCAGATAACAAAAAAGATGAACGAAGCAATGGCAATGCTGACGAACAAACCGACTGCGAAATTCCTGTCGCCTTTAAACATGAGTCAAGTTTTCACCTTGGCTTTAGCCGCTTTTCGCGCCCTGACGGCGCGAGGATCTCCAAAATATTCCTGAATCCAGGGATCAGGGTGTTTCACAATCTCTTTCCGAGTATCAACGATAATACCCTTGTTCACCAACACCGCCACGCGGTCGCACACACCAAACAAAGTGTCCACATCGTGTGTGATCATGACAATGGTCAGGTCGAGGTTGGCATGCAGGTAGCTGACCAGTTCATCAAATTTTGTTGCCGAAATGGGATCGAGGCCCGCCGTCGGCTCATCAAGAAAAAGCACCTTGGGTTCGAGTGACAGTGCCCGCGCAAGAGACGCTCTTTTCTGCATACCGCCGGATAACTCGTTGGGGTATTTGGCTGCGGCCGTCAGGTCGAGGCCGACCATGAAAATCTTCAGAACCGCCAGTTCCCGGCGCATCTCCACCGAGAGATCGGAGTGGAGGGCGATGGGTAATTCAACATTTTCCTGCACGGTCAGGCCAGACAGCAGTGCACCGCCCTGGAACAGCACTCCCCACTGTTTGTGAGGCCCCGGTTGGTGGTACCTGATCTTCTGGCCAAGGACCTCGATTTCTCCTTCATTGGGGCCGTGAAGTCCGAGAATGCTGCGAAGCAAAACCGATTTGCCGGTACCTGACCCCCCAACAATACCAAGAATCTCGTCCCGCCTCACGTCGAGTTCCAGGTTGTCGTGCACGACCTGGCTGCCAAACCGGTTGACCAGTCCCCGGATAGTGATGATGTGTTCGTGCTGATCCGACATCAGAAACCGATCCTCGAATAGACAATCGTGAAAATGGCATCAGCGACGATGATCAGAAAGATCGACTGCACCACGGCCACCGTGGTCAGCCGCCCCAGTTCCTCAGCGGATCCTTTGACTTGCATGCCCCGCAGGGTCCCGGTTACTGCAATCAGGAACGCAAAGACCGGCGCCTTGGTCAGTCCGACCAGTACGTCATTGACGTCGATGGTCAGGGCCAGCCTTTCAGTGAAGGAAAACCAGTTGATGTCGAGTACAACGGCACCGATGAATGCGCCGCCGGCCAGTCCGGCAACATTGGCAAAGACGGTCAGCAGGGGCAGTGCGATCATCAGTCCGGCCACTCGCGGTATAACGAGGATCTGGTTGGGATTGAGGCCCATCACGCGCAAGGCGTCTACTTCCTCGGTGAGCTTCATCGTGCCCAGTGCGGCGGCGAATGCAGAACCGGAACGCCCCGCAACCATGATGGCCGCCAGTAAAACCCCCAGTTCTCTGAAAATAGAATTGGCGACCAGGTCGACCATGAATATATTGGCACCGAACTGTTCAAGTTGCCGGGCGCTCTGGTAAGCGAGAACAATGCCCATCAGGAAACATACTGTCATCACGATGGGAATGGCTGCGGCGCCGGTTGCATGAACCTGCCGGATGGTCTCTCCGATGACCAGTCGGGAAGGGCGCTTGATCCCATCGAGTACCGCCCGGGCAATAAAACCGACGGAGTCCACGGCTTCAATCGTGTTGTTGCCGATGGTCCGGATGCCGTTGCGAATAAAGTGGTGGGGCTTGGGGTCAAAAAAACCGGGAACGTATTCTTTTTGTGCAGCGATATCTATGATGTGCTGCAAAAATTTGAAGTGGGACGCCTGGAAGCCTTCGAAGTCGGTTTCGATACCCACTTCTTCGAAGTCCATCGACCGTTCGTACAGGACCCAGGCTCCGGCAAGATCGAAATTCTGGAGACCGCCACAGGAAAATTTAACTTGTGTTCCGGTCTCCGGCTCTATCTTGTCCAGTGTTTCCTGGAGGACGTTGAGATTGTCGAAAACCCAGTCGTCCTTCAGTGAAACTTGTAGCAACCCCCCCTGTCTCTCCACTGTGAGGTACGCATTCATTCCACTTGAGTCTAGCAAAAATCAATTACAATGTTTGCCGTACTGCTTGATGATCATATAAACAATGGAAATCTGGACCGTACTTTTTCCCATACTGTTAACCGACGTGGTCAACCCGGTGCTGTTCGCTTTCCTGGTTTTTGCCGCCAGTTCAAACCGTCCCGTGCTGATCAGCAGTTCGATGTTACTCGGACACACGCTCGCTTATTTTTCGGCCGGCATTGTTCTTTCGCTGTTCATGGAAACGATTTCCGATTTCTTTTCCAATCCCCGCCGCATCGATTTCGTTATCCAGACCATCCTGGGCCTGGCGCTGCTTTGGGTGGCCTTTGGTACGCGTAAGAGTACAGGCAAGCGGCCGGAAGAATCCATGCCGGAATTTACGGTGCTGAGCGCTTTTGGTTTTGGCGCCATTGTGAATTTCATTGGCATTCCGTTTGCGGTGCCGTACTTTGCTGCGATCGACCAGATCGCTAAAACCGGGGCTTCCACCACGCAGGGAGTGCTCCTGCTACTGTCTTACAACCTGGCCTATGCCCTGCCGTTTGTGCTGGTTCCGGTGCTGTCTGCAACCCTGGGTGAAAAGGCCCGTCCCATACTGGACAAAATCAACCAGGGACTGGACAAGGTCAGTGCTGTGCTGATGCCGGTTTTGCTAGGTCTCGTGGGCCTGGCTTTACTCGCTGACGCCGCGACTTTTTTCATCACGGGTTCATCGTTGTTCTGATTCGCCTGTCAGCTAATCCAGGTCAATTTCGACCACGTTACCTGATGGTGCTGTTATGAATTTGGCATCTTCGTAGCCAGGCCGTCCAAACCAGGAGGAGGCCTCGTTGGAGAATCCATAGCTTTCCCCGCCCAACCCCAGAAATCCGGAGTCGAGTTTGCCATTATCATTGGCGTCATGAACGACAACAACGGCGTATTCGCCGGAAGTGAGGTCCCGGAATTCAGTAACGAATTCGCCGGTTTCATTACTTTTACCGGACTGTTGCCGGTATGGCTCTTTCATGAACGATTCTTCAGAATTGAACAGCGTAACCTCCACCGTTCCGGATTGAGGGGAAATGTTCATCACACGGACGGTCAGGCTGGTAATTTCAGCAACCGCAGCAACAGGGCTCAAGAGCAGTGCGGGAACTGCCAGCCAGGCTAAATGGGCGATTTTCATGACATGCTCCCATGGATATTTAAGATTTTTGGCAAAGAATGATAAATCAATTGGTCAGCCAACGCTGCGTTTTAACGTCGATGGCAACAACGCTTCGACCCGTTCCCTGACGTCCTGCCGATCCACCAGGTCGCTGACGAAATCGAGTTTGCCCGAATCGAGCACCAGTACGTCACCGAGTGTGTAGTTCTCAATCCACTGGTCGTACAGGCCCTGCAGACGCTTGAGGTAGGACAAGGGTATGTCCTGCTCCATCTGCCGGCCTCTCATCCGAATTCGCTGCCGTAGTGTTCGAACCGAACAGTGCAGGTATATCATCAGGTCGGGTGGTTTAATGGCCTGCAGAATACTTTGGTAGAAAGACCAATAGGTCTCCCAGTCCCGCTTGTCGATCTTGCGCATACGGTGCAGAGCGGTGGCGAAAATTTCAGCGTCTTCAAATATGGTCCTGTCCTGAATGACCAATCCCGGCGTACGGTCTGCTTCCTGGTGAATGCGAAATTTGTTACTCAGAAAAAACAGCTGGGACTGGAAGGCCCAGCGACGCATGTCCCTGTAAAAATCTGGCAGGTAAGGGTTGGCATCGTTGGGCTCATAGAATGGCGAAACATGATAGGCGCTCGTGAGAAACTGCAACAGGGAAGATTTACCTGCGCCGATGTTGCCGGCGATGGCGATGAATTTTTGCTGGCTCATGAAACGTGGTTCCGACCGGGCTACCAAAAAATCATTATACTTTCGCGATGATAATTAGATGGTTTTATTTGTGTGTATGTCTGCCGTTGCTTCTGACGGTGATCATGGCCTTTCCGGTTGCCTGGGCCCACGACGGCGACGATCACGCCAGTGAACCGGATCAGGCTGGCGGCCGGGTACTGGGACAGATCAGTTTTCCCACGACAACCCGGTCACCCGAAGCGCAGGCTGCATTCATTCGGGGTATGTTGCTGCTGCACCTGTTTGAGTATCCGTTTGCCCGGGATGAATTCCTGCGGGCTCAGGAACTCGACCCCGGTTTTGCCATGGCCTACTGGGGTGAAGCCATGACCCACAACCACCCGATCTGGGACCGGCAAAACCTGCAGGCGGGGAGGGCGGCGCTGATGAAACTGGCCACCACACCGGAACAGAGGATCACAGCAACGCCGGCCCCGCGGGAGCAGGGATTCCTGGCAGCTATTGAGATGTTGTATGGGGGTGGCACCAAGGCGCAAAGAGATGTTGCCTACATGCGCGCCATGGAACAACTGGCCGCACGCTATCCCGATGATCATGAGGCTCAGCTGTTCTATGCGTTGTCTTTATTTGGCGTGCAGGCCGGCGTGCGCGATACGGCAACTTACATGATGTGTACGGCGCTTGCCCAGGATGTGTTCAGTGAGAATCCACAGCATCCCGGTGCAGCGCACTACCTGATTCATGGTGTTGACGATCCCCTTCACGCAGTGCTGGGCCTGCGCGCTGCCCGTGCGCTGGCAGTGATGGCGCCCGATGCCGGGCATTCGCAGCATATGACGTCCCATATTTTCACCGCAGTCGGTATGTGGGGTGATGTGGTCACAGCCAATGAAGCGGCCGTCAAGGTGCAGAATGCCATGCGCGTAGAGCGCGGCATGACGGCCCGCCACTGGGGGCACTACAATTACTGGCTGCTCTATGGCTACTTGCAACAGGGCCGCTCTGATAAAGCCCTGGAACTGCTTAAAGGGGCCTATGACGAGGCCCGGGCGGAGGGTAAATCACCCGAAGACCGTATGAACCTGGACCCGGACCGGTCACTGGTTGGCTCCGTGGTGCAAATGTGGGCCCGTTATGTGATTGAAACCCGGGGATGGGACAGCGAAGTCGCCCAATGGTCGTTCAATTCAGGCAATGCCTTTGATCCGAATCTGACCATCAGTTTTGTCCGCGCCATGCAGGCTGCAAATGCCGGCAAGCCCCCGCAGGCCGACCAGTACATCGCGCAGTTCCGCCAATTGAAACAGGAGCTTGAAGGCATTCTTTTGCGGCAGGAAGAAAAGGCGCCTACGGATCTGTTGTACCTGGAGCGGCTGGCTGTCATGGAACAGGAGCTGCTGGCTACCAGGGAATACGCCAGGGGTGAAATGGCCCAGGCCGCGCGACTGGCACAGGAAGCGAGCCGTATGGAAGGGGAAATGCCATATTCGTTTGGACCGCCGTTTGTCGACCTGCCTTCCGCGGAATTCCTGGGAGACATGCTGCTGGGTTCACGCAAGTACGCAGAGGCGGCGGCCGCGTACACGCTTCAACTGGAACGTACACGGCAAAAGTCACGCGCCCTGTTGGGGCTTTTACAGGCCCAGGCAGCTCTCGGGAATGAAGCCGAGGCAAAGTTTGTGCAGGAAAAACTCGACCGTATCCAGGCTGCTGCCGCTGAACCCGTCAAGCAACCGGATTGACAACTGGAGTCAGTGGCCGGTTGCAGGCGGATCGATAATCACTGCGCCGTCCAGCACATTCAGCACCCTTTGATCCCGGGAATAAACATCTCTATAAAACAGAACATTACCGTCACCATCTACACTGGCTGTCAAGTATATGATGATCACGGGAATCGGTTTTTCCAGGCTGATACGCTGTGTTTCGCGAGAAGCAACGACGGCTTCCAGCTCTGACCGCTTGTACCCGGGTTCATCCAGCAACAGTTCAGCCAGCGTCAGCGGGTCTTCCACGCGGATGCAGCCGGATGAAAAAGCCCGCTCTGGACGGTCGAATAACTCACGGTGTGGCGTGTCGTGAAGGAAGACAAAATGTTTATTGGGAAAAATGAACTTGACCGTTCCCAGTGAATTGTTTGGGCCCGGGTCCTGCCTCAGCGTATACGGCACGCCCTTGGTGTATTGATCCCAGTTGACCGTGGCCGGGTCGACGAACTTTCCATTGCGGTTAATGACGCGGATGTTTTTTGATGCCAGGTAATTCGGGTCGCGCTTGATGGCCGGCAACGTATCGTTCCGCAAAATGCCCGGCGGAATGGTCCAGGTAGGGTTGAATTCCATGTACTGGATGTCACCGCGAAAAACCGGTGTACGCCGGTATGTTTTGCCCACCATGGCGCGGGTGGTCCATTGCAGTTCGCCCTCTTTGTAGAAGAACGCCTTGTAGCCGGCAATGTTCACAGCGACCAGGGTGTCTGCCGCCTCCTGGTTAACCCAGCGAAGCCTTTCCAGGGAAACACGCAGCTGGTCGATACGCTGCGCGATCGGTACGTTCATCGTGGCGATCGTTTGCTTGCCGACGATACCATCCGCATCGAGCGAGTGACGCTCCTGGAATAGCTTCACGGCGGCTTTGAGTTCTTCATCGAACCGGGGTGAACGTGTGTCTTTGCCTGCAGGCAGATCTCCACTGGCGGCAAGCCTGGCCCGGATTTGTGTAACCCTCGGTCCCGAATCATCGAGTCTGAGCGTGGCGCCTTCGGATACTTGGGGCCACCCGCCTTGCGCTGCCATTTGCCGGTAGGCTTTCAACCAGTACTGGACTCGCTGGTAATACGGTCCGGAAGGTGCGGCCAGTTCGATAAAGCCCTGCAGTGAATCCGCGGCGAGGATCTCCTCCATGGTTTGCGCAGGTGGCTGCTGGCGAAACGTTTCCCTGCGGAAGTTGATGTCGGGGTCGATTTTGGCGGGATTGGCCTTGCCGTAGCGCCGGTGATAACCATAGCGGAGCAGGCTTTCGGTCAACATGATATCCGCTTCCGCCGCGATTTCGGCAGACGGGCTCTGTTGATGTCTCTGCTGAATCTCCCGGAGCTGCTCAAAATTGTAATCTGCGGGGTTCAGGCCATGATCTGCCGCGCCGGCGATCAGCTGCATGAGTTCCCGGATGTAGCGCGGGTCTGTCCAGTAAGGCTCGTAGCCGTGGTCCCGGTAAACATGCTCGATAACGTCCTGGGCAAGAATCTCGACACCGTTCACGGCCAGGTTATCCTGCGAAAGCAGTTGCCTGATGTCCTCTGCGACGCCCCTCTGGGCCAGCGCGCCGGAACTGCCGAAGGCCAGGCCAGCTGCCAGGAAAAGGGATGTAAATTTCATTTGAATTTCCTCTCTACCAACGTCGAACACGGCCTGTGTCGACATGAACAAAATCGCTTTTTCCGTAATAGCCAACACCACCGAGTTTTAATTCCAGGGCTACATCGTGGAGTTTCCTGGTATCCATGCCGCGCAAGCGTACATCAATGGCTTTTCCAAGAACATGCTGGCTGTTCTGAGCTACGCCCTTGCTCTTGTTTCGCAGGAACCGGTTGGTGCCGGGGGAGCGATAGGCCGAGATCACTTCGAAGGTTCCGCTGTGGCCGGTTACCTGCAGAATCTGCCACAGTATATCCATCAGCCTGGGATCAATTTCTTTCTGTTCACCGTTGCGCCAGTCTGCAAGAAATTCCCGAAGCTCTTCCATCGGTTCCAGCAGGTACAGTCCGTCGCGGAAATAGGTGACTTCCAGGCTTTTTCCGGTATGGGTATGGAAAAAACGAAGGGTCCTGGCGTCGTCTGCATCCTGCGCTTGTAAGGGCAGTAAAAGGAGCAGGGACAGCCAGATGATAATGATCACGTATTTTTGCATCTGCGGATTATATGGCAAGCTGGCGGGACACAGGCATAATGAGGGTTATGACCTGGAATTCAATGGAGCCTGCTGTGAAACCGCTTGCGTGGGCCACCAGGACACGCAGGATCACTGACTACCTGGTGCAGGATCTGGGCGGAGGGCCGCGGCCCTGGAAATTCGCCTGGGTCATCAACTTTCAGAAATGCGGGACATTCTTTTTCCTCGGTTTTCTGATGTGGTACTACCAGAACTTCTCCATTGCGGCCTGGGTATACCTCGGATTACACGGCAGCTACGGTCTGGCATGGTTTATCAAGGACATGGCTTTTCCGGATCCCGGGTGGCAGGTTCGTATCACAATCGGAGGCGGAATCAACGCTTTCGTGGGGGTGCTGGGCTGGTACTGGGTGTTCGGCTGGCTGTTGATATCCGGCGTTTCTCAACCCGAATATCCGCTGCCCGATGGTGCGTGGTTTGCCTTGTGTATCACCCTGTGCATGACGGGAACCGTCATTATGATCGCGGCTGACGCCCAGAAATTCTACACGCTTCGGATCAGCCGGGGCCTGATTACGGATGGTATGCACCGTTATGTCAGGCATCCCAATTACCTGGGAGAAATGCTCATTTACGGCAGTTTCGCCCTGATGGTGTGGCACTGGCTGCCTTTGCTGGTGCTTGCCTGGGTCTGGCTGGGGCTTTTTGCAGTCAACATGATCATTAAAGAAGCCAGTATGTCCCGGTATGAGAATTGGGCAGCCTACAAGGCTAAAAGCTGGTGGCTGATCCCGCTTGTATTTTGACTGCCGTTCCCGCAAATTTGGTACATTATCTGTTTGCAAGTAACGCAATAGGGGTTTCAGAATGATTTACCGGTTAAAGCTTGTTGCACTCATTGTTCTTTTGGCGGTTTTCCCGCTCAACGCCCTGGCGCTAAACTCGGTTGTTTCAGGCATTTTCGACGGCTCAGAACCAACCACTGCTCCATTGCCCGGTACCTGTGGAGGCACCGAACCGCTGGGCTACCAGGAAGTCGGGGTGTTTCAGGTTTCAGAATCCGGCAATTACACGATGACCGACCCCTATAACTTCCTGGGTGTTGATATCAGTGCCCTGGTGTATGAAAACAGCTTCAACCCCAATAACCCCGGTACTAACCTGGTGACCCCGAATGGTGTGGATGAAGCAGAGCGTGTTGACCTGGTTGCCGGCGTGAACTATGTCCTGGTTGTACAGGTCTGGTGCGGTAATCCAGACCGGATCTGGGTGAACAGACAGGGCGCCTGGGCAGTCACTTATTCAGGGCCGGGTGCTGTCACATCGGCCAGCAAGGTAACCGTTCCCGAGTGGACCGCCGGGGTTTTCGCGTCGGGAAATCCGACCAGCAATTCCCAGTGTGGTGACTCCCAGTATCAGCAGACCGGCCCCATCAGGGTCTCGACACCCGGCACTTACTACTACAGGGACGTCTCCCTCGAGTTCGATGTGGACATGTGCCTGCAAATTTACACAGCTCCATTTGATCCGGCCGAACCTTATGCCAACCGGATTTTTTTTGAAGATGATGAAGGAAGCGTTGAATTGCAGGCGGGTACCGATTACTACTTCGTCACGCAGCCACTGCAGAATCCAACTACTGGCGAGTTTTTCTATATTTTCGCACCTCCGGCACCCTTCAGCATCACCTACGCGATGGCCGGTAGTTGGTACTATCCTCCCACCACCGGGCAAGGGTTTCTGATTGATGTGTTCGATACTGAGAACCTGATGTTCCTGGCCTGGTTTACCTATGATCTCGAACGGCCTCCGGCAGATACACCGGCAATGATCGGCGATCCGGGTCACCGCTGGATGACGGCGCTGGGGCCGTTTACCGGAGATACGGCCAACCTCAACATCACCTGGAGTTCCGGCATGATTTTTGACTCGGAAACGCCCCCGGTCGAAAATGAATCGGACGGCACCATGACGGTGGAATTCAATGACTGCTACACCGGAAGCGTGAGCTACGACCTGGGATCAAGCGACCGGACCGGTACAGTTCCGATTGAGCGGATTGTCAATGACGCGGTGCCGCTATGCGAAACCCTTACCGAAGGGCCCGCAAAGCCCGGGCCGCTATAGCTCAATCTGTTTGCAATGCAATGGGGCCCAATCGGGTCTCATAGGCAAGTTCAAATGGGAAGCAGCCTTGAAATCTGATGAAAAAGTACGATCCTGGGAAATCACCAGCGAAAGCAACTACCTGAACCGCAGGCAGTTCATCCTTGATGCGGGACTGGCGGCCGGAGCCGGCCTGGCGCTGGCCAGCCTGCCCGGGGACCTGCGGGCGCAGGGGCGTGAGCTGGACACTGTTCAGGGGCCCTACAGCACCGACGAAAAACCGAATTCCTGGCAGGATGTCACGACGTACAACAATTTCTATGAGTTCGGTACGGGTAAGGAAGATCCCTATCGCAACGCCCAGGACTTCGTAACCTCCCCCTGGACGGTCACGGTATCCGGGGAGTGCGGAAAGCCCGGTAACTATGCTTACGAGGATATCGTTGGCCCTCACACGTTTGAGGACCGGATATACCGTCATCGTTGTGTCGAAGCCTGGTCGATGGTCGTTCCCTGGGTGGGCTTCCCGCTGGGTGATCTTTTACAGCGTTTTGAACCCGGTTCCGACGCCCGGTTTGTTCGTTTCAAAACGCTGCTGGATCCGAAGCAAATGCCGGGTCAGAGACGGGCTGTTTTGCGCTGGCCGTATGTGGAAGGTCTGACCATGGCTGAGGCTATGCACCCTTTGACGCTCATGGTGGTCGGGGTTTACGGCAAGGAACTGCCCAACCAGAATGGTGCGCCGTTGCGCCTGGTCACACCCTGGAAGTATGGCTTCAAGGGCATCAAGTCCATTGTTGAAATCGAGTTCACCAAGCGCCAGCCTGCGACGTCCTGGGAGACGTCGGCACCTCGTGAGTATGGCTTTTACGCCAATGTGAACCCGGAAGTCAGTCACCCGCGCTGGAGCCAGGCCAGGGAGCGCCGGATCGGCTCAGGGCTGTTCGCCGAAAAACAGCCGACACTGATGTTCAACGGCTACGAAGAGGAAGTGGCAGACCTCTACGCAGGGCTGGATTTGCGCAAGAACTTCTAATGAGCCAGGGTTCGATCCGGTTCGCGAAAATGCTGGTATTCATGGTCTGCCTGGTGCCGCTGGGTAAGCTGGTGCTGGAAACCTTTGGCATTGCTGGAATGAGCCTGGGAGCAAACCCGGTTGAAACCCTGCTTCATCGCCTGGGCATCTGGGGGCTCAATTTTCTGTTAATCACACTGACGGTCACGCCACTTCGCTTTATCACCGGCAAAAGCTGGCTGCTCCGGTTCCGGCGCATGCTTGGTTTGTTCGCGTTTTTTTACGTGTCCATGCACTTCATGGTTTACGCTGGCCTGGACCAGCGGTTCGATCTGCAAGCCATTTTCGAGGACATTGCCGAGCGGCCTTATATCACCGTCGGGTTTGCAGCTCTTGTGATGCTGGTGCCCCTGGCGCTTACTTCAACCAACGGGATGATGCGGCGTCTCGGGCGGCGCTGGCAGAAACTTCATCGCCTGGTTTACCCGATTGCTATCCTGGGCGTCTGGCACTTTTACTGGCAGGTGAAACTCGATACGCTTGATGCCACTCTATACGCCCTGGCCCTGCTGTCATTGCTCGCTTATCGTCTCTGGAGGAAGTATGTCCGCACTGCGCACGCCCGACGAACGCTTCAAAAACCTGCCTGACTTTGCATTTCAGCCTCACTACGCGGAAATAGTTGACGAAGACCTCGGCCCATTGCGAATCCATTACCTCGACGAAGGCCCGAAGGACGGCCCGGTCATTCTTTGCCTGCACGGTGAACCCACCTGGTGTTACCTGTACCGCAAAATGATCCCGGTCTTTGCCGCAGCAGGATTCCGGGTCCTGGCCCCGGACCTGGTCGGATTTGGGCGTTCTGACAAGCCCTCTGCCAGGTCGGATTACAGCTATCAAAAGCATGTTCACTGGATGGCGGAATGGATCAGTGCTGTGGAATTGCACGATATCACCTTGATCGGACAGGACTGGGGAGGCTTGATCGGTCTGCGGCTGCTGGCAGAAGACCCGGACCGGTTTGTGCGGTTTTCACTGTCCAATACCGGGTTGCCAACGGGCGACCACAAGATCAGCGAGGCCTTCCATCGCTGGCGCCGGTTCAGCCAGGAAGACCCTGGGTTCGATATCGGGATGATCGTCAACCTGTTTGGCCATGGCAACCTGAGTGAACAGGAAGTAGAAGCCTACCGGGCACCCTTTCCCGGCGATGAGTACAAGGCCGGGGCGCGCCAGTTTCCAGTGCTTGTGCCCATTGAACCGGACGATCCGGCTTCAGAAGCCAATCGCCGGGCCTGGAAGGTTCTCATGCAGTGGGAGAAGCCCGCCCTGATGTGTTTTTCGGACGCCGACCCGATCATGGCGGGAGGGGATAAGCCGTTCCTGGACCGTGTTCCGGGCACTGGCGGACAACCGCATGTGACGCTGAGCGGTCGACACTTCATACAGGAAGAAGACGGCGTAAACTGGGCCAGGGCTGTTGTCGACTGGGTGGCTGCTGCTTAGCCGTAGCGGTATTTAAAGCGCCGGTTTTTCGGGTAGGGGAAAACATCGGCCTGGTTGCCTGAAAGAATGTTTTCCCTGACCTGTTTCCACCAGGCTGCAGTCATCAGTTCCGCGTGGTCCTGCCTGAACAGGTTCATGTCGTCAGGGTCGGCGAAAAAGAAGGGCCCAAACGTTTCCGGAAATACATCGTTCTCTTCCACCGAGTACCAGGGCGTGTCAGACATGATGTCATTGAAGTCACGGGGCGGTGGTACTTTTCGGAAATGACACTCCGTGATGTAGCAGATTTCATCGTAATCGTAGAACACGACGCGATCATGGCGGGTGACACCAAAGTTCTTCTTGAGCATGTCCCCGGGAAAAATATTGGCGCCAGCCAGGTCCCTGATGGAGTTTCCGTAATCCCTGATGGCATGTTTACGTTCCGAACGGGAGGCCTGGGCCAGGTAATTGTCCAGCGGTTCCATCCGCCGTTCGATATAGATGTGCTTGATGACCAGCATGTCACCGTCGAATTCAATCGATCCCGCGGCGTCATTTTGCAACTGCTCCAGCAGGGCGGAGTCGATACGGTCCAGCGGTATGGCCACATTGGAGTACTCGAGCGTGTCGGCCAGCCGGCCCACGCGGTCGTGATTTTTTACCAGCTGGTACTTCTCTCTCACTTCCTGGCGTGATGCAGTTTTTGGCGGATCGAACCGGTCCTTGATCAACTTGAATACGAAAGGCATGGACGGCATGGTGAACACCAGCATCACCATGCCGCGAACACCCGGTGCGATCTGGAACGTATCTCGTGAATGCCTTAAGTGATGCTGCAATTCCCGGTAGAAAATGGTCTTGGCCTGCTTCTGCAAGCCCAGCATCGCGTATAGATCGACGACCGATTTGCGCGGCATGATGGAGAGCAGGAAGGAAACATAGGCAGATGGAACCTCCATGTCGACCAGGAAATACGCGCGTGAGAAGCTGAACAGGACGGCTACATCTTTTTGTCGCATCAGCAGCGCATCTACCACGATGCTTCCATCATCATTGCGCAATATGGGAATTACGAAAGGCTGTTTGATTTCACCATTAATGAGCCTCCCCACGACGTAAGCCGCTTTGTTGCGATAGAACAGGCAATCGAGCACCTGGATCTGGAAGTTGGGCTTTGCTTTCCAGTGGGATGATCGCCGTTCCGGCAGCGCGCGTTCAAGGTAGCGGATGTCACGCCTCAGATTCTCGAACCGGTTGGACAAGCCGAAGCTGGTCAGTATCTCCAGGAAGCAGCGCCGCAAGCCGTCGCTTTCGGGGTAATAGCTGCGGTAGGTCGGTTGCGATCCGCGCAAATACTGCGTGCTGATCGCAGGTCGCCAGAATATGTAATCACCCTTATAGTAATCTCTATGAAGAACCCTGCAAGCCACTGAATTATAGAATGTTTCAGCGCATTCAGGTTGCAGGTGGTTCATCAGTTTGCCGATGAATACAATCTTGATCCTGGGCCATAATTCCGCATTCCTGCTGACCTCGGGAAAATCACGCTGGATGGCATCGACGGTCTCCTGCACGCGCCTTTCGTATCCCTGGATGCGCTCCCGGCTGACCTGGGCTGCGCGCGTCCAGTCGGCCCGCTCGAAGCACTCCTTACCTTCACGGCCGTACTGTTGAAACAGCGTGTAGTGCCGGTTGAATCCGTCGAGGATGGCTTGCGCCACGCCTGCCCAGGTATCCATGTTCAAGGCTTATTACTCCCGTTCTATTTCCCGATTGAAGTTGCAAACAGACCTATTCCGGCATCAGCCAGTGACTGGCGGAAAGGTTCGAGTTCTTCTTTCATGAACCGGTCCAGGGCGACCCGTGCGGTATCCAGCGAAAGGCGGGCCTGTTCTACATACAACAGGGCTGTGGCTGTGGGTGCATCGTTCGTACTGCCGACATACCAGTTGGCCAGTCCAATCTGGTTGACCGCCTTGTCATCATCATAAACGATGCCCTTGGTTTCAGGTGGCGTGCGAAAGCGTTTTTCGATTTCTGTCAGCCCTTTTTGCACTTCCCGGGCCTTTTCGCTCAATGCCTTCAGGCTTTCGTCGGGTTTGGCTCCGGGCTGCTGTTGCTGTGCAACCAGTTCCAGCGCAGTCGTGACATCGGCCTGGGCGTGGGCAATGCGCTCAACAGCCGTAACCGCCTGTTCCTGCAGCTCCATGAGTTCCAGGCGAACCTGGTAATTCGCTTCTCGTGCCGATGCGGTAAAGAGGGAACGCGGGTCTGCCAGAACGGATATCGACTGGCTGGAAGTAACCGTTTCGCCGTCGGCAACAGAAAGGCTGAGCGTGAGCTGATAGTCGCCGGCCAGCACTTCGGGGCCGCCGGGCAGGCCGTCTTCAAGATCTGCCGGTTCAGGACCCGGCATCGGCCGTATTCCATCCCGCTGCATGTCCCAGACGATGCGGTTGATACCCTGGTGAACGGCGAATTTCCGGGTACGGATCACTGTTCCCGCGGCATCACGGATGGTCATCTCAACCCTGGGGTTTTTGTCCTTTTTGTCTTCTTCGTCGGACGGGGATGCCTCAGGTTGCATGGACTTG
>Ga0316193_10000027_pt1 | contig 63062 bp, 68 predicted proteins | sample MerIslsedime2_MG_FD_207735 | JGI IMG/M metagenome (GOLD analysis project Ga0316193, IMG submission 207735) | Coastal sediment microbial communities from Maine, United States - Merrow Island sediment 2 | ecosystem: Environmental > Aquatic > Marine > Coastal > Sediment | place: USA: Maine... | reverse complement strand
GACTGGAGAGCTATTAAAGCTCTGGGAGGGGCTGGGCCCGCTCCTCCACCAATTCATGAGGAAGTCAGGCATAGGGCCCACGTGCAAGCGCGGCTGCACCCACTGCTGCAGCATGATGGCCACTGTCCACCTTCTGGAGGGGCTCCTGCTAGCAGACAACGCCCTCAAGCTTCCAGACTGGAAGCGGGTCGCCATGTCTGCCAGGGAAGCTTCCATTGCAGGGCAGGGCATCTATGACAGCAGGGAGTACTTCAAGCTGGACATCACCTGCCCCTTGCTGAACCAGAGCTCGAACGACTGCATGCTCTATGAGTTTCGGCCCGGGCCCTGCCGGTGGTACTACGTGTCGTCACCTGTAGAGCTGTGTGACCCAAAGCTCAACACGACGAAGAAGGTAGCCATGCTGGACAACAGGCAGTTCAGGAGAGCTACACTGGGATTGTGCGTGCAGGCCACGAATAGCTCGCTGACGACACCTCTGCCCCTGATGCTGGTCTGGTGCATGAGGAAAAGGGCAGAGACCGAAGAGGCCAAGAAGTTCATGGAGAAAGCAGTGAAGGGCTTGGACCTACCAGAAAACTGGTTCAAGAAGGCTATGGCTAGGGAGGAAGCCAAACATGAAGGAGCCGAGGGCAATAGAGGTACAGCAGCCTGAGCACGTGTCGGTCAACTTGCAGGTAGGCCACGTGGGGGTAGCCAATGCAAGCATCGACCATGTGGTAGACCATTGGTGGGTCTCGAGGGTGGTGGTCAAGGAGCCTTTCAGGCGCCAGGGCTTCGGCTCACGGTGCCTCATGCGCGCCGTCGAGCTGGTGCGAGAGATGAGCTCTGAGCCGATTGTAGTGGCTCCTGGGGGGTATGACGTCCCCTATGAGGTACAGAGGGCATTCTACGCCCGCCACGACTTCGTAGGGGCACCTGGGAGAGAGATGACGTGGGAAGGAAATAGCGATGCGGATACGCCTGCTGGCTGACCGGACCTACCGGCGTACAGAGCACATCCGTTGGCGAGGCAAGAGGGTAGGCATCGTGGTGGGGTTCGAGGACCCACTCGACCTCCCCTCCTACGCCATCGTAGAAGTCTCTGACAGGACGCTCAAGGACATGGGGAGGGCGCAGGCTACCAGGTTCATCCTCGAGCGTGGGAACCTGGTAGAGGTCTACGAGAGGGGCACAGGATGAATGAACAGTTCTGGTTAGGGGTTGTGGCCGGTGTGGTGTGTTCTAGCACGCTCCTGAGCGCGGCCTTCCTGATAGCAAGGGCCCTAGGATTGGAATGCGGTTAGGGGCTCATCAAGGAGCTAGAGAGGAGGACGGGTGTGTTCGACATCCGCAAGTGGAAGTACTCGCAGAGTCGGGCCAAGCCCACCCCTGAGTACGGCAGAGGCAAGGACTGGGGGCGGCCAACGAGGTTCAGGTTCAACCCGCATGTGGGGCTGAGCCTAGAGATCGAACTCGGCTTTGATTGCCGAAATAGGGAGGACACCAAGCTAATAAGAGAGTTGGTAGACGTCCTATTAGCGATAAGAGATAAAAGCAGGCCTTGAACATAACCTCCTTGGTTGCTATTACCCCGCTCGGGAGACATGGCAACCAAGGAGACCTCAATGGCAACTGCAAAAGCAAAGACAGCTTCAGAGCAAGAAATCAAAGTTCCCACCCTCAACATTAGGAAGCTCACTCTCACCCTCGTAGGTGACTCCCCTCTCATCGTCCACGCTTGGTCGAAGAAGGCCAAGCAAGCGATGCTAGACAAACAGCAGAAGAAAGCTAGCAAGGGCAAGGAGATCCGAGACCCCGAGAAGGATTTCCAAGAGTCCCTCTACCATATGGAGGGCGGCTACGGTTTCCCTGCCGTGGCCTTCAAGGCAGCGGCCGTCACTGCCTGCAGCCAGATTGACGGGGTGAAGAAAGTGTTCGCCCGCCAGACCTTCCACATCCTCGGAGGTGACCTCATTCAGATACACGGTGGTGAGCCTGTCATGCGTGAAGACATGGTGCGTGTAGGCATGGGCACTGCCGACCTGCGCTACCGTGGCGAGTTCAAGAAGTGGTGGGCCACCATTGACATAGAGTACAACGCCAGCGCCATCAGCCGAGACCAGCTTGTCAACATCTTCAATACGGCGGGTTTTGGCGTGGGCGTGGGTGAGTGGCGCCCTGAGAAGGATGGGCGCAACGGTCGCTTCCATGTGGCTGGCGCAGAAGAGGCCAAGAAGTACCAGACAGGGGGTTAGGGCAAATGGGAGAGCTCGAACTCAGGCGGTGCGAGGTGCTGTCAAACATCAGGCACGATCAGATAGCGGACAAGATGATGGGGACCTGGAAGGCCGTGCATTTCTCGGACATCAAGAAGGGCCAAATCTTTCGTCTCTTCGACGCCCCAGGGGGAACTCCTTTGGATGCCAACCTCCGCATCTGGGAGAACGGCAGCAGCGTCTGTGTGGCTTTGTCCGATGCAACTCCAACCGAGCCGGAGGGCAACTCCGTGGTCGAGTCGCTAGAACTCGCAGGATGGTGAGGCAGGCGAGGCTTGGGTGGCTAGGCTTGTAGAGGCCGGGTACGTCTAGGCGTGGAGGGCCGGCGAGGCTTGGCAAGGTAAGGTACGCTGGGTGGGGCTGGTAAGGCTAGGCTCTCATGGTCTGTTGAGGCTTGGTGTGTTCTGGCAGGCAAGGCATGTTGAGGTACGTTTCGGTGGACGTGTCATGGTTAGACGTGGCAGGCGAGGCTTGTCGTGGTCAGGAAGGTAGGGAGCGGCGGGGCGATACATGGCAGGTGTGGCATGGTGCTTGGGGCGAGGCATGAACGGCGAGGCGCACTGAGGCTGGGCGGGGCCGGCATGGCATGGAAGGTGAGGCGGGTCGAGGCGAGTCCAGGCCTGGCATGGAAGGGGAGGCAAGGCAGGCAAGGACGGGCGAGTTTGGGCACTCTTGGAGTGGCAAGTCAGGGCAGGCGTGGCCGCGATGGCAAGGCGCGGCCCGGCGGGTCGGGGTTGGCTCGGCGGGCATGGCTCGAGGGGCTCGGCGATGCGCGGTGTGGTGGGGCGGGCTAGGTTAGGCATGAGAGGTAAGGCTGGGCAGGCAAGGCGGGCTGCGGCGGCGTAAGGAGTGCACGGCACGGCAGGCTCGGCGAGGCGGTTCAAGGCAAGGCGCACGTGGCAGGCAAGGCAGGGCTAGGAGCGGTAGGCGAGTCGCGGCACGGTGGTCGAGGCAGGGCAGGCAAGGCTAGGAGGTCGCGGGTTGGCGGGTCCTGCAAGGCAGGGGTGGGGGGGAATAGGCCATTTTGGTCGATCGAAACGGCGAAACTCCTTGTGCCTAAAGGGAAATTCGGGATCCCACGGACACGTGTCCGTGGGATCCGTGATTCCTCTTTCAATTCAACGACTTCGACCGTTTCAATCGACCAAAACGTGTAAGTGCTTGTTTTTTGGTGGGTGGCGATTTGTGCGTCTACGGAGTGTTCCCGATGGCGTCTTGGAGCTCGTGTAGCTGCTCGAGTGTCAGCATCTTGAGGTCGGAAGGCCAACCTTTGTTATCACAATAAGCTTCTGCTCGGCGTTTACGGTCTAATGCCCACTCAGGTATCGTACCATCTATTCGTTTGGGCATCCCGGTCTCTCCGTCTAACACGAGTATCTCTCTCATTGATGTATGTCCTTCTGCAGTCTGAGGGTGAACTCCCTAACCCTCTTAAGCTCTCCGGCTGATGAACAATGCTTTTCTTCTAGACCTTCCACCTTGTTGTGCAAGTCCCTAGTCCTTTCCCACAGGGCTTCTAACTCCTTTCTTACCGCTGTGGATTCTTTCCAGCTAACGGCCAAGGCTACGATCAGGGCAAGGACAGCCAAGCTAAGACCTGTTACCATGACAGCCTCCTTTACCTAATGCTAGCACATCAGTGATAAAGGAAAATACCAATCGGGTATAAGGCTTGTGGGCGTCCTTACGGGTAACTGGAGGGGAGATGGCAAAGGTTGAGTTGGAATTGAGTGAGGGTGAATGGGTGGAGTTAATCTCGGCGGTATCTAGTAAGGCTTACCTTGTTCGGGAGAGGCACTATGGGGACTTCGACCCTATGAGTGGGTTCGATCCGGATAAGTGGGCAGCAACGCTGGATGCTATAAAGCAGACGCTGGAACAAGCATGGACGGGGGAAGAGAGTGACAGACTACAGAGAGATGTGGGAACAACTCAAGAAGATGGAAAAGGAAGCAAGGAAGGTAGGAGAGGCGGTAATCGGAGTGATAACGGTGCGCCCTCCACCGGAAGAACCTAAGATCACAATATTGAGGAAGTGGAGCTACAAATATGACAAAGACAAGCATTGAGGTGGGCTCCTTCGTTCGCCTTCGTCGTAGGGCTCTGATAGGTGTATTCGGCGAGGGGACAAAGCACAGAGCTCCTGGTGGTGAAGGGGTGGTAACTCGAATAGAGCCGTATGCTAGGGGGAATGTCTACTGGATAAGGTTATCGAAGACGGGTAAGGAACACCCAGGTAGAAGGGAAGACTTGGTAGTTCACCGAAGATAATTCACCGTGCGAGGGGGCCATGGAAGACCGTGATGTAATGGAGAGGCTAAAGGAGGTAATAGGGTACCTCAGAAACCAAGTAGAGTCTCTGTCCAGAGCGCAGTTGGACATGGACAGGGAACTGACTGAGCTTCGGGAAGCGAGGGACCGGTTCGAAGTTGACAGTGACAAGCTGGGAGACCTGGAAGACTGGAAGGAAAACGCGAGGAGCACCGTCAACCCGTTGCTAGAAGATATGAAGCGGTATGCTGACGACCTGTGGATGCGAACACGGGACGAGAGAGTACCCGTACCGTCCCGGCAAGAAGCTGAGAGGTTCTCGGAGCTACTACAAGACTGGTGTGCTAAGTTGGGGGTCGTAGAAGATGGAGCATAATCTACCAGGGGTATATAACGAGGTGCTAAACACCATAGCCAATGAGCTGTACAACCGCACGGACTGGACCTTCGACGGGAGACGAGTAGAAGCCGCCCTGATAGAGGACCCAGAAAAGCTGCACGTGGTATTGGACGACGGACAGACCTTGACATTAACCCTGTCTCATGAGACTACAAGTAACAGTTAGGCTATTAGTTAAGTAGCTGATTTTACTAGGATTGGGGGTCTCATTTTGTGAGACCATCGGAGGGGATATGGTTACCAGGGCAGAGCTCGAAGGTATGAGGCAAGAACTACGAGAGCTATCAAGGGAGCAAGCCCGGCTGAGGGCTGTTCAAGAGAAGGCTTTGGATGACTTCCACCGACAGTGGAAGGAGAAGCTGTCCTACGTCAGAGTTACGGCAACCAACCGCATCAAGCCCTTCCAGGTAGACAAGAAGAAAGCCCAGGAGAAAGCTCAAGCTTCTCTTGTCTCCAGGCTCAACGGGTTGGACGAAGAGAGGAAGAAAGCGGTCAAGGCGGCAGAGCAGGCTTTCAAGGATGGCAAGGTAAAAGCTATTGACACGTGCCAGAGAGAGATCGAGAAGGCACTCGAAGAGTTCAACAGGCATTCTAATATCCTGACAAAGAAGTACAATAGCGACATAGCAGGTTGCGAGAATGAACGTAGCGAAGCCTTAGAGACCCTCAAGGAAGAGCACAGGCGGGCGGTTGAAGTCCTTGAGGAGAGAGCGGCAGATGTCCAGAAGAAGATGTCCGTAGCGGGGGCAGCATGAGCACTAAATGGGCTGAACGGAAAGAGCCTGTTGAAGTGGGGTTCGAGCGCATTATCCACATCACAGACAGAGCCGTGCTCTTTGAGATTGAGGGGTCGGAAGAATGGATCCCCAAGAGTCAAATCGATAACCTCGAGGACATCGAGGAACACGACAAAAAGACACCTGGGGAAGTATCCATCCCCCGTTGGCTAGCTGAAGACCATGGTTGGGAATAGGGGAGCATGGCTGCTGGCAGGTGCAGCCTAGTCTCCCGGGCCGCGGTGGGTCAGGCAGCTTCGAGCTTCTTGGCCCGCCTCGGCTTTTTCCACGCAACCTGGAGCTTCCTGAGATGCTCACGCGTCAGCTCATCCTGAGCTTCCTTCGTCAGCTTCTTCAGCTCACCCGCCCCAACGTGCGACCAGACTTTCGGTTCTCTCATCAACATGACAATCACCTGCCCTTATTCTATTAGATTACACAGATTTTGCAAGATACATATGACGTACGCTCGAGCGTAAAGGGGCGGTCGCCAAGGGGAATCGAAGGGTGGGTAGGTATCAGTACCGCCTCTTCTCGGCAAACCCCTTATCTATGAGATGCTGGTTGAGGTAGAGTATTTCGCTGCCCTGCCAGACCCACACCTTTACCAAAAAGCGTCCGTATTTCCCTACCTTATCCTTGACCGTCTCAACCCATAGAGGGGCGCTTGGGCCTGAGTACAACTCTGGGGGGATGTGCTTGTCCAACCCGTGACCCAGGTATTCGGGCTGGAGCAGGCCCGCCAATTCGCTGGCTGCGTCAACCCCTTTTTGGAACTCCTTGGTACCTTTTTTTACCCCATGGATCTCTGGTGCATCGAGCCCGAGCAAGCGGCACCGTTGCCGGCAGGACATACGCAGTCCCAGGTCGATGTAGAGGTCGAGCGTGTCACCGTCCACGACCGTCCTACAGGTAGCCCTGTAGCAGTAGAGGCGGTCTTCCATATCTTCCAGGGTCATTTCCCCTCCTGAGGGCCCTGGAGGCTCTTTCTGAGCTCCTTGAAGTTCTTGGGTACCTTCCGGTATGCCCCATCATCTGTGATCGGCCTGGGGGGCCCAACGCGCCTTCCCAGTTGCCCCTCTAGGTAGGACACCTTGGCCGTGAGGGAATTGATCCTAACGGCAATCGTCTGCAGGAGGGCTTCCTGGTTCTTCTGCAGGTCCACGTAGCCGTTGATTGCAGTGGCCAAGGCCCCCACTGCCGCTGCCACCTTGAGGTAGCTTCCACCATGCGCTTTGACGTGCCTACTCGCTTGGTCCTTTCGTGGCATATGAACTCCGGTTAAAAAAAGAAGCCGTTGAGGCCGCTTGTTTCGTCATTTGCGAGTAGTGCTTCTCCTTGATATGGCTCTTGGCCGTCTCTCTGTCGTAGAAGAGCGCCTTGCAGAAGGGGCACTTATACAGTGGGAGAGACACAGGCGGCATGCAGTCCATGCTAGGTCCCTGCATGCCGCCTGAGAAGCACTATGCTGCGGTCTTGCTTTCGTAGACTCCCACTAGCTCCGTCGTTTTCCACCCGCACTTGTCACAGCAGAAGACGTGGATGAGCTTTGTGCCCTCCTTCAGTTGTTCACGTCTGACAAACGATTTGTTGGAACAGGATGTCCCGTGGGCGAGGATTTTGTTGAGGGTGGTTGGTTTCATGCGGTCCTTTCGTTACCAGGGCCACAGGTCTTCTTTACCTCCGGGCCAGTCGCGCGGCGGGATAACAACCCTTTGACCTGCAGCTTTCCGAGCACGCTCCTCAAACCAGCAATCGAAGTAGGGGTGCCTTGTGTACGGTGGTCCTTTCAACTTCTGGGTGACCAGGATCCAAGCCACGTGCGCTGCGTAGAACAAGAGGAAGCTCAAACCAAGTACTGCCCATTGCCGGCAGTGCGCTGCCTCATGGAGTATTATCCTCTGTCTCGTGAAGATGTTCCAGTTGGGAATAAGTCGGTAGCACATGAAGCCATACAGACCCACTCCTCCCCATCCTCTCCACCGCCTGGTGTGCCATGAGTCCGTAGCTGGGCTGGCCAGCTTGAACTTCGCCCATGGGCCGTAGAAGCCGTCAAAGACGAACTCCTTGCGCAGGAGCATCACCAGTGGGTAGAGCCACAGCAGCAAGGGCGACAGCCAGTTGATGGCAACCACCAACAGGATTATCTCCCAAGTGCTCACCAGGGCACCTCTACCCCTTCATCACTGCAAGAGCCGCAAATCCAGTCCCTCACCTGGTTGTACGCTTTGAGCTCATCCTCTGACAAAGAGTCGCCCCCGTATTTACATTTGTCTCGCACCCTAAACCACACTTCACGGAATGCTTTTCGGTAGCTAGGGCCCTTCGAGAAGTCATCCAGTTCTTCTACTTCCTCTGGCAGGTCAAACTTGTACGTGACTTGGGGCATGGCGGCCTCCAAAAGTGTCAATTCAAGGTCTGGGGGCTCTTCATCGAATCGAACTGCCCAACAAGGGACTCGAGGTCTTCACCTACTATCAGTGTCACACACAATTCCATCCCTAAGTCTTGCAGGTCGATCCTCAACCAGTGCCCCCCGCCACCAGGCTTCAGCGGTTCTAGGTCTTCTAGAGTCATGCCCAAGAGCACACAGGGCTTACCTTCGGTACTACCCAGAGCTTTGATCATTAACAGACCCCGCTACAAAAGGCGGAACTCCTCTATGAACTCGTCCATCTTCTTGAAGAATGAGTCCAGAGTTCTCCCGTCGTTGTTGACAACATAATCCCAGTCATCGTAGTGAATGAGCGCCCTCTCCGATTCATGGTCGGGAACTTTGTCTCTCAACTTTGCCAGTCGGTCGATCCTTACCACTATACCCCCCGCCCTCTTCACAGCGTCAGCTTCATTCGGAAATCGCACGTCAGGTACAACCCACAGTCTATTAAAATGACTGTGGTTGTTCAGGTAGCTCTCCCACGATTTCACCCAAACGTCCTTGCCCACCTCATTTCTTATAGCTTCCGTTCCTACTCGTTGGAGCATACTTCTCGGGGTCACCCCCCAGAAAGGGTCTACCACCTCCTTCATGTTCCCATGGAGTTGCGCGTCAGTAAATCCAAAGATCGCGGCACAGGCTTCTTTTATGGAGTCCCCAAAGGCCCGACGCTTAGTACCCATGATTTTGTAAAGTAGGTACCTGCCTGCAGTGTCTTTTCCCACCCGGGCCTGATGCCCGAATCCTATGACTCTTGGCTTCATTTCATACCTCAGAGGTATCTGGACTCCTCTAACAAGGAATCAAATTGCTCTTTACACTCCGGGCAGACCTGGATGTTGACCACACGGTTGTGCAAGCTCTGGAGCCTAGCTAGCTTGATCTTGTCCTTGCCGTTCAGGCCCGCCATCTCAAGAGAACGTAACTCACAAGCAGTCTCACCGAATTGGGAGCAGATGTCTCGTATGATTTCTCTCAGGCGGGTTCTGTGCTGCTTGTTGATGCGAGGATTGGATAGGATCTCCATCCCTTCTAGTGCCAACTCCTTGTAGTCCAACGACGCGTCTTCGTGTTTCACGATGTCCCCCAAAAATAAAGGGCGCCCACTGGCAATCAGTGGGCGCCCCTAGTTGACGCCTAAGTTACCACTCCAAGGCTACGCTACAGCCTGGGGCGGGACAACCATCTCTGGCCGCACTGCGGCTCCCTCGCCTCCCTGGGACTCAGACAATCCGTCTCTTTCCGCCTTCTTCTTCGCCCGTTTCTTCTTCGCCCAAATCCTCTTCATCCGCTCCGCCGCCTCCCTCTTCTGCTCCTCCGTCCAAGTCCGTCGTCCAACCTCCCCCTTTGCACCCTTCGTCGAAGGGCTCTTCTCCTTCTTGCTCACGCCCTGAAGCTCCGAAATAGCCGCCTCTATCTTCTGCAAGGTAGACTCGATCTTCTTCACCTCGCCCTCGGCCCTCTTCCGGTCCTTCACCAAACGCCCCTGCACAGCCTTCAACTCTTTCAGATTGCTCATTGCGGGCCTCCCTAGGTCTCCCTCTCATTGCCCAAAACGGGGGCAGTGAGTATACAGGAAGTTCCTCATGTTCATCCGACAAGGTGAGTAGCTTCTTTCTAGGTACGGGGTAACCTACTCTTCCTGCCGGCTTGGTAAGCTCATCCTTGATGAGAGCTGTCACGAACTCCGTCATCGAAACGGCGGCTTCCTCACAACGTTCCTTGAGCAGCTTGTGAACCTCATCAGGAAGATGGACTACCTTCCCTTTCATCTAGAACCTCTTCATGACCTCTCATCCGTATGAGCCTAACCACACTTTATCAATGAATGAAAGACCTTACGACAGGCTATCAGACATTTCATCTAAGAAGGCTTTGGCATCAGATAGTCTATTGGACCTGTAGTGCCCATAGGGGAGGGCCCGCTCAAACTGGGCTCCATAGCCCTTGGTGGTTAGGCGGTTGTCGCACAGCACCACCACCCCGACGTCAGTTTCGGTTCTGATCAGGCGTCCAACCCCCTGCTTCATCGAGATGACCGCTTTCGGCACGCTGTAGTCGAAGAAGGCAGACATGCCGTCTGACCCCAACCGGTCCTCCATGTACTTCAGTACAGGGTCTGTCGGAGGAAGGAAGGGAAACTTGTCTATTATCAGACAACTCAACGCTTTTCCAGGAATGTCTACTCCCTGCCAAAAAGAGGAAGTAGCCATGATGACCGCCTTGTCGGTACTCTTGAAACACTCGATGATGCGAGACTTGGGCAGCTCCCCTTGCACCAGGATGTAGTCTTTGGGCCGCCGCCTCTTGAGGAGTTGGGCTGCATGGTTCATGGCCTTGTAGCTGGTGAACAGGGCCATGATTTGCCCACCCAACTGCTCCTTCAGGTAGACCACAGCCTCCGCAACTGCCTGCATGTGCGCTTCACGGTCCCGAGGGTCAGGCATGCTCGAGGGAAGGAGCACCAGCATTCTCTGGGGGTCAAAGGGGCTAGAAACTACGAGAGCTGCGTAGTCCCCCTGCTCGAGCCCGAGCTCGGAAGCGATGAACATGAAGTGGCCATTCGTCGTCATCGTCGCCGACGTACCGATGACCGTCTTCTTGTCGAACAGGTGGTCTCGGAGGAACTGCTGTACCTCCACTCCCTTGCAGCACAAGCTCACGTCCCCACGCTGGCGCTTCTCCACGTAGTAGACCATCCCTGGGGGAAGCGCGGGAGGGTCTCCTATCCCAAAGCACACCCCGCTCAGCTCGGCATGTCTCCGCAGGAACACCTCACCAAGCTTCTCGATGCGCGCAAGGGCATTCTTGGCGTCGTCATCCTCGGGCTTCTCGCTCTTGGCGTGATTGCGCAGGAAGTCAGAGGTGTTCTTCAGGCTCGCTACCAACCCCTCATCCCACCCGAGGGGCCCACGAATGATGGCGTCCCTCCTCTGTGGGTCCTGATACGACACCAGGCGGTTAAAGAAATGCTCCGAGATGTTGAGCAGGCGGTCCGCGCGGGCAGAGGCCCCCTCAATCTTCGTCCCCCGTAGCCGGTTGGCCAGCCACCGGACCTTGCCCCCAGTAAACTCGAACCCCTGAAAGGCCATGGCGATGTCCTTGGCCTCGTGCGCCTCGTCCATGATGAGGATGTCGTAGGGCGGCAGCACGCCTACGTGACCTTCAGTCGCCTCCCGCACCGCCAGGTCCGTAAAAAGCATATGGTAGTTGGTCACTACGATATGGGGGAACTCCTCGGCTCCCCTTGCTTTGTACACGAAGCATTGCTCGATGAATTTGCACTTGCCCCGCAGGCAATCCTCCGAATTAGTGGAGAGCTTGCCCCAGACGGCCGGCGGGTACTCCACCTCCAGCTCGCTCTTGTCTCCGGTCTCCGTGTCCTCAGCCCACCCCCGAACGTCGTCATACCACTCCTCCTCGCCCGTAGCCTCGCTCAGCCTGTCAAGACAGAGATAATTACTCATCCCCTTGATAAGTTTGAAGTTTAGGTCTTTTCCGGTGGCTTCTTCCACGATCTCAGCAATTAAAGGCAGGTCCTTGCCGCTGAGTTGCTCTTGCAGGGTGATGTTGGCTGTGGCGATGACGACGGTCTCCACGTTGACGACGGCGTGTAGGGCCGCTGGCAGCCCGTACCCACAGCTTTTTCCCACACCGGTTGCAGCCTCCGCCAGGAGGTGATGGCGACCTGCTATGGACGTCTCTACCGCCTCAGCCAACTCACGCTGACCCGGCCGAGGCCTGTAGCCCACTAAGTGTTTTGAGAGAAGCCCTCCTTCCTGAATGATATTACTCACCCGCGGTACGTCATTTTCCTCCAAACGGCTGAACTCTAACGATTTTCCCATAACGGTCTCCCGGACAGAGAGGGGGCCGTAGCCCCCTCTCTCCCCAACAGTTTCTAGGTTCCTTCCTCTTTGATAGCTATTTCTGTCACGCGCCTAGCAGGCGCATTGTCTTTCCACGCAGCTATGACTTGTTCGAGGTCGTCCACGACGTCCTTCAGCAGCAGGGTGCCCACCTCAAAGCGGGCGTCTTCCACCGGGGTCAGGGCCCTGTCCATCTTTCTGACATCGTCTACGTTGTGCTGTATGCGCTCATGCATTCCCCGAACGATGTCCTCGAGGTCCATGACGCAGTGTTTCAATTCCATCTCATTCTCCTACGCGGCCATGCCAATCAGGGAACCAGCCAGGGACTCGAGCTCGAGCCCACGGGCGGGCTCAACGTCCTGCGCGAACAGGCTGACAGCGTTGGAGAGCCGCCAGACGGAGTTGCCCGGAGGGAGGAGCTCGACCTCGGCCGAGCGGTAGAGCTCTGAAATCTTCTCCTCTTCCGGCTTTGTGATCTTGCTGCTCTTGCGCAACACCTGGAGCTTCTCGGTGGCGTCTATTACCCTCTCTTGTGCCTCCTTTATCCTCTGCAGCTTGACCGCGACCATGTCCTCATTCAGCATCGCAGAAGTAATATCCTTGACCGCACTTATCATCGTCTGGGAGTCAAGCTGATAGGTCCTCTCGCTCAAATCCACGTTGTCGTCAATGCGAGCACCCAGGTGAATCTTCCTGAACTTGTCGTCCCCGAGCATGCCGTTGTTGCAGACGAGCCGGGTGATGTAGGACATCAAGCTGAGCGCCCCATCCCCGAAGTCGCTGTGCCGCAAGCAGACACCAAACAGGAATAGGTCCTTCCCCACGTCGAAAATCTTATCCATCACAACCTTGAGGAAGAACTTGGTATCCAGGGCGCTAGCCTGGACTGGTACTGCTCTCACCGCGCCCGCAACACCCGTGAAAGCCTCGATGATGCCGCATGAGTCCCAACGCTTGTACCTGTCACTCAGGAACCCACGGACTTCGCCGTTCACCTCTCTCACAAGAAATGTGGGGATTTCTCCTCTCTTGCCCGGCACCATACGGTGGAATCGGTTGTAGAGGTTATGAGCAAGGAGGTCCGCCTGACCGTCAGCCAGAAGTGTGTCCGCATACTTCTTAGGGACTCCAGCCTTCTGGCAAATCTGGCTCAGGGCGTTCCTATGCAGGCTCAGCCCGCCACCACCTCCTACCTCCAACTTCACCGAGTCCCATTTTATCCCAGTACACCGGAAGTCCAGCTTGTTGTGAGGAACCTTGTAGTCTTTCGGTATGTTGTCTCGTAGGTGCTGAAGAAGCTTGACGCCCTGACTCTTACCCTGGTTGACCAGGTCTTGTAGACGTTCTTGTGCCTTTTTCCGGTTAATCATTCTTCCATCCTTTTGGGTTGTACTACTGGTCTGTATCCATCTTGGACGCCACTCGTTGGGCGTCCACCGAGGACCTCTGAAGATGCGTGCTCGGGCTGAGCCCGGGGGGCAGGAGGAGGATCTTGGAGGTGGGGGCGGGCCGGTAGCGCAGCCGGAGCCTACCCTTGCCCGGCAGGCCCACATCGTAAATGGCTACTCTAGTGGCGACGTTGAGCATTCTCAGGCACCTAAGATACCACCTGAGTGACGCACCGGGGCTGTAGCGCAGCTTGTAGTGCCCAGACTGGAGCCCAGAGACTCCCCGCACCTCGAAGACTACTACTTCCCCGCAGGCTACCTGAGCCTCGTTGCGGACCCCCAAGAACGGGGCGTCGCCCTTGGCGGGCTCTTCCTTCTTGGGAGGGCGCTTCTTGCGGGCCCACGAGGCGTCAAGTGGGTTCATAGCCACTTTAGCGTCTTGATCATGTTCGACCAGTTCGCCCGAGTGCGCCACTCGAAGTCTCGGTTGAACTGCGTGTCAAAAAGGACCGCATGGCCGAGAGGGCGGGCCTTGTACCATTTTCGAATGTTGTCTGGCTTGTCATCGATCAGGGCGTCCCCATCTATCTTCTCCTTCTCCTTCTCGATGATGACCGGCTCGCCACCCCCAAAGTTCCTGTTTACCCACCTTCTCCTCACCGCTCCCCACTCTGGACAAGAGGTATACGGAGCGGTCAGCCACGTGATGCGGTGTCCTAGGTGCTTGATCTCTCTAATGCCCCGCTTCGCCCCCTCCATGAGGGGGATGGTCTCCCAGAAGTGTGGGTCCTTGAGCAGCGCCCGCCCCCTCTTCTCATCTTCCTCGCTCAGCTCAGACAGGAACGCCCACTTCCTGAACTTCTTCCTTTCCTCCTGACTGATGCCCAGTAAGTCAAACAAATGGTTGGCAGTGTCGGCCACCACCCCATCCACGTCCATCAGTATCTTCATGGCAACCCCGGCTCATCAGTGCTGGTGTACTCTCGGTGCTCCTTCAGCACCCTCTCTACATCCGACACCATTTCTCGGTGGTACTGGGCAAAGCCGGGGGGTACCTCCGCCATGGTTTGATGCAGGAAGTCCTCGAACAGGTCCAAGACCTTCGGGTTCATCCTCAACACACCTTGCCCGTAGAGGGTGTCGTACTCCACGCTTAGATTGAAACGCCCTACCTGATGAGAAAGAGGCCTTCGAGGAAGGTCATCGGCGCAAGCCTTGTGAATGGCTTGCACGGCCTCTTTGCCCACTTCCACCGTCACTTTCTCACCCCACCGCTCGAGTACCACCTGGCTACCCATAAACCCGATGAGTTTCGTGTTACCCGCCATGACTTCTCCTGAGTTCCATAACGTAGTCGGGGAATATGTCCTCCAACGTCTTTTTACCCTTCAGTACTCGTATCACGTCTAACTGACCTTTAAGCACCTTGTGACGTGGTGCCAGGTCCAGTTGTTGGTGGATCAGCTTCTCTAGCTCGCGGAAGCGGTCAACCACGTCTTCGGGCAAATGGTAGTTGTGTTCTACCTTCGACCTATCCTTTCCCTTGGACTTCTCCTTGAGTTCCTCTTCCTGCACCAGCTGCAGGGATTCCTTCGTCTTCTTACCTGCTATCTTCCCCAGAACCTTGACCTGTTTCCTCTTCGGGAGGCCGGATACCCTCGAAGATACCCTTGAGGAGACCTCATCGTTCTCCAGGGCCTCCTTGATCTTCAGAGAGCCCTTCTCCTTGGTTCTGAGGTACTCCAGCACGGTCTTGCTGCTCACCAGCAAGGCCTCTCCAATTTTGTCTGGTTCCCACCCGAGCTCGCTCAGCCGCAGGAACATCTTGAACTTCTGACCTGTCGTCCAAGGTTTCTGTGCCTCGTTCGCCCGGTAAGAGAAGAGCATCGCCTCTTCATCCGACATCGAGTCGTGAAGGATGACAGGAATACTCTTGAGCCCCGCCTCCTTGGCGGCTCGGTAGCGGCGCTCACCGTCAACGAGCAGGTAGTGCGTGCCTTCGGGGACGTTGCGGATATGGATCGGATGAAGGACTCCATCCTTCTTGATCCTCGTCACCAACTCCGGGTCAGGCTTTACCTTTCTTCGGAGGTTGAAGCCCTCTTGCACCCTGATATGGTCGAGCTCCGTCCAAGCTACTTCCGATTCCTTCTTCGGCATGGTCTCCCTCTTCCCAAATGACGTCCGGCTCGCCAGGTCCTCCTCCTGCCTGAACGTACAACGCCCGGTTCGGGCCCCTCTCAGTAGGAGAGGCAAGTTCCACGGCAGGTAGCTCGTCGGCCCGGAATTCAATCTCAATGCCCGGCGACTGAGGCATTTCTCCCGTCAAGAGCCGATAGATGCTCACCATCATCCTACCGGCAAGCCGCGCGTCTATCGTAATGTGGACGCCCGCCACCCCCACTTCCGCCTCTTTGATGCCCCTGAACACGCTGGTGATGATGTCAGTCGCCTGTTTCTTCCTTGCTGCTGTGCCCATCTGTGAACTCTATCTCCCAAAGAGTGTCGTCCCGCCACGCTGCGAACTGGGGCTTGGCCTCCCCTATCACCGGCCTCACCCACCTGAAAGGTCTTTCATCTTCAGATTCGTCATCTATCATTGCCTGTGGCCCAAGGTAAACGTGTAAGGGGTTGGCAACTCTAACCTTTCCGTCCTCTCCCAGGAATAAAGTAATAGTACCCACCGCTTGCAGTTGTACAGACACCAGAGCCCCCAACCACAGCCGGGTCCGGGGGTTGGACAGGTGGTCCTTGCGGACGTCTATTCTCTTTTCTTCTTTCTTTTCGGCCATGTGATCTCCTATGAGAACCGTGAGAACGTCAGTTATACAGGTAAGACGTACACAAGTCTTATCCCGCGCAACTATCAAATGTTTTCACAGGAGAAAGAGAAGTCCCCAGACCGAGAGGATGGAGTCACTCGGTCTGGGGGAGGGTCAGCTTATCCTGGTTGGGAGACCATGACAAAAGGAGACCCCGATCTTAAGGACTGGGCGCCCCCAGCCTGGGAGCATAGGCCCGAGGGCCCTCCATCTTCTTGAGCTTTGCTCTCGGGGCAGCCAAGCGCTGAAGGCGGCCTTCCGTGCCGTGGGGGTTCTGGCCAAGCAAGTGCGCCCCGTTCTCCCCAGCCAAGTTGGGGATACCGGGTACACTAGCGGCCAACTTCGCCGCCAGGCGTGACAGCTTCAAGAGCATCAGTTACCCCTAGAAACCGGCGAGTGCTTCATCCGAGGCGTTGAGCCCGACCAGTGCAAGCGCGCTCACCGCAACAGGCACTGTCCGCTCGAACTGCACCCCGGCGTTCTCCTGGATGATGGTTCCCTGGGCGTCTGTGCCCAAAGAGTGGTTCGGGATGACACAGCCCTCAAGGTAGATGGAGCCCATCGTGTCTTCGTTGCTGTCCCGGAAGTACACCATCATCCCGATTGGCTGACCGAACAGGTCTGAAGCGAGGTTCAGATACATGTTCTCGAAGCCGGCAGGGATCTTGACGTTGTGGGCGTTCGCCACCGTCAAAGCCCCCAGGTTGTTCGCGCCGATGGCTGAGGGGATCAACGTCGGCGGGAACAAGTCCTGGTAGTAGGCGTACAGCACGCGCAGCAGCGATGGGCCATGATACATGATGCGGCTCAAACTGAGCTGCCCCATGGTCCTGCCACTGATGAAGAAGCTTCGCTCAGAACCAACCTCCCACACCCGGTTGAACTGCCGGTTGTGGCCGAGATTGAAGTTCTGGACGATGCCGATGGGAAACACCAGCTCGTTGGCAGAACCTTCGGCGCCAATCGCCGTCGCCCCACCCACGTTGGCAAGCCTCGGCGGGCCCGCTGCCAGCAGGGTGAACGACGCATTCAGGAACTGGCCATCAACCAGGCCAGCTTGCACATACCTGGTGTATGGTGACCACTCCGACAACCTAGCCATGAGCACGACTCCTTTTTCTCAGGTTTCCACTTCCTTGCAAGAGCCTCGCTCCATCAGGTGACGACAGCGATCTGCATGGACGCAAGCTCAATTCCATCCGTGGTGACAACGACCCTGGCTTCATCCAGGTTCGCCGCACCGGTGAGGTCATCGACCAGCATCGGTACGGCGGTATCCGTCACCGGGCCGTTCACCTTCTGCTCGATGCCGTTCACCTTCACCGAGAACCCGTCCCCCGTGCCGCCAGCCAAGTTGGCCTGCGCCTCGACTCCGGGGAGTCCAGCACCGGCCACCCCGTCATGCGCCGTGTCGATGAGATTGAGGATGTCGGCGTCGGCGTCAAGAGCGGCCAGGATGGTCGCCGCGTCCGGCGTAGCGCCACCAAGGTCGATCTCGATGTCCGTACCCACCACGGAGACAGCCAAGCCACCCCCAGCCGAGTCCACGATGGCCACGGTGATGTCGTTGCCATCGCTGCCAGGGCGCTGGGCCGTGAACGTGAGCTCCGCCGTGGTCCCCGCATTGATGACAAGGGATGCCTTTGCCTTCCCTACCAGCAGCCCGACCCCCACCAACGGTTTGGCGGTGGGTAGGCCCGTAATCGACAGCGCCGTTGAACCACCAGTGATGCGAGTGAGAACCGGACGGTCCTCAAGCACACCAAACGCCTCATCCACGTCCAAGCGTAGGTCCCGGATCTCCCCCTTACTCAGATGGGGAATCGCCGCCCCCTGATCTCTCATTGCTCGTGACATCTAAAACTCCCTCAAACTCAGAGTATCATCTCACACCCTGAGAAAGTTGTCAGCATTCTCCCCGGATTCAGCACACTTAGTGTCACACCACCAAGGTAAGGCGAATGTAATTGCAAGGGTACGGAATGTCCAAAGTGACGTCCACCAACACGGTATCCGGGGCGTCGGCGTCCTGGATGATGTTGTTGATTGCGCCTCCGATGAGCACACCGGTGTCCTCCAGGAACCCAATCTGGCCCTGGATGACCGTTGAGAGGTTGTCCAGGAACGGTTGGGTGATGTTGGACCGGCCGATGTAGTTCCGCAGCCCGGTTCTCATGAACTTGGCGGTGAAGTCGACCACCTTGGTGATGGAGAGCTCGCGGGCCTCGATGGACGTGAGGTCCGTCGAGAGCTGATGCCGGCTTGTGACCGGCGCCCCTTGAGCGTCCTGCACCAGGATGTAGACCCCGCCGGCTGCCATGACGTTGAGGTGCCGGTTCGTGTACTTGTCGTTCGACCCGACAACCCGTGTCAGACCCGTAATGGGGAAGTTCGTGAAGCCCTGCTGTGGCGGCTGCTGCCCCACCATGCCCACAACGCAGGCGGTGGCGTAGTAGCCTTCGACCAGTTGCTCTAGGCCAGTGACGTTGATGCCGCACTGGTCCGGGTGGACGTAGAAACCACGACGGAAGCCGTATGCCTGAGCAGACGCCTGGATGGTCTCTGCAATCCTCTCCCGGTCCGGCTTGTCCGTGCCCGCAAGCAACAGCGGCTCACCCCGGATGTTCACCGACCAGTCGTCGCTGATGATGCTGCCCGTCAAAGTAGTTGACGAATAGAAGGCATCGGCGTTCTCACCGGTAGCAAAGGTAGTCCGGAGCGTGACCGTTGTACCGGCCGTCACCTTCTGGACGAGGTAGTATTGGTCGTCCCCTCCGAGGTCCAGGTAGACCTCGTTCTCGATGGCGCCGGTGGTCGGGTTGATGTCCAAGTTCGGGTCGATGCCGTTGGCAATGAGGGTCGGAGCAAGGTTGACCTCGACCGTGACCTCGTTGTCGTTGGCCGTCGAATTGGCATCCGTGCCCGAGCCCACCAGAGTCGGCAAGGCTCTGTCCGGGATCTGCGGGTTGAAGAAGTAGATGCGCTCGCCCTTCTGCTCTGGCTCGCTCATCGCATTGACGTGCGTCATGAATGCCTGATGCACGACAGGACTGTGAGTACCCGTTGCGATGGCGTAGACTTCCTCATTTTCCAGGAAGTCCGCACACTTAGAGTAACCAAGCGGGGTACCCTCGGGGGCGTCTGCCGAGATTTCCGGTACGCCGATGGCCGCCACGGAGACGGTCGGGGCGTTCAGGAGCGACAGATAGGTCATCAGGGCGCCAGGGTTGTCCGTGCTGATGGGGTCTGCGGCTTCCTCGAGGGTCGTCGTATCGCTGACCACCAGCAAGCTCGGGTTGTCCGCGTCTGGACTGAGGTCGAGGCGCAGGCCCTTGTACGACACAACGATGGGTGCGAAGCCTTGGTCGAATGGCACGCTGGTCAGGCCGTCCCGCAGGATTTGGCTCTGGATGACCACGTTGCCACTGATGTCCACCGCCAGGTCCGGTTCCGGCCGCCCGGCACCGACTGTGTTGCTGTCGTCGGTGAGCCCTAGAGAGCTGTTGGCCGTCCCGTCGACGATTGCCACCTTAGACGCTTCACCCTTCTTCTGGCTGTCCAGCTTGAGGTAGGGCGGAGAGTCCGCACTCGCACTGGCAACCCCGGGGGTAAGGTCGTTGACCTTGTCCAGGATTTGCTGGAGCGAGGTGCCCCCGTCGTCTTCGTCGGCGATGAGAGTCACCATGTAGACATGAGGGTTGTTGTCAAGCGACCACTTGAAGGTGGTGCCGTCCAAGTCGTCGTCGGAGCCGTTGGCTGTCTGCGGGGCCGCGCCAAACACACCTGGGGAGCCCCCGGCAACCGTATCTGCTGTGGTGTCAATCTGGGCGTCCGCTCCCACGCTCTCCCCGTGTGTCTTGATGGAGAGGTAGGTGCCGGTCGAGCTCGCAACGCCGGCCGAGTCCGACTTGTACGCAGTGGTGTACTGGGCATTCGCGTTCCAGAACGTCACTGCATCGTCGACGGTGGCCGGGACCGAGCTAGCGTCATTCCAGGTGACACTGTCTGTCTCGTCCCCCCAGACCCCAGTGATGGGGTTCTTGACGTGCACGGTTGTCGCCGTGACATCCGTGATGACCAAGCCTGCCGTCAAGAGATTGGCCCAGGTATCCCGGCTGGTCATGGCCGCGGGGGTCCCCGGCAAGAACCGGATGTTCTCACCAACGTCGGCGTACGGGCCCGAGTCAAACCCTATGGTCATGCCGCTGGTCTGACTCACGAAGGTGATACTGGCATCGCTGCCCGTATTGTCCGCCTTCGTCCGCAACCCGAGGAAGGTGCCGTCCGCCTGCTCGACGCCATTCTCGTTGCAGGCATAAGCCTCGAAGGTCGTGGCAGCAGCGTTGATGCCGCTCGTCACATTCGCCAGGGTTGACCAGGCCGTGCCGGTGACCGTCACGGACTCTTGACCCAAGCTCACACCCGCCGCGTACACCTCGACCGTGAAGGCCTCACCCAGAGGGATGGGGCCGTAGGTCGGGGCCGTCGTGCCCACAATGTAGGCTGCAGTGGCCGCAGCCGTCTGCCTGGTGCCGGTGACTGTGGCAGCTGCACTGGAGGCGGGCGCGGGGTAAACGAGCCCGTTGGCCTGGACAGCCACTCTCCGAGGCGCGAAGGGGTTGTCGTGCAGTGGCAAGTTTTGCTCCACTGCCATGGTGAGCTGCAGACTCTCGACCTCGACGACCTCACCAATGTCTACCCCGTCAGCAACCACTGCATCGCCCGGCTGGATCGAGGCATCCGTGAACTTGAAGCTCGAGGGGGCAATGAGTGGCGAAGCCGTGATGGCCCCGCTGGGCGGGATATCCACCTCCGAGGTGCCCTCGTAAATGCGCAGCCGGGGGCTGGTCCGATCTCCGTCGTTGTCATCATAGGCGTAGAAGCCCGAACCGATGGCAATCTGGTCGGCCGTGGAGCTGAAGCCCAGACCTTCCTCGGAGCCCGGAAGGGTAGCCGGGTTGGCCGTTCCTTCTGCCCGCACGCAGACTGAGGCGCCTGCGCCATACGCTGTAGAGGAGAGGAGAAGCTGATCAGTTCCCACACCCCCCTTCGAGGCGATACCGGGAATGACCGCATTGATCTGATCGATGACTTGGTCCAGCGTGAGCTTGGCGCCCGGAGTCGCGCCGGCGAACGTGATGGTGACCTTTTCCGCGGCTGGCACGTCGGCAGCCGTCGGCGGCAAAGCGTTGTGGCTGTCGAACTGGACGACCAACGTCCGCCCGTCGATGTCATAGCCACTCACCGGCTCAGTCACAGTTCCCAGGATCCAAGGTTGCTTGGATACCGTGGGGTCCACGAAGGATGTCAGGAATGCTGAATCCCTCTCGAGCTCCAGAAGCGAACCGCCGAACTCGAAGAAGACCCGAACGGAATCTTCGAGCACGTCCACCTCATCGATGTTTCCGCGTGGGGACGGAAACGACGACTGGGCAACGGTCAGCTCCAGTTGCTCGTACTGGTCCTCCAACTTCGCGTCCTCGTTCAACGTACCGTCGGACTCCAAGGCATCAATGACCTCAAAGAACGGGGCTACGTTGCACGGGACCAACGTCGGTGTGACGATGGTTGGAGTGGTCGAGGTGAACTCCTGGATTACCTCTACTCCGGGACGAGGAAGCTCTGCTGCACCCGCCATGGTTTACTCCTCTCCAAGGTAATTGCTTTCACGCACTTCTTGGACAAACGATTCGGAAGGCGGATCTAGAGGACGTGTATTGACAGGCACGCCGTTCACCATCGGAGGGCGTAAAGCGTTCGTTCTGCCCGCACTGTACATCGGCGCCGCCCCATTGATGTGAAAGGACATCTTCATGTTCCGCCAAACCTCGGATGCCTTTCTTATACGCCACTGGGGTTGCCAATAGAACGGAACTGTTACTGTGACGGCCACAAGTTCGTCCGAAGCCTTGGGTCCCGTGAATGCCGTGGGAGGAGTCTCGGCGCTGATATCGTGGTTACCACCTACCTGAAAGATACCACCTACCCGCATGATAAAGCGACGCAGGACAACGGTGTAGAAAGACGCATTCCACGCGATTCTGCGAGCTACTAGGCCCTCCTTTGCCTGGCAATGATAAGTCATCGTCACAGGCATGAGGTCTGTATGAGTTCGCTGTGCGTCCGAGTACCGGAGGAACTGCATTTGGTCCATGCCCACGCCAGACCATCGACTCGCCCCCAGTACACACGTTATATGTGGTAACTTCTCAATGGCGTCACACCGAGGTTTCTCGGCAGTGATAATAATCTCCGTGTTCTCTTCCTGAGGCCTCCAAGTCATCCCGCACCCTTCGGGGAAGTCGCGGAACAGGTTTTGTAGGAAGTAGACGAAGACGCGCGTGAGGTGGACAACGGGGTCGTTATCTAGCCCAGGGTCGTCTATGGGAGAGAAGGGCCGTGATGTGGCGCTCTTGACCATTCATTTCTGACCTTTCCACAACTTCTTTTTCCCCAACCACTCGTCCTCTTCCTTCTCCGCTTGTTGCAAAGTTCTCGACGCCGTTAGGGTAGTAAGGCCCGTGGCGGCTCCAGACAACAAGGCCGCCCCTGCTGCTAGGACGGACCGCTGCTTCGGGCTCAGCTTGGGCAAGATCTTGGGAAGCAGTTTGTCGCTCAGCAAGACCGCCCCACCCATGCCCAAGCCGGCCCCGGCACTGAAAGCTAGGGCGTTCTTGCCAATCCTCTTGTAGAAGGGATTGACAACATCTGGACGTTCCATGTCCTCGGGGCGTTCCGCCGATAGCTTTATCAGAAGGAGCTGGTCGGTGAATGTCTTGAAGTTGGGGTCCATCCTACTCTCCAAACAGGTCAGGTAGTGGCTCACTCACGTCCGTCTGGAGGCTGTGGAGTCTCTTCATCGATTTGGGGGGCGTGAAGTCAGCCAGTGTGTCGTAGTTGATCGGAACCTTGTAGCGGACATCCCCCTTGGGGACCTCCCATAGCACCAGCTCCTGCCTTACCACTGCTCGGTGCTTCTGCGTGTAGCTCACCCGCTGAACCTCCCACCTCTTGTTCTCCGCCTCGACGAGCATCGCCTTGGGGAAGATGGGAGGAAACGCGGTGGTCCTAGCCGACGTCTCAACGAACTGATGCTCCTTCAAGTCCGTGCGCTGGGGTTGAATTGGCGCAGGGTCAATTTGGATGAAGACCCTCATGGGGGTAGCATAGCCCCCCACGAAGGAACTGTCGAAGCAAGTGGCACAGTTCTGCTGCTTGACCCTACCTATGGTGTTTCCCCGACTACCGGCGTCCCAGCAGTGCCCGCATCGTTGCCCGAATGTGAGCCGAGGGAAAACAAGAGCCGACCTCCCCGCCCATTCTTGGAACAGGTGGCGCTCTCTGCGCTGTATCTCCAGCCCGATCAAGTCCGGAGGAGCTCTCAGCCACTCGGGCCCGAACTCCTGCGCATCCCCACTGGCCCGGTGGACAACCCGGACCTTGTAGTAGTAGTCGCGCCACCGGTGTAGCTGGTGAACGTTTGAATCCCGGAAGTGGTAGACGTTGTAGAAGGGGCCGGCGAGAGTTTCGTAGGGCCCGCCGGCCCCATCGCCACTACGAAGGACGAAGAAGTCGTACTGCTCTATCACCTCGTCCGTCTCTGGGATCTCCCAGTAGAGGTCGAGGTGGTCGAGGTCAAAGCTCCTCACCTTCAGCGAAGTGACCGTAATCACGCAAGTCCCCGCTGTACGTGCGAGATTGCTAGGTCATAGCCCCTCTGTGCAGCTTCCCTAGCTCTGTTGCGAACCTCTGCCTCAGTGACCAGACGTTTGCCGCCCCCAATCAGGGCGCCAAAGCCGGTCCCCATCAAAGCACCAGCCCCCCCTCCCACTGCAGCCCCACGCATCCGTTCGCCTTCGTCGGCGGACAGAGCACCAATTCCAGCGCCACCAGCACCGCCAACACCGGCACCAATGGTTGCAGGGTGTTTCAGGACGCCTAGCAGGGCCTTACCGACCCCACCCTCTTTCGCTAGCGTCCTTGGGGAAAAGGGCGGCCTCCTACATGCTGTGCAGCCTGTTGCGCCGCTGCGCGCCCCGCACCAGCCATGTACCCCAACCTTGCTCCGCGCTGCATACTATGTCGGGCCCTCATCTGAGAGAGAAGACGGTCAGCCGCTGCCTCCTCGGCGCCCTCGGCTCGGCCAACACGCGCGCCCAGCAACCCACCAGCAGCGCCCAATCCGACCCCGCCGGCTATCAACCCGGGCAGCCCGCTCTTCGCCCCGAGGGCCTTGCTGACGTAGTGCCCCAGGGTGGCCCCAGCCCCTGCTCCGACCCCAGCCCCGAGAGCCCCACCGGCGCGCCCCCACCTCTTGGCTCGGCCAGGGATGTCTTCCCGTGCTACGGCAGCCTGGTAGGCTTCCTGAAGTTCCTCGGGAGTCATCTGGGGAGTACCGATTGCCGCCATCTTGGCAAGGATTCGACCCGCAGCATCGCCAACCTCGAGGGCGGCCGTCTTGCTGGGCACCTCCGGTTTCTTCATGGCTTGGCCAAGAGACTTTCCGCCTTTCCACTGCCCAGCCAAGGAGCCCGGAATGCCACCTAAAATAGCCCCCAGTCTAGGTCTTCGGACCAAAGCCCCCAACGCGGCGCCAGCGCCCATACCTGCCAACCCACCGGCAGCGCCCCCTACTACGCCCCCCGCGGTGCCAGCAACACCACCAGCGAACCTACGGCCTTCCCCAGCCTCCATGGCACCACTGATGGTGCCCAAGTTCAGGGCAGACTCCTTCTTCTTGGCCGTCTTGCTCATGCCAAGCAGCGCCTTAAGCTCGTCGACGGATGCCGTCTTGAGATAGACCTGCTCCACTTTCTGCTGCTCAGCCTCCTTGGTGAGGCCCTCGAGATAGCTGTCCAACGACATCGTCTTCTCCTAGTAAGTCGGGGCCCCACTGGGGCCGCTCGTAAGGTATGCTGCAGTGGGCACACCCACAATACCACCACCAAGGGCTACATCTCTCCAGTCGTGCTTGGGAGCCTTCGCAGCAGCCGCACTCTGGGTTGGAGACCCGGCCGGCGTGTTGACAGGAGCGTTCGATGGGGCCTTCGTGACAGTCCCTGCCGAGGTGCCCGCTGGCATGCTTGCCGGGGCCCCAGCGGGTGCCGCCGCCTGGCCTGCAGGAGCAGGAGGTGGGGGACGCTGTTGCACCGGGGCCCGAGGTGGAGGCCCTTGGTGAGGCTTCATCCGGGCAGCCCGCTGTTGTACCACCTTTCCACCCCGAGCAGCGCTACCACCACCCTGCGCCGTGCGGAAAGCGTGCCTTTGTACCCCCTTGCGGTAGCCGCTTGACATGCCTTGGAGCATCGTAGGCTTCACACCGCCCGTCGAAGTGAGAGTCTTGAATGACGGGCGAGCCACTCCACCCCCTGCCTTCAAGGCCTTAGCCCCGCCTCGGATAGCGCCCCCGATACCTTTCAGCAGGGCCAGACCCGCGCGCTTCTCAAGGTCCTTGGCCCAAGTCACATAGAACTTAGCCATCTCCTGGGCTCTAGGGTCCGAAGCGTGCTTGGCCACGTAGGAAAAGTCGCTGATGTTCTCGGCCACCTCGTCTGCCAGCGCCCAAGGGTCCATGCCAAAGGCAGAGGACAGCTTGCAGAACTGCGGAGTAAGGGCTTCAGCATCCCTCTCTGGCTTGGTTACCCGGTAGAGGTAGTCGGCGGCAGCATGCTTCTGCAGCCCCGGCCCGTACTCCAACCACAGAGCATCAAGCGCCGCGGAGGTCTTTTTCTTGCCCTCTTGCTCCATCTTGTGGAGGCGCGTGTAGTAGTCGGGCATCTCGGCCAGGTGGTCCATGGCTATCTGCTTGGCCAAACCACGGTCGCTGGTGTGCTCGAGCTCAACCTTGACGCCCTTTTTGAGCTCGCTGGCCCGGACCTGAGATTTTGTAAGACCTTTTTTGTCGGCCTCCCCAACGAGGTTCACCCCGGATGATTTCGCCATTGACGACGCAAGCTGGTAGACCTTCTCCTCCGCCCGATGGACGTTGAACCCATGCGCCTCTGCCCATTCGTGGAACTGGTCGTCCGTAGGGCTTGGGTTCTCCTTCAGGAAATGGGCCACTCTTCCAATGGAGGGAGCCTTTCCCCCCGACTCCTCAGAGCCGTTGCCCCTCTTCTCGTACATGCTACACCTCGTAGGCTAGGTACCATCGGCCATCGACGTGCTTGATACGGCACACGTCAGCCTGTTGAACCGCAGGGCCCCAGGTGAGGTTGAACGTGGCACCCGCACCTGAACCCCCCGTCACTGAGACTGGGCTAGACGGGGCCGAAGAATAAGCGCCCTCAACATCGATGGAAACGCCCGTGATGACGTTGCCCACCTCAGCGGTGACTTCGAGACGAACTGGGGCCTCGAAGGCCCCACCAACCACGTGGAGGATGTCACCCACCTGGTAGCCGATGCCCCCTGACGCAACTGCCGCGGTCAGGGCCTCCTGTGCCACGTTGGTGAACGCTGCCAGGTCGTCGGGGGAGTCGAACTGTAGAACCCGCAGTGGCATGCCACCCCCTAGTAGTGGAACAGGTGCCAGCGACCATCCTTGACGACGATAGCTGCAATGTCCGAGTTCGGGATTGCGCTGGTCGTCACATAGTCGGCCAACTCGTCCGGGCTTCCAAAGCTGATCGCAGTCACCGTTTATCCCCTGGCCAAAGTGATAGTTGTCAAAGAAACTGTTTCACAAAAGACCGTAGAAACTGTTCACAAAATACAATTCCGAGTGAACTCCGTGTGTTTGCGTGCTCAGGGCGTTCTCCAAGTTAAGAGCTATCAGAGCCCTCTGTTTCTTGTTCTCGTACTCACCCTTCATCATCTGCAGCCAGGCCTGAATCATCTGAGGGTTCTCCGTCTGCACGTTCACCCCGCCGTCAGAGTAGGAGAGGTGGTTGCGCATGTGAAGGATACCCAGCGACTCCAGGGCTGTGATGACGACACCACGCGTGAAGATGCTGACGAAGTTCCGTTCTACGACCAAGCTAAGGTCCTGACCAAGAAATGGAGGGGTGCTCGACCAGTCACTGAGCGTGTCGAGCACCGCCCATTTCAGGAGCCGCGTACTATGGTCGTAGCCAGCGGTCAGCCGATTGAGCTCCGGATGGTCCCTCATGAACTCACGGGCGTAGGCCGCCAGCATCACGAGGTTGGGGTCGTTCAAGCTGACCGCCACGGGCTACTCCTTCCAGGACTTGTCTTTCTTCTTGTCCTCAGTCTTCCCAACCTTCGGCGGCGGCGGGGCCTCGGGGGCTGGCTTCGCCGGTTTGGCCGCCTTGACTTTAGGGGCGACCTTATCGGGCCCGTGGGCTCGCTTGTGGCCGGCGGGCATCTTGAGGTGGACCTTAGACTGTTTGGAGGCCAGGTAGTTCGCCGGTAGCCGGGGCCCTACGAAGAGTAGACCAGCCTCGACATCCTTCTTGACCTTGTGGGCCCGCGCCAGCCGTTTGTCATCCACGTAGATGAAGCGGCCAGGCAGGACGGTTTTCCCGAGGACCATGAGGGTTCGTGCCGGAACCTCGGTACTCGGGTCATCACTGACATTCCAGACCTTCTGTGCCATGGCTCTCACTCCTCTCCAGTGGACGCGGTGAAGATGGCGTCAATGACTGCAGGTTTGTTGGGCAGCCTGTCAGGTTCCTTGATACCAAACTCCATTGCGATCTTGTTGAGCTCGCCTCGAGTCTTCTTCTCGAGCTCCTCCTCCGTGTACCCTTCGGCCGCCGGGGGTGGAGGAGGCTTGGACGCTGGGGGAGGCGCAGGTTGGACAGCCGCACCCGGGCAGAGAAGTGCAGGGAGCATCTCGTAGGGGATGACTGTGATGGTTCGGGGGTCGCAGACCTCCAACGTCCCAACCCGAACGTACTCCAGCACCCGTTCAGCGCCCGCAATGAGCTCGGCCAGCCCAACCACGTCCAGCTGGCGGCGACTCCTCTTGCGGATGCGCTTGCCATGCGCAAGCACCACGCCCTGCCGGCGATGACCGGCGCGGGCTGCTCGTTTGGTTCGAGTAAGAGGGCTGCGGCACATGTGACGCACTAGGACGTAGCCGTCCTCTCGTGCCCAATTGACCGCGTCGACCACGCTAATGGCCTCCGTCTTCTCGGGACTCGCAGCAGATGTCATCTGGGGTCTCCTTCAAAAGTCACAGGTTACTCCTAACCGTTCTCATGTTCGCCCGGCGGCGCTCAACTTCATGCGGGCAAATGCCAAAATGGCCCTTGGCGAAATTGCAGTTGAAGCACAGGACCTGGAACCCCTCCGGGAAGTTATGGTTCTTGAGCCAGCGGTACATGTCCATGGTGTAGCCGTGCCTCTCTTTCAACTTCCTACGGTGGTCGGCCCCATCGTCATTGATGTGGTCGATGGACAAGAAGTCCAAGGTCTCCTCGCCGCAGCAGACGCACTTTGGGCCACCGTAAGCGTCGAACACCAGAGCCTTGAGTCGACGCTTACGCTCCCTGTTCCCAGCCCTGCGCTCGTCCCCATTCTCGTGGTACCTCTTACGGGCTCGAGCCCTGCAAAGGTCACAGAGGCTCTCGTCATCCTCCTCAAGAGGCACTCGGCAGTGGTAACACCTGCGGTCTTCCTTGAGACGCTGATGGTACTCAGCAACCTTCTTGGCCTTGCAGCGTGCACACCTTGTGACCCCCCGATTGTCACTAGCATGGAACTCCTCCAGGGGGAGGTAGTCCTCACACGTCGTGCAGTACCGGGTGCCCGGAGGAGCGCCCTGCAGGATCTTGTCCCGCTCAGACAGGCCGTGTTTCTGGCGGTAGTAGAACTTGCCGTACTCTTGGCAGCTAGCGCACAGGACGTGCTTTCCGTCGCCCGTAGGTTTCCTACACCGAGGACAGGAACCGAGCGCTTTGAGGCGCTCCCTACGCTCGTCTGCCTTCTTCTTCCTGCAGACTTTGCACTGATTGTACTTAGCGTAGAAAGCGTCATCCGGAAGACTCTTAGAGCAAGTTGAGCAAGTTTTCATGAACCCCGGGCTAGCACACGGGAGTGGTGTCGTCAATAACTGCTAGCAGTCTGAAAACAACCAAACCTCCCGTGTGCCTAACTACCCGGAATTGCTAGTATTGTTGCACGTCAGGGTAATGGAGCCCCTGATCAACCCGATTGTTTTCTGCGCCAAGATCCTCTTCCGCCAGCGGCAGTTTGGCTGCGAAGCCGGTGTCGGTGTCGGACGGCTTGACCGAGCCTCTGTAGAGCTCGAGCTTGCGCACGGCGGAGATGTTGACCAAGCCCATGCCGATGTCTTCCCAGCTCTGCCAGGTGATGACGTTGGCGATCTTGTCGATGTAGAACTTGGTGTTGTTGAGGATGTAGAACTTGCCGAAGAACTGTGGAGCGGCGAAGCAGTACACGTTGCCGACCCGGAGGATGTCCGTCTTGATGGTCCGGACGACCTTGCGGCCGAGCAGCGTGTTGTACTTGTAGCCGTCGACCACCGTCTCCGACGCAATCTTGTCGCCGAAGTCTTCCGTGGTCCACTGCAGCACGTCGTCGTGGTCACCCTCTGTGATGAGCACTCGCTCCGACCGCAAGCGGTTGTTGTCGAGCAGCTTGAAGAGGGCCACGAAGTCCGGGCGCTGGATGGGGAAGTCGGTGAAGGTGATACCGTCCGCCGCCAGGGCAAGCTCGCCCTTGACGATGGACACTGCCACCTCTGTGCCGGCCCTGACGGCCGTGGCGTTGTAGCCCGTGCCTGTGCCGTTGACTTCCAGCTGGAGAGCTTGGACCGCCGTCTCGATGTGACGGGTGAACTGATGGTCCTCGATCTCCTGGATGTCCTTCACCGAGTTGTCTTCGATGACCTTGGTGATGGGCATCTCGTAGGCGAGGAGCTCCTGCTCCGTCTTCTCGAACTTCTCCGAGGAGATGGTGAAGAAGGGGATCTCCGCCTTGGGGCCACGGATGAACCGAGCCGTCGGCTGGTCACGGAACGTGATAGCCATGGCACGGCTCTGGGGCTCGACGTCCACGATCTTGACCAACGTGTCGTGGTTGACCGAGCGCTGGCAGTCGGCACGGGTGACTTGCTCTGGCGGCAAGATGTGACGCGAGTACGCCACTTCACGCAGCCTGTCACGGATCCAGGACCCGCCCAGTTCTGCAATCTTGGTCTTGCCTTCCTGGCTATCGAGCCGCTGATTGAAGAGCTCGATGCTTGCTTGAACGATACTCATCGGGTTACTCCTTTGGGTTCCTTCGAGGGTTACTCAGCCAACGGTCCTACAGTTCTGCTACAGCGTACGGATGAACCGCAGGTAGCCGTTGTTGTTGGCCGGCAGCCTCGTGACGAAACCGACGACGTACTCTGTCCCCGCCGGACTAGCAGGCAGGGCGCTCAGACCACGCTTGTTCACGCCACCGATGGAGACGTCGTTGACCATCAGGGCCTGCCCAACGGCAGTGATGGTCGCCTCCAGGGTGGTGTCCATGATCTTGGTGTCTGCCTCGTAGGCCCCCAGGTAGAGGAACGGGCCCTTCTGAATGGCCTGGGTCTCGTACCGACCCTGCTCCGCAAAGTAGCAGAACGCCGGCAACAGACCATCCGCCGAACCACGCGCCATCTTGTACGCCGTGTCGAGCTGCAGGAACTCGCCCATAACGATTGGGTTGGCGTTGTTCGGGTTGAGGATTGCAGGCGTCGCCAGCTCGAAGGATCGGCGCTGGATCGTCTGGAACTCGCTCTTGAGATCGAAGTCCAACATGAGTCTTTTACCTCCGTGGTTTCTGCGTCGAGCCTACGCCGGGTCTTCACCGGTCATAATGTAGGACTCGAAGGAACTCATCCCCTGCCCCGGCACCTCACCGACGTCGCCCAAGACCCGACCCTGTGGGGCGGCCATCTTGATGGCTTCCTCGGTGACATCGAGGTTCTGGGCGTGACTCAGAGCCGCGACCTTCTGCTGAAAGTCGAGGTCTGGGTTCAAACCCTTGTCCTCCATGTCCCGGGCAATCTTCTCGACTCGGGTGTAACGCTCGTAGGACGCCACCTTCTCTCGAAGAGAAGCGTTCTCCTCAGTCACTGCCCGGATCGCGGCCCCCGCCGTCTTGAGGAGGGCCTTTGCGTCCTGAGAACTGATCTTTTCCATGGCCGTATCTCCTTCTGACGTGGGCCTACATCGTCGGAGGAGGCGTCGAAGCCCCAGCGTTGGCACTGGCTGAGTCCACCGAGCCCATACCGGCGCCCGACAACCCACCCATCATGCCTTGGCTGACCTTCTCTTCCTCCCCAGGGGCGGCTGCCGGCGGTGCTACTGGGGGCGCTGCCGGTGGAGGAGCAGCCGGAGCAGCCTCGGCTGCAGCAGCTTCCTCTTCAGCAGCGGCGTCCAAAAGCACCTTCGCCTGCGCCAGGTCCTCCGGGTTCACTCCCGCCGCCGCCGCTTGCAGGGCCTCCTCAGAGACGGGCAACTCCCCGCCCGCAGCTTCTGGAGGCATCGCCGCTTCTGGCGGTACCTCAGAATCTGCGCCGGTCGTTGCCGCCGCCTCCTCACCCTCGGCTCGCTTCACGAGTGAGTCCACGTAGTGCCTGTGCTCAAGCGATTGGTTGGCAAACCGCTCAATGAGCTCCCTCGCCGCAGAAATTTTCACGCCTGCTCCGGAGGCGTTATCCAGCGACTGCTGGAGCGTTTTGTCGTGAGCCGACGACATCGCCGGCTCCGTGAGCAGCTCATTCATGGCCGACAGGACGTTGGGCTTTTTGGTGCCGCCCTTCGTCGCTGCAATGGCCGACTCATTGCTCTGCAGGTGCTGACGGCCGGAAGCCTCACCGGTCGTCGGCGCCGTTTCCCTTGGGGTGTTGACGCCCACCTCAGACCCCTGGCTATGCACACTGGGGGAACCAGGGTTGGACTGAAGTAGGGGTGCCGTCCCGCTGGAGATAGTGGCTGGGTTGATGGCGTCCTCAGCCAACTTGGCCCTGGCCTGAGCGTACTTCCACTTCAGAACCTCAGCCGCCGACGCCGCCTTAGGCATGGCGCCAACCGGCTTGAAGGCTTCCCCCATGGTCATGCGCTTAGGAGCTGCAGCCGCCCCTCCGGACGCCTGAGCCTTCCGCGCTAGCGATTTCACTTGCGAAGACCTCTTCGCAGCAGCCCCGCCCGCAGCTCTGAGTCCCCTACCGCCCATCCGCATCATCCAGCCCATGGACTCCTTCTTCATGGCTTCCACGAGCTCTGCTTTGCGGGCGGCGGCCGCCTGCTTGAGGACATCCTCAGGCTGCTCCGGCATCATCATCTCTTTGTTGGTCGCCATCGCATTACCGGCATCCAAAGGATTCGGCTTCTCCGAAGGCGCCGTCACCTTGTCAGGCATGTTGCCAGGCGTAGCCTGACCTGACTCACCGGCGTCGAGTGACGTGCCAGGGGTGTTGGTCTCACCCGCAGCCATTGCCGATGACGGCCCACCCGGGTTCACCCCCCCTGAATCCAGGGGCGGGTTGGTCGGTGGATCGCTCTCGGGGTTGGCTTGCTGTGTCTGGTGGGCTTTGTCCCCACCCTCAAAGGCCTTCTTGGTGAGGGCCTGGTGGATGAGGGCGTATTCCGCCAGCTTCTCTTGAGGAGTTCGGTCGTCGACCACAAGGTGGAGGTTGTCCGCCAAGTGGTCACACGCTGCAGAGATCTTGTCAAGATCCTCCAAGGTGTAGTGACCCGCAATCTTCTCAGAGGAGCCGGCATCGTCGTCGAAGCTGACCGGAGGATTCTCGGGGGCCGCAGAAGCTTCCTTCTCAAGCTTCTCGCGCGACTCCTGGAGAACCTCGCCGACCATTTCAAAGACTGACTTTCGCATGCTCGGTCTCCTTCTCAGGTCCTAACCGGTGGCGGGGGCGTAGCCTTTGCAGGGGCTGACGACCCGAATGCTGCCGGAGGGGACACGGAGTGGACAACGGAATAGTTCGTGGGCTTGGCAGCCGGATTCTTCCCCATACTGATGCCGGGCGATGGCGGCGGTTTGGCAGGGGAAGCCGGCTGTGGAACCGCGATGTTCAAGGCGGCCACCTTTGCCAACTCATCCGCGAACGCTGCTAGCATCTCAGGGTTCATTGCCGCCTACTCCTTGAGGTATCCCGCTTCCGCCAGCATCTCCAGGGCACGATGGTCGACCGCTTCCTTGAGACGGTCCTCCTCGCTCTCCGTTTCGTAGCCGGCTTCCTTCAGCATCTCCATGGCGCGCTGCTCAGCCAGGGCGTCGAGAGCCGAGGCTGCCTTCTTCTTGCCAAGAGCGTACGCCCCTCCGGCCAGACCCAAGGCCCCTGCACCGCCGGCGCCGCCGGCCATGTACTTGCCCTTGTTGGCCTTGACGTGCTCCCAGCTCTTCTTGCCGGCTGCAAGGCCCTTCTCCTTAGCCCGGCCCGGGGCCGTCTTGGCAAACTGTTGGAGCCGCTCTTTGACCGTGGGGCCAATATTCGTAGCCCCACTGGCGCCACTGCCGGCCCTTGCCGCGCCCCCGTATGCCCCCGCGGAACGAGCCGCTGCGCGCTCTGCCTTGGTGGCGCTCTCAAACGCCTTAGCCGCCCTTGGGGAGATGTTGCCGCCGCCGCCGAAAATGGACCGGACGGCCTTAGCCGCCTGAGCCTTCCCCAGAGCTTCCTTCTCCATGGAGTTTTGCTCGTTGACGAACGAGTGAGCCATCACGCGGCCCAGGAAGTCAGCTTCGGCGACTTTCGTCTCGAAGGAGCCTTCTTTCTCCTCACCCTCTTCCTCCTCCTCCTCTTCCTCCTCTTCCTCCTCGGCCTTCATGCCTTCCGCCGCAGACTTGACGATGGCACTGTCCTCGCCCCACAATTCGTAGGCGACCTTCATGAGGGTTTCAGAGGGAAGTTGGCTGGCATCATAGCCCTCGGCGGCCAGCTCGTCAGAGAGGATTTGGGCTTCCGCCATCTTCTCGATGTCGCTGGCGCTGCCCTCCGCACCAATGTTCTCGCGGGTGTTGTACATTTCTGCCAGGAACTCGTTCATCACAACGGTCTCCTTGATGTTTTAATGGAAGTATCGTTCCCAGTAACGCCTGGCACATCATCAAGGATGAATTTTCCTCTCATGCCTCGGCTGCCTTCTTTCAGTGACCACGAAGGGCTTGGCCCGCTCTTGCGGCCCTGTCTATCCCCTCGTCGATGTGCTGCCTAACCGCCGGTGTCTCCATAAGGGCCCGAGTCCCAGATACGGCCGCCATGGACGTAAGCCATGGATGATCTGCTACGAACCTCCCTATGGTACCAACATCTCTTCCTTGCTCTTGTTCAGAACGGAGATGGGCTGAATACATCAGCGTGAGGGGTATGGCCCCCAACATCATCCCCATCGTTGTTCTGTCTGGCAGCCCCGCCGTCTTGAACAGGTCTGCATCCTCCAGCCCGTAAATGGCAGCGTGGAGCTCTGGGATGGCTGTTACCCTATCCAAAGAGTCGGTCGCTACCTTCATCTGCTCTCGACGATACCAATTGTAGGCAGATGCCACTTTCGAGAGAAGAGGAGAATCTACTTCCTGCTCCGGAACCTGAGGCTTGGGCTTCACCATGGTGATGCGGATGATGCGACGTCGCACCACCGGACCAAAGTAAGAGCGCTGGGAGAGGAGCGGCAATAGCATCTTCAAGAGATCCATGTCCGCATGATGGGGCTCCAAGCTAGTACAAGGACCCTCCTCTCCCATTCGAGGCCTGAAGCATGCACCCGCGTCATCCAGCTGGTCCGCTAGGTCCTTCTTGCCCATATGGACAAGAGAGATCCTCTGGAACTCTTTCGGCTTCAGTACCATACCCATGAGAGATGGAGTTGCTAGAGCCGACTCCAGTCCCTTTGCCCCCATGGCATCTAGTGCCTCTCGGGGAATACTGGGCTCCGAGTCCGACAGCAACGGTGACGTTTGCCCCACTGCCTTACTCGGGCCTACCTCTTTTATGATCTCAGCCCACTTCCTCTTCGCCGCCTCCTTGTCCTCCGTCGACAGCTTGTAGAGGTCCATTGGGCTGCAGACTTTGACGGACGCCGTCTTCGTCTTCTCCCAGCTACCCATCCCCGAACCGGTGACGTTGGTCTCCTTGTTCGTGGTCTTGTCCCGCCAGGTCCGCTCTCTTCTGACCGAGTTCTCCGTAGTAGCTGAGTCAAAGAGGTCTTCCAGCCTCAAGCTTTCAGCCGTCTTCTCTAAGTAGTGGGATACTACCTCACCTCGGCGATCTACCCCTCCTGGGGGAGTAGGTGATTCCCCTCGCGCCCTTGCGAGATAGAAGGCCATGATCTCTCCACGCCGGCTGGCCACTTTCTCACCATCTACTTCTCCCTGGAACAGGCCCCCCAAAGCGGTGTCTGCTGCGAGCTCCTCAAGATGAGCAGCTGCCTTTTTCTCTTGACCCTCAACGATCGTAATGTAATGCCCAGATTCATGGCGCATACCAGAACCCTTGGGGGTAACACACAGTACAGGTTGATTTACGTTGACCGTGTACAACGCTTGGAGCACCGGGTTGTCATGGAGCGGGTACTTGGGCGCAAGCTGTGCCGCACCGAGATTGTCCACCACCGCGATGGGAATGGGCTTAACAACGCCGTTGACAACCTGGAAATAATCACTCAATCCGAGCACCGCCGTCTTCACGGAGGCCCGCGTCTTTGGTCGATGGAGGAGGCGCTGGTTCTTTGGGATGAGGGTCTTTCTATCGAGAAGGTCGCGAGGAAGCTCGGGGTAAGCACCTCTGCGGTGTTCAGAGTATTCTCCAGACGGGGGCTTCCCACCTCTCGTGAAAACCGTACGTGCCCCGAGCGCAGACTTTGGGACAGAGATGAGGCGGCGGCCCTCTACAAAGAGAAACATACTATTGACGAAATCGCGAGCAAGTTCGGGGTTACCGTGCAAGCGATCCGCGCTGGGTTCAAACGGATGGGAATACTCTGAATGCTCTACATATCCCCCCTTCGAGCGGTCCAACCGCCTCTTGAACTCAGAAAAAGGCATCATGGACATACAGCCAAAGAAGTCCGGGCTGTCATAGTGAGCCAAGTACGCACTCTTGGCATCTTTTGGGGAGGAAAAACCTAGAAGCGTCTTGTCCTCGTCGTACTCGCCCTTCTTTGGCCCACGAACAAAGTTCTGGTGGACGATGAAGACGTTCTCGCAGTTCCTGTCCGGTCCCACGTAGACGTCCAGCTTGTCCCCGTCTGTCCCCAGTGACCGGGCGAACTCCCCGTAGGGGACCTTCATCAGAGTCTTCCAGCCAGGTCCGGTGCGCCAGGTGCCCGGGGCGTTCTCGACGTAGATGAGCAGCCCACGAAAGTTGATGGTGCCAACGAACGGGAACTTGTCCCTGTTCGGGCTCGGCGGAGGGCCCATCTTGAAGGCGGCGCTCTTCTCCTTGTGGTAGTTCCTTGCAGCATTGTAGGAGGCCCGAACCATGAGAGGTCGTCCATCACCATAGTCGCCTGCTACCCCAAAACCGCTCTCCTTGTAGAACTTGGTCAGGTCCTCTACAGAGGCAGACCTGTCCATGAAGGGGTCAGGAACCGCCACAAACTTCTTGTCCGGGTTGAGCCTGCCAACCGCTGCTAGGAGGCTTGTCCCGTACCCTTTACGCCTGTGCTCTTTTGGGGTGTGCTGAAATGCTAGTCGTATATAGGAGCCAAAGTCGTCAGTGCCCGTCTGGGCCAACAGCTGCCCGTCCTTAGACGACCGCAGCATGTAGGCCTTCCTCCTCTTGATATCAGAGTCTGCAGGCAACATCTCTTCGACTATGAAATCGTCGCCGTACTTGAATCTCTTACCCGTCCTGAATTCCGTAAGATAGGTCTTTTCGCCGCTTGAGGTGCCTCCCCCTTCCCCTACTATCTTCGCTTCCTTCTTGAGGGAGTGGACATCGACCTCGCTCTTGTCCATCTCCTTCTTGAGCTTTTCCTTTTCCAGACTGCCAGGGGCCCCTTTGACCTTCAGCCACTCATGTCCGTCGCCGTCAATCGAGCTCCGAATGCCCCTACTGGCCCCCCAGCTACCTGCCGCTTGCATCATCAAAAGCTGCTTGTCCAGGTTCTCCAGGGTCTCCGGGTGACCCCGCAGATGATAGACGCGCTCGACGGCGTGGGGCAGCACGTGGGATACGGCGCTTGACAACTTGGTGTCGTCGTCTACCCCGTCGGTTGGAGTGTTCTCATTCGTAGGCAGGACACGCATCCCCTCATCGTCCTGGGGGTCCTCCCTCCCATAGACGGTCTGGGAAGACGGGGGCGGCGGGGCGAATCGCCGGAGGATGGTCTTGCTCAGACCGTCCTCGGTCTCCTTGGTCAGCTTCTTATGCTGGGTAGGCTCGCCGGTGCCCTCGGAATACACCTCGGCGGTGAACCGGGACTGCTCGGCAGAGACCTTCTTGAGGAGCTTCTCGGCCATTTGCGCCTCCCGCTTCTGGGACATACGCTTGGGCACCCCCTTAACCTTGAGAGAGGCGGGCCTGGTTGCCTTGTCCAGGCCAATGCGCTTGGCCGCCCCTCGAGCTGCTTTCAGCGCCGCGTCCGCAGGAGTGTGCCCCTGCACCGCCCCTGCAGCCGCCCCCCTCAATCCCGAGAGTATCCTGTCCGACTCTTCCAAGGAGACTCCCGCAATACGAGGCTCGGCGACCTTACACTTACCGGGGCACTCAGAACACCCACCCTTCCGGCCGCAAGCTGCCTTGATGAGGCCTTCCGGGGTCTCCTCGAAGTTGTAGACGCGCTCGGCGTCGAGAACAGATTGGGGCGCCCCGGCGGACCCCAACTTGCACATCATCTTGGCGGTCTTGTCCGCCCCGATGAAAACAAAGCTGATGTCGAAGAACCTCGGGTAGGTGTTGACGACCCCGATTTGTCTCCCGTCGTCGAGGATTTTGCCCATGCCGATGTTCTTGATGCACGAGCAGTAATCGTTGCGGGTCTTAGACTTGTTGCCACAGCAGGTGCAGACGTCATACGGTACCCTACAACCCATTGAAACATCTGGATAATCTCCGCGGTCGACGCGGTCGACTATGTGCTGAGCGTCATGTTGCATTGCCAGGTGGCGGTCAATGAGCACGACGAGCTCGACCCGCTTCATCTTCGGGTTCCAACAAGCCACCGCCACCTTCCCGAAGGCCCTCGTCGGGTCTTTGTTCCGGTGGTGGACGTAGGGGAACGCGTTGAGGAAGGTCCAATAGCCGTAGGGAGGAACCACTTTACCCGAGAAGTCATCCACGGGGTGCTGCTCGCCAGGGTGGCAGCGGCAGTCGTGGATGAGAGCGCTTTCTGGGAAGATGTCCCCGTTGACGTTCTGCCCCCAGAACTCTGAGGCGCCAAGGGCATTGACTAGGATAGCTATCTTCCGGGAGTCAGACTTGTAGGCGCCCAGCCAGTCCTGAATGGGCTGCATGAGGTTGCCCGCCACCTTGGTGACCGAGCTCCCCTGGCGGAAAACCTGGACGAGCGGGTCCCCTCGGTCGGTCACCCCGCGGAAAGTGGCTAGCTTTGTGATCATTTCCCGCCCGTATACATCGTGGTCATAGGGTCTACATGCTTCTCTTTGGGCCTATCCCACTCATGCTTCTCTTCTTTCCTAGCGTAGTCCTCCATCTTGACCGGGTGCTCTTCTCCCCTATGACGCTGCAATTGGTCGTATTGCTCCATCTTGGCCTTGTGCTCCTCCGCACTCCGCCCTTCCTGCTGTTGCCGGATGGACATTTCTTCCGGCCCAGGAACCTTCATGGACACATACTTGCTCGGGTCGAACGGGGCCCCGTCCAGACCCTTACGGGCGGAGACAAGAGCGTTGACGGTCCCGAGGTCCAGCCGCTCACTGGAGGACACTGAGTCCACGAACGAGCCGGCCACGAGCGGGTCCTTGGCGTAGCGGGGGTTGAACCGGTACAAGCTGTCAAAGGCCCTCTGAACCGCCTTGGGGTCCCGGTCTTTCAGCTCCGGACGAGCCTCCACCATCTCCTTGTAGGCTTTGGCTTTACCCAGCCGACTCTCAATCGCCTCGTATCCCCTCCGGGCAGCAAAAGCACCCCCACCGAGAGCAGCACCAGCAGCGGTGTAGGCAAGAGTTTGCCCCATCACGGGGGCAAACATCTTCCCAGCCGTCTGTCCAACCGACTTCACGGTAGACCAGGGGGAGAAGCCCATCTTCTCCATGAGCTCTTTCCTCAAAGACCCGTTGCTACTAGCGGCCTTCAGGAAGTCCTCTGCCCGCTCCTGGGCCCGTTGGACTTGCTCCTCGGTAAGGCCGCTCTGGGCCAGCTTCTCAAGAAGTGGGTTCATGAATTACCTCGTACGTCCCCAGCCGCGGTTAAAGCTAGACATGCCAGGAGCCATAGGAACTTGACCGCGCATACGAGCGGCAGTCCACCCACGGCTCATACCAACGTTGCCCCTTCTCATGGCTTCGGCGGCACCCATGCCCCCCATGCCCGCCACCATACCCCCTACGCCCAAACCTTTCTTGTGCTTCCACGTGAAGCCCCCCACCTTCCTGCCAACCCTACCAATCCGGGCGAGGGCCCCCGTGATGGCTTCCTTGGTAAGTACTTCGGTGGCCCGACTAGCACGCAGTAGCATGGTTCACCATCGCTTCCTTCAGGGTGCTCTCCACCTCGGACAGGGCACTGTGGAGCTGGCCAAAGCTGTGCTCGAGCGTCGCCTGCCCCTCAGCCAGCTTGACCATGTTGGCATACGCCTGAACGACGGGGTGCCCCGGGTTCAGGACCCTAGCGCTGGCCCCCTTGACCATCTCGTACTTCACCATCTCGGCCTGCGCTAGGGCGGGGTCCAGCCCGTGGTCTTTCAGGTTGGGGAGGATAGCCCGCATTGCAATCTTGACGGCGTCGGGCGGAGTCACAGAGCTCATCGCGTGGGTGACAGACCCCAGGTTTCCACCCCGGAGCAAGTGCTGCTTGACCTCGAAGGCCAGCTTCTCCAGGGCCTCGTGGTAGAGCGACTCATTCTTTGCGACGGCGTCCCGGGCGCCCTGGGCCATCTTGGTGAGCCGCTGCTTGGTCCGGATGAGCTCTCCGTAAGGATTGGCTTCCGGATAAGCCCCCCGGTCAGCGGTGGCCTGCTTGATGCGCTCAACGGCGGTCGCTGCCCGCATGTCGTCCAAGACGAGCCCGGCTTTGGAACCGCCGACCTTGGCGTAGTCCATGGCTTCCTTGGCAAACTCGGCGCTCGAGCCCTTCTGCATGAGCACCCCACCGCCCAAACCAGCAGCCCCGGCACCAGCCGCTGAGCGCCACCCAGGCTTCATGGCGGCAAAGGGCGTAGTGACCTTCCCCTTGCTCCACAAGTTCTTCAGGCTCCCAGCCCCCGTTCCTGCCGCAGCACCGCCGGCAGCCCCCAGGAGGCCCCCGGTAAGAGCCCCCTTGAGACGTCGGTCTGGGCCCGCTGCGGCAGCCCCCGTGGCAGCGCCTATGCCCGCCCCCGCCAGCATCCCAGAACCGGGGGAGGCACCAAAGCGGCGAGCCCCGGCGCCCAGAGCCTTACCGGCCATTCCGAATCGCCCCCGACCTGCGGCCCTACCAGCAGCCCAGAGGCCTTTTCCAAGACCCTTTAGGGCCGCCACGCCCGCGTCTTTCTCCACACCAAGGATGCGATCCACCACTTCTAGGTCGGCAGAACCGAGCTTGGCAGTGCCCTTGGCAAGTACCCTCTCAGTGGCCTTTGCCACCCCCTTGCGAACGCTCCCACCTTTGGAGCCCCAACTGCGCAGCTTTGAGATGTCCTTACCCGCTCTCCGCCCTCCTAGGAGCTTCATCGCCCCCTTATGGACTGCCAACGAGCCCTCATGTACGTAGTCCGGGTTCCGCGAGTACCTCTTAACTATATCCTTGAGGTACCGGGCCTTCGCTTCCTTTTCCATCCCAGGAGACTCGGGCTCCACCCCGAAGACCCGGCAGAGTTCAAGGTCAGCCTCGACGTCTGCATGGGCCAACTTCACGGGCGCCTGGGAGTAGTCGTCTGGCGGCGGGGTCATGATGTGGGCTCGAGCCCCGTCGTTGAGCTCGTGGAGGACGATGCGAGGGTCAGCCAGCGGGAAATCGATGTTCTTGTCACAGGCGTATTTCTCGTTGTCATCGAAGAGACGCTGGAAGGTCTCCTGGTTCGCGTACTCAACTACGCGCTTGACCTGGTGGGGGGAAATGCTCGGGTGTTCCTGGGCCAGCTTCACCACAGCCTTGTTCAGTGGAACACCACACGACAGGTAGGAGTTCGCAGCCTGCTTCCCCATGGTGTTGAGGTCTTCAGAGCTGAGAGCCGCGTACTTCGTCTGTCGAGCCAAGCCGAAGGGCATTTCGTCGTGCATCGCTACCTCACAAAGGCTTGTGGACTGCCATCCTAAGGGATACCGTGTCCATCAAACCTAGCATGGGGGTTTTTTGGTGGGAAGGAACGACAATGTCGTCACGAAGTCCGAGGCGATGAAGATCCTGAAGAAGTCGAAAGCTACTATTCATCGGCTTCTAGCCAACGGTGTCCTTGTCAAAGCTACTTTCCCCGACGACAGCAAGACCTATATCACTCTAGACAGCGTCCACAGGTATCAATCCTCCAAGAATAAAAGCTCCCTTGGAGGGACTCCACTCCAGAGAAGAAGAGAAATCGAGAAAGTGCTCCCCTGGATGTTCACGTGATGTCATTCGGTTCATTGGACCTGTATTCCCTCTCCACTTCCTTTGAGGGTAGGATAACGTCTGGGCGCGCACGATAATAGAAGGAAGCCAAAAATCCGAAACAGCATGAGTGGAACGTGTCATCCGGGCTCCCCGGAGCATGCTTGTAGACGTTTATCCGCATTCGCTCATTGTACTCCGAGAAGATGTTGAGAAAATCCCTGGCGTAGGGGTCCTCGAATTCCTCCCACCGAGGGAAGCGGAACACGTTGCCCCGCTTGACGGCGTTGAACATGTCCGACATGACCTCAGTACGGTGACACAAGAACCGTGGGACGCCTAGCTTAGGGTCGAACTGAATCTTCTTCTTGACGTTGCCAACCCACTGGTACTTCTTGATCTTGTCTGCACCGAACTCACGTACCAATTCGTCGTTGGGCCAGAAACCGCCGCCGTAGTCAACCCCGATGTAGCGCACATTGAACTCTCGCGCGTGCTGCTTGATGATGCGGAGTTGCTCCTTGGGCTCGGACTCCATCCCTTCGAACCGGTAGAGGTAGAAGAACGTGAAGAGATCCGGGGCAAACGGAAGGTACCCACCAAGCGACATCACCGTGTACGAGCCCTCTCCCGTGCCCCAGTCAAGTCCCATAAATACTGGATATTGCTGGCAATATTGGATGACTTCTCGGTAGTACGTCATCGACAGCTCAGACCAGGAGTTCCGAATCATGTCGGTGCGCGTGAGGGGTCGGGTACCAGAGTCGTAGCTGCGGCCGAGCACCTCGTTGTAGAACTTGGCCCGGCTGTACTTCTTCTGCTTGTCCTTGATGTCGCTGAAATCTATCCAGGGAACCATCAACTGGGGGATGCGGTACCCCTCGTAGGGCTTCTCCACCTTCGGGTTGGGGTTGAGTGACACCCATGAGCAGTCGGGGTCTTTCGGAGAAATGGGTTTGCCGCACTTGCTGCAGATAAGCCCGTCGTCTCCTATGTTGTCTTCCGCCAAGACGTTCCAGAACCACGAAGACGAATTCTTCGGCGTGCCGTGATGCTTGCAGGGGACCGACCACTCGTTCTGAGTAGAGAAGCGGGCCCAGTAGTGCTCGATGGCGTTGTCCAACGACTTCGGTGTGCCCGCATAGGTGAACAACTTGTACTCGGAGTGCGAAGCGCACTCCTCAATGACAGGCACGTTGTCCAGGAGGATGTCCTGGAACTCGTCGATCGTAATCTTGTCCGCAGGAATGCCGCGCACGCGGTCTGCGTTGAGAAACGCGAACCGCATGGTGATTTGAGAACCGTTGACAAACTTCTTCTCGAAGACGTTCTTGAGCAGCCTGCCATTGGTAAACTGGCTCAGCACAGGAGAGGTATCAATGGGCTCCTGAATGCGGTCCCGGCTGAAGACCTTGGTCTGCGTGTTAGAAGGGCTAACGTACAGGCACCGGAAGTAGTTGGTGATAGCCATGTACGCCAAGTTCTCGTTGCCCAGCAGGGTGCTATTGTGGGTGACGAACCCATCCAGCACGAAGTTGTGCGTGTCCTCTACCTCAAAGTCTACGCACTCCTGCTCCCCTACATCTTCGATGGTTTCTATCTCATCCCAATAGAGGTCTGTGAAGATGTGCGCTCTCAACTCGTCTACTAGCTGCTGGTCGTATCCACCTTCGAGGAAGAAGTCCCAATACTTCTCAAGCTTGCCCCGGGTGGGCGGGGACTTCAGCGTCCTACGTAGGCCCGAAGCATGTAGGCTCCGACCTCGGCGCCCCTGCCACGAATCGTCTCCGCTCTCCTGGATGCGCACGAGCAGGTCATTGATTTCGATCGGGTAAGTGTCCCGATTGTTGTTCTCGGGCATGTCTGCAGAGGCCACCAAGTACCCGTCGCGGCCCACATTAGATATCTCGCTGAGGAAACGGTTGATGCCATCCTGAGTCTCAACCCGCAGCATCCAGTGCACCTTGTCAGCCCCCTCATAGACCTCGGGCACGTAAGAGCGCAGCCCGGTCGGGATGCCGAACTTCCACAAGAGGGCTTGAACGTCGAGGACCAGGCGCTTGGCGATGGAGGAGTAGACAATGTCGTGCTTGGACCGGGAGACCTTCTTGATATGGCCATCTGTGGACCAGAGAGTGCGTAGGAACAGGGCGGTGTCTTTCCTAGAGAGGTTGAACACCCACTCGGGAATGAACTTGTCCGCAGAGAGCTTGCCTAGGAGACCATCATCTTCTAGCCATCCTCGGATAATCCCCCGATGCACGCGGTAGGAGTGGTCGCCCTCCACTCGACCCGTGTCCCCAACACCCGCCACCAGGCTCTTGAACTCCTGCATCCTCGTAGCAGACTTGGAATGGAACAAGACACAGGGGCCTCCCAGGCCTCCGTCTCCCAGCAAGTACGCCGTGGCCTTGATGCGCTCGACGCTTTCCTTGAGCTGGAGGAACTCTCCGCACTTCCGCACCACGGACAGACGAGTACCTGACGTCAATTCCCCTGCGGGCACCCATCTACCAAACAGACGCATGGGGTGCGTCTTCGCCACCCACGTCTCGTGCCCCTGCCTGGTAGTTATCTTGACACATGGCTTGGTGTATATCTTCGACAGCCATGACACACGGCCCGTGCCCATCTCTGTGTCCGGACGAGTCATCGAGGCCAGGCAATCACCTATCTTGACGTCCCCGGCTTTCTTGAGGTACCCAGAGTTGAGTGACGTAAGTCCTTGTAAACACTCGCATTTTTCTACCTGACGTCCCGCCATCAAGAGCTTGCGCTTTGCGGGCGAGTTGTAGATGGTCTTCAGGTACTGGCGGTCCCTGAAGCTAAACTGATGGAGGTCCCCGCCCCCCGGCATGTAAACCGCGAACTCCACGAACTCCGACGGCCGGACTCCCGCAGGCACGTCCAAGTCGTAGTGCTGCCGTTCCTCTTCCTCGTCTGCCCACTCGACGCTATGAACACTCTCATCCTCTTCCATATAGTCGTACGGAGTGGTTTCTGATTTGAGCTCAACGATTGGCATGCTACTTTCCGGGTATAAGGTAACAGATGGACCATGTTAGCAAAAAGATCATAGAGAAACGCTTTACCTGGCTCGAGCCTGCCAGGCAAGGCATCATCCGGGCCATCGGGGACCCAGTCATTGACGAGAGGATGGGCATCTTTCCCACTGTGGACCCTATCAGACTTATCCTCAAGCTCCGGCTCACAAGAAAGATCAGTAAGGCAACCCGGGAGCCGCTCCGCACCTACCTCCGGTGCTGGGCTGAAATGGAGGGCTGCGAGTTGCCGATCATCAACATCACTGACAGCTACGTTCAGGCGGAGGTCCTGACCCAGCATAGACATCTGGAGAGAGACGCACATGGTAGATTCAAGGGAGGCCGTCGCTTTGAAAGGAGGCCTAGATGAGGTGGGCATGGGGTCCCTGGCAGGCCCCGTCGTTGTAGCAGTTACAGTCTTCAAGGTAGGAGAAGACGGCTGCCCCATCGAAGGCGTACGAGACTCCAAGAAGCTAACTAGGACCAAGAGAGAGGCACTAACCCCCCTCATCATGGAAGAGGCTGTCTATGTAGGAGTGGGGTGGGCAGGGCCCAAACTAATAGATGAGAAGGGGATATCCGAAGCATGGCAGTTTGCTGCGAAACAAGCTCTGGCACGAATACCAAACCGGACGACCCTGATTGTAGATGGGGTCGTGGCACCAACCCACCTACCCGCAGAATGGGTCGGCACGGTTGAAACGGTCAAGAAGGCCGACGCCACTTGTTGGTTCGTGAGCGCCGCTAGCATAGTCGCCAAAGCAATACGCGACAGGGATATGATGGACATGGCCACCCGGTTCCCTGCCTATGGCTGGGCCAAGAACGTCGGCTATCCCACTCCCGCGCACTACGCACAGCTGAAAACCGCAGGGCCCTCGCCCTACCACCGAATAACATTCCTGAAGAACATGATAAAGAGGGGGGAGCTAGTCCTTCAAGGCCTTGGAGGCACCAACCCCGGCGGCCCCAAATGCTACGGGGTAAACAACAGCTTCTAGAGCTTTCGGCTTGAGGAATGGAAGGATACCGTCCAACCATTCCTTTTTACCGGTGCCCTCCGAGATGACCATCTGTTGACGAGTCATTCCCTCCGGGTCTATCCCTTTACGCCGCAATGAATCTGCCAGCCGCTGCTCGGACTTAAACCCACCTTGAGCTTTTAGCTTTACTTCCACCCCAGGAGCAGGAGAAAAAGCCTTGCCTTCCATGGAATCAAACGACGCTCTAAGAGCCTTCCGCAGTTTCTTGTCATCATACAGGTCCGCCTGCTGAGCCCCCCTACCCCGACTGAACAATTGCTTCTTAACAACTTTCGGGTCTTTGCTCATGTGCACGACAACATCGAATTTGTCAGGGTTCACCCTATTTATGAGGTGACTCTGCTCTATCACCGAGGGCTCGAATCCCTTGGACCCCAGGCCATACGCTTTACGGGAGCCGTACAGGTCCCGCGCCCGCACATACGGGTCTAGGTGTAGTCTTCCCAGGCCCGTCTCCTTTTCCAGCGCTCTTGCAAACGTCGATTTGCCTGTACCTCCTGCGCCCGATACGGCGATGCGTACCTTTGAGGGGTCTACCCCGTGTCTGCGCAGGAGCTTTACCGTCTCCTTGGCCGCGGCATCCACCGCTTTAGGAATGGCACCCCCCATTTCTGCAGCACGTGGCTCGACCCCCGTAGCAAGACTCTTCAGGTGATGCCACACTGCTCTGCGAATGCCGGGGTTCCTGGCAAGCCCCAGAGCAGCTCCCCCCGCTACCCCTGCGGTTCCTACGGCCACGGGGTTTTCCTTCACTATCTCCTTCAGCTCTTCTAGAAAAGCTGTCTTCTCAATCTCGTGGAAGGGCCCCCTCATTGCCATCTCCGGGTGTTGGGGTCGGTTGAGAGAGTGTTCCTCACCACCTTTCGGAAGTCCTCGTCTTCCTTGTAGGCGTGTGCAAAGAGGGAGGGTAGGACTCTTCTGTAGGCTGAGACACCCGCCGTTTTCTCCTTCTTCGACGTAGACCCCACCACGCGCCCAACAGCTACGGCAGCCACGGGTACTGCCATAGCTGCCGCGTCCAGCAGGTAGGTACCAAAAGCTTTGACGAGGTTGCCCTTTGCCTTCCTAAGAACCTTGGAGCTGTGCGTGCCCATAGCTTTCATCCCCTTGACAGCCCGGACAGACGCAAGGGCCTCATCGGCAAGGATCGGAGCGTATGCCAAAACTGGCATAAGTGGCGCAGCCTTGACCACCAGGGACTCTGCGTCTTCTGGGGCTATTGCCATGAGTCCCCCAGCCACCGCGCCTGCCATAGGGACCGCCGCCCCCATCCTTCGGGTCGTGTTCGCCAGCGCAGTCAGAACCTTGTTCTTCACTGCGTTGGCGGCATGACCCATCTCGTGCGCTACCGATTCTGGGCGACCCTGCCACGGACCAAGGATGACGCCCGACTCCCTAGCCCGTGCTAGGTCTCCCGCCGTAAAGTTCTTGAACTTGTTGAGCACTTTACCTTTGACCCTGCTCGGGTGTAGGTAGGCGAACTTCTTGTACTTTGCTCGCGCCGGGGGCTTAATGCCCATCTTCAACGCAAGGGCGTCTACCGAGGTGCCTAGGGCTTGAGTCGGGGCTTTCTCCAAAGACTTGCTGACCGCATGGTGAACCCCCAGCACCGCGGCCCCTCCCACCATCCCAGATGCGGCGATGGCAGCCCCGGCCAAGGCTTTGGCCTCCCTCTCGGCCTCTTCCTCATCCCTGGCCGCCTCCTTCTGCATGGCCGACAACTCGTCCTGAAAAGCCGACAGACGTAGGTTCACGACTTGCTCCCTCTGGCAACCGCCCTCATTTCCTCATTGAGGATGTCTTTTTCCTTGGCTACCATGCCGACCCACTCGTCCACTCCTACGTCCTCTGCCCCAATGAGTCGTCTGAACCAGGAAGTATTAGGAGTAGAGTAGTACCGCCGCACCTGCAAGGTCCGGTCTTCAGGGAGTCTATGCGCCAGCCCACCTAGGCGCCTACCTCTTGCTACCGCCTGTTGGTTTCTCTCCGGGTTGTAGTGCCGGTCAACCTCTGCAAAGAAGGTAGCGTTATCCAGACTGATACCCTCTCCGCCGGCAGGTGTCAGCACGATAGCCCGCCGCTTCCCCTTCTTGAACTCTTCTAGCTCGCTGTCCCTGGTCTTCTTGTTGACCCCCGAATAGAGAGCCGGTTTCAACCCCCGGGCTTTCAGTCCTGCATGGAGCTCCCTAGCCCCTCCGTCAACGAAGTTCGTGTAGGCTATTGCCCGCCCATCCTTGGTCTCCTTGAGGTGCTTCTCCATGTCATCCATGACCTTCTTGAGCTTGGGGGTCAGCTCTGCGGCGTCGGCGTCGGGCACTTTTGCGTGCACCCCGATAGAGTTGGACGCCTGCCGGGCCCTTAAAATCATGGGCAGAATCATCTGGGCCTCTCGCTGACTGACAGGAAGCCCATCCCTAATCATTTTCCTCTGCCTGCTAGAAAGCGAGCCCATCGCAAACCTATAATGCTTGTCCTGCTCCTCTGACATGGGGACTTGCACATCCTGCACGTCCAGAGCCGGCAAATCTTTCAGTTCGTCATGGCCGAGGTAGTGGAGCTTCCCCTTAATCTTACCGTGGAGAGGCCTGCGGTTTTTCAGGGTAGTGCGGTACTTCGGGCTCCTTTTCAAGAACCCGCCCCCAGACACCATCTCCCGCTTCGTGTACTTCTTGGTGAAACCTGCCTGAGACCCCAGAGTATGCTCCGGGTTGATGATGTCCATAACCGGTACAAGCTCTCGAGGATGGTTGGAGATAAAGGAGCCGGTAAGCCCTACTAGGTTCTTTACTTTTGGGGCTATCTCCTTGTACGCCTTATGCGTAGCTGTAGAAGGGTCCTTCGCTCTGTGAACCTCGTCTAGGATCACAGAGTCAGCCCCTGAAGCCCCCAAGACCCCGGACGGGTCCTTCCTGAACTTCTCTAGAGACACAATCTGATAGTCTGCCCCAGAGCCAACGTCCCCGTGACTACGGTCGGTAAACTTTTCTACCCCTCGCTTGGAGAAGTTGGTTTTAAGGGACGCGGGGAGCACCACGAGAGTCTTGCCCGCCTCCCCTTTCTCCCTGAGCTTCTCTATGACGGCTAGAGATGAAAAGGTCTTTCCTGAGCCCGTAGCGTGTGCCAGAAGGCCCCTACCCCCATTGTCTAGGATGAAGTCAACTGCCTCCTGTTGGTGAGGTCGCAGGGTAACTGACGACCGAAGACTAGCTATCTTCTCCAACTCGTCTTGGAACGCCAGTAGGTCCACGGTCTACTCCTCAAGCAGATCGTCCAACACCGAACAGAATCCGTCAGCGAACCGGTCGTAGCCGGAGAGGCGGGCGGCGTCCTTGGCCCCCTGGAACTGGACCGCGTAGGCGCCCAGCTCGACAACGAGGTCGATCGCCACGTCCCCCATCCAGCTCGCGTCGGCCGCCTTCAAGATCCTGTCCCGCATGTCGCCGGGGAAGACCACGGTGGCCTTCTCCTCCTTCCGACCCGGGATGTAGACCAACCCGGCGTGCCCGCACCGGGGGCAGGGCTTCATCTTTCCTTCCGGCAAGGGCACTTCGCTGCGGCAGGACCGACACCGAGGGATGTAGTGGCCCTCCTCCCAACGGTCGCTTGGGCCGTTGCGGGGGAAGAGGTGGAGGACGAAGTCGCCCCCTTCGACGTAGTACTCAGCAAAGTGAGTGCTGAAGTCGGTGATGGGTTGCATCTCCTTCACCGAGAAAGGTGTGGCAACATCTCCTATCATCTCTTGAAGGCTGCCTTTGGATTCGTCTGCCCACTCCGGCATCGGCATGCTAGGGGCTGGTTCATATGTCATTGGAGCGGTGCCTCCTCTTCCTCTTCATGGGCCCCGTCACCGGAGAACCCGCCGCCTTCTTCCTTGTCGACAATCTGCTCGAGGTCTTTGACATCTGGGATGTCGTGCTTCATCAGGAAGACCCGCAGCTCGCGCAGGCGCTCTGGTAGCGCCTCCCCCTCGGCGTAGAGAGCGGCGTAGAGGTAGCGTAGCTCCCGGGCCAGTTTGATGGTCTGGTCCAGAACGAACTTGCTGCTGGGCTGGGCCTCAAGCGCCTTGAGCCGGAAGTAGATGTGTTTCTGGGCTTCCTTGAGAGCCTTCTTGACGTCCACCTTGGGGGAGAACCCCGCCCTCCACATGGCCTGAGACTCCCCGTTGTAGAGCGAGGACATGTAGTGGTCGTGGTAGGCGCTGGTCGCCAGCAGCTCATCCCATTCATCGTAGCCGGCCTGGTCAACCTTCCAGAAGTAGTGCTTGTACAGGTCCACCATCCTCTCGGTCATCGACGGGAAGATGTGAAACTTATCACTGAGCTTCTCGGCTATGACCTTCGAGGGTAGACGACCCAGCAACAGGACGTTGACCCGGAACTGGAGTTGGGGCCTCTTGATTATGACCTCGTCGATGGCCCGGGTCAGCTCGGGGTCCCCCCGCCACATGGCTGTGAGCTTGTGGTCCTCCATGAACTGGGCGGTGGGCTCGTGATAGTGGTCTTGCAGGCAGAACCCCTCCGGCGGGTCGAAGCGGGACCAGATGTGGTTGAAGTGCCTCTCCAGGAGTCCAGGAATGCCCAACACCTTGAGGGACTGGTTGAGCTCATTGATGTCCGTGGTCTCTTCCTGACCCGAGGTGCCCCACTTGGCGGCCAGGGCGTACTTCACGTAGTGTTCTGCTGGGTGGCCCATTTGCTACCTCAATTCGAGAAGGATACTTCCTTCTGTTGCAGGGCCTTGAGCCCTTGGATGACGTCTTCAAGGGCGACAAGCATGCGCTCGACCGCAACCTCAGGAACCTCCTTGAGCCCAATACGGATGGCAAAGAGCAACTCGGCCAGCTTGCTCGAGGTGGCATCCAGGGCGGGGAGCATGTCCACGAACGCCGCCACGTTCTCAGCGTTCAGGAAGCCGAGGCCCAAGATCTTGTCCGCCGTCAAGGCGTCGTCAAGGATGGCGGCTTCCTTAACCAGGAAGTAGTTGTGGATCGGGGGGTCGAGCTCATCGAGCGCCTTGCGGATATCTGCTCGAGCAGACGCTAGCTTCACGGAAAGAGGAGTGATCGAACGCAAACCCTTCAGGGCAATCCTCTCCCCTCTGCTCGCCCGGTCCATAGCCTCCTTGCAGAAGACCGGGTGGAGCCCGAGGGCTACCCCCATGAACTCCGTCTCGGCTCGGCCCAAGAACTTGGTGTGGGCTTCCTTCACCTTGGCTACCGCAGGGCCACGGAAGGAGAATAGGTCACCGTCCCCCACCAGCTCGGCATGCCCCATCCAGTTGGCCACTGCCGTCTTCGAGAAGGACATGGGCTCACTGACCAGCTCGCACTCCCCACGCAGGGGCATCCAGTTAAAGCTGGCCGGGACCGCGTACTCCCCGGGGCCGACCTTCACCACCGTCTTGAGTCCGTCAGCAAAGGAGAACATGACCTTGTCGCCCAGGTCCGTGTCCCCCATGTACTTCACTGTTCCGTTGGGGTCCCGGTAGGAGGACGTGACACGCAGAGGCACCAGCGCCTTCGCCGTCCCGTGGTCGATGTAGTAGAGCGAGCCGTACCCCTTCGGGATGCCCTTCGGGATGTCTGTGGTCTTGCCCGCCATCTCCCCAGCGATGTGTTCCTGCAGGGCGTACTGGGAGCCGTTGTTGAACAGGGAGAGAGGGAGCGGGGTGAGCTCAAGAGACAGGACCTTGGGGAACACCCAACCAATCATGGTATTGCCATTGACATCTTGGACCTTCCAGAGTCCAAAGCTGTCGGCGACCTTCACCTCCTCGGCCTCGAGCGTCTTCTTGACCGCGGCATCCGGGCTCGCCGTGATGGTGCCACCCGCCTCCATCTGAGGAACGGTGTCCACGTCGCCGGCCATGTCCTGCGCCACCGACTCTGGTACCTCTTCCTGCTGGGGTGCGAACGCCCCGGTGTTGGCCCACTTCACCATCACGTTGCCGTTCGCCAACTTTCGCAGCTGGACCACATTCGGCCGGAGACGGTCGGCAAGGACCTGGGCAGTCTTCTCCTGGTCGGTAGGTGCCAGAGAAAGGGCAGAGTCAAATGCGGCTGCTACCCCTGCATGTCCGTTCGAAACCGCTGAAACCAAAGCAGGATCTGCCATGGCCTCTTTCAAGCGGTCCACGTGACTCTGCCCCACTCTGCCCTGAAGTTGCGGAAGCAAGGGCAGAGTCGAGACCTCCGCCGAGCTCATCTTGGCCGAGCCCCCAACGTCGTCCAACGGCGGCCGAAGCTCGTTGATGATGCTCGGCTCCAGTGGTTTGCGCCGCACTGCGTCAAAAGCTTCTGGGCGGAAAAGAGCAGCCCGTAGCCTACCTTCTGTCAGGTGTTGGTAGCGCTGCCCTTTGAGGAAGATGTCGAGCGGGGCCAGCATCTGGTCTCGGATGAAGATGGGGATGTGAACCTTGTCGAGCGGGGTCTTCTCCTGCTCCTCGACGGTCATTGCCGTCTTCGGCTGCACCACGATGGAGCCGTGAGCATACCCCCTCTCCTCGTCTACCTTGTCGAGGGCAACAGACGCTTCGAAATGACTCAGGTATGGGAGCTGCTTGTACGCCTCCTGCATGATCTCTTGTGACCAGAGGTCAGTGTTATCGCTGAGGCGTGTCAAGGTACCTGCAAGCTTCTCTTCCCCCTGGAAGCGAAGCTCGTGGTCAAGAAAGAGAGGCTGGGTGTCCATGGTATCTCCTACTCCACCGAGGTCTTCTGCGAAATGATCAATTGAATACTAGCTTCCACAGGGGCAATCACTGCGGCCGCGTTGGGAAGAGGGCCACCGGAGACGCCCGGCACTGATACCAAGCTCTTGATGGCGATACACAGCTGCTTCAGCACATTCTGGAGCTGGGTCCCGAGGACCATCTTCTCCGCCGAGGCGCCCGCCCCTATCTTGATTGTCTGCCCATCCACGGTCATGCCCTTCGCGGCAGTAAGCTCTGACTTTCCTCCCGAGGCGGCCACCATGTCACCCCCCGACTCCATGTTCATAGCCTCTGCAGACTTGGCGTAGAAATCCTTGGCCGAGTCCAGGGTTATGCTCTCCTCCTCCGTTGTCACGGTGAAGTTCTTGGCAGCGACTATGGTGTAGTTGAACCGGGAGTCCCACGTCACGTTGCCTTCATTATCAATCTGCAAGTCGGCCACAAACTCGGCGCCCTCCGTACCGTCTGGGTACATGGTCAGTTGTAGTCTAAGAGGATCTCCGTCCCCGTGGGAACCGATAGACAACTTAGCGACGTGCCCCGGGTCGTCCGCTTTCTCTTTAGCATTGAGGTAGAAGGTGGTGAAAACATCTTCATCCGATGATTCCTCCCGCCTCCATGTTTCCCATAGAAGCTCTCCACCAAAGGCATTGATTTCAAACTTCTCGCAGAAGTGCCTGATAATGTTGTTGATGGGGACATACATCGTCTGGCAGATGGGGGTAGAACCTAGCTGTACAACTCCTCCCCGCCGAAGGATGATGAAGTTCTCATCCCGTGTAGCCATCATGATGTCACCCGGGTTCAGCGCAGACCTACCATCTCTGAACCCGTCCTCACTCTCATCGTAGGGGGACTGGAACCCAAGGATGAAAGCCTCTGCTCGGTCCCCCGCACTACTCTTGCAGAGCCATGCGAGGGCCCCTACTTCTGGCATGACATAGATGCCCTCCCCGTTCACGTAGTGGAAGTAGGGGGTCATCACCTGGATGTCGAACCACCTCTTGTTGCCGTACTCCGAGACGACGTCCACGGACCACGCGTCGATGTTCACGTTGACAACGCGCACCGTCTCAACAACGGCGGGCAGGTAACCGGACTCTATGTGGCTACTGGACACGAGGCCCTCCTAGTACAGCCAAGGTTTCTCTGGGGTCCCCTTACCAAATTCCGCACCGTAAGCCATGCCGGGCACCGGATGCGTAGAATGCAGGGCGGACCCCCACCTCTCTGCCGCCGCGTCCAGAACGGTACGTCGAAGGTTGGTAGCCTGCATGCGGGCCAGCCAGTCCGTCTGTACTTCCAGGGGTAGGGTGGACACACCGTGTAGGATGGGGTCAGCGCGTACTGGCTTAGCGTCCGATGCTTTCTGACTGTTGTACTGGGCCACCTCCGTAGCAGGAACAGTGTCTCCACGAAGATAGGTGTCGTGGTCGCCCGGGTCGGTCACCTTGCTCAAGTTGGTCATCGCACGGACAAAGGTCTCCGTGTTGCGGCGCTTCACCGGGGCTACTTCCTTGTAGATGCCGTGGAGCTCGTCGGTGATGTACCGCTGAACAGTGGGCATGCCCGTAAGAGGTAGCATCTCTCTCGGGTTCTTCACGCCAGAGGACACAGACTCCCCCCTCTTCACGGGCTGCCCCTTCTTCACAATCAGGTCTCTTGTCGGGGGGACGTAGTGCCGCTGCCCGCTGACGTAGACGCTCCACCCACCGGCGGGGTCCTTGTCGACCTTGTCTACCGTGCCGTCTACCTTGGAGAGCGTGGCAGACCCCGGCAGGATGGTGGGGACTTGCAGCAGCTGGTCCACTCGGTCAAACGTCCCCTGCGCTGCTGTCCCCTTGGCACCTACTATACCTCCCGTATGAAACGCGTTCATGCTGAGCTGAGTGGCGGGCTCACCTAGAGCGTGGGCCGCTATCACTCCAACGTTCACCCCCTTCTGGGGCAGCTGCCCGTTCTCGTCCAGGCCATAGCACTTTGCACACATCCCCTTCCCGTGCAGGCAGCGGAGCGGGGTGCGTACGGGTACCTCGGTGACCCGGTTGTTCTTCAGGCGATTGACCACGTCGGGATCAACAAGGGTCCCAGCGGGGATAACCTCTGCCTTGCCGCCCTTCTTCAGGCGGATATCGTTGGCGGTGAAGCGTCCGAGTATGTCCCGCTCATCGAGGGGTAGCGCCAGCCCTTTCTTGGTACCGCAGTCGTCCGAGACAACCATCTGGTTCATGGTTGAGGCCATCATCTGCTTTGACATGTACCCGGGGCGCCAGGTCCCTTCTGTCCTGCTGAGGGTCCCCATGCGGGCCCCGTACATCGAAGCCCAGTAGGACCCGATGTCCAGTCCTTCCGAGTAGGACCTGTCGATGGGGACAGGGATCGGCTTGCCTTTAGTATCTGCAACCAAGAGAGGAGTCACAACCATCTGCTTGTAGTTGTCCCAACTTCCTCTGGCCCCCGACCGTACCCAATCGTACATCCGGTTGGGCTTGGCGTCAGCCCTTGCTTTGGTCTTTGCGTCTATCTCTTTCCCGGCGCCGACGTAGAGCTGTACTATCTTTTCATCCCTCTTTGCAGGGGAAAGCTTCTTGTCAGCTCGGATCTGATTCTCCACCTTACGGGCTTGATTCATGACCCTATCCCGGTCTTCATGGTCTGACAGGAAGTCCTCCAAGCTTATAGACATCCCTGTAGACCGGGAGTTGCCTAAGTCTTTGAGTTTGTCGGACACCGTGCCGAAGCTCCCCTTATCCATCGCAGCCACGTTCGTCAGCAGGTCTTGCAGGTTTCCCTTATTGAGGACGAAGTTCTTGTCAGTCAGCATAGACTCTGATCGGACCTCTTCTGGGAGCGCGTTGTAGACCATCATTCGGCCCACCGTCGTCCGCTTGGGGGCCGCTGCCAGCTTGTCCAAGTTGGACACCCCACTGAAGTCTTGAATCGTAACTACATCGTCGAGTCCTATCTCCCCACTCTTTACAGCCCGCGCGGCCGCACCGGCAGTCTTGAAGGACTTGTTGGTCTTCTTGCCCATCTCTGTCAGCTTGAACAACCCTTGCATGGACTCCTGGGTTGGTTTGAACATCACGAAGCCGGTAGAGGGACTAAACAAGTTGTTGGAAGGTATCATCTTCCAGGCTTCTTGGACGGCCTTCTGGCTGACAGGGACGTAGGCAGACATCTTGTCCCCGTCGAAGTCTGCGTTGTATCCCGTGGTAGCCAGGGGATGGATCTTGATTGCCTGCCCGGACACCAGCTTGGGTTTGAACGCCTGCACGCCATACTTGTGAAGTACGGGGTCGCGCTTGAGTAAAAGTGGGCGCTCTGCCGCCACCTCGTCCAAAGCTGACCTGGATTCCACCCCGTCTTCCTTCACTTTCTGTTGGGCCATAAGTGGAGAGTAGCCCCGGCGACTCACAAGGTTGGCCACGACAAAAGGCTTGTAGAGCTCGGCGGCAGCCTTGCGAGGAATAGCCACCTCGTCCAGGGAAAGAGACGGTTCAGGAACAATGGTGCCCCGCATCGACAGGTCTTGCCGACGGCCGATCACCTTCTGCTGGAAGAACCCTTCCTTGGGGCTTCCCCTGCCCGCAATGGTTTCAGCGATACCGTTTAGATGTCTGCCCTGGCTCTCTGTCCCCGTGAGGGTAAGGGCCTTGAGCTCATCATACATGGACTCTTGTAGAGGCCTCTTCTCCTCTTCCGGCATCGCCGGGTCCATGGTGTTGAGTTGGTAGTTGGTCTTCCCGATAGAGGTGTAGAGATTGTTGAGGTCGTCGAATACAAGGTCTCCGCTGTCCCGTATGCTGACGGGCCTCATAGTAGGTGGCAGCACGGGCAGGTGCCTCATCATGTACGCGTCCACAGGACTCATTCCCGCCTTCTGTAGAGCACGTAGGTGCTTCATCTTCTTGTTGGCCTTGTTCAAGTGCGACGTTCGCATGGTAGGCAGAGCAGCCCTTAAGGCCTCCGCCTCCTTGTCGACATTGATCTTGTTCAAGGCGCTGGAGATAGCTTCTGGCCCCGTTTTGCCTTCGAGTTCCTTCCTTCCCGCCACGACGGCCCCCACGTGCTTCTCGGGGATGCCCAACAAGGCAGCAATCGGTTTCTCAAAGACGGGGTTCGGCATACGCTCGGACAGCTTTATGTGAGACCACTTGGCGCCAAGTCCTTTGGTGACACTCTTTGTCCCTGTAACCTTGGGGTCGAATATACCACCGCGTTCAGGGTTTAGGTCCTTCGCTCGTAGTGAATGGCTCGGGTTCTTGATTTCGCCATTGCTCATCTCGAGAGTCTTCTTGTCCGTCAAGGGCTGCAAGATTAAGTCGTTGCCCTCCTTAACGGTGTCCACGCCCATACCCCGGAGGTACCCCTCAAACTTCTTGAAGACGAAAGGAACCTTCGGCGTCGGTGGTGAGTCTCCAGACTGAATCATCTCCCAAAACTTGTCGTTATTGTCGCTTTTGTAGGTCTGAGCCTCACGGATATTTTCCCTAGCGTTGTGCGCCAGCAAAGCGTACATGCCCATGGCGTCCAGGGTCTGACCACCCTTCGGGCCACCACGGGTAGGAACCATGTTCGAATCGTAGGAGTGCCGTGAGCGAGCGATCAGACCTTTGGCCGCAGTGTGGTGGAGCTTGAGAATGTATTGGGGGCCAAAGAGAACCTGGCCAAAAGACTTGTCCGTCGCCGGGTCCACCATCTCCTCAGTGTCCTTGATGCCGTGTGCTTTGAGCTCCTTCAACAGATTCCTGGTATAGTCCTTGTTGTTAGGGTCGAAGTTGTTGACCTCGTAAGTCTTCCCCGTCTTCTCCGCTATCTTGGCCGCAGCCGTTTCCAAGACCTGCCCCACGTTGATACGGCTGTTCCCGCTGAATACGGCCTTGCCATTGCGGCGTACCAACAAGACTCCGTTCGGTACCGTAGTACAGTGGACCATTCCGTCGTACTGGACCCACTCTTCGTACTGGTGCGCCTTGGTAGTGGTAGACCAGTTCACCCAAGGGGCTATGCGACTGCCACTCAAGGAGAGGTAGTAGCAGGCCTCATCCCCATTCCGAGTCTCCCTCTTGATGTTGGCAGCTATCCCCAGTTTTGCAGCAACCTCTTGGACGCCGTCCGCAAGCAGCTTGGACGACGTCCAGTACGTCCTACACCCGTAATGCCCGGTCTCCTCATTCCAATATTCGGAACCATCTCCTGCCATGAGAGCGCCCAAGAACACGCTCAAGTGGTCTGGCGGCATGTCCAGAATCTCTCTAGGTATGAACTTGTCCCTCGCCCTCCCCAGAGGAGATAGCTTTTCGTACAGCCCCTTGTGCTTGATCCTTATGCCCCTCTCCACCGCCTCGTAGGCGTCTCCCATCATCGACTGGACAAGGGCCTCTACCCTCTCGTACTTCGTGGGGTTCGCGTATCGACTCTGAGATATCTCAGTGATGTACCCATAGTTGGACTGGTTGAAATAGGTGCTGCCCTCAGAGAGGTACCAGCCCATGAACTCTGCCCACCTTATCGAGGATACATTGATCCCTGCTGCGGGCTTGCCACCCCCTGACGGAGACCCGGACGGTATGTAGTAAAAGAACTCTCGGTCTCCTTGCCACTTGGCAGCCTTCAAGTACCTTCGCGGCTCACGTGCGATCTCCCTAGACTCTTTCAACTCGAAGAGGGAAGGCAGCTCCGGGTCATCTAGGTCAATGGACCCGTACAGCTTTTGGTTGCCCCGGCGAGCAGAGAACTGCTTGTGGTTGGGGGTCACCATCATATCCAACTGCTGGTTCCTGAGGCAGTACATGCTCCCCTTGTGGGGCATGTGGTACACCTCCTCAGGTTCCTGGAACTCCATGACCAACGTCTTTGTGTTCAGGGTGGCGAAGGTATGGTCCATAGAGATGTCTTGGGCCGCCACCCAACCGTCCGTGGTCAGGAACTCCGTCTCCTCGTCGTAACAGGGGATCCCAGTTGGGTTCAGCAGTACCTGCGCCACCTTACCACTCTTGGTCTTAGGCATTTCATGGTCTGGCAAGACGTGCGTTATGATCCCCTTGTTACCGTGCCGACCCACGATCTTGTCCCCGATGGTAGCAGGGGCCTGAGTATTAACGTAGACAGTTGTGTCCTTCCCGTGCTTGACCACTCGCGTGACAACACCCGGTGTTTCCTTCTCCCACCGAAGAGCATTCGGTCTAGCCGGCCGTAGGAAGGATTTGGAGAACATACCAAGCTTCTTCTGCTCGGGGGTGACCTCCTGCTTCTTCATTGCCCCGATAAGAACGTCTCCCTGGTTTACCGTCATCCCAGGTTTGACGATAGCGAAGTCGTCAAGCTTGTCAGCCTGTTCCTGCGTAACTGACCCGGCCGTCTCAGCAAGGAACTTCTTCTTGTTGAGGATGGTGTTCTTCTCAGCCGTGATGCCCTGGCGAAACATGTGGTCGGAGGTCAGCTTCTTTGCTGCCGACTCCGAGACAACAATTCCGTCCTCGAAATTGTAGCCTTTGTAGGGCATGTAGGCGACCTGCAGGTTGGTGCCCAACGCCAGGTCACCCCCACGGGTGAAGTTGGAGTCAGCCAAAGTCTGCCCCGCCTTAACGGTGTCTCCCACTTTCACCAAGGGGGTGGAGTGGAGCTTGCTCTTGTCCTCATTGAGCGGGAAGTTGTCGTAGATCTGACGTTCGTGCTCCCGGCCTGCCGCGTCCTTCACGTAAACGGCTTCCGTGGTTACCCTGGAAACCACGCCGTCTACCGGGGACCTCTGGGACACGAATCGACCCACGATCCTTTCAGCCGTGCGGCCCCCCTCACCGGCTGCCTGAACCAGAGGAGCTTCCCTACTTGCTAGGCCGATAGCCTGCTCGATCTGCTTCACCCCCATCATCGTTCGATTCCCTTGGTCGTTCTGCAGAAAGGGAATCATGTTAGCCCCGATGTCAAAGACGCCCTTCGCCGACTTCATGACGTAATCTACCTCTGAGGGCTTGACGGTCGTTATATCCCCATTCTTGTCAGCCACCTTGATGGACGGGCCCACAGGCGTCGCCTTGTTTCCCTTCCACTTGTACTGATCGGGGAACGCCAGGTTGGCCTTCAAAGCCTGAAGCGGCGTCACGTTGATGTTCTTGCCCTTCTTGACATCGTAGACCTGAGTCTTCAGCTCCTTCCCATACTTCCGGGCGCCCATCGCTAACTGCAGAGAAATACCGGTCTTTTCCCCCTCGGGAGTTTGGATAACATCGAGAAAACCCATGTGGCTGGGGTTGACGGACTTGGCTTCGTTGCTGAGCTGCAAGTCGCTGGAGATGCCGCCCTCGCCCATTATGGTTGTCCGCCGGTTCCCAACGAGGAAACTGACCGGGTTGGTCTGGTCAGACCGTTCTGACAGGGTAGAGTTGGTGAAGAAGTACCTGACCGGCTTCCCAAAGAAGTCGGGATTTACGATCTCTTTCACCTTGGTACGCTTGTCCAACGTGTTGGTTATCTTCCGAGTGATGACGCGTCGGGTCTGCCCACGCTCCAAGCGCTCGCTCACCAAGTCTTCAGCGGAGAGAATGTCTTTGAACTGCAGCGCGTCGCGGTCGTCTGGCTTCTCTTCCTGACGGGACACGCGCAATAGCTTGCGGGAACCCGCCATCAGAGCAGGGCCCGTAACCTGTGTGAACGGTTTACCCAGGGTGAGAGCCGTGGCATCCGGACGAAGCTTGGTGCGCCCCATCTCCTCCACTACCAGGCTTTTCGCTGCATCCATGCTCGGGGGGTTGGTGCCCTTGAAGGTCTTGTAGAACTTCTTGAGGGCCACCTCTTCGTTCTCCTTCTTGTTGACGTTGAATATCTCCCGGCCCCACTGCCTCTCTATCGTGTCGTCGTCCATCCCCAAGGATTTGAGCACAGGGTACAGGGCAATGTTGGACCCCTTCCCCACGTGTCGCATCGTCATCTTCTTTGTTCGAGGGTCGAAGTTGACGTCGAACCCAAGCCCGCCCTCAGGAAGGTTCCACTGCGTGGTCAGCTCACCGTTGGCCCGCACCCGAGTGTACGCCCCCGCCTTCAAGCGGAACTGGTTGGTCACCTGGTACTCGTTGCCGCCCACGATGTAGCTGTACCGATTTGTTATCTTGGGTATCTGCGCCAGAGTGACCGTCTGGGTGTCCTTCACCTTCCCCGTAGTCTTGTCGACCAACTCGAGCTCCGCCCGGACAGGTACCGCCCACGAGCGCCCCTTGAGCTTTGCGTCTTTCTGAGTACGCAAGTCCCCCCATGCAAGGTTGTCGTCCACCCACACCTTCTTGGCCCGGAGGGTACTCTTCTTACCCTCGATCGGGAAGTAGCTCGATATTGTCTTGGAAGTTCTATCTTTGAGAGTTTCAAATGCGTCGACCGGCTGCAGGTGCGCCATCTCCGACTCCCTTCTTGCCATTCCGGACAGTGGTCTCTGTCTAGGCTCGGAAGCTCAGACTTCCGCTATCTTACGAGCGCTGAACCATACGGGTCAATCAGAAAGGAAGCAAGGAAACTCGGTATAAGAAAAGTAGACGGCCCTAATAGATTGCCGTCTGGGGGAAATAGAATGTCAGATGCCCAGTATGAATTGGACGATGACTTCTCAGACTTCACTATGGAGGAAGAACCTGACCTAGAGCTGGAACCGGAGGAAGAGGACTACGAGGAGGATATGTAGTCCACGTCAGTGAAAGAACCAGGAGGGTCGGACTGGAGAACCGGCCCTCCTGTCTTTCACCGGAGATGTAATGCAATGTTTAGCCTGCCAAGAACCAATAGACCTTACGCCAGGAAGCGTCTTCCACCGATTGCAAGTAGTATCACTCTACCTAGGCCACAGCGGCCTGGAGTTTGAAGAAGACCGGTTTGAAGACGGAGAGTCCCTCAAGTGGCTATGTACTTCATGCGCACACGAAAGAGGCATCCTTACCCTCTACCTGGATGAAGAGTATTGCACCCTGTGTAGTCAGGAGTTCGAGATGGAGGGGGAATCTGACTGCCCAGACGTAGTAGTTAGGGTAGAAGAGCTGAAGATTCGACAGAACCGGTTAGGACTTCTTGCCCACGACTGTCTCAACGTGGGCCACGTGCACATCATGTGCGTTGTAGACGACTGGGACCTCCCAATCTGGAACTGGAGTCTGGAAAGAGACGTGCCGCCATGTCGGTAGGGAAGATGGGCTTACTCGTGTGCGACGGATGTGCCCTGCCCCTCAAGACAGAACACATCCGCATCACCCACCGCTTCTTCGAGCAAGCCACTGAGACCGAAATGGACTTCTGCTGCGCCGAGTGCCTAGCCGACTACCTATACGACGAGGTCCACAGCGACCGAATCCAAAAGGAGGTAGACAGCCTGAGAACTATGCTCTGCCCAGATTGCTGGACGAAGACCGCGTAACACGAGGGGGCCCAGCGCCCTCTCTTAGCCCTCACTTACATGACGCGTTGAGTCAAAGAGAATTGTGGGCAGGAAAGGTGCCCCCTATAGGGTCACACCATGGCTGCTTCAGGTCCCCGTCTAGGGGGTCGCTGCTCGGGTAGTGGGGCCGCTGCTGAGTTCTGCTCGGCGCCGGCACGCGTTTGCAGCATCTGCAGCACCATGGAGTAGAGCTGCGGGTTCTGTTGCTGCATGTTGATGAGTTCGTGGTTGCGCTCGTGCTCGGGTAGCTGATCGAGCCACGACACAACCTGCTGCGCGACCATCTGGAGATCATACCCGCCACCCTGCTGTCCAGCCTGCAGCTGAGATTGAGCGGGCTGCATGGCAGCTTCCTGCGGGGCTTGCTGAGGTTGGGCAGGAGCTTCTCCAGGGGGCGCGCCTGCCTGAGGTCCTCCTGCCGGCGGGACCTCCATGGTCGGGAACTGCCCCGTCTGGTTCATCATCCCCATCTCAGAGTTCTGCATGCCGCCGGCGGCCATGGGGCTCATCTGTCCCGGCACCCCAGCAGCAGGATTGGGGGGCTCGGCGGGCATGCCCTGGGCAGCCGCGTCGGGGGGAGCCTGCTCCATCATCATCTTCTGCCCGCGCATCTGGTACTTCATGGCTGCAAGCTGAGCCTCGCCCTGGATGTTGGCTTGGGCAATGGCCTGGCGCCGCTGGGCCTCGAGCACCTGGTTGCGCTCGACCTCGATGGTGTTGGCCTCCTTGCTGGACTCCCAGTCCAGGTCCTCAAGCAAGCTCTTGTCGGACAACTTGCCGGCCTGGTTGAGCTGGAGGTAGAGAGCCGACCGCTGAAGGTCGTCAGCCATCTTGAAACGCTTGTAGTGGCAAGGGACAACGTCCCACCCCATGTACGCCCCGACGTTCGGCAGAATGAAGTCGTCGATGAGCTGCTTGCGCTGAGCCTTCTGGTCGAGGAAGTGGTTCTCCAGTATCCGCATAGATACGTTGGACCCAGAGAACTGCATCCCACCGTAGACAAACTCGGTGGGCACGCC
>Ga0316193_10000026_pt1 | contig 63395 bp, 47 predicted proteins | sample MerIslsedime2_MG_FD_207735 | JGI IMG/M metagenome (GOLD analysis project Ga0316193, IMG submission 207735) | Coastal sediment microbial communities from Maine, United States - Merrow Island sediment 2 | ecosystem: Environmental > Aquatic > Marine > Coastal > Sediment | place: USA: Maine... | reverse complement strand
ATCGTGATGGCCATTATTGCTTCGCTGATGGTCCTGTCCGTTGGAGAAAACCCGTGGACCCTGTTTATTTCAGTGGTTAATCCATTCAAGGCGTGGGTCATGATACTGGTCAGCTACCTGGCGGCGTCCATATGGTTCCTTCCGCTGCATGGCTGGCTGTTGCTGGTTTCGGCCTTCGCGCCGCGCATCCCCCTGCTGTTCGCGGTATTACCGCCGGTCATATTCGCCATTTTGCAGATATGGATTACGTTCCTGAAAACCTTCACGCTCAATACCAGTCTGTTCGGCCTGATCGGCGACTGGGTAGCCAACAGCCCGGCCATCCTGGCCATCGATATGCATGACGGTGAAGGTGGGTTATCGCTGGGCATCCCCTTGACCGGGGACTTTGATCACTCAGTCACCCTGGCAAACATCCTGGACCGCCTGTTTTCAGTACAGATGCTGTCGGGCCTGGTGGTATCGGCTGTGTTCCTCGCCGGCGCCCTGTGGCTCCGGCACCGGGCAACCGAAAGCTAGTTGAGAATGGCCCTGGCGTTCTTTTCCTGAACCGGACGGTTGGTCGCAGGCCCCACCCGCTGCTTAAAACGTTCCACCTGTTCGGCTGATGCCGTCAGCGGTTCACGCAGAACAATCCAGCTGACGCCCTCGGAACATGGCGGGGTTGTGAGCGAGCCAGCGTAGGAAAAGTAATTGCGCGTAGGCGGCAGAACGCCTGCTTCGAAAACGGTCAAGGGTGACTCGCTGGTTCCACCCACCTGTTCCGGCATGAACGACCAGATCCTGTTCAGCATTGGGTTTTCTTCGCCCTCTTCAACCATTACACCAACCACAAACAGGTGGCCTTCTTCATTCGAGTGAACCAGGTGTATTTCCATTGAGAAATGTTCACCATTGATGGTATGTTCACTGGGGCTGTGGAAATGTGCCTGCTTGAGCTCAGCTTTCACCTGCCTTTCCGGTACAGACAGGAAATTGCCGGGCGCTGCATTGAGCATGATGGTATGCCCGTTATTGGTTTCGCGAATGGGCGTGCCGTGGTAATCGAAGACCAGTTCCGGCAAGTTCACCTTAAAATCCGCCACGAGGTCCACAGGTGATTGATTCTGACCTCCCTGGCAGCGTGAAAAGTCGGCAGAAAGTTCGCTCCAGTGTTCCGGACCGGCATCACCTTCATAGCTCCAGTGAGCGTCGGACCCTGCAGCCTGTGCGTTGCTGGACGCAAACAGGACCAGTAACGACAGCGCGGCCACATTATTTCTCATATTTCTTCACTCCTGAAAAAATCAGATCCAATCTTACTCCGGGATACCGCCTTTTGTCAGGTTCAGCGGGTCCATCAAACGTTTCAGCTTCTTGTCGGAAAGGCCTGTCAATTCCTTAACGACTTCTCTTATCGGCCGTCCTTCCAGGTATGCTTTTTTGGCAGCCTTTGCACCCAGTTCATAACCGATCACCGGATTCAATGCAGTCACCAGGACCGGATTGCGTTCCAGGGCCGCCTCTATCACTTCTGTCCTGACCGTGAAACCGGCGATCGCCTTGTCGGCGAGCACATCACAGCCGGACGAAAGGATCTGCAGACTCTGCAGAAGGTTCAGACCAACCACGGGCAGCATCACGTTCAACTGGAATGACCCGGACTGGCCTGCCAGGGTGATCGTGGCGTCATTGCCAACAACCTGTGCACACACCATGCAGACCGCTTCGGGAATCACCGGGTTGATCTTACCCGGCATGATGGACGATCCGGGCTGCAGCGCCGGCAGTTCGATTTCCGCGATACCCGCCAACGGACCGGAATTCATCAGTCGCAGGTCATTGGCAATTTTCATCAAGCTGCAGGCAAGCGTTTTGAGCTGACCGGAAAGCTCCACGGATGCATCCTGTGAGCTGATTCCTTCGAAGGGCTTTGACAATGGCCTGAACTTCACACCTGAAAGCTGCTCGAGTATGGCAACCGCCCGTCCACCGAACTCCGGATGCGTATTGATCCCCGTGCCCACAGCAGAACCCCCCAGCGGGAGCTTTCGCACACGCTTCATTGCACTCTTTATCCGCTTGATGTTCGACCGGATTTGCTGGGACCAGCAACCCAGTTCCTGGCCGAAAGTCAGCGGCATCGCGTCCATCAGGTGGGTCCGGCCGGTTTTAACTACGCATTCCAATTCTTCAGCCTTTATATCAATCGTTTCAGCGAGGTGAAGCAGCGAAGGCACCAGGTTCTCGGAGGTCACCAGGGCAGCCGCAACCTGGATGCAGCTTGGAATGACGTCATTGGAACTCTGACCCATGTTGACATGGTCATTCGGATGAATGGGCTCGTTGCATTGCTGGCCCGCCAGCGTCGCAATCACTTCGTTTGCATTCATGTTTGTTGACGTGCCGGATCCGGTCTGAAACACATCTACCGGGAAGTGATCATCCACAGCCCCGGAAGCCACCAGCCTGGACGCATTGATGATTGCCGCGGCCCGAACCTCATCGAGCAGGCCCAATTCCAGGTTAGTCATCGCAGCCGCCAGCTTGACCAGGCCAATCGCCCTGATGAAAGTTCGAGGCATCATCAAACCGCTAATGGGGAAGTTCTCAATGGCCCGCTGGGTTTGGGCGCCCCACAAGGCGTCAGCCGGAACCGCCAGCTCACCCATGCTGTCGCTTTCTGTCCGATACTCATCACTCATCGCCTGCTCCACCACTAGTTATCGGGAATTGAATGATTCGATTGTATCGAATTCTCTGATCTTGGAGTGAATCATAAAGAGTGAGAGAATGCGTGTTTGGCTCATCCGTTAATGCGAACGCCCATGAAACTCTCAAGCCTCACCGCCCTTTCATCCGTCGATGGCCGATATGCCGGCAAGACGGCCACCCTCAGACCGGTTTGCAGCGAGTTCGGCCTGATTCACCGCCGTCTAATCGTTGAAATACGCTGGTTCCAGGCACTGTCGGAACAAGCCGGCGTTCCGGAATTACCTACGTTGTCGGAGGGGGCTAATGCTTTTCTCGATCAACTGATTGCGGACTTCGATGAACCCGCCGCCCTGCGCGTCAAGGAAATCGAGGCAGTGACGAATCATGACGTCAAGGCCGTTGAATATTTTCTCAAGGAACGGTTTGCCCGGATTCCTGAATTGGCCAGTCACTCTGAATTCCTCCATTTTGCCTGCACATCGGAAGACATCAACAACCTGTCCTACGCACTGATGCTCAGGGATGCACATGACGGCGTCATGTCACGGATGTTCCGGCAGATCGATAACGAGCTGTCCCGGATGGCGAACCAGTTTGCCGACCAGCCGATGCTGTCGCGCACACATGGCCAGACCGCCTCCCCGACCACGCTTGGCAAGGAAATTGCCAATACCCTGCATCGTCTGAGGCGGCAGGTCGCGCACATGACGGAGCAGGACTACCTGGGAAAGATAAATGGTGCGGTCGGCAATTTTAATGCGCATATTTCGGCCTATCCCGAAGTTGACTGGCCGTCGCTGGCCAAGCAGTTCACCGAATCTCTCGGACTGCGATGGAACCCTTACACAACCCAGATCGAACCGCATGACTGGATGGCTGAAACGTTCCACTCGCTGATTCGTTATCACACCATCCTGATCGATTTGAGCCGTGATATCTGGTCTTACATTTCGATCGGATACTTCACGCAAAAAACCATTGAAGGCGAAGTGGGCTCATCGACCATGCCTCACAAGGTCAATCCCATCGACTTTGAAAACGCCGAGGGGAACCTGGGCGTCGCGAATGCCCTGCTGGACCATCTCGCCATGAAATTGCCCGTATCCCGGTGGCAGAGAGACCTCACAGACTCTACGGTATTGCGCTCTATCGGCACCGCCTACGGTCATTCAGTAGTGGCCATGTCTTCATTGCTCAAGGGACTGTCCAAACTGGAGGTCAACGCGGACAGGCTCGCGGAAGATCTCGATGCCAGTTGGGAAGTACTGGCCGAACCCATTCAGACCGTGATGCGAAGGTATGGGATAGAGAATCCATATGAGCAACTCAAGGCCTTAACCCGGGGAAAACAGATTACCGCCGACGACCTGGCCGACTTTCTGAACAACCTGGATCTGCCTGACGAAGCGCGGGCAGAGCTTCTTAAGCTGACACCGGGTACTTACTCCGGCAACGCGGAACAGATGGCCAGACGTATTGACGAGCATTCATAGTCTGACCGGCATGTTCACGCATTGTGGCCTGACAGCCCAGGAGTTTCTGACCGCTTACTGGCAAAAAAAGCCCCTGTTGATTCCGCAGGCTTTTCCCGGCTTTGAGCCGGACCTGGATGCGAACGATGTTGCGGGTCTGGCCTGTGAAGAACTGGCTGAATCGCGCCTGATCACGGGCAGCTACCCTGAACACGATTGGCAAGTCAGCTACGGGCCCTTCAGCGAAGAAGATTTTACCCGGCTGCCGGAGCAAAACTGGACCCTGCTGGTGCAGGATGCAGAAAAGCACTACCCGCCCCTGTCCAGTTTTATGCGGGCCTTTGACTTCATTCCCCGATGGCGCATCGATGACCTGATGATCAGCGTCGCCGGGAAGGGAGGATCAGTCGGACCGCATGTCGATCAGTACGACGTGTTCCTGCTGCAGGCCTCAGGCCGGCGAACCTGGCAGGTTTCGGAAAGCTATCAGCCAGAACTGTTGCCGGACTGTGACCTGAATGTACTGAAGTCGTTCGAACCAGAACATCAGTGGATGCTGGAAGCCGGCGATATGCTGTACCTTCCACCCGGCGCCGCACATCACGGCATAGCCACTGAACCGGGCATGACGTGGTCCGTCGGCATGCGCGCACCGAGCGCAGCCGACCTCTACCAGGCCTTTGGTGAGTGGGCATCAGAGCAACCCGGCGACGGCGGAAGATACCAGGACCCTGGCTTGCAGGTGGCCAAGCGCATCGGTGAGATTAACGCCGGCGCACTTGCCGGGTTACAGGATTTTTTTGATTCGAATGGCGCAGGAAATCCGGCATTCAGGGCCTTCCTGGGTGAGTTCCTGTCCAGCTATCGCCTGGCGCACCGTCCGGCACCGCCTGACACGATGTACGATCCGGCCCTGCTGACTGAATCCATCCACCCAAAAGCAGTTCTCCGACAAAATCCATGGACACGAATGCTTTGGCTGGAAATTGAGAACCGTACGATGTTATTCGCCGCCGGGGAGCGCTTCCAGTGCTCTGTTTCACTGGCGGAATCGATCTGCGATCCGGAACGCCTGGCGCGACTTGGGCCGGATCTCGGACCAACGGAATGCGGACTCATCTGCGAACTGCTGAACCGGGGACATCTTTTCCTCGAACAGTTATAATGAAAGATTACGCCGGAGTGTCTCGAGGTTCCGGCGTTTCGTACTTTTGATGCCCTTGTTCCGATCGGCCGACAACGGAAAAATACGTGAAGCGTAAGCTGCAGGATCTCTACAACTCGTCACACTTCTCCGGCGGCAATGCCGCTTTTATCGAGGCGTATTACGAAGACTGGCTGGATGACAAAACCAGTGTCCCAGGACACTGGGCGAGCCTGTTTGCCTCACTGCAAAGTGGCGCAGGTCCTGATACCGGTCGCCTCGACGTGCAGGAAAAGTTCCGCCAACTGGGCAGCCTGCCCGCCACGGTGGCTCCCAGCACGGAAGATTCGCAGTACAAGGAAGCCAGTGTCGTCAAGCTGATTACGGCTTACCGTATCCGTGGCCATGAAGTGGCGAACCTGAACCCGCTGGGCGATCCTCATCATGCCCCAGTCCTGGATCTTGACCCGCAGTTTCACGACCTTGACGCGGATGACCTGGACCGTTATTTCGACACGGCCGCCCTGTTTGCACCGGACCGGATGAAGCTCCGGGATATCATCTCATTATGCGATCGAATTTATTGCGGTAGCATCGGCATCGAATCAGTCCACATCACCGACACCACCAAGCGTCGCTGGCTACAGCAGCGACTGGAAACCGGCGGCGGCGTCTACAACGTCTCTGATGAAGAGCGGATGCGAATTCTGCACCTGCTGACCGCTGCGGAAGGATTGGAAAAATATCTGCACACGCGGTACGTAGGGCAGAAACGGTTTTCGCTGGAAGGCGGTGACAGCCTCATACCCCTGTTGCATGAAACGATGCTGCATGCCGGTGAGCAGGGCGTTGAAGAAGTTGTCATGGGTATGGCGCATCGCGGGCGGCTCAATGTGCTGGTCAATATTCTGGGCAAGTCACCGGCCATGCTGTTTGCGGAGTTCGAGGGTAACCTGAACGAACAGAACCCGCTCCATTCGGGCGACGTAAAATACCACCTGGGCTTTGCATCTGACATCCAGACTCCGGGGGGGCCGGTACACATGGCCATGGCATTCAATCCTTCGCACCTGGAGATCGTCGATCCCGTTGTCCTTGGCTCTGCCCGCGCCCGGCAGACTCGCCGCAAAGATACCAATCACGACAAAGTCATGCCCATACTGATTCATGGAGACGCTTCTTTTTCCGGCCAGGGTGTGATCATGGAACTCTTCCAGATGTCGGAAACCCGAGGGTTTGCCGTTGGCGGAACCCTGCACATCGTGGTCAACAACCAAATCGGTTTCACCACCAGCAATCCGGAAGACATGCGTTCCACGCTGTATTGCACAACCATCGCCAAAATGGTTCATGCACCCATCTTTCACGTCAACGGCGACGATCCCGAAGCGGTTCATCACGTGATGAAAATTGCCTGTGACTTTCGCACCCGGTTCAAACGCGACGTCGTGATCGACCTTGTCTGTTATCGCCGACACGGACACAACGAAGCGGACGAGCCCGCCGTCACCCAGCCTTTGATGTACAAAAAGATTCGCGGCATGAAAACGACACGGCAAAAATACGCTGACCAGCTGGTGGAAAGCGGGTTGATCGAACCACACACCGCGCAAAAAATGATGGATGACTACCGGGAGCACCTGGACCGCGGCGACCAGGTCGCTGACGTGGAAACGGAGCCACGGACCAACGAGTATGCCGCCAACTGGCATAATTTCGATCATGTGGATAAGCCCTGTGACGTAGACACGGCAGTTTCTCTGGATACTATCCGTAGCCTGGCGAACCAACTGAGCACCCTCCCCGACGGATTTGTGCTGCACAACCGGGTGAAGCGCATCATGGATGACCGGAAGAAGATGGCAGCCGGCGATCTTCCCCTCGATTGGGGGTTTGCTGAAACCATGGCTTACGCGACCCTGATTGATGAAGGGAAGCGTTTGAGGCTGGTCGGCCAGGACGCCGGTCGTGGCACGTTCTTCCATCGCCACGCGGTTTTACACAATCAGCAGGACGCCGCTACATACACACCGCTGCAGCAGATCAACCCGGACATCACGGTATCCGTAATCGATTCACTGCTTTCCGAGGAAGCTGTGCTGGGGTTTGAGTACGGCTATGCCACGGCTGCGCCGGAGACCCTGGTCATCTGGGAAGGCCAGTTCGGTGATTTCGCCAATGGCGCCCAGGTCGTCATCGATCAGTTCATCACGTCGGGTGAAGCCAAGTGGGGGCGACTCTGCGGACTCACCCTGCTGCTTCCGCACGGATACGAAGGCCAGGGACCGGAGCATTCGAGTGCGCGGCTGGAACGTTTTCTGCAACTGTGTGCGAACCACAACATCCAGGTCTGCGTCCCGTCCACCCCGGCCCAGATGTTTCATCTGCTGAGACGGCAGATGTTACAGCCGACCCGCAAGCCCCTGGTGGTCATGACGCCCAAGAGCCTGCTGCGCAGCAAGGCCGCTACCAGCGCATTGGAAGTCCTTTCAGAAGGACGGTTTCAACAGGTGATAGGCGACCGTGGACCTGGTGATGAAAACGAGATCAAACGGGTCGTTTTTTGTTCCGGCAAGGTCTATTACGAACTCGCCGAAAAACGTGATGCGGAAAACATCCGCTCGGTAGCGGTGATGCGTGCAGAACAGCTATACCCGTTTCCGGAAGATGATTTGCGGGGTTTTGTGAACGAGTTCCCGAACGCCACTGAAGTGGTATGGTGCCAGGAAGAACCCCAGAACCAAGGTGCCTGGTACCAGATCAGGCACCATTTACAGGCCTGCATTTCCGGGCAGCATACTTTGAAATACGTGGGTCGGCCTCACTCGGCCTCCCCGGCGGTAGGCTACTATACGCGGCACCTCCAGGAACAACAGCAACTGGTCGATGAAGCCATCATGCCAGGCTCTGAATGAACATTTTATGGAATCAAATACATGACCATTGAAGTAAAAGTACCGGTTTTACCCGAATCGGTTGAAGACGCCACCATCGCAGGCTGGCACAAACAACCCGGAGATACGATCCGGCGTGATGAAAACCTGGTGGACCTGGAAACTGACAAAGTCGTACTGGAAGTTCCGGCTCCGGCAGACGGCACCGTCAAAGAGATCAAGGCGGCAGAAGGCGACACCGTCAACAGTGACGACATTATCGCAATCATCGAAGAGGGAGTGGTCGAAGCCGCAGTGGAACAAGATCCGCAGCCTGCAGAAAAAGCGCCGGCTACGCCAGCCACACCCGCACCCGCTGAATCAGCGCCATCCGCCACGGATTCTCCAAAACTCAGCCCGTCTGCGCGGCGGGTCGCCGAAGAGGAAAACGTCGATCCCGGCAGCGTGGCAGGCACCGGCCGGGGTGGGAGAGTGACCAAGGGTGATGTTTTGAAATTCATCCAGGGGGGAGGTTCACGGCTGGAAGAACGGGTCAAGATGACCCGATTGCGCAGCCGCGTCGCTGAACGGATGAAAGAAGCGCAGAACACCGCTGCCATCCTGACTTCTTTCAACGAGGTCGACCTGAAGGCCGTGATGGACTTGCGCCGAAAGTACCAGGAACAATTTACCGCCCGGCACGGCATCAAGCTTGGACTGATGTCATTCTTCGTCAAAGCCTGTTGCGAAGCGCTGCGCAAACACCCCGTTGTTAATGCGTCCATCGATGGCGATGAAATCGTTTATCACAACTACCAGGATATCGGTATCGCGGTGTCCACGGAACGCGGCCTGATGGTGCCGGTCATTCGTAACGCAGAAAACATGGGTCTTGCGGACATTGAACAGAGTATCGCCCACTTCGCCCAGAAAGCCCGGGACGGTTCTATTTCGCTGGAAGACCTCCAGGGCGGAACGTTTTCAATCACCAACGGCGGCGTCTTTGGCTCGTTGGTCTCGACCCCATTGTTGAATCCGCCGCAAAGCGCCATCCTCGGCATGCACACCATCAAGGAACGGCCCGTGGTTGTGGATGGAGAAATCGTGGCGCGGCCGATGATGTTTCTCGCGATCAGTTACGACCACCGCCTGATTGACGGCAAAGACGCGGTTCAGTTCCTGGTCGCGGTCAAAGAAACCCTGGAAGATCCTGCCCGGCTATTGCTTGGGCTGTAAAGGAATTTACCCATGTCTGATAAATTCGATGTAATCGTAGTCGGTGGCGGACCCGGAGGTTATGTAGCCGCCATTCGCGCAGCCCAGCTGGGCCTGAAAACCGCTTGTATTGACAGCTTCACCGGAAAAGACGGTAAGGCCTCACCGGGCGGCACCTGTCTCAATGTAGGCTGCATTCCATCCAAAGCATTGCTGGATTCAAGTAAGCATTTTCACCACCTGCAACACGACTATGTTGATCACGGCATCAGTGTCGCGAATGCGGCTATTGATGTGCCCAAAATGATCGCCCGTAAAGACGGTGTGGTCAAAAAACTGACCGGTGGGGTCAGCCAGTTGCTCAAGGGCAACAAGGTTGCTTTCTATCATGGCAAGGGCCAGTTGGGCGCCAATCGCACGGTACAGGTCACACCGGTGGATGGCGATGACGTCATATCGTTGCAGGCGGATAACGTCATTCTCGCCAGTGGATCCGTACCGATTGAAATTCCCGGCATTCCTTTCGACGGTGAGTATATTGTCGATAACGTAGGCGCGCTGGATTTCGACCAGGTGCCGGAAACGCTGGGTGTTATAGGCGCCGGAGTCATCGGGCTGGAACTCGGTTCGGTCTGGAACCGGCTGGGCGCATCCGTGACCCTGCTGGAAGCATTGCCGGACTTTCTGGCTCTTGCGGACCGCGACATCTGCAAACAAGCCGCGCGCGAGTTCAAAAAGCAGGGACTGGATATTCGTCTTGGCACGCTGGTCAAAAGCGCCAGCGTCGAAAATGGCAAGGTCAATGTCACAGTGGAAGATTCCAAGGGTGAAAGCCAGCACCAGTTTGACCGTCTGCTGGTCAGCGTGGGCCGCAAACCCTATACAAAAGGGCTTCTGGGCGATGACAGCGGGGTCAGGCTGACCGACAGCGGCCAGATCGATGTGGACGAGCAGTCCCGGACATCAGCCGAAGGTGTGTGGGCCGTTGGCGATTGTGTGCGCGGCCCGATGCTGGCGCACAAAGCTTCAGAAGAAGGGGTGGCGGTAGCCGAGTTGATCGCCGGCAAACCGGCTCATATTCATTTTGATACGGTACCCTGGGTCGTCTACACAGATCCCGAAATTGCCTGGGTCGGAAAAACCGAGCAGGAACTCGAAGCTGCGGACATGAACTACATCACCGGCTCTTTTCCTTTTGCTGCCAATGGCCGTGCTCTCGCGGGCGGTCAGGGCACGGGCATGGTGAAAATGCTAGCGGATGCTGATACCGACGAGATCCTGGGTGTTCATATTTTCGGAGCGAATGCATCGGAAATGATTGCAGAATGCGTTGTGGCCATGGAGTTTCAGGGCTCCAGTGAGGATCTGGCCCGCATCGTTCACGCACACCCCACCCTGTCTGAAGCCATTCATGAAGCAGCGCTTCATCTTGATGGCCGCGCTATTCACCGAGGCAACTAGAGGACATAGATTATGAGTGCCATACCCTCCCAATTCAGCGCCTTTCGGATTCACGACGACGAAGACGGGTACCGTTCCGGACTGGATACGGTATCCATTGATGACCTCAGCGAAGGTGAAGTAACCATCCAGGTAGCCTGGTCGGGTATCAATTTCAAGGATGCCCTGGCCGCCACCGGAAAAGGCAAAATACTTCGACACTACCCCCTCGCTGGAGGGATTGACGTGGCGGGTGTGGTTGTTGAATCCAGCTGTGACCAGGTTGCAGTGGGTGACCGGGTCCTTGCCAACGGCAGCGGTTTGTCGGAGGTAAGGGACGGTGGATTTTCGGAATACCTGAGGCTCACCAGCGACATCGTCGTTCCTTTGCCGGACAATCTCAGTTTCCGCGAGGCGATGGGGCTTGGCACAGCAGGCTTCACTGCTGCAATGAGTCTTTATCGAATGGAAGCGAATGGACAGGAACCCGGTATGGGGCCCATCGTTGTCACCGGCGCCAGTGGCGGCGTGGGCAGCGTAGCCATCGACCTGTTGACCAAAGCAGGCTACGAAGTCCATGCGATTACCGGTAAAGTCGATGAATTCGATTGGCTGGAACACCTGGGCGCGACCCAGTGCATCTCGCGCCACGACCTGCATTGGGGCAAAAAACCGCTGGACCGCACGCGCTGGGCCGGATGCATAGACAGTGTGGGTGGTGACATGCTCGCTGGCATTGCGGCAGTGACTGAACTTTGGGGCAACATTGCCTGCTGCGGAATGGCCGGGGGCCACGGTCTGAACACCACCGTTTTCCCGCTCATTTTGAGAGGCGTCAGCCTGCTGGGGATCAGTTCTGCAAATTGCAGTATTGAAATGCGCAGAACACTCTGGAATCGTCTCGGACACGAATGGAAGCCTGACCACCTGGCTGACATCATCACCCGCGAAGTCACCCTCGAGACGATGGAACCGGTCTTCAACGATATGATGGAAAGCCGTTCCCTGGGCAGAACCGTGGTAAAAATCTCCGATTTCGAAGATTGATATTCCCAATTATCATGAATTTACGGCATAATGGGTGCATAGGGGATGAATCTTATGCACGATGCGGGAGCAGGCATGTCAAAAATTCTCATTGTCGATGACTCACCTACGCAGCTTTACAGCCTGCGACAAATCGTTGAGAGTGGTGGTCACCAGACTCTAACTGCAGAATCCGCGGAGAAAGCACTCGAACTCGCCGCTGACGAAAAGCCTGAAGTCATCCTGATGGATATTGTCATGCCGGGTATGAGCGGCTACCAGGCAAAGCGCAGACTAAGCAAAACAGATTCTACACGCCACATACCGGTCATTTTCGTTACAAGCAAGGACGGAGAAGCAGACCGCGTATGGGGCTTACGTCAGGGCGCCAGGGAATATGTCACCAAACCGGTCAATCCCACCATCCTGTTGACCGCAATTTCAGAAGCAATGGCAGCCTGATATGAGCATAAAGGTTGGCGACCGCATCCCCGAAGCCACGCTGACGACCATGCGTGAAAATGGCCCGGCCCCTCTTGGCACCGGAGACATCTTCGACGGCAAGAAGGTCGTGCTGTTCTCAGTCCCTGGCGCATTCACACCGACCTGTTCCGCCCGACATTTACCAGGATTCGTCGACCTTGCCGAACAGATGCAGGAAAAAGGCGTCGATACCATCGCCTGTGTCGCAGTGAACGATGTTTTCGTAATGAATGCCTGGGGCAAAAGCGCCCATGCAGATGACGTCCTGATGCTGGCCGATGGCAATGCAGATTTCGCGAAACTCCTTGGACTCGAGATGGATGCCTCAGCCTTTGGCATGGGCTTGCGCTCTCAACGTTTCGCATTAGTAGCAGAAAATTCCGTTGTAACCCAATTATTTGTGGAAGCACCGGGTGAATTCAAAGTCAGCAGTGCTGAACACGTTCTTTCCCAGCTATAAGACCACGCAAATGCAAGAATATCCGCACCGTTACGAGGTGAGCGCAGAGGCTCCGGCCACGGGCGAAATCACCGTCAGCAGTCCTGGTTTGCAAACACTGCCTTCACTGGCGCCGGCTGAATTCGGCGGGCCAGGCGATCTTTGGTCGCCAGAAACCTTCCTGGTTGCAGCAATAGCCGACTGTTTCATCCTTACTTTTCGCGCGGTTGCCAGGGGTTCCAGGTTTGACTGGAATTCCGTGCACTGCGAAGTAGCAGGAATCCTCGACCGCGTTGATAATGTGACCCGATTTACCGAATACCATGTCAAGGTCACGTTGCATGTCCCGGCCGGTTCGAACACGGATAAGGCTGAACGCCTGATAGCGAAATCCGATCATGTGTGCCTGGTGACAGCTTCACTCAATGGCAAAACACTGCTCGACACCCATATTATTATCGACTCATGAAATCGTCTGTTTGTGCCCTGTTATTCGGCGCCTTGCTGCCAACCGGAGTCTTGTCTGATCAATCCAGCGAGGAAATGGAACGGGCACAAAACGCCATCGCTCTTTTTGCCCAGTCACTTAAAACTGAATTGGTGGCAGCCATGCAATCAGGTGGCCCCGTCAATGCCATTGAAGTGTGTCATAGCCGGGCAGACATGATTGCCGAAGAGATTTCCCGGGACAGAGGGATGCAATTGTCGCGGGTCAGCACCAGGAACAGGAATCCGGAAAATGCAGCGGAAGACTGGCAACTTGCCGTCCTGGAAACTTTTGGAGAACGGCAACAAGCCGGAGAGTCCGTAAAAACTCTCACCTGGAGCGAAACGGCGGAGACTTCAACGGGCCTGGAATTCCGATTCATGAAAGCCATACCGACGGGCGGCTTGTGCCTCAATTGCCACGGCACGGAGCTATCGCCGGAAGTTGCCTCGAAGCTCGCTGAGCTTTACCCTCAGGACAGGGCTGTCGGTTACAGGACGGGCGAAATTCGCGGCGCTTTCGTGGTCACGAGCCAGCCGGATTAATCACTGGGTGTTTCGCCCTCTTGTGCATCAGCGGCATCTTCGTCGGCATCTATGTCGGCATCTGCATCGGCCTCAATTCGTTCCAGCCCGACCAGCTTTTCATCTTTTCGCAAGCGAATCAGTGTGACACCCTGGGTGTTTCTCCCCAGGGTCGAAACTTCACCGACACTGGTGCGAACCAACGTTCCGCCGTCTGAAATCAGCATGATGTCATCATCGCTCTTGACCTGAATGGCTGATATCAAAGCCCCGTTACGGTCGGAAGTCTGGATACCGATCACACCCTGTCCACCCCTGCCCTGTCGAGGGTAGTCGCCCGGCAGGGTTCTTTTTCCAAAGCCGTTCTCGGTGACGGTGAGGATATCCCCCTCGCCCAGCACCAGCATGGAAACCACTTGCTGGCCCTTGGGTACGCGAATTCCGATCACGCCCCTGGCGACCCGCCCCATGGAGCGGACATCGCTTTCAGCGAACCGGATGCACTTGCCTGAACTGGTAAACAACATAATGTCCTGTACGCCATCCGTCAGGCTGACATTGACCAGTTCATCATCATCAGGGAGATCAATGGCCCAGATACCGTTGGCGCGCGGACGGGAATAATCAGACAACGGTGTCTTCTTGACAATGCCGTTTCGAGTCGCGAAAAATACGAACAGATCATCAGGGTATTCCCGAACAGGCAACACGGCATTGACGCGCTCACCCTTTTCCAGGGGTAGCAGGTTGACAATGGGCTTACCGCGGCTGGCATGACTGGCCTGCGGTAGTTGGTAGACCTTCATCCAATGAATCTTACCTCTGCTGGTAAAACACAGCAGCATGTCGTGCGTATTGGCGATGAACAGGCGATCTATGAAATCCTCGTCCTTGATCTTGGTGGCTGATTTACCGGTCCCACCACGCCGCTGCGCCCGGTAGCGATCCAGGGGCTGGGATTTTGCATAACCACCATGAGACAGCGTCACGACCACGTTTTCTTCCGTGATCAGATCCTCGAGGCTGAGATCCAGCCTGTCCTGCAGAATTTCGGTCCGGCGTTCATCACCGAACTGTTCCAGAACCGCTGTCAGTTCCTCGCGGATCACCTCCATCAACCGCGCCGGCTCAGACAGGATCAACAGCAGTTCCTTGACCCGGCCGAGAATGTCTTCGTATTCCTTCGTCAGTTTTTCCTGCTCCAGCCCGGTCAGTCGGTGCAGTCGCATATTGAGGATTTCCTGGGCCTGAACGGGCGATAACTGGTATCCCTTTTCCTGAAGCCCATATTCAAGCTCAAGGTTTTCCGGCCTTGAAGTTTCAGCGCCACCCTGTCCGAGCATGGCCCGAACCAGCCCTGGCTCCCAAAGACGCGTCAACAAGCGGCTTTTTGCCTCCGCTGGCGTGGGTGACGCCTTGATCATCTCGATCACTTCATCGAGATTGGCCAAAGCGACAGTCAGACCCTCGAGCACATGGGCCCGGTCGCGGGCCTTGCGCAGCTCGAACAGCGTTCTGCGGGTCACCACTTCGCGCCTGTGACCGATGAAGGCGCTGAGAATTTCGTGCAGGTTCAACAGCCGGGGCTGCCCTTCCACCAGCGCAACCATGTTGATGCCAAAAACACTTTGCATCGAGGTTTGCTTGTAGAGGTTATTCAGAATGACTTCCGGCACGTCTCCACGACGCAATTCGATCACCACCCGCATGCCGTCCTTATCAGATTCATCACGCAACTCGGTGATGCCCTCGAGCTTCTTCTCTTTGACCAGTTCGGCGATCTTCTCGAGCAAACGGGCCTTGTTAACCTGGTAAGGAAGCTCGGTAACAATAATCGCCTGCTTCCCCGAAGCTTCATTGGTTTCAATATTTGATCGCGCGCGCACGTAAATACGGCCTCGCCCGGTGTGGTAAGCCTCGTGAATTCCCAGCGCACCGTTTATGATACCTGCCGTCGGAAAATCGGGACCTGGAAGGTATGCCATGAGCTCTGTGATCGATAATTCCGGATTGTCGATCAACGCAATCGTCGCATTGATGACCTCGTTGAGGTTATGCGGAGGAATGTTCGTCGCCATTCCAACTGCAATCCCCGCAGACCCGTTAACGAGGAGGTTTGGCAACCGCGTGGGCAATACCCGTGGCTCATGCTCACTTTCGTCGTAATTAGGTGAGAAATCGACGGTTTCTTTTTCCAGGTCAGACAGTAACTCGTGCGCGAGGCGTGACATGCGCACTTCGGTATAGCGCATGGCTGCCGGCGCATCACCATCGACGGAGCCAAAATTACCCTGGCCATCGACCAGCATGTACCGCATGGCGAACGGCTGGGCCATCCGAACGATGGTGTCATAAACTGCCGTATCACCGTGAGGATGATACTTACCAATCACGTCACCCACGACGCGAGCAGATTTTTTATAGGGCTTGTTCCAGTCATTACTGAGCACGCTCATCGCGAACAGAACACGGCGGTGAACCGGCTTGAGGCCATCCCGTACATCGGGAAGAGCCCGTCCCACGATCACGCTCATTGCGTAGTCCATGTAGGACTGCCGCATTTCGTCTTCAAGGTTTACCTGAAGCACTTCTTTGGCAAGTTCAGCCATATTAGATTTTTTCTCCGGAATAACTCATAACTACCTGATTTATTTTTGTTTTAAATTATCAGTACAAGGCGAGAAGCACGAGCCAGAAACCCTATGCATTAATCAAAGAATTATACCATAAATCCGTGGTTTATCTGCTTTTTGAACAACGAAATTACATCGATTGGATGAAAACACTGGCCCGCTCAGCTGAGCACCAGTATGATTTCTTTTTCAATCCCCAAAACTGTACAGAGAAACTCATAATGAAGAAGTATCAAGCTGTTCTGAACCGGCTCGTGAGCCTCACCATTCTGATCACCGCACTGATTCCGTCTACACTGCTGGCGCAGGGTAATCCGAGCGCTGTGATACGCACCAGTATGGGAGAAATCCGACTTGAACTTTATGCGGACAAAGCACCCGCCTCCGTGGAAAATTTTATCGGTTACGCGAAAAGCGGATACTACAACGGCACGATCTTTCACCGGGTCATCGGTAGTTTCATGATCCAGGGCGGAGGTTTCACGCCTGACATGGAAAAGAAGGCTTCTGGTGAGCCCATCCAGAACGAGGCATCCAATGGACTGAAAAACAAGCGTGGCACCATCGCCATGGCTCGGACCAATAACCCGCATTCCGCTACGTCACAGTTTTTCATAAACGTGAATGACAACACGGACCTGGATTACACAGGAGAAGGCAGTTCCCGCGAATGGGGCTATGCTGTGTTCGGTCGCGTCACCTCGGGGATGAGCGTGGTGGATAACATCCGTTTCGTGCCCACCGGAAAATACCAGCAATTCAGCGATGTACCCGCTGAGCCCGTTGTCATTGAATCCGTGGAAATTATCGACGGTTGATGAAACCCACGATTTTCATATCCGACCTGCACCTGGAAGACGCAGTTCCTTCCCGGTCGGAATGGTTCAACACCTTCCTGGCAGGACCTGCCACCCGGGCAGGTGAGCTCTACATCCTCGGGGATTTGTTTGAATTCTGGATCGGTGACGATGCGCTGACGCCCATCGCTCAGCACGTGGCAACGGCATTGAGCGCTTTGAACGCCGCAGGAGTGAAGTGCCGTTTCATGCACGGAAACCGGGATTTCCTGGTCGGCAAGCAATACGCCGACCTGGCCGGACTGGAATTACTGCCTGAGGAGCTTGTCATTGACCTGCAAGGCACGCCTACGCTTTTACTCCATGGAGACAGCCTGTGTACCGATGACGCCGCGTACCAGGCCCTGCGCCGTCAAGTGCGGGATCCCGCCTGGCAGATGGAGGTGCTGGCCCTATCCATCGAAGAGCGCCTGCAGATGGCAAAAGCGGCACGCGAAGCCAGCATGCAACATACCCAGTCATCAAGCATGGAAATCATGGACGTCAATCCCGACGCCGTTGGTGAAGCCTTCGACAGGCACGGAGTTTCCAGGATGATTCACGGCCATACACACCGGCCGGCAAAGCATGAAGTCCAACTGGGCACTCGCACCGCAGAACGCATCGTACTGGCCGACTGGTACGACCATGGCAGTTACCTGGTGGCTACACCTGACGGGGTTGAGTCCGTCAGTATCGAAGTTTAAGTACTCTGCCCTTTAGCGCTACAATCCCGCTGTCAGCGCCGCCATCTCTTCTTCTGTAAATCCGGCCCGGTACCTGGCTTCCAGGTTGAACGGGCCTCTGAGTGTTCCCGAGTAGTTTTTTTCCAGTAGCTGAAGAAAAGTCGGCAGGGGCGCCTTACCCTCCTGCTGGCAGCAGTATCTGAACCAATGGGTTCCGATGGCAACATGCCGGACTTCCTCGTCCAGGATGACTTCCAGAACGGCCACGGTCTCTTTGTCACCGGCCGAAGAAAGCCGCTGCATCATGCCGGGCGTCACATCCAGGCCACGGGCTTCGAGCACGCGTGGCACCAGGGCCATGCGCACCAGGCAGCTGTGCGCCGTCTTGACCGCCATTTCCCAAAGCCCATTGTGCGCAGGAAAATCACCGTAGCTGAATCCCATTTCCTGCAGACGCTGCTGGAGCATTTGAAAATGACGGGCCTCGTCAAGGGCAACTGAAATCCAGTCCCTGTAGAATTGCGCCGGCATCCCCCGGAAACGGTAGGCTGCATCCAGCGCAAGATTTATCGCATTGAATTCAATGTGCGCGATGGCATGGATCAGGGCGGCCCTGCCCTGGAGGCTACCGGGCCTCCGCCGTGGCACGAGTGACGGTTCGACGAGTTCCGGCCGGTCGGGCCGACCCGGAACCTCAACCGCTTCGACCGGAAAGTGTTCATCAAGCGCGATGGGGTTCCCGCTCAACAAACCCGGCAAGTGAACGACCTGCTCGCACTTGCTTGCAGTATCAGAGAGTCTGAGGCAGTGATGAACTGCCTCGTAAAAGCCGGTTTTCACGGGACACACCGCTGAAAGTTATTGTCAGCTCAGAGCCTTTCGATCAGCGCGTTGGCAAATCCGGACGTTGACACTTCAGTAGCGCCTTCCATCTGGCGCGCGAAATCATACGTCACAATTCCCGCAGCCACTGTCCGCGCAAATGCCTGGTTGATCATCGCAGATACTTCACGCCAGCCGATGTAGTCGAACATCATGCAGCCCGAAAACATCAGGGAACTGGGGTTCACTTTATCCAGGTTGGCATACTTGGGTGCTGTGCCATGGGTGGCTTCAAACACGGCCACGTGATCAGCCATGTTCGCACCCGGAGCGATTCCCATACCACCGACTTCGGCCGCCAGCGCATCGGACAGGTAATCACCATTCAGGTTCATGGTAGCCAGGACCTCGAACTCGGCCGGACGCAACTGCATCAGCTGGAACATGATATCGGCTATGCGGTCCTTGATGACAATCTTGCCTGCCGGCGCCTCGCCATCGTATTTTTCCCAAAGCTCGTCTTCGCTGATGGTTTGATCCGGAAATTCTTCCCGCGCCAGTTCGTAACCCCAGTTGCGGAAGGCGCCCTCGGTAAATTTCATGATGTTGCCTTTGTGCACCAGCGTGACGCTGTCCCGCTCGTTGTCGATCGCGAACTGGATGGCCTTGCGAACCAGGCGCTTGGAACCGAATGGCGAAATGGGTTTGATACCCAACCCTGCGTCTTCGAAAAATTCCGCACCCATTTCCTCCCTGAGGAATTTGGCGACTTTTTTATTTTCGGGCGTGCCTGACTGGTATTCGATACCACAATAAACATCTTCCGTGTTTTCGCGAAAAATCACTACATCAACGTCTTCAGGCCGCTTCATGGGCGACGGCACACCATCAAAATAGGTCACTGGCCTGACACAGGCATAGAGATCCAGTTCCTGGCGCAACGAAACGTTCAGGGAACGGAAACCACCCCCAATCGGAGTGGTCAACGGGCCCTTGATGGCAACGGTCAAATCCTTGATGGCGTCCAGGGTTTCTGAAGGAAAGTAATCACCGTCATAAATACCGGCCGCTTTTTCACCGAGATAAAGTTCGGCCCAGTGCACTTTGCGCTTGCCACTATAGGCTTTCTCAACCGCTGCATCCCACACACGCATGGCCGCAGTCGTGATATCCGGACCGATTCCGTCGCCTTCGATAAAGCCCAGGATAGGGTTGTCGGAAACAACCAGCCGGTTGTCGCTGATGGTTATTTTCTGGCCCGATTCAGGGAATTTGACGTGACGGTAGCTCATGATTCTTTTTCCTTGCGTGAGACGGTTAACTGTTAATCCCCTATTATACCGCGATATGGGTCAATTAGCGGACCAATTAGGGCAAGCAGGGCAATCGCCCCTCTGGCCATTTGATAACATGCAAGTTTACTACGGTACATAGGAATACTGATGTCATTCAACCCGATTCTTTTGCCTTTTCTCAGCATGGTTTTACTGACTTTCACAGTCTGGGCTTTCCTGTTTGCTGTGCGCCTTCCGGAAATAGCACGCAAAAAAATACCCCACCAGGATTTGCGTGACCGGGCCGAAGCCCACACATTACTGACCGCATCCGCCGCTGCGTCAAACAACCTCAAAAACCTGTTTGAAATGCCGGTCCTTTTCTACGTCGCCGGTATGCTGGCCATGTTGTTGCTGATCCAGGATACACTGCTGGTCCAGTTGGCCTGGGGGTTCGTGGTACTGCGCATCGTTCACAGCATTGTCCAATGTACCTATAACCGGGTTGTGCACCGGTTTGTCGCTTATTTTGTGAGCTGTCTTTTCCTGTTGCTCATGTGGGTGCGACTGGCATCATACATACTGATGAATTGAGGATCTGGCCATGAATCAAAACGAGACTGTTCAAGGTGGCTGCCTTTGTGGCGCCGTGTCTTTTGAAGCCCGGCTTCCGAGCAAATGGTGCGCACATTGCCACTGCAGCATGTGCCGGAAGGCCCATGGGGCCGGCTATGTCACCTGGGTTGGTTTCGAGAGTGATCACTTTACTCTGATCAAAGGTGACCACCACCTGAGGTGGTACGAATCCTCATCCGGAGCCCGGCGTGGATTCTGCAAGGACTGCGGCAGCACCATGCTGTTCGAAGCAAAACGCTGGCCGGGTGAAACCCACGTGGCGCTGGGTTGTATTGACGGCAGGATCGACCGCGAACCCCAGGCAAATTCCTTTTTCGACGCACACGTTGACTGGATGCCGATTGACGAAGCGCTGAAAGTGTTCACCGGCTAAATCGTTCCGATACTCCAGTCGATGGGGGCCTCACCCCTTTGCTCGAGCCATTGATTGGCTTTGGAGAAATGCCTGCAGCCAAGGAATCCACGATGTGCCGATAAGGGTGAGGGGTGCGGCGCAGTCAAAACCAGGTGCCTGGTCCGGTCGATCACCGCTCCCTTTTTGCTGGCATATCCACCCCAGAGCATGAAGACCAGTCCCTCGCGCCCTTCATTCAATGTACTGACCACACGGTCCGTGAACTGCTCCCAACCCTTGCCCTGGTGTGACCCGGCCTGGCCCCGTTCAACCGTCAACACCGCATTGAGCAATAAAACACCCTGCTCTGCCCAGTACTGAAGGTTCCCGCTGAGCGGCCTCACCAGGCCGAGATCCGCTTCGAGTTCTTTATAGATGTTGATCAATGAAGGTGGGATAGCGACTCCGTCCTGTACCGAAAAGCACAGGCCGTGAGCCTGGGACGGACCGTGATATGGATCCTGCCCGAGAATTACAACCTTGACCGCATCAAACGGAGTGGAGTCAAGAGCATTAAAAATCTGGTCCCCGGGTGGGTAAATCACCGCGCCATTCATTTTCCGTTGCAGCAAGAATTCGCGTAGGCGAATCATGTAGTCTTTGGAAAATTCGCCTGAAAGCCTGTTTTTCCACGAGGCTTCGAGACGAATTTCTCTTCCCTGGCCCATTTTCTTACCCCATGGCTTGAATCTGAGGAGTTCAACCCAAGGTAGCAGATCGTGAGCCGGTGCAAAACCCGGATCGAAAACAATGCATCAGGCAAATACGATATGACGATAAAAACAGACGTAGTCATCATTGGCGCCGGCCCTTGCGGCCTGTTCCAGGTTTTCGAGTTGGGCTTGCTCGACATCCATGCCCATGTTGTTGATTCTCTCAATCAGGTGGGCGGACAGTGCACCGAACTCTATCCGGACAAACCCATTTATGACATACCGGCCCTGCCGGTATGTGGCGCCCAGGAGCTGGCTGACCGGCTAATGGAACAGATCAAGCCGTTCAATGCCGATTTTCATCTTGGTCAGACGGTAAACAGGCTGGAGCAGGCTGAAGATGGCAGGTTCCTGCTGGAAACATCAGCAGGCACCCGGTTCGACACAGCAACCGTGATACTCGCGGCTGGACTCGGTGCGTTTCAACCCCGGCGGTTAAGAGCCAAGGGTGCCGAGCCTTGGGAAAACAGCACCATCAATTACCGGATCAGGGAACCTGAAAACCTGGCCGGCAAAAACATCGTTATTCTCGGCGGCGGAGATTCTGCGCTGGACTGGACTCTTGAACTGCATAACAAGGCCCGCAGTATCACTCTGGTCCATCGCCGTGACGAGTACCGGGCACTGCCTGCCTCGGTCAAAAAAATGAAAGCACTGGTCGATGGTGAAACGCTGAGCGAGTTCCAGGGTCATGTCCGCGGAGTGTTCGAAGATGACGGCGCATTTGGGGGGCTTGAAATTGCAGACCCGCAGGGGCAGCATCATCATGTCGAGGCGGATGAGGTCTTTGTTTTCTGGGGCCTTTCACCCAACCTCGGGCCCATCGCCGAGTGGGGCCTGGACCTGGACAAGCGCCACGTGCTGGTCGATACCGAAAAATTCCAAACCAATATTCCGGGCATTTTTGCCGTTGGCGATATTAATTCCTATCCGGGTAAGAAAAAACTGATCCTCAGTGGATTTCACGAAGCTGCCCTGGCAGCCTTTGCCGTGCAGAAGCATGTTTATCCTGAGCAGAAAGTCCGGCTGCAATACACCACGACCAGTCCCATCATGCACAAGCGTCTTGGTGTGGATGACTGAGCAGCGGTAATTGCACCCATAAGGTTGCAGACTTCAGAATCTGTCCTATTATTAACGTGTGACCCACGCACAGTCCCCCCCAATTTCCTGTGTCAAAGGCTTCGGCCCCAGTGGGTCACACTGAATTACATCGGACTGAGAATGTTAAGCCGAAAGACCGGCGTTAAATGACGCCGGTCTTTCTGTTTTGGAGGCCTGGTCAACTCCGCGGGCTGCCCTGTGGCAATACGTCCCAGCCAGTGACATCCAGTGCATCCCGGTAACCGTGCCACGTCGCATAACCCAGCAAGGGAATGATGACAATAAACCCCAGAAGGGCGGTGACGAAACCAAGCGCGGTAAAAAAGGCCACCAGCACGGCCCACAGGAACATGGTTTTCCTGTTTCTAAGCACTGCATTAATACTGGAAACCACGGCAGTGATAACATCGGTCTCCCGGTTGGCAATGAACGGCAGCGAGAACACGCTGGCCATGAAACAGATAGTCGCGAAAATAGAACCCACCGCAGTACCGACACCGAGGTAAAGAGCAAGATCCTCTAGTTTCACCTCGCCCGTACTGGGAAAAAAGATATGAACCATCGTGCCGGCCCGGGCCCACAAAAGAAAGATGACCACCAACACCAGCGTAAACACCAGCGAATTTGTGAAAGGCCGTCTTACCGCCCTGAGTGTTTGCAGCAAACCCGGCTCGTTGCCAAGACACAACTGACGACTCACAGAATACATACCAAATGCCAGCAAGGGTGCCACGAAAACAAATCCGGAAAGAACACTGAGTAACAGGAACGCACCGCCCGTTTTCCAGGCCAGCACGGTGATCAGAGTGGAAAGCCCCCAGCAAAACACACCCCAGGCAAGGCTCAGCCCGGGAGCTGCCCGAAAATCCTGCCATCCGGATTTAAGCCATCGGAATGGCGCGTGGATGTCCAGGTCACGGCAAGGCGCTACAAACGGTTTCGGTTCTTCGGCTGTCATTCTCACCCTATAGTGGCCCAGGCCCCACCGAAAAAGCAACCTGAGCCGTCGCATCGGGATGATTACTGAATGAAGACCTCTTCGACATAAAAGACCTCACACGAACCATTTCCCGTGTCGTCACGGCGCATGGACGTTCGCCAGTAAAAACCGGAATCGCTGTCAACATCAACCAGCGCGCCTTTCAATTGAACGATATGACCACGACGGATTTTCTTCAGCTTTCCACGCACCCAGTCATTGGCCGGAATCAGGTGCATATTGCTGCTGTTGGTGATGATTTGCTGGTCCGTCACGGGCGCAGGCAGCTCATACCGCGTGAAGTACCAGCGTGAACCCTGCGTGATTTCTATCCTGTCCAGCACGGCCTGGTCCGACATGACGCCCCACCCCAGTGCCAGATCAATCGGAGATAAATCCGATTCGCTACCCCACCAATAGTCCTCCCGGGACAGAACACGGGCCCGGACATCAAAGTTGGCGCGGCGGGACAAGCGGAAAGCCCCAATCCGGACAGGTTCAACACCGGGCAAGGCCTGCTGCCTGGGCGGATCCTGAATCAGCACGCCCGGCGGGTGAGTGATTTCCTGGCTGGACCAGTCTCGCCACGCCAGCAGCAGCAATAGAAACAGGCAGACATAGAGCGCTTTCTTCATGGTTAGGAAGGATATAATATCGCCCCACCGTTTGCCGCCCGGATTAAGCAGTATGTTGGGGTTCAACCAGTTGAGTTTGCGTCGGGGACGACTGCTGCTCTTTGAAAACGTCACGTACCAGGTCCATGCGGGTGACCGCCTGGGGCTGGTAGGCGCCAATGGCAGCGGTAAGTCTTCCCTGTTCGCAATGATCCTGGGGCAACTGGAGCCCGATGAAGGTCTGCTGAACATTAACCCGTCTGATCGCATTTCTCACGTTGCCCAGGAAAGCCCTTCCGGACCTGGCACAGCACTTGATTTTGTCGTAGACGGTGACCGCGAACTGCGTTCGGTGCAGGCCGCGATTGCCAACGTGGAGCAATCAGGAGATTCGGACGGAATAGACCTGTTGTACGAGAAACTGGACCATCTGGACGGTTTTACGGCCGATGCACGGGCGGCCCGGTTGTTGCATGGCCTCGGATTTGCCGAAGACAGTCATCGGACCGCTGTGCAGGAATTCTCGGGTGGCTGGCGGATGCGCCTAAACCTGGCGCGCGCCCTGATGTGCCCCTCTGAGATCCTGCTGCTGGATGAGCCGACCAACCACCTGGATCTGCCGGCCATTCTGTGGCTGGAACGCTGGCTCAGGCAGTACGAGGGTATCCTGATGGTTGCATCTCATGACCGCGATTTCCTTGATGGCGTTTGCAACCATGTGGCACATATTGAAAATCAGCAGATTCGCTTGTACACCGGAAACTACAGCCAGTTTGAAGAAAGACGCAGCGAACAGCTGGCGCAACAACAGGCTTTATTCAAGCGGCAACAAAAGGAAATCAGTCATATCCAGAGTTATGTCGACCGGTTTCGTTACAAGGCCTCCAAGGCCAGGCAGGCACAGAGTCGGCTGAAAATGCTGGAACGCATGACCCTGATTGCGCCGGCCCACGTGGATTCTCCTTTTCGGTTTCACTTCATTGCCCCGGATAAACAGCCACAACACCTCGTTAAACTGGAACAAGCGGTCGCCGGCTACGATGAACCGGTGCTCAGCCAGGTAGACCTGCTGATCTCCGCGGGAGACCGGATCGGATTACTGGGCGTCAACGGCGCCGGAAAATCCACCCTGGTAAAAGCCCTGTGTGATGGCAGCACCATGCTATCGGGCGAACGAACACTGAGCAAGGATACGAAAATCGGCTATTTCGCACAGCATCAGCTGGACCTGCTCGATCCTGAACAAAGCCCCTATGATCACTTGCGGGCAATCGCCAGGGAAGACCGCGAATCGAATCTGCGAAAATTTTTGGGCAGCTTCGGGTTCAGTGGAGAGCGCATATTCGATCCGGTGGCGCCTTTTTCCGGAGGCGAGAAAGCCAGACTGGTGCTGGCGCTGATGATCAGGCAGAAACCAAACCTCCTGCTACTGGACGAGCCCACCAATCATCTTGACCTGGAAATGCGACAGGCGCTGAGTCGCGCCCTGGTCGACTATAGCGGAGCGCTGGTGGTTATCTCCCATGACCGCCACCTTTTGCGCAGTGTCTGCGATGAGCTCTGGATCGTTAAGGACGGGGCGGCTGAGAGGTTTGAACTCAGCCTGGATGAGTACCCCGCGTGGCTCAAAGAACAGCAGGTCCGGGGCAGTTCCGCGACTCCGGACCCATCCATAAAATCACGTGTGGAACCGGTCAGTAAAAAAGTGCAACGACAGAAGGAAGCGCAACAACGATTGCTGCTTAAACCCATGCGGGACCGGGTACGGGACATCGAAAAGCAAATGGAAAGTCAACGCGGGGAGCTGGGGCGCATCGAACAACAAATGGCCGATGTCACCCTCTATTCCGACCCCCTGCGTAAAGACGAAATGAACAGTCTCACCCTGCAGCGGGCTGAACTGAAATCAATGCTTGAAACGCTCGAGTGGTCGTGGCTCGAAGCCAGTGAGGCGCTGGAAGAAGCCAGCGCTCACGGTTGATCAATCCAGGGGCTTGCGGAATCTCAGGGTCATCCGGTCACTTTCACCTATCGCCTGGAACTTCGCTTTGCAGGCCGTCATTTCATCTTCACCGTCTATTTCGCGGCAGGTGCTCAGACCTGGCGGCAGGTCCCATACGCCGCCCTCGTGGTCGTGCGTATCAGACGGATTTGCATTGACCTCGGAACGCGCCTCCAGGTACAAACCGGCTTTCCTCGCCAGGCCGACAACCGCATGCTCCGGAAGATACCCCATCCCGGCACTCTTGGCGGGATCCGCTGATTCATCGGCCCTATGCTGCACTACGCCCAGAATTCCACCCGGTTTCAGGACTCGGGCAAACTCGGCGAAAATTGCTTCAGCCTGCCCATCTCCCACCCAGCCATGGGTATTTCGAAAGGTCAAAACGAGATCGATGGATTCTGCCTCGCCAAGCGAAGCGGATTGTGGCGGTGAAAAGGGTACGATCGCCACCTGGTCATAAATTTCGGGGCGGTCTGAGAACTTTTTCAGCAGGGCGTCCTGCGAACGGTAACGATACTGGGGCTGATCCGGCACATCCACGTCGTAAGCGGCCACGATGTACTGGCCATGATGGCGGACCACTGGAGCCAGAACCTCGGTATACCAGCCACCTCCAGGCCAGATTTCCATGACGGTCATTCCGTCCTCAAGCCCAAGAAAGGTCAATGTGCCCACGGGATGGCGGTAACGATTCCGGCTGATATTCTCCTCGGAACGGTGATCACCAAACATGGCCCTTTCAATTCGGGCATCCAGCGGCAAGTCACCTGCGGCTACCGGCGCTGCCAGCAGTAGTGCGATCCATGTCGAAACCCATTTATTCATTTAATTCTCCCATTTCATGATTCTTTGTTGCTGACCGGGGCGTTGAAACCCTTTCTGAAAGCCATGCCAATACAAATTCCGGCGATGGCAGCCACGATGATCACAACATCATCCGGCCGCATGATGCCCTGGAGTGCGGCTAACAAACCCACCGCCATACCTCCCCTGACCCGGTTCAAATTCAGTGCTTTTCCATTGACATCACCTTTGGAGAATACACGTTTCAGCAACAACGTATTCAAAGCGAAAATCAGCAGAAAAAGAAGAGCCAGCCATTCGAACAACGTGTCGGGAGCAGCAACAGGCCCAAGCCCGATATCATGATCGACCATGTACACGACCGTGCCGCCAAAACTGACCAGGCCAAAAATCCACTGGTGCCTGAGAGGCTCCTTCAATGTTCCGTCCAGGATAAAAGCCAACGCGGCAACCAGGCCAAAATACGGACTGGCAGTGCTATACATGACAAACAGCGCCAGTATCAGGCAAATGACTGAATCCGAAAGCCGCGCCACCAGCCCCGTGCTTCGATTGACAATGCGCACAAGGCCGAGCGTGGCGAACACGACCAGCAAACCCGGCTCATCGACCGCCAGAGCGGCGAGAACTGCAACCGCCATGGAAATGAAGGCCGCCAGGTGGTCATCCGGATCCAGTTCACGGGCCAGTGCCCAGGACGCAAATACGACCAGCAGGAAGACCAGTGCCTGCTCAAATAGCTGGAAACCAGTCTGGCCAGCCATCCACGAAGAAACTGCCCCGGTGGCAGCGCCCAGCGGCATCAGCATCAGCACCGCCTTGTTGGAAGTAAAACCAGGCTCCAGCGGACGGCCGATGGAAGTATATTTATGAATCCTGTGATAAGCCACGCCTGCTCCCGGATTATTTTGCAGCTGACCGAAGCATCATACCAATGACCCGATGGGCAATGAAGGGCCGGCGAGGTTCAGTGGGGTGCATCAGCGGTGGAGTCTTCCATTTTCGCGGAACTTTGCATCTGCTCGATCAGGCGCGAAACCTTTTGTGGAGAAGATGTACGGCCAGCAAAAAGTGCATACAGGGCGGGGACGATAAACAATGTCAGCAGCGCGGAAATGGCCACTCCAAAAACGATAACGATACCGATGGGTTGCCTTGACTCCCAGCCGGCGCCGCTTCCCAGCAACAGCGGCAGGGCGCCGAAGGTGGTCGCTGCACTGGTCATCAGGATCGGCCGGAAACGGACCGCTGCAGCCTCGAGAACGGCTTCCCGGATATCCAGACCGCGATCTCTTAACTGGTTTGCAAACTCGACAATCAGCACGCCGTTCTTCGCGGAAAGGCCGATCAGGAGAATGGCGCCGATCTGGCTGAACACGTTAACCGACGAACCATAGATATGAAGCCCTATCAGTGCGCCGGTCATCGCCAGCGGCACGGTCACAAGGATGATCATGGGATTAACAAAACTCTCGAACTGGGCGGCGAGCACCAGGAAAACGATCAGCATCGCCATCGCAAAAGTGAAATAAAGCGAGCTACCCGATTCCCGATACTCTTTGCTTTCCCCATCCCAACTGATCCGGGCAGTCGGTGGTAATGTCGCGGCGGCAATCCTCGCCATGACTTCAATACCCTCACCCAGGCTGACCCCCTCGCCCAACCCTGCCTCGATGGTAATAGAACGCATCCGATCGTGCCGGTTCAGCCTTGCCGGGCCTGCTGACTCCGTAATTCTCACCAGGTTGCTCAACGGCACCAGGCCGCCGGTCAGGTCAGAGCGGACATAAAGGTTGGTCAGATCGTCCGGGCTCGCCCTGTCGGCTTCTTTCCCCATCAGGATCACGTTGTATTCCCGCCCCCGGTCAATGTAAGTGGTCACTTTCCGTGACCCCAGCATGGTTTCCAGCGTACGCCCAACAGATTGCAGGGAAACGCCCAGCGCGGCAGACCGGTCCCGGTCCACCGAGATACTCATCTGTGGCTTCCTCTCCTGGTAGTTACTGTCTGCATTGATCAGCTCCGGGGCATCTTCCAATGCGGCAAGCATCAGGTCCCGCCATTCCCGAAGCTGTTCGTAATCAGGCCCCCCAAGGACCATCTCCACCGGACTGCCGTCTGACCGAAGGCCCAGGCTCGCAGGATGAAAAACGAATGACCGGACCCCCGGCAATTCCTGCAACCGCGCCCGGATCCTGTTACCAATGTCCTTGTCGCTCTCGTCACGAAGAGACCAGTTCTCAAGTAACACGATGGACCGGGCTGAATTGACTTCTGCTCCACCCCAGGTTCCCGGTAAGCGCGTAAGGAATCGCCGGACGGACGTGGAATCACCCACCTCCTCCTGCAGGATGGCCTCCATTCGTCGCGCGTAACCATCCATGTATTCGAGACTGGCGCCTTCCGGGGCCCTAAGCAGGATAAAAAACACCCCTCTATCCTCGGCGGGTGCATATTCGGTTGGCAAGGTATGCATCATCCAACCGGCTCCGGCACTCAAACCGAACAGCAAGACCATCGCAACCCAGGGTACAGCGACGAATTTTTCCAGCACTCGGCGATAGGCTGCCGCAAATCGCCGGAAGGCGTTGTCCACCATTCGGGTCAGACCCGATCCCAGGCTGCGGCGATGCAGCATCTTGGAACACAGCATGGGCGTCAGTGTCAGTGCCACCAGGCTGGAGAACAGAACAGCCGCAGCGAGTGTGATTCCAAATTCCCTGAATAATAGACCCACATCGCCATCGATGAACGAGAGTGGAACAAAAACCGCGACCAGCACCAGCGTGGTTGCAATAACAGCGAAGCCGATTTCACTGGAGCCTTCCAAAGCCGCAAGCAGGGGCCGCTGACCGTCTTCGATACGCCGGTATATGTTCTCCAGCACTACGATGGCGTCATCCACCACCAGGCCGATGGCCAGCACCAGCCCAAGCAGGGTCAGGATATTGATCGTGTAACCCAGTGCCGACATGACGATAAAAGTGGACACCACGGACACCGGTACGACGAGGGCCGGGATCAGCGTTACTTTCAACGAGCCAAGGAACAGGTAAATTACCACCAGCACGAGTGCAATGGCTATGAACAGCGCCTTGTAAACTTCTTCCATCGAGGCTTCAATGAACTCTGCCCGGTCGTAGTTGACCATCAACTCCATTCCTTCGGGCAGTTCAGAGGCCAATGCGTCGATTTCTTTACGTACCTCACGCGAAACAGCCACGCTGTTGGCCTTGGACAGCTGCTCAATCGCCAGTGAGACTGCTTCCATACCGTTCGCCCGGGCGATGCTGCGCTCGTTCTCGGCACCGATTCGCACATCGGCCACTTCACCCAACTTGACGATCTGGCCATCGGGACCCCGCCCAACTACCAGCTTGCGGAAGTCACTCTCGGCGGTAAAGCCGGTCGCAGTGCGCAGGGTGAATTCACGGAATGTCGACTCAAGCCGCCCGGCCGGCAGTTCGACGTTCTCTGACCGGAGCGCCGCTTCCACATCGGCAACAGTGAGCCCGCGTGCCGCAAGCGACTCCCGGGAAAGCCATATTCTCATCGCGTAGCGACGGGCACCTGAAATTTGCACCCGGGCCACACCAGGAACGGTTGAAAACCGGTCAATAAGGTACCGGTCCGCGTAGTCCGTTATCTCCAGGCCTGAATGGCGATCCGACTTGAGATTAAGGTACATCACCGCCTGTCGCGTGGCGTCCACCTTGGCGATTTCCGGAGGGTCCGCCTCCGTCGGAAGCTGGTCGACGACGCGTGAAACCCGGTCCCTGATGTCGTTCGCTGCGGCGTCGATATCCCGGGTCAGCGTGAACTCGATCCGAATATCGGAGCGTTCATCGCGACTGCTGGAGGTCAGTTTCTTGATCCCTTCAATTCCGGAAATCACATCTTCAATAACCTGGGTCACCTTGGTTTCCACGACTTCAGCTGAAGCACCGCGGTAACTCGTTTCGATGGAAACGACTGGTACTTCGATATCAGGGTATTGACGAACCGGCATACCGCTCAGCGCGGCCAGCCCCAGGATCACGAGCAAGGCGGAGAGGACGGTTGCAAATACGGGCCGCCTGACGGATTGGTCGGATATGATCATTGGGCTTCGACGATGCGCACGGTCTGGCCCGGCCTGACTTTCTGGGTTCCCTCCACGATGACCCGTTCACCATCAGCCAGACCCTCGAGGATTTCCACTTCACCCGGACGGCGTCGCCCGGTCATCACTTCCCGACGTTCGACCACGTCGTCTGCGCCTACAACAAAAACGAATTGCTTACTGCGCTCAGGTACGATCGATTGCTCCGGCACCAGCAATGACGTGATGTCTTCCTTCAACAAAGAGACGGTGAGAAACATGCCGGGGCGTAACCGCCCATCATCATTGGGGAGCAACGCACGAACAATAATCGTCCGGCTGATTGGGTCGACCCGCGTATCGATTGAAATGACACGCCCGTGGAACACCAGGTCTGGCCAGGCCGCGCTGATGGCATTGACCGTCAAACCCAGCGACAGCCGGGACATGAACACTTCAGGCACATCAAAATCAAGCTTGATTTGCGACGTGTCGTCCAGCGTGGTGATCACCGTTAACGGGCTGACGATGCTGCCCAGGCTGACTCGCCTCAATCCCAGCTGGCCCGCAAAGGGGGCGCGTATGACCGTATGGTTCAGCCGGGACTGGGCGGCATTGACAGCTGCCTGGTCGGCATCACGCCTCGCTTCCAATTGCTCCAGTTCGGATTCGGACACAACCCGGGTTTTGTAGAGCTCTACAGATCTTCGATACTGGCTTTCAGAATCCACCAATGCTGCTTTCGCGGCTGCCAGGTCAGCCAGCGGCTCGGAATTTTCCAGGCGCAACAGGATATCGCCCTTTTGAACAGTCTGTCCCTCTTCGAAAAGTATCTCGGTAATGGCCGCGGTAATTTCCGGACGGATATCCACCGCTTCGTTGGCCCTGGCATTTCCCAATGCCTCGGCTGACAGCGGAAATGGCTGGATACGAGCCTCACTGGTGACGACACCGGGCGCCTCGCGTTGTGCTATTGCCATCGCTGGAAACAGTGACAAAAGTAAAATCGTGAGGACAATGAATCGAGAGAACATGGTGCCTATGATACCCCCAAAGAAAAGGGCCGGGATACCGGCCCTTTGTGGTTCAGACATGTAAAAGACGATCAGTAGCGCCAGGCGTATTCAACACCCCAGGTACGTGGTTCGTTGACGATACCCGTCAGGTTGTTGAAATCGATCGTATAGATGTTTCTTTCCCTGTCGCTGATGTTCCGTCCGAACACCGAGAGGTCATGATTTCCTTCGCCAAAACGGTAACCGATGCGAAGCCCAATTTCAGACAGTGACTTGCCACGGTATTCCGTCGCTTCGTACAGTACGAAATTGATCTTGCTGCGGTAAACCCAGTCACCCTGGAAATAAATCGCGCCTGATTCCAACTGTTTCGACCAGTCCACGATCAGGTTGGATGTAATTTTGGGCGCCTGCGGCAGCGGATTTCCATCGATAAGGAATGAACCTTCCACCGCGCCCGGAGGATTTGTCACCGTGCAGGGCGCGCCACAGCCAGCTACGGCCAGACCGTCGTCATCGATCTCGGTGTCGGTGTAACCCATGCTGTAACTGATCATCAAATCGGGCGTTACCTGGGCCTGTAAGTCCAGTTCAAAACCCTTGCCTCTGACCTTGTCCGCATTGATCACCTGGTTGAAATTAGCCTCTCCGCCGACCGCCGTCAGTTGCGCATCATCTACCTTGTAGGTGAACAGGTTGAAGTTCACTCTTGCCTTGCCTCCGGCCATGGTCATCTTCACGCCGCCTTCGTAGGAAATCGAGGTTTCGGATTTAGCCACCGACACCGTGTCACCGAACAGCAAACGCCCCTGGATCGAAGGCGCCCGGAAACCGGTTGCAATACGTGCATACCAGTTGACGTCATCGTTCTGGAAGTAATTTGCCGAGACATCCCAGGTGACCTTGTCGTCATCGGGATCAGCATAGATCGGGCCTAGTGGCGGAACGCCCAGGAAAGACAGCGGCGACAGGTAACGCTCTGCCCAGTAGTCTTTTTCGTCATGCGAATAGCGGATACCGGCGCCAAGCCGCCATTTGTCGGATACATCCCAGGTTCCGGAGCCGAAAAATGCGTACGCCTCGGTTTTCTGCTGCTGTTCGACAAGGCCATTCACATCGCCGCCAAACAGCGTGGCGTAATTGATCGTATCGATGGTGAATTTCTCGTTGAAGTAGAAGAAGCCGCCAATCCAGTTGAACCCGCCGTCGTTGTTTGACGACAACCTGATTTCCTGGGTCCACTGCCTGTGGTCGGGCATGCCGTCAGCGGTTTCCGCATCAAAGGGAATGAAGCCAGGTCCGCATTCGTCGATGACGAAGCAGCCGCCGTAACCGCCGTCGATATCGCCACGGCTGAACATGTCGACGTTCTCATAGGCGGTAATAGATGTCAGCGTCAGGTCCGAGATATCCCACTCCAGCTTGGCAAAGCCGCCAATCTGGTCCAGTTCCTGGGTGTTTTCACCGTCGAAAAACACGGTATCACGGTCGTAATAGTCATCATTCAGACCATTGCTGCCGGGCTCGATGATATTGGCGCGGAACAGGATCGCGCTGCCGTCCAGGTTACGGTAATGAACGTTGAACAAGGCACGGAACTTGCCCCCATTGTCATAAGCCACTTGCAGGCGCGCCGCCCATTCATCAAATCCTGAATAAGCGTCTTTTTCACCAGTGTAGCCGTTGTCTACCCAGTCGTCCTGATGCATGTACAACACAGACATGCGGGTCGACCAGCCGTTGCCGAACCCGGTACCGAAGGCACCTTCGATCCGCGCCGCGTTGAAGGTGCCATAAGATGCCCTGAAATAACCGTCAGGCACATCCACGGGTTTGACGGAATCGAGTTTCACGATGCCCGCCGGCGTATTGCGTCCGAACAGCGAACCCTGCGGGCCCCGCAGGACTTCGATTCTTTCCACGTCGAACACGGGAAAGCCTTTTAGCATCGGGTTTTCCTGGACCACGTCGTCGACGACATACGAAACAGGCTGTGATGCATTGAGGTCGAAGTCTGTGTTGCCGTAACCGCGAATATAGAAACGCGGAAAGACCCGGCCAAATGAGGACTCGATCGTCAGGTTGGCCACTCGTCCGCTCATGAAGCGGATGTCTGGCACGCCCGCCGACAACTGCTCAATCTGTGACTGGCTCAGCGCGGTGATGGAGATAGGAATATCCTGGATATTCTCTGCGCGTTTGGTCGCCGTAACGATGACCTCTTCGAGGATTCCCCCATCCGCATTGTCCGCTGCATCCTGGGCCATCGCGCTGGTTGCGACTGCAGATGCAAGCAAAGCTAGCGGAATACCAACGAGGATGCCCGCCCGGATGGAACGTGCTGTGTGCAATTTTTTCATTGTGTTTCGCCGTTTTTGGATTAGAAAGTTTTGAAGCCCGTTGCAGGCATCTACCGGTAAAAAACTAATGGCGTTTTATATCATATCCCGGGCATCTTGCGCTATCCTGCGCGCATGTCTTTTTCCTTCGATACCATGAAACTCGATACTGATCTGCTGGGAAACTTGCAATCCCTGGGGTATGAATCCATGACACCGATTCAGCAGAAAAGCCTGCCGCCCGTGTTGCAAGGTAAAGATGTCATAGCACAGGCAAAAACCGGGTCAGGCAAAACTGCCGCTTTCGGGCTGGGACTGCTGCAGAAGCTGGATGTCCACAAGTACCGGGTTCAATCATTGGTGCTCTGCCCTACCCGGGAGCTTGCCGACCAGGTGGCCAGGGAAATTCGCAGGCTGGCCCGCGCCCGGCACAACGTCAAGATATTGACCTTGTGTGGCGGTATGCCGTTTGGGCCCCAGGTCGGCTCTCTCGAGCACGGAGCACATATTGTCGTGGGCACACCGGGCCGGATCGAAGAACACCTGAGAAAGCGAACCCTCAAGGTCGGCGAATTGACAACCCTGGTACTCGATGAAGCTGACCGCATGCTCGATATGGGTTTCCAGGCATCTCTTGATGCGATCGTGTCAACGCTGCCACAGAAGCGTCAGACCCTGCTGTTCAGCGCAACCTACCCGGAGCAGATCCAGGCGCTCGCCACGCGCGTCACGAAACAGCCGGTCATGGTGAAAATCGAACAGGCCCATGACGCCCGTACCATCCGGCAGTATTTCTATGATTTCGGCCTCAACAAGCAGCGAATGACTGCATTGCGCCTGCTGTTGTTGAAGCTGCGGCCCGGATCGGCACTGGTCTTCTGCAACACCCGACGTGAAACCGAAGAAGTGGCCGACGAACTGCGCAGCCATGGGTTGAGTGCGCTGGCCCTGCATGGCGACCTCGAACAGCGATTGCGTGACCAGGTTCTGGTCCGCTTTTCGAACAAGAGCGTTTCCGTGCTGGTCGCCACGGATGTCGCGGCCCGCGGACTCGACATCGATACACTGGATGCAGTGATCAATTTTCAAGTGGCCCGTGATCCGGAAGTTCATGTTCACCGCATCGGGCGAACCGGCCGGGCGGGTCACCGGGGCATCGCCTGCACCTTGTTCAGCGAAAAGGAAAAATACAAGATTGACAGGCTTGCAGACTACCTGGGGCAACGCATCGAGCCGGACCCGCTGCCACCTTTTAGCTTACTGGAAAAGCCAGCGTACAAACCGCCGATGGCCACTTTACAGATTGATGGCGGCAAAAGGCAGAAAGTAAGGCCCGGCGATATTCTCGGCGCCCTGACCGGCGAGAACGGCATCGCCGGTAAACAGGTGGGAAAGATCGACCTCTATGATCAATGCGCCTACGTGGCCGTTACGCGCGACGCGGCCCGTCATGCCCTGAGAAAATTGAGAGATGGCAAAATCAAGGGGCGCTCGTTCAGAGCCAGGAGAATTGGCTGATGACGCTGAACGCCTATTCTCCGGCGGAAGAGCGCATCAATATTGGATCACACGCCCTGGGGCTGGTGCTCAGTATCGTGGCGCTGCTGCTTCTGGTACTGGAAACCCTGCCCTACAAAAACCCGCTATACACGCTGAGTTTCGCCGTTTTCGGCATCAGCCTGATCAGCCTCTACCTGGCCTCGACCCTTTACCACAGCGCGAAATCTCAGAGGGCACGATCCCGGCTTCGCATCGTTGATCATGCAACCATTTATATCCTGATCGCAGGCACCTACACACCGTTTACCTTGATCACACTCAGTGGCACGACCGGCTGGACCGTTTTCGCCGTGTCCTGGAGCCTGGCGGTAACCGGTGTCATTCTGAAACTGTTTTTCACCGGGCGCTTTGAACGGCTATCAACCCTGATGTACGTCTTCATGGGATGGATCGTAATTTTCGTCGTAAAACCGATGATCGCCAACCTGCCGCCCGAGGGCCTGGCCTGGCTCGTTGCCGGCGGTCTGTCCTACACCTTTGGTGCGGTGATTTACAGCATCAGGACTATCGCGTTCAACCACGCTATTTTTCACCTGTTCGTGCTGGGTGGCAGTTTTTGCCATTTCATGTCCGTTTATTTCTATGTTCTCCCGAAATGAAATCATATTCCGGATTCGAAATTTTTCGCGAGGCGCTGCGGCGACAAAAAGGATGGCCACGGGCCTGGCGAGAGGCAAAGCCTAAAAAACACTATGACGTGGTGATCATCGGCGCCGGCGGCCACGGACTGGCCACCGCCTATTACCTTGCCACTTCCCATGGAATGAAAAACATTGCCGTGCTGGAGAAAGGCTGGCTGGGTGGTGGTAACTCCGGCCGCAATACACAGGTTTGCCGTTCCAATTACTTCTATCCCGAAAGCGCGGTGTTTTACGAGCATTCACTGCGATTGTATGAAAACCTCGGACATGACCTGAATTTCAACATCATGCTCAGTCAAAGAGGCAACCTGGAACTCAGCCACAGCGTGGAAGAACTGGAGATGAATCGGCGGTGGGCTACAGCCATGAAACTCAATGGTATCGACTCAGCCATGCTGGACCGGGAAGACATCCGGAAAAAGGTCCCGATCCTTGATCTGGATTGCCGCTTCCCGGTCATGGGCGGCTTTATCCAGGAGCGAGCGGGCATCGCCCGGCACGACGCAGTGGTTTGGGCGTTCGCACGAGCCGCCTCTGCCGCTGGAGTGGACATCATCCAGGATTGTGAGGTGCTGGACTTTGAGGCGGATGAATCGCGGATTCGCGCCGTCAAAACAAACCGTGGCGTTGTGGGGTCGGAATGCTTCGCACTTTGTGTTGCAGGCCACTCCGGCCAACTGGCGGAAAAGGCCGGCTTGTGCCTTCCGATCGAAAGCATTGCGCTGCAGGCCATGGTCACCGAGCCCCTCAAGCCGGTACTGCACACGGTTCTGGGTTCACTGGTCATCCACGCTTATATCAGCCAGTCCGACCGCGGTGAAATCGTGATCGGCGGCGGTGCCGATCCGTTCAATTCCTATGCGCAGCGAGGCGCCCTGTCAACACTAAAGGATAACGCTTCAGCCGTCACGGAACTGATCCCAAGTTTTCGCCGGCTGCGGGTGATGCGTCAATGGGCCGGGATCTGTGACATGTCTCCCGACTCCAGCCCGATTGTCGGTAAAACACCTGTCGAAAACCTCTACATATCAACAGGGTGGGGAACAGGCGGCTTCAAAGCCATCCCGGCTGGAGGAGACACGCTGGCATACACCATTGCCAGCGGTAAGACTCACGAGCTACTGAAACCCTTCTCACTGGAACGATTTGCCGACGGTAATCTGATTGATGAAGCAGCAGCTGCGGGCGTAGCGCATTGAAACACAGTAGGATATTGAAAGGACTGACTCTGGAGCATGTATGCAGATACTGGGGATAGACATCGGCGGTAGCGGGATCAAGGGCGCACTGGTGGACCTGGAAAGCGGCGCCCTCATGAGCGAACGACTGCGTATTGAAACACCGGCTTCATTCCGTATTGACGAAGTCAGCGACACCATTGCCCGCCTGGTCAGGGAATTCAAATACACGGGACCCATCGGTGCCGGCTTTCCAGCAGCCGTGGCCAACGGTGAAGTGCTGACGCCGCCAACGGCGCACCACGTCAAGGGTTGGGTAGACCAGTCAGTCAATGACCGCTTTTCCGAAGCCACCGGTTGTGCGGTGAGCGTACTCAACGATGCCGACGCGGCCGGACTTGCTGAAATCCGTTTCGGCGCGGGAAAAGGAATTAAAGGCGTGGTCATCACTGTCACGCTGGGTACCGGCGTCGGAGCCGGCCTGTTCATGGACGGAAAACTGGTGCCTAACCTGGAGATCGGCAAGCTCTTCCTCGCCGATCATGAAGAAGTCGTCGAACAGTACATGGCAGGGCGTATCAAGAAGGAACAGGGACTCAAGTGGTATGAGTATGGCGAACGCCTGAAGGAATTCTGCCTCCATGTAGAGCACGTATTTTCGCCGCAACTCATCATCATCGGTGGCGGGATCAGCAGCAAACATAAAAAATTCCTGCCCTCAAGTCGCCTCAGACGTACCCGGATTGTCCCCGCACAACTGCGCAACCAGGCGGGCATCGTTGGCGCAGCGGCATGGGCGGCGCAAACAATCGAGGCCTGAAACTGATGAATGGGATGTCATGCCCATCCATCAAAACCACGCGATTCAGTCTTTGGAATACAGGTCAATCACTTCGATTAACGCTTCACTACATACCCTGCAAAAACGGTCATGACGGGTAAACATAGTGCAATTCATTTCTGAACGAAAATAGCCGGTGGCCGCGTAATTGGCGCCTTCGAAAGCACCAATGACCGTGTTCGTATCCGGATATCCTGCAAACAGTTCTGACACCCAGGCCTGCTCATCACGGAACAACTGGTTCATTTCCGATTCCGGCCGCTGGTCCTTTCTCAATTGAGCGCGCCTGGCCTGGTTTTCCCTCTGGAAGTTCTCAAACGCTTTCTTAGGCCATTCAGTAGGAAGCGCCGTTCCTTCTTGCACGAGGTGCGCCCATTTCACTTGCGCGGGATCATGGAGCGCCGTCACATTGGGCTCCCAGGGCTCGGTGCGGCCGCTGCCGGGTTCGTATACAGCTTCGGACGTATAGTATTCATCGGCCAGTGCAGCGAAGTGATGCCCAAACTCATGCACGAACAGATAATCCGCCCACTCGCTACCGGCCGCAACCGTACTGTACAGGCCGTATATTCCACCGCCTCCATAGGTTTCTGAATGGCCCAGCACAACCACAAACTCATAAGGGCTATGCTGAATGATCTCGCGCATCCCAAGGTTATCGAAGGAGAGAATGTAGCGTTCGGCGCGGAAGGCGTCGTACGTGGTCCCCGACGGGCTGAATCTGAACGTACCGTTGGATGGGCGATTGACCCCGGATTCGGGCGCGGGCGGGTTGATTGCCCATACATTGAAATCCTGCGAACGTTCTCTGAACGGTGAATACGTGAAAAGGGCCTTCGTTAACCGCAGGGCATCGGCAGTGAACTGATTGGCGTCTGAGGCGCTATACCCGTCACCCAGCAGGACGATATCGACCTTGTCCGCCGGGGCTCCGCTGACATGGATCTCTTGCAATTCAGCCGGCGCCGGTGCGTGCGCCCGTACCACCATCATGTCGTCGGTGTCGATGGGTTGTGTCCAGATACTGTCGAAACCCTGGTCCGCATTACGCTTCATGATCCGCAGAAGCACCGGCTTTTCGGGCTTGGGAAATCGAACAGACTCGTGGAAGCTGCGGTTCATTTGCTTTGCTTCACCGGTTGACTGCCACTCCTGGAAAATTGAAGAAAAGCCGCGGGAATAAAGTATGTTCCCGGTATCCGGGTCCTCTACCTGGAACATGAAATACCCACGGCGAACGGTGTCCAGAGGCTTGCCTGGATGGCCGGGCCACGGCAGCGGCTCGATCACCACCTGGTGCAGGCTGAACATTTCCGACTCTGCATTGCCGCTGTGGTAATAGTCTACCCGGACCGTCGGCGGCGCGGTGTCAGCGAAAATCTGCCCGCTGGCAAAAATCAGAACCAGCGCGAGAAATGATTTGATCAGCTGAGAATTCATAGCATCAACCTCTGTGATTTGTCTTATTATCTAGGCTCAGTTGTGTGTGCGCCACGGTTAAGATCAAGACTATGAGTCGATACTCTGCCTATACCCTGCTGCGAAACGCTTTTTCAGGTCATCGTCACTGGAATCGTGCCTGGCGGGACCCGGAGCCTGCAAAGCACTATGACATCATCATCATCGGTGCCGGCGGCCATGGACTGGCGACGGCCTACTATCTCGCAAAGCACCATGGGATCACCAACGTAGTGGTCCTGGAAAAAAGCTACCTGGGCGGCGGCAACAGCGGTCGCAATACGCAGGTCTGCCGGTCCAATTATTTCTATCCCCAGAGCGGAGCGTTCTATGAGCACAGTCTGAAGCTGTTCGAATGCCTGGGCCAGGAAATTAATTTCAACATCATGTTCAGCCAGCGCGGCGTCCTGTCAGTCTGTAACAGCCTGCATGAACTGGAGATCTACCGTCGCTGGGCCAACGCCATCCAGATGAACGGCATCGATTCGGAAATGCTGGACCGGGCAGACATACGGAAACTGGCGCCACACATCAACCTGGACTGCCGGTTTCCGATCCGCGGGGGCTTTATCCAGCGGCGGGGCGGGGTTTCCCGCCATGATGCCGTGGTTTGGGGCTATGCAAGGCAGGCTTCGGCCGCAGGGGTCGACATCATTCAGCAGTGCGAAGTAACCGGCATGGACACTTCGGACAGCAGGATAACGGCGGTCCAGACGACCCGGGGTAAAATCACCGGCGACCGGTTCGTTCTGTGTGTTGCCGGGCATTCCAGCCAACTGGCGGCCATGACCGGTCTCAAATTGCCCATTACCAGCATCGCTCTGCAGGCGATGGTCAGCGAACCGGTTCGCCCCATTTTTGATACGGTGATGATGTCCGCACGCATACATACTTATGTCAGCCAGTCCGACCGCGGAGAACTGATCACCGGGGGCGGCGCTGATCTCTACCACTCCTACGCGCAGCGTGGCAGTATGCAGACTCAACAGGATAATTTTGCGGCCTTAGTTGAATTGATGCCGGTTTTCAGCCGGCTTCGCATGATGCGGCACTGGGCCGGGGTATGCGATATGGCTTACGATGTCAGCCCCATTGTAGGCAAAACCCCGGTGGAGAACCTATTTATATCAACCGGTTGGGGCACGGGCGGTTACAAAGCCATCCCGGCCGGTGGAGACACACTGGCCTGGACCATAGCGAATGGCCGGCCACATGATTTGCTGCTGCCGTTTCAACTGGACCGCTTTGTCAGCGGTCGGCTGGTGGATGAGGGAGCGGCCTCGGGTGTTGCACATTAATTACTTTGAATATTGACTATAATATATTGTAAATGCTTAGAATTCCCTGTCCATATTGCGGCATACGAGACCAGACTGAATTTCATTTTGGCGGCGAAAGCCAACGACGACGTCCGCCAGATCCGGCCCAACTGAATGACGCTGAATGGGCGGACTACCTGTTTTACCGGGAAAACCCCAAGGGTCTGCTCCAGGAACGCTGGGTGCATATTTACGGCTGCGGGCAGTGGTTCCTGGTCGAACGGGATACCGTGACTCACGAAATCACCCTTTCTTCCCCGATGGAAAAGCCACGAGAGCAGCAGGCTCTACATGACTAGGGCGGGACGTCTGGAAACCGGCGGCAGCATCAACCGCCAGAAACCGATCACTTTTCGTTTCAATGGAAAGCCCTATCGCGGGTACGAAGGCGATAGCCTGGCTTCCGCCCTGCTCGCTAACGGCATAACCGTGGTGGGGCGCAGCTTCAAGTACCACCGTCCGCGAGGCATTTTTACCGCCGGCGAGGAGGAGCCCTGCGCACTGGTCGAGACCGGTGAAGGCGCCTCGCGAGTTCCGACCTGCCGGGCCCCGATGGTCCCACTGACCGAAGGACTGGTCGCCACCAGCCAGACAGGCTGGCCTTCCGTTGATTTTGACATCGGGCGAATGATCGACTTTACCCATGGTCTGTGGTCTGCCGGCTTTTATAACAAGACATTCAAGTGGCCCAACTGGCATTTCTGGGAAGGCCTGATCCGTAAATCTGCGGGGCTCGGACGACCCCTGACCGAACCTGACCCGGATCACTATGAGCAGATCAATGTTCATTGCGATCTGTTGGTTTGCGGCAGCGGCCCCGCGGGCCTGGTGGCCGCATTGACCGCAGGCCGGGCCGGTTTGCGGGTCATCCTGGTCGAACAGGCAGAAGAATTCGGCGGGTCTCTCAACTGGGAGCAATATCAGCTCAATGGCAATCCCTGCCGTGACTGGGCCAACGAGGTGCTTGATGAACTGAAGATGATGAGCCATGTCATCACGCTGCAGCGCACGACGGTCACAGGCATCTACGACCATAAGGTGACGACTCTGCTGCAGGCAGGAAAAAATAATGACTGGCGTGAATGCTTCTGGACGGTGCGGCCGAAACACATCCTGCTGGCCACGGGCGCCATCGAACAGGGTTTGATTTTTCCAGGTAACGACCGCCCTGGCATCATGCTGGCTGGCGCGGTGCGTCATTATCTGAATCGTTATGCCATCCAGCCCGGAAAACGGGTGGTCGTCGCCACCAACAACGACACGGCCTACCAGACCGTCTTCGACCTCGCGCGGGAGCAGATCCAGGTAGAGGCCGTTGTCGATACTCGAAAATCTGTCAGTGAGAAGTTGCGGCAGCGCCTGGAAGACCTCGGTACCACGCTGCACACAGGCGCCCGGATCAGCAACACCCGGGGCAGCAAGGGCATTCGGTCGGTCAGCATCGAAAGCACTGATGGGACGAACCCTGGAGCCAGAAAATGCGACCTGCTCGCCGTTTCAGGCGGCTGGGCGCCCAGGGTGCATTTGCTGGCTCACGCCCGCGGTTCAGTCCGCTTCGACGAGGTTTCGCAAAGCTTCCTGCCGGATGGCCTGCCCGACAGTATCTCCATTGCCGGGTCGGCCAACGGCACGGCGGGCCTCGAAGAACTGCTTGCCGAATCAGCACGGGCTGCATGCAGCATTGTCGCGCAGTTCGGCCAGGCAGTGGAACCGCCGCGGCTTCCGCTGGTCACTGCGGCAATCATCGAATCCAGACGGGTCAGCCCGGTGACACTTGACACCACAAAGCACAGGCAATGGATCGATCTCGCCCACGACGTCACTCTGGGTGATGCGGAATTGGCCGTCAGGGAAGGATATGTTTCCGTTGAACATTTCAAGCGATACACCACGACGGGCATGTCCGTGGACCAGGGCAAGACCGGCAACCTGAATGCGTTTATCGCACTCGGCGCGCTGACGGGCCGGCCGGCCGGTGAGATTGGCACCACGACATTCCGGCCACCCTATACGCCGGTAACGCTGGGGGCGATTGCCGGACGAAATATCGGTGAATTTTATGCACCCCGCCGTTACCTGCCGGCTCACGGAACGCATAAAAAACTGAACGCCTGCTTTGAAGACTATGGCTGGCAACGACCAGATTACTACCCCCTGGAGAACGAATCGGCAGTTGACGCCATTCAAAGGGAAGTCAGAACCGTGCGCACGGCTGTGGGTGTTTTCGACAATTCACCGATTGGAAAAATCGAAGTCCACGGCCCGGATGCGGCGGAATTTCTTGACCGCCTCTATATCAACAACATCAGGTCACTGCAAAACGGTCGAGTCCGGTACGGCCTGATGCTCAATGACAACGGCGTCATCATCGATGATGGTGTTTGTGTCCGCCTGGCGGATGATCACTTCCTGGTCAACAGCACGTCCGGTGCAGTCGCGCGGATTGCCGCGTTAATGGAAGAGTGGCTGCAATGCGAGTGGCCCGATCTGCAAGTGCTAATCGATGACGTGACTTCTCATTGGGCCAATTTCACGATTGCAGGACCGCGGGCAAGAGACGTCCTGACGGATTTGGAAACGGATATCGACCTGACGCCCGCGACCCTGCCCCATATGTCAGTCGCGACCGGAACCGTTGCGGGCCTGGATGCGCGCGTAGTCAGGGTCAGCTTCAGCGGTGAGATGAGTTTCGAGGTCAATGTCCCCGCCGCCTGTGCGAACGGGTTTCTGGACGCCATGCTCGCGGTCGGTGCCGATTACGGAATAGAGCCCTATGGCATAGAAGCATTGATGATTCTGCGCACCGAAAAAGGCTATCTTCATATCGGTTCGGATACGGACGGGTCCTCCACTCCGGATGACGTAGGCTGGGCCCAGGTGGCGCGTAATAAATCAAGGGACTACATCGGCAGGCGCTCGCTGTCCAGGGAAGCCAACCAGGAAGACGGGCGCAAACAACTGGTCGGACTGGAACTGCTCGATTCGGGAGGGGCCATTCATGCCGGGGCACACTTGCTGACAGGGCGCGATCGGAAACCGCCAGCCGTCACCGACGGATGGGTGACTTCCGCCTGTTACAGCCCCACGCTTGAAAGGTACATTGCGCTGGGCGTCCTGCGTTCAGGCAGGAGTCAGCTGGGCGAAATTCTGACAGTTTGTGATGGAGAAGAACGATTCAATGTTAAAGTCGCTTCACCGGTTTTTTATGATCCTGAAAACAAACGGCTTGAAAACTGATGACCCGGAGAAATAACGCTTGAGCCATAACGATCACATCAAATCCATGCCTTCTGCACTACAGCAGGCCGCGCTGGATTCATCGGAATACAAGGGTAAATCACTGGAACTGGCGGAAAGGTCAGGGTGGTCTGCGCTACGGCTGCGAAGCAAACAAAATTTGCCTGGCCTGCCCGGCCAAACCGGGCTGTGCACAGGCAAAGACCCAGCCATTCTATGCCTGCGCCCGGGGGAGTGGCTGATGTTAAGCGACACCGCGAGTCCGCAACAGCTGAAATCAGAAATCCCGAATGAAGCCCAACCCCGGTTATCGAGGGTCTTTGACAACACACATGGCCTGGCAATTTTTCGTCTGCGCGGCGCGGGTGCGCCCTGGCTGCTCAGCAAGCTCAGTGGATTGGACTACCTGGCCGGTGTAAAGTCAGGCACACATTGCGCCCAGACCCTCATGGGGCATATCTCAGTGATTGTTTACTGGCATGAAAGCAACGAGGGAAACTACGTGTTTGACCTGATAATGGACCGAAGTTACGCCCGATATTACTGGGAACTGCTCGTCGCATCGGCCACGCATGCAGATGACCTGGCACTGGCATACGGAGGTGCCGCATGAGCTGTCCCGCGTTTTCGAGAACGGCAACCGAACCCTTGTACTGAGGCACAGATGGCAACCATATACCAAAAACATGAAAACTGGTCTTCCCGATTCACCTTCCTGATGGCCGCTATCGGTGCAGCAGTCGGGCTTGGCAATATCTGGAAGTTCCCTTATGTCACGGGCCAGAATGGGGGCGGCGCCTTTGTCCTGGTCTACCTGCTGGCCGTTTTCCTGGTCGCGTTGCCCATCCTGATTGCCGAGATCGCCATCGGCCGCTGGGGCAGACAAAGCCCTCCCAATGCCATGACCAATGTCGCTCATGACCAGGGCCGTTCCGGGGGCTGGTCGATTATTGGCTGGTTCGGAATGCTCGCAGCCTACCTGATTGCGACTTACTACAGCGTGATTGCAGGCTGGTCTGTGGTCTACATATTCAAGAACGGAGCGGGTAATTTTACCGGCCAGGATGCGGCAAAGATCAGTGCAGAGTTCGATGCTTTGCTGGCAAGTCCTGAACAGCTCACTCTCTGGCATGGCATCTTTATGTTGATCTGCACGGTCATCCTGGTCAGGGGACTGCAAAAGGGTATCGAAAGCACAGTGAAAGTGCTGATGCCGGCCTTGTTCACCCTTTTGCTGGTGATGGTCGGCTACGGCTACTTCAAAGGCGACATGGCCGGCGCCATGCATTTCATGTTCGACTTCGACTTTTCCGCCATCAACGGCAAGGTCATTCTCGTCGCGGTGGGCCAGGCGTTCTTCTCGATCGGTGTCGCCATGGGTCTGATGATGGGCTTCGGCGCCTATTTACCCCGGGATATCTCTATCGCCCGATCGGCAGTCATCATTGTCAGCATGGACACCCTGGTGGCGATCATTGCGGGTCTGGCCATTTTTCCGATTGTTTTCGCCAACGGACTGGATCCGGCTGAAGGGCCCGGGCTGATTTTCGTCAGCCTGCCGCTGGCTTTCGGTTCCATTACCGGAGGCCTGATCTTTGGCACGCTGTTTTTCATTTTGCTGTTTTTCGCGGCCCTGACTTCAGTCATTGGCGTGGTGGAGCCCTTCATTGCCTGGTGGCAGGAGCGTCTTCAGCTGAAGCGCTGGCAGGCTGCCATACTGGTCTGCTTTTCGATCTTTGTACTGGGAATAGGAACGGTGTTCTCATTCAACCTGTGGTCCGAGTGGCGGCCCCTGGCCGGTTTCGAAAGGTTTGCTGATTTCGGCTACTTCGAAATCCTGGATTATCTGACGGCCAATATCATGATGCCCCTGTGTGGACTTCTGCTGGCCATTTTTACCGGCTGGATGATCAAGCCGGAGGCTATCCAGGACCAACTTCAGATCAAGAACCCGGCCCTTTTCAGGACCTGGTTCTGGTTGCTGCGCTGGGTAGCGCCCATTTCTATAGCGCTGATCCTGATTTCGAGCCTCTAGAACTGCTCGGTGGATAGCTTCATGGTGCTTTCCGGTCCGGCCATTAAGGTGGCCAGGCAAGCACCCGCACGTGGCAGGTAATGCTCGGCATAAAATCTCGCCGTCACCTGCTTGGCTTGAAGAAAGGACGAATCCCCTGCCCCGGCTTCCAGTTGTTCTGTGGCTCTTAGTGCGGAAATTCCCATCACCCAGCCACCACATACATAGCCCAGCAGCATCAGCAAATTCACCCCGGCAGCGCCACCCACATTGCGATTCTCGCGGGCATGCTCCAGGAGCCATTGCTGCGCCTGGCTTGCTGTAGTCACGCCATAAGCCAGAGCCTCACCGAGTTTAGAACCCTCGCCGGACTGAAGCAGTTGATCAGCGGTTTGCTGAATATCTCCCAGCAGGCTCGTCAGCGCAGTGCCGTCATCGGCCAGGATTTTTCGTCCAACAAGGTCATTCGCCTGGATAGCCGTTGTACCTTCATAGATGGTCGTGATCCGGGCGTCGCGATAAAACTGCGCACTGCCGGTTTCCTCAATGTAGCCCATACCACCGTGGATCTGGATTCCATGCGAGGTCAGTTCCTGGGACATTTCGGTCAACCAGCCCTTCACAATCGGCGTGAATAAGTCAACGCGGGCAGCATGCCCCGCCCTGGCTTCAGGATCTTTACCCAGCCGGCTTTTATCGATCTCCGCCGCCGCTACATAGGCCAGCCCGCGCATGGCCTCGGTTCCGGATTTCATCAGCATCAGCAAACGCCGCACGTCGGGGAAATCAATGATCGGGTAACGGCTTCCGTCACTGCGTGTGCCCTGCAACCGGTCCTTGGCCCAGCCCAGCGCTTGCTGATAGGAGCGCTCGGATACAGACAGACCCTGGAGGCCCACGCTCTGGCGAGCATCGTTCATCATCGTGAACATGGCTATCAGCCCGCGGTGAGGTTCGCCCACCAGGTAGCCCACCGCACCACCATTATCACCGAAGGACAGCACGCAAGTCGGGCTGCCATGAATGCCCAATTTGTGTTCAATCGAGACACAGTGCACGTCATTGCGCTGGTCTGGTTCGCCATTACTATCCAACAGGAACTTGGGCACCAGGAACAACGAGATACCCTTTACGCCATGAGGCGCATCCGGTAGCCGCGCCAGCACCAGGTGAATGATGTTGTCGGTCATCTGGTGGTCGCCCCAGGTAATGAAGATCTTCTGACCGGTCAACAGGTAATGATCGCCCTCTGGCAGCGCGCGCGTATTAACGGCTGCGAGGTCAGAGCCGGCCTGGGGTTCGGTCAGGTTCATCGTCCCGGTCCATTCTCCACTGACCATTTTCGGCAAATAATTAGACTGCAGGTCTTCAGAACCATGCACCAGCAGGGCTTCGACCGCACCATGGGTCAGCAGCGAACAGAGCGAAAAGCCCAGCCCGCAGGACTGCCAGATCTCGGAAACCGCGGTGGAAAGCAGCTTCGGCATGCCCTGCCCACCAAATTCTTCCGGGAAGCCCAGTCCGGCCCAGCCATCTTCTACGTAACGCTGGTAGGCTTCACTGAATCCAACGGTTTCCTGAACACCATTCTCTCCCAGGGTGGCGCCCTCTCTGTCGCCCACCACGTTCAACGGCGAGATCACCTCGGTTCCCATGCGGTTCGCTTCCTCGATCACCGCAAAAGCGAGTTCGGCATTCACCTCATCCAGACCCGCCTGTTCGCATAATGTGTCGAAACCAATTACTTCATTGAAGATGAATTCAGCATCCTTGTAGGGGTAGCTGTAGTCAGTCATATCGATAACTCCAGTTGCTATTTGACAGTCGAAACCATGTTAAACCGGTAGCTCTGTAGTGTACTTGATTTCCGACAAAACAATGTTCGAGTGCACCTCCTGGATCTCCGCCAGGTGGGACAATTTTTCGAAAAAGAACCGCTCGTATTCCTCGATGTCGCGAGCCACGATTCTCAACAGGAAATCGATATTGCCCAGCACCAGGTGACATTCCTGAACTTCGGAAAACTGCCGGATCGTTTCTGCGAATTCGGGTACTTTGCTGCGACCGTGTGCGGTGAGTTTGACTTGTGCAAAAACCAACACATCGAAACCCAGTTTTTTCCGGTCAAATCGCATGAACTGACCCTGGATGAAGCCTTCATCCTTGAGCCGCTGAATTCGACGCCAGCACGGTGACTGGGAGAGACCTATCTTTTCTCCAATGGCCGCAGCTGAAAGCTCCGCATCTTCCTGTAACAGGCGAATTATCTCTTTATCGACCCTGTCAATCTCTGTTTTCGACATGATTAATCCATTTTTATGAGTATTTATGCATTATACATTCTCCCGAATAAGTGAGTCGTTTGCTTTTCGCAAGCAAAATCCCATGAATTTGAGCTATCCTGATGGGATGACCAAGCATCCAAAACTTCACATCCCCCAACCCACAGCCCGCCCCGGTGAAGAACCCGACTTCAGCTATCTCAAGCTGTCCCCTGCAGGCGCCATTGAACGGCCGGCTACGGAGGCGAGCGCGGAATCGATAGAGTTCCTCGCCGAAGGGCTGGTTCGGGTACTCGATGACGATCACGTGGCCCAGGGGCCCTGGAAACCCGACCTTGACGAGGAAACGCTGATCGAAGCCCTTCGCCTGATGGTTTTAACCCGGGTTTACGACGATCGCATGCAGCGCGTGCAGCGCCAGGGAAAAATTTCCTTTTACATGCAGGCGCTCGGTGAAGAAGCCGTATCGATTGGACAAGGCCTGGCCTTCGAACCGGAGGACATGATGTTTCCGGCCTACCGCAACCAGGGCCTTTACATCATGCGAAATACCGGACTGGTCGATATGATGTGCCAGTGCCTGTCGAACAGCCGGGACATGTGCAAGGGACGGCAGATGCCGATTTTCTATCAGAACAAAAAACACAACATGTTCACAATTTCCGGCAACCTGGCAACCCAGTACCCCCAGGCCGTCGGTTGGGCCATGGGGTCCGCCATCAAGGGCGAAGACCACATCGCCGCTTCCTGGGTAGGTGACGGCAGCACGGCCGAGGCGGATTTTCATTACGCCCTCACTTTTGCCGCGGTTTACAACGCACCAGTCGTGCTGAATGTGGTGAATAATCAATGGGCCATTTCGACTTTTCAGGGTGTTGCAGGCGGCCAGCGACGCTCGTTTGCAGCACGCGGCCTGGGCTTCGGAATACCCGGAATCCGCGTGGACGGTAACGATCTCCTGGCGGTTTATTCGGTCACGAAATGGGCCGCTGAGCGTGCGCGAAACGAAGGCGGGCCCACGCTGATTGAACTGGTGACCTATCGCGGCGGCGCACATTCCACCAGTGATGATCCCACGCGTTATCGCCCCAAGAATGAATGGGAGGCGTTTCCGCTCGGAGACCCGGTAGAACGCCTGAAGCAGCACCTGGTCAAGATCGGTTCATGGTCTGAGCAACAGCACACGGCCCTGGAAGAAGAACTAAAAGAAACCGTCGAGGCGGCCTGGAAGGAAGCAGTGACTTACGGCACGATGACCGAACCCCCCTTCCTGGATGTCCGGCTGGCGTTCGAAGACGTGTTTGCGGAGATGCCCGAGCATCTCAAGAAACAACGCGACAAGCTGCTTCGAATCAGGGGAGAGCAGGAATGAGCCAGATGAACATGATCCAGGCGATCCGCTCCGCGCATGACATCATGCTGGAGAAAGACCCCAGCGTCGTGGCCTTTGGGCAGGACATCGGATATTTCGGTGGCGTGTTCCGGTGCACCGACGGCCTGCAGGAAAAGTATGGCGAACACCGCGTCATCGATGCCCCCATCGCCGAGGGCGGCATCGTCGGCACCGCGATTGGCCTCGGCATCAATGGGCTCAGGCCCGTCGTGGAAATTCAATTCGCGGATTACATTTACCCGGGCTTCGACCAGATCGTCAGCGAGCTCTCGCGACTGCGTTACCGCAGCGCCGGCGAGTTCTTCTCGCCTGTCACGATTCGAACGCCTTGCGGTGGAGGCATTCGCGGCGGACAAACCCATTCGCAAAGTCCGGAGGGTATATTTACGCACTTGTCCGGGGTTAAAACCGTCATGGTTTCTAACCCCTATGACGCAAAAGGCCTGCTGATCAGCGCCATCGAATCCGACGACCCGGTGATCTTTTTTGAACCCAAGCGAATTTACAACGGGCCATTTGACGGCGACCCGGATAAACCGGCCGTATCCTGGGCTTCACACCCGAAAGGCGAAGTACCGGATGGCTATTACACGGTTCCATTGGACAAAGCTGAAGTAGTCGAAGAAGGTGAAGATCTCACGATCATCACTTACGGCACCATCGTGCACGTTGCGCAGGCCGCCGCGAAGCGGGCCGGCGTGAACGCAGAAATTATCGATGTTCGCACCCTGATGCCGCTGGACGTAGACACCTTGCGCGAGTCAGTCAACAAGACCGGCCGCGCGATGGTAGCCCATGAAGCCACCCGTTTTTGCGGGTATGGCGCCGAGCTGGTTGCGACTATTCAAAAGGAATGCTTCTGGCACCTCGAGGCGCCGATTTCGCGGGTTACGGGCTGGGATACACCCTACCCTCACGCGTTTGAATGGCAGTATTTCCCGGTGCAGAAGCGCCTGGCCGACGGTATTCGCAAACTGATGGAGGTCAAATGAGCGAATTCACTTTCAAGCTGCCCGACCTGGGCGAGGGAACGGTAGAAGCCGAGATCGCCGAATGGATGGTCAAGATCGGTGACCAGGTGCAGGAAGAAGATCCCATCTGCGCGATGCTGACCGACAAGGCTGCGGTTGAGTTGACAGCGCCCGTCTCAGGCACCGTCATCTCGGTTGCCGGGAACGAAGGCGACATGGTCAATGTTGGCTCCGCCCTGATCGTATTCCAGACATCGGGAAACGCTGCAGTCGCTGCCGACAAGGCATCAGACCCAGCTCCCACAGAAGGTGGCGGTGCTGAAGCACGCTCTTCGGGCAAAGTCATGACGTCGCCTTCCATCAGGGCCAGGGCCAGGGAAGCGGGTGTAAACCTGGCAGCGATCACAGGGACTGGCCCACGTGGCCGCATACTTAAGTCGGATTTCGAGCAGTTCGTCGGCTCTGCCCAGCCCGGGGAAACGCAACCGGCCGCCGACGCAGCAATACGCCAGCCGAGGACCGGAACCACCGAGATAAAAGTAATTGGCCTGCGACGCAAGATTGCTGAACGGATGGCTCAATCGGCCAGCGAAATTCCGCATTTCACCTATGTTGAGGAAGTCGACGTAACTGCGCTGGAATCCCTGCGCAATCACCTGAACTCAAAAAAGGACGCCCCGGAGCCAAAACTGACTCCGCTGGCTTTCCTGGGAATGGCGCTGGTGAGGGTGCTGGATCAATTCCCGCAATGCAATGCCCATCACGATTCGGAACGCAACGTGATCATTCGTCACGCGGCCATTCACCTCGGGATCGCCACCCAGACAGACGACGGCCTGAAAGTGCCTGTCGTGAAACACGCCGAAGCGCTGGGGCTTGAAGCCCTGGCGACGGAAATCAGGCGCGTATCTGCCGCGGCACGCGACAACAGCGCCAGCCGCGACGAACTGACCGGCTCAACCATTACCATTACCAGCCTCGGTAAGATGGGCGGTATTGTAAGCACGCCTGTGATCAACCAGCCCGAAGTCGGCATCATCGGAGTGAACAAGGCAGTCGACCGGCCAGTGGTCATTGACGGACGGATCGAAGTGCGCACACTGATGAATCTCTCCTCATCCTTTGATCATCGATTTGTCGACGGCTATGACGCCGCAGCCATGATCCAGGCCTTAAAAGACCTGCTGGAGCAGCCAGCGACCCTTTTCATGTAAAAAAAGGGCCGGGAAATCCCGGCCCTTTTACTCTTCTTCAGAGGCAAGTCGAGCCTCTAGTTGTGTGTCGCCTTTTGAATATAGATCGCTCCATACCGGTCGCCCGAAGTAATAACCTGTGAGCACGATGTATGGAATTCTACAGTCTGAATCAGGCTGCTTTCATCACAGTTAGTGCTATCAGTGACGTCTTCACAATCACCATAGATTTCAAGCAACACCGTAGGCGCAACCCCGCTTTTATCGCCCGAAAACTCGAACGGCGTGTCCGGGGTTATGTTCGTATTAACTCCTCCCTGTGCTAATGGAAGCAAGTTTCTTTTCCCGCCCCGGTTATCGAAAACATAGATATCGACTGCTACGTCACCCACGGGGAAACTGCCATAATTAATAATAATCGGCGTTGTTCCTCCATCCGCGATTACTGTGGGCTCGTTGGGTTCGTAAATAAGTCTGACCGAGTCTGGCTTCCCGAGATAAGTTCCATCTGTGGCGTAACAGATGTCTCCTTTCCGCTCATCTACGCAATTGTAAGTTGCAGTATCCGTGCTACTGACAGATGAACCACCCAGCACAGGATCCCCGGTGACCGTTGCGACATTGACATACGGATCATCGAACTCGGCATCGCAGAAACCAAACGCATAAAGACCGGGGAATTTGTCAGGTTCAGTAGCAGAATCATACTGAATGGTTACTGTCTCGCCGACACGAAGAAGATCAATGACTTTCTGGTTGAAAACGAGAGTGCCAGGATTAGATTGATCATAGTCTTCGACAACCACATTCTCCAGGTCTACGCCGCCTTCATTGCTGATGATAAAACGCCAATAGCCATTACTGGGAACCTTTGCTGTAACCGAATTGGCATACTCATCGCTGTCATTAAGGAAACTGGTCTCTTTCACAATCTTGATGGCGGGCTTATCCACGCACATAACGCCGGCGACATCGGTTGCCCGTTTTGCGTCGGAGGCAGGCTCATTTACATCCGTTCCTTCAACACCAGCCACGTTGGAAAATGGCCCGGTTCCTGTGCAAACGTTCTCATTTCTCAGCTCAGGAATGTCAGCGCTGGTGAGTGTTTTCTCCGCGCCCGGGGCGAGTATGCCATCACCAACCTTCACATCTTCAAACAGCAAGCCCGTGTCATCTTCATCATCGACTACGACATTTACCAGATCGACATCACCTTCATTTTTGATAATCAGGCGATACTCTGCCGTTACGGGTTTTGTCGGATCATAAACCACTCTTGGATAATCAGCTTGTGTATCGGCATTTTGCCATCCACACCAGGAGGGTTCACCATTTACCTTCTCACATACCTTCACTTGCTTGATTATGGAAAGCTCCGGATCACCAACACAGATCAGTGTTGCCGTGTCGTCGTCCTTGGCAGGAGGCTCACCGCCCCACTCGCCGATGGCCATTGCAATATTATCTTCATTGCCCGTACCTTCGCAGACTTGTGCTACGTCCAGGTAAGTCCAGGCTCCTTCCGGCCCTTCGAGCGTGGAGATCACAACATAACCGTCATCCACACCGAGGTTACTGAAGACATACGTGTTTTCAGCCAGGACATCTGAAATGACGGGGTCTGAAATGGTTACAGTTGTCAGGTTGACATTGCCAGTGTTCGCCACCCGCATGCGGTAAACTGCGCCGCTGGAAGGCCCAACCGGACCGCCCAAGTGGCTCCATTCTTCTTTCACTTCGTCCCAGATCTCCTTGATAAGATCAATTTCCGGATTTACCGGGAACGGGTCACAGACGTCGCTGAAGTCTACAACTTTGCCCCCGACCAGAACCTCGGCTTTGTTGTTCAGCCCAGTATCATCATCATCGTCGTCACCCGGCAGGCAATTAGCGCCTTCCACCGTAGTCTCGGACCCGAAGAGCCCAAAGCTCAACGTAAACTCGAAGCTTTCGTGCATGCCGCTGGCCAGGGTTTCGTCTTTTATCAGAGTAGCGCCTGCCAGGAACTGGGCTTCGGTCGGCTGTTCCGGCGTTTGTAGCAGGCTGTCTGTACCTCCTGCATACGAAACATTGCTGACGATGGACTCAAGTTCCAGTGTACCGTCCAAATCAAGCGTATCGACCAGGTTGTAAGTGCCGCTCTGGCCACCCGTATTTTCAACCTTGACCGTGTACTTGATGTCTACCGTACCGTCTTCGTTTTCGGTCACATCTGAACTCTTGTCCACAGTGATGACCGGGGGCGGTGCACAAGTATCATCAACGTCCGGATACACCAGAGCTACCTCATCGGTCGGATTGACGCTGATACGGAACGTCAGGTTAGGTACCTGGTCCGTGTCATTGAAGGTCCAGACGCCATCAGGATCTTCTGTCCAGCCAGGCCAGGTATCACCGATAGCCGCTGGGTAAGCACCCGTAGCGGCAGCGCCCGGCCACAAGATACAACTCTCGAGAGACGCCAATTGCCCGGTCTCGACCACAACAGGGTTTCCGGGGGAATCAAGATTTAGCCAGGAATAAGTGACCTGACTGGGCTGTAAATTATCGATTCCGGTACTTGTTACTGAATAACAAACCCAGGGCACGTCATTTATACACTCCTCGGTCGCCTTCAAATCGATGCTTACGTTTCTACTCGTGACGGTTTCGTCATCCTCGTTTGAAACGACATCATTGCCGCCTGTTTCTGCATCTTTAGCCGTTGCAGTAGCGTAATTTGTCACCAGACCCGCTTCGACATCTGCATCGGTGATGACATAAGTCGCATCACAGAGCACAAATTCACCTGTGTCAATGCTACCGGAGTCGGGGCAATCCACTTCGACGTCGCCGCCTGCATTATTCTGATTAATCTTGTCATCATCCACTGTAAACGGCGCCCAAAGCGTCACGTCACCGGCGTTTGTCAACTTGTAGCTGTACTCGATTTCATCCCCCTGGGATGTAAACTCTTCAGGTGATGCGGTCTTTTCCAAGACTAATTTCGGAGCCTTCCTGTATTCCCTGCAATCGCCGTATGCCTTGTCCTCAGCTATCACACTGTAATCTGCACCTGCACCTCTACGGCACCAGGCTTCCACCTGCAGGGTGTTTTCAAACGGATCTTCTTCACTTCGACAGGTGTTATTCAAATCTGTGATTGTTTCACCACCGATGACCATTTTTCCGTCATTATCCGGGTTCCAGTCAACCGTGAAATTTGAAATCCCCAAATCATCATCGTCTAACCTGATGGTTCCAACGAAATCAGCCGTACCTGTATTACTCACAATGGCCCGATAAACGGCCTGGCCGGGTGTCGTCAGCAGCAAGCCAGGAGCGGTATCAGCGTCCTTCCAATTTTGTGAGTCTTCACCACAACCACCTTCAGCGTTCGGGTCGCAGATCTGTTTCTCGACGTCAACGTCGCAGGTGTCGACAGACAAAACTGTGGTCCTGTCTTCGCTGGTCAATCGCCCGTTGTCACACATGGCCGGAGCAAAGGGTTGATCGTCGCCATCGAGCGCCGCTTCACTTAAAGGGAAGCTCACGACCTGGAATATAGTGGCTTCCTGTGGAGCCGGGGGCTGTCCATCAGGATCATTCAAAGAGTCAACTTCAAACTCCCAGGATATGGTGCAAGACTCGTTTTCCTGAATACGTATCGGAGGGTTATCAGGGAAAAAATCGATGAATGTCGATTGGGTCAGATCGAATGTAATCGGGCTGCCATCGGCGCTGACACAATTCGCTCCGACAACGATATCACCCAGGTAGTTAATCCCGTTTCCCTGGCCCTTACAGTTATCGTAGGTCAGACCAATCAAACCCTCGTTTTTCTGACAATCCGCAGCAAAGCCGAAATTGGGAACATCGACATAGTTACCCTGCTGAATATCGACGGCCCTGATTCTCATCGTAGCCCTGACGTCGTCCCCGAGGAAAATGGGATCACCCGGCACCCCTGGTCCGGAAAGTCTTAGATCCAGTTCTGAATTGCATGTTGCTGCGTGGGCTTGCCCGGACAACATGAAGGCTGATAGAACTACCAGCACACCTAAACCCCAAGTCGACACCTTACGAAGTTCGTGGCGCTCAGATCTCTGTAAATGACGCATTACCGCTCTCCCTATTTAGTCCTGTTCCTTGGATATCTCCAGGCCAGGCTCTTTCATTTCTCCAAAGTCAAAAAAAAAGCAAGCACCGCCTCTCCTAAAGCACGTCCTTGCCTGAGAAATCCCTCTTGAGAGTGCCAGCGTGGTCTTTGCCCGTTACCCCTACCCACATCTGGTACTCATAATTTCGATTAAATTAAGTGGCGGTAATCTTCGATCAAATCTCCTTACAAATTCCTGTTACAAACACTTTTCTTACATACAAAACGAAACAAGAACACGCGCCCCGGATTATGGGGAGCAACGTCCTTGTCCTTGAAAATCCTTAATCCTTTGGTACCAACAAGTCCAGAGCGGGACAGGTCCGGCTCTGAATGTCAGCAAGATGGGGCCTAGCCCCTATTTAAATAATATATCAATTCAGCTTTTATTTCACCTGCACTATTTCTGACCGGACAAAAGGCGCTTTTAGAGACCTGAACGGTCGCTGAATTGCCCGCGTTTCGTTGACAATCAATTACACTCTGGCTATAAATACAAACGTCAGGAGAAAAGGTTGGTAATTTTCTGATTTTATTTGTCATTTTGCAGTAATCCCAGGTTAATGAATGACTCGGGAGACAGGTAAAATCCTGACCAACAACGCGTTACAGGGAGTGACGCTACAACAGGGATGTTACGACAATGCAAGGATTGCAAAGAAGCGTCTGCATAGCCGTGCTTATCGCATGCGGCTTCACGTCGGCCTGGGCCCAGGAGGTCCGGCCTGATTCATTCGGTTTTGAAGAACCGGTTCCAGCCAACAACGTGGTGATTGCCGAGCGCATTGAAGCTCAGGTCTCCGTCTTTTCGTCTGCGGGGCTGTCTTTTCGTGTGCGGGAAATCAGCGCTCCGGGCGCGAGTTTCATCAAACTCCATTTTTCGCAATTCATTTTACCCGAGGGCGTAGAAGTAGAAATAAGCAACCCCGATGGCAGCGAAATCTGGCTTTATGCTCACAATGCTCCCCGGGAAATGACTGTTGATGTCGACACGGGCGATGATGGCATTAACCGGTTCTCTGCCATGTCCATCACCGGTGACACCGTGCTGGTGCGAATAACCGGCGACCTGGATCTGTTCGACCCCGCGGTTCACCGGCTTGAGATTGACTCCTGGCTGGAAGGCTTTCCCCTGGGCGAATCGCGAACGCTGAACGAGGGAGTGGGAAAAGGAGAATTCGGAGACCTGTCCCGACCCGAAAACTCCTGTGGTTCAGATGAGCGATACGACAGTGCGTGCTGGGCCAGTTCCAACCCGTGGGAGTACGAACGGTCGGCGGCGGTTGCCAAGCTGATTACTTCCCGGGGAGAGGTCTGCACCGCCTGGCGGGTCGGTTCGGACAACCACATGTTCACTGCTGAACACTGCCTCGGTAAGCAATCTGAACTGGATGGCAGTGAAATCTGGTTCAACTACGAAGCCTCGTCCTGTGGCGGATCCAGCAATACCAGTGCGGTAAAGGTAACGGGCGGCAGCCTGCTCTCAAAAAGCAGCTCGCTGGATTATTCCTTATTTACCGTCAGTGATTTCTCCAGAATTTCCAAGTTTCCTGCCTTTGGCCTGGAAACGGACACACCACCTCTCGGTGAACCGATTTTCATTCCACAGCATGGTCTTGGACAGCCCAGGCAGATCGCCCTTGAAAGTGACATGAACGTGAGCGGCGAGTGTGAAGTGGATGCAAACGACCTGGATGGCTATGCATCTGGATCCGACATTGGCTACTACTGTGATACGGCAACCAGCAGTTCCGGCTCCCCTGTTGTCTCGAATAGCAGCGGCCGGGTGGTCGCATTACATCATTTTGGCGGTTGCCTGAACTCCGGCGTGAAAATTTCCCGGATCTGGCCTGAAGTAAAAAACCATTTTGGCGGCCAGGTGCCCAACGGCAACAGTGGCGGCAGCAGTGGCGGATCATCGACGTCCGGCAACGATGCACCGGAAGCTGATTTCAGCTTTGACTGCAATGAACTGTCGTGCAGTTTCGATGGCAGCAACAGTTTCGATTCCGACGGCGAAATCATCGCGTTCAGCTGGAATCTTGGCAATGGTGACACCGAAAGTGGAGCAAGCTTTGCATACGAATACGTCGAGAGTGGTGACTATGATGTGACATTGACCGTAGAGGATGATGAAGGCGAAACGGCGAGTGCTACGCAGCCCGTGACCGTTGCCATTTCCAATAAAGAACCACAGGCCACATTTTCTGCCACTTGCGTCAGCAACAGATGTGAATTCGACGCAACCAGGAGCTATGATGAGGACGGCGAAATTACCAGGATGGACTGGACGCTCGGCGACGGCGCTACGGCCAGGGGATTTGTTGTCGAACACGTGTACGAAGAAGCCGGAAGTTACACTGTCCGGTTGACGGCAACTGACGATGAAGGCGCGTCGGATGGCCGTTCGAAGCAGGTCAGCGTGGTTCTCCCCAACGAAGCACCTAACGCTTCCTTCGTTTTCAGTTGTAGCGACCTCGACTGCAGCTTTGACTCTTCGAACAGCAGTGACAGTGATGGTGAAATTGAGGCCTGGAACTGGAGCTTCGGTGACGGTAGCACCGCTGATGGCGCGCAGATAAGTCACAGCTACCCGGAGACGGGAAACTTTGATGTAACACTGACCGTGAAGGACAATCGGGGCAAATCCGACAGCAGCACCCAAACGGTAGCTGCATCGGCTGCGAATGCCCCACCCAGGGCCGCATTCAATTACAGTTGTGCGGAGCTGGAATGCTCGTTTGATGCATCCGGCAGTACTGATCCGGATGGTGAAATTACCGCCTGGAACTGGAATTTCGGTGACGGCGCCACAGGCAGCGGCTACCAGGCAGTCCATTCTTTCCCAGCGGAAGGCGCTTATACGGTATCGCTGGAAGTCAGTGACAAAGACGGCGCATGGAACGTGCAAACGCGCAACGTGCAAGTGTCAGTCACCGAGACACAACCCGAACCCGAGCCCGAACCTGAGCCAGTTTCAAACGAAAGTCCGTATGCGGCATTCAGCTATGACTGCAATGAGCTTGTTTGCGCCTTTGATTCCGGCGGGAGCTACGACAGCGACGGGAACATCAGTGCCTATTACTGGGCGTTCAGCGACGGAGACAGCGGGACTGGCGCGGTGGTAAGTCATCGCTTTGAAGCCGATGGTTCTTACCAGGTAAGTCTTGAGGTGGAGGATGATGAAGGCGCCAGAGACACCGTAACCCGGACCGTCAGGATTAAGGTTCAGCAGTCCAATAGCGCCCCCAAGGCCAACTTTTCGGTTGAATGCGACGAACTGGTCTGCCGGTTTGATGCCGGCTCCAGCCAGGATACGGACGGGACCATCACCAGTTACCACTGGTCAATGGGAGACGGCGCCAGCCTGGGCGGAAAAACCATTCAATACGACTATAATGCCGCAGGAGCTTACGCGGTGACATTAACCGTCATCGACGATAAAGGAGAATCCGGTTTGACCTCACGCAGAATCGAAGTAGAAGAAAATCTGCCGGAGATCACCCTCAGCGGCTCAGGCCGTCAGAACAACAGCAGGATTATGGCGACTTTGAGATGGTCTGGTGCAGAAACTGAAAAGGTTGATCTCTATCGTGACGGCGTACTGATCGCCGACACGCGAAATGATGGCAAGCTCATTGACACAACGATCGATGTTCACACAAAGTCGGCCGTGTACCAGCTTTGCCAGGCAAGTTCAGATCATTGCTCCAATACACTGGTTATTTCCTTCAATACCGTTTCCCGTTAATAAAAAAGCCCGCGGCAACGGCCGCGGGCTTTTTGACTCAACAATGAGTATCGGAGTTTAGGCAAATCGCCTGAAAGTCAACGCGCCCAGCCCCAGCATCAACAGCATCATCAAAGCCATTCCGTATTGATTGAGCGTCGGTATACCCTCGAAAAATACGGTATTGATGAATTTGCAACTACTGGAACCACCCGGACCGAGCGTTCTGGGCCTGCAAGTATCGACCGCTTCCACTCCGCTTGATTCGACTTTTTCTGTAGCCGAGCACCTGGCCCCACTTACGCTGGTGTCAACTTTCGCCGTCATGAATTCATCATCACCCAGCGTGCCTATCATCTTCCAGTCACCACTGGGAAGCAGTGGTGGAACGACCACGCCCTCGACTTCATTTTCATCTGAATCTTCGTCCAGCGGGTTTTCAAAAATTTCGCTATTGCAGGTAATGGTCACGTGCGCCTCTTCAACCACTTCCTGGCCACCGGCGCCATCCACGAGCCATTCTTTATACACCGTGAACTCGGCAGGTTTGCCAGTATTGGTTACTTCGCAGGTGTACTCACCACCTTTAACTGCCGTGAAGAAGCAACCTTCGTTATCGTCAAGTTCGCCATAGTCCTCGTAATCGCCTTCAGCCGCATTCCTGACGCCTGCCAGGTAAGTCGCCGCATACCCACTCGGAACGGGATCTTCAAATACCGTGCAATTTGCACCCTCGGAAGGAATGTTGTACACAATGAAACCAACCTTATCGAAGGTTCCGTTGGCAGCCGGATCGGAAAGCTGCGTGAAATCGGGGTTAACAACCGTACCGGCATCACAACGCAGATGAACGTCCACCTCAGATTTGTTGTTATCGGTGAAGTCCTTGGTTACCCAGATCACGGTATTGGGATTTGAGATATTGAACGAAAGGGTTTCAGCCGACCCTGCGGGAAGGTCTCCGCACTGTGCTTGCAGTCCAGAAACTGCAGCCCACTCGATGACTTCCTTGGTAACCAGCGTATCGCTGAGTTCCTCGACCACAACGTCGAAGGTTACGTAACAGGAATTAAAAGTGTTGCCGTCAGGAGTTACCGGCGTTGAATCCAGAACCACATCGGTAAGGATTCCGTTGCCGTTGTCATCAATGAAATCAAAATCAACCCGGATTGGGGGAGCTAACGTTCCATCAGCGACACCGTTGGGGGTGCCAGAGACCGGGCAGTTTGTCTCTTCACTTCCCTCTATGAAGTTCACGACGTTACCTTCGATGCCTCCTTGTGCAAGGCAACCTAAAAAAGTATCCGTCCCTTCGCAATCAAGCAGGTATTGAAAACCTGAAATGGTCACGGTTTCGAGGACCGGTGCTTCACCCATTCTGAACTCCACCCGAATTGGAATGGTTTGACCGATAGCAAATGTATCGCCGGGACTGTCGATTTCGACGAAAATGTCCGCAGGGCATGATTGTTGTGCCATGAGATTGCCGGGTAACATTGCTGCCAAAATCAGCGGCAATGCAGAAATTCTGGCAGAGCGGTTCACCACGCTCCTGCGCCCCTTACTGCTGTTTGAAAATACCATCGCTTCCTCTCCCTATTTTCCCCACGCTGTGCGCATAGTTTCATGGCGCCATAGGATAACCTGTCTAATAAAAATTTTCTTTAGTCAGTATCCACGCTCAATATCGACCACCGACAGCATCGGTTCTCCCGCCACATAACGGCGTAAATTCTCCTGTACCAGCAAATACAGCCGATCCCGGCTCTTGTCCGAGCGCCCTGCTGTGTGCGGAGTGATAATCACCCGTGGCGTCTGCCACAGAACATGGTCCGCCGGCAGCGGTTCCGGGTCTGTCACGTCCAGTCCGGCTCCCGCTATCTCGCCTTCGTTCAGCGCAGCCACCAGATCGTCGGTCACTGTGCTGGCCCCTCGCCCCACGGATATGAAGTAAGCGGTTGGCTTCATTGCTGCAAAAAATACCGCATTGAAAATTCCACGGGTCCGATCCGTCAGTGGCACCGTATTGACGACTACGTCGGCCTGCCCTGCCAGTTCGATCAATTCATCCGACAGCCCCACGTATTCAACATAATCCGGTCCTTCACGGCGACTGCCGCGGGTGGCGATCACCCGCATGCCCAGGCCATGGGCGCGCATCGCCACCTGGGTACCGATACCGCCCAGTCCGACCACCAGCACGGTACGCCCGGCCAGTTCCATGAATTCGCCGGCGCCCAGGTTGGGATTACGATCCCAACTGTTGTTCAGCTGGTTGGAATGATAGACATCCAGGCCACGCGCCAGGGTCATCATCATCGCAATGGCGTGTTCCGCCAGTGCCGGTGACGCAATGCGCTGCCCGTTGGTCAACAGTTTGTTGCCGGTTTGCATACCCGGATTGATCACACAACGGTCCACACCGGAAGAATAGACCTGGACCCAGTGCAGTTGGGGCGCTGCCGCCAGAATTTCCTGGTTACAGAAGCCGATCAGGACCTGGGCATCCTGCGCCTGGGCAGCGGCTTCTTCAGGGTTGGATACCAGCACAATCTCCACCCCGGGAGCCACTGCCTGGAATCCGGCCAGTCGTTCTGGCTTGTCCACCCTCAGCAACACTTTCCTGGGAGAAGTCCAGCCTTCCAGGTCCCGCGAAGCCACGCTGGACTCCCGAATCCCAAGGTCATCGACCAGGTCCTGCACCGCG
>Ga0316193_10000025_pt1 | contig 63616 bp, 59 predicted proteins | sample MerIslsedime2_MG_FD_207735 | JGI IMG/M metagenome (GOLD analysis project Ga0316193, IMG submission 207735) | Coastal sediment microbial communities from Maine, United States - Merrow Island sediment 2 | ecosystem: Environmental > Aquatic > Marine > Coastal > Sediment | place: USA: Maine... | reverse complement strand
CGAGTTCGATCTCGCCACCGGCACGCGAGGATCGCGCCAACATGCCGTCGGGCAACTGTTCGCTCGGCTCGTCGGCGCCGAAGCGGCGATGGTGGTCAACAACAACGCCGCTGCCGTGTTGCTGGTACTCGCCGCGCTCGGCGTCGATCGTGATGTGCCCGTGAGCCGCGGTGAGAGCGTCGAGATCGGCGGATCGTTCCGAGTTCCCGACGTGATGGAGCAGTCCGGGGCCCGCCTGGTGGACGTCGGCACCACGAACCGGACCCGACTGGCGGACTACCGCCGAGCGGTCGATCGCCCGGGCCTCGATGTCGCGATGGTCCTGAAGGTTCATCCCAGCAACTACCGGGTCGAAGGGTTCGTCGAGGAGACGTCCGTTCGGGAACTGGCGACGCTCGGTGTGCCCGTCGTCGCCGACATCGGGAGCGGGCTGATCGACGCGAACTGTCCGTGGCTTCCCGGCGCACCTCCGGCCTGGCTGGCCGGCGAACCCGCCGCGGTGCAGACGCTCGCCGACGGCGCCGCGCTGGTCACCTTCAGCGGCGACAAGCTGCTCGGCGGTCCGCAAGCCGGGATCATCGCGGGCCGAGCTGACCTCGTCGAGCAGTGTCGGCGCCACCCACTCGCCCGCGCGCTCCGCCCGGGCGGACTCGTGCTCGGAGCGCTCCAGGAGACGGCGCTGGTCTATCTCGACAAGCGCGCCGCGACCGACATCCCGTTCTGGGCAATGGTCGCTGCGCCGGTCGCCGAACTCCGCCGGCGCGCCGAATCGATCGTCGCTGGCGTGCGTGATTCCCACCCGTCGGCGGCTGCAGCGCCGATGGACTCGTTGCCGGGCGCCGGGTCGGCTCCGGGGATCGCGATGGGCTCGTACGGCATCGAGTTGGCGGGCGATTTCACTGCGGCGCTCCGCCGTTCCGATCCGCCGGTGATCGCTCGGTCCCGCGATGACCGTACCTACCTCGATCTCCGTTCCGTGATGCCCCCGGACGATGCCATCGTGATCCACGCGCTCGCCGCCGCCGCACCGTGACCGTCGTCGCGACCGCCGGCCACGTCGACCACGGCAAGTCGTCGCTCGTCCTGGCCCTGACCGGCACCGACCCGGACCGGTTCGAGGAGGAGAAGCGTCGCGGCCTGACGATCGACCTCGGATTCGCACACACCTCGTTGCCGTCGGGTGCCGAGTTGAGCTTCGTGGACGTCCCGGGTCACGTGAAGTTCCTCCGCAACATGCTCGCAGGTGTCGGTGGCGTCACCGCCTGCGTGTTCGTCGTCGCGGCGACGGAGGGCTGGAAGCCACAGTCGGAAGAGCATCTCCGCATTCTTGAACTGTTGGGGATCACCTCGGGGATTGTCGCGCTCACCAAGATCGACCTCGTCGACGACGACCTTCGTGAACTCGCCGCGATGGACATCGCCGATCACGTCGACGGGACGTTCCTCGCCGACGCCCCGGTCATCCCGGTCTCCTCGACCACGGGTGCCGGGCTCGATGACGTTCTCGGGGCACTCGATGAGCTCATTGCCCGTGGCCAGACCGCCGACGACCGGGGGCGCCCGCGGCTGTGGATCGACCGGGTGTTCGCCGCCAAGGGCAGTGGGACGGTCGCGACGGGAACGCTCACCGGCGGTTCGTTCTCGGTCGATGACCAGGTCGTGGTCGAGCCGGGGGGTCGAGAGGCGCGGATCCGCGGTCTCCAGACAGCCGGTCGACCGGTCGACACCCTCGGGCCGGGGAACCGCGTCGCGGTCAACCTTTCGGGTGTTGACCATCGTGATCTCGCTCGTGGCCACGCCGTGGTGGAACCGTCGCGGTGGCGATTGACCGACCGGTTCGACGCATCGCTGCACGTGCTCGGCTCGCTCCGGCACGACGTGTCGCGTCGGGGCGCGTTCGTGGCGTACGTCGGGTCCGGCGAGCATGCCGTCAGGCTTCGTGTCCTCGGCACCGAGATGCTTGCCCCGGACAGCGACGGGTCGGTGCGGTTGTTCCTCCCGGAAGCGTTGCCGCTCCTCCCCGGGGATCGTTTCGTGTTGCGCGAGTCGGGCCGTGACGAAACAGTCGGAGGTGGCGAGGTGCTCGACATCGATCCGGTGGTGCGAGCATCGCAGGCCCGACCCGACCGCACGATCGAGCGCGTGGTGCACGAGCGCGGCTGGGTGACGGTCGATGACGTCGAGCAGTTGACCGGCGAGCGCGTCGAGCCGATGGTCGGCGACTGGCTGACGACCGATGACGAGCTCAGTTCGATGCGTGCCCTGCTCGTCGATCGGGTCACCGATGCGGGACCGGTCGGACTCGACGTGGCGGCGTTCGACGAGCGCGAGCGGGCAGTGTTGGCGACACTCGACGAGGTGGTCGTGGATGCAGGCACCGCCCGCCGAGCCGATGTGGTGGACCCGTACGCCGACCACCCGTATCTCGCAGGTGTCTTGGCCGGGGGTTTCACCCCACCGCAACCCGACGGTGTCGATCGGGGCGAGCTCCGAGAACTCGTCCGTCGCGGCCACGTCGTCGTTCGCGACGGTGTCCACTTCCATACGGAGACCGTCGACTCGGCGGCGGTGGTGGCTGCGCAGCTCCTCGCTGCGGCACCGACCGGGTTCACGGTGGCGGAGTTCCGCGACGCGACCGGCGCCAGCCGCAAGTACGCGCTCCCACTCGTCGCCGAACTCGATGCTCGTGGTGTCACCCGTCGCCGCGACGATCTTCGTATCGCGGGACCTCGCCTCCCCGATCTCTAGCGTTGCGATGAGTTCGGGCGTGGACAGGTCTCGTTGGAACTCATGGGAGGGGACTCGATCCCGGTTGCGATGAGTCCGGGCGCGAACTCGATCACGCTGAGACTCATCGGAGGAGTTCGGGTGTCAGGTGTTGGCGGACTCGTCGGTCGGTTCGCTGACCTCGGGCGCCTTCTTGCGCATCTCGCGGTAGTCGCGAGCGGCTCCTTCGAGCGGTTCGACGTCGAGCGTGACACCGTCGATCGCGGCGACGCGGAGCGGGTCGCCGACGGAAATCGGGGTAGCCCGGTTCGTGCGGGCTCGCCACCGCGCGCCATCGATCTCGACGACGCCGTCCGGATCGATCGCCTCGACGGCGACACCCTGTTGCCCGATCATCCACTCCCGACCGATGGTTGGCGTGGCGAAGCGGGTCCGCACCATCGAGGGCATCCCGACGATGAACGTGAGGGTGATGCCCCCGACACCGGCGAGCAAGGCCAGCCATGACGGCCGAACCGACGAGCCGGGGATCGACTCGAAGAGGAACCAGCTCCCGACGATCGTGAACACGATGCCGGCACCGGTCCAGAAGCGCGGAATCCCCACTTGGACGTCGACCGCGAACGCGAGCATCGCCAACATGATCAGCCCGACTGCCAACGGTTGGGTCGGCAGCACGGCCAATCCGGTGAACGCGAGCACCGTGCAGATCGCTCCGACGCCTCCGGCGAGGCCCACTCCGGCGGTGAAGAATTCGAACACCAGGAGGGCCAGGCCGGTCAACAACAGGAGATAGGCGACGGGCGGGCTGGCGACGGTGTGGAAGAGCTGGTCGACCAGCGACAGCTTGGAGAAGCGGACGATCGACACGGTGTCGAACCGGGTCGAGCCATCGTCGAGCACGACCAGTTCGGTGGTCACGAGGACCACGCCGTTCTCCTCGTAGCCGTCCATCGCCTGCAGCATGTTGGAGATGGTGGGGACGCCCTCGTCATCGATGCGCTGCTTGAAGACGTCGAGGGTGCGGGCGTCCGACAACCCGACCGAGCCGTTGCGGAGGCGATCTTCGGCGACGCCGAAGTCGATGCTCACTCCCTCGGGGAGTCCGTCGGGATCGAGCGGGACTCCGGTGTAGCCGACTCGGGATCCGGGCGCCATGCCGGTCACGTCCGCGACGGCGAGGAGTTGGGCCGCCGTGCCGTAGAACCGTGCGCCACTCGGGCCGACCCAGATCCCGATGGGGATCGGGGCAGTGGCGACGCGCACGAGGAGGTCCTCCACGACGTCATCGCTGACCACCGTTCCATCGCTGTTGACCTGCAGGATGAGGGCCTGCGAGCCCTCCGATTCGGCACGATCGATCGCCGACTCGATGGAGTCGACGAGGATCGGGTCCATGTATCCACTCACCTGGAGCACGTCGACGCGGGCGACATCGGTCGGTACCGAGTCGCTCGAACCGGTGCCGTTGTCATTCTGCCCGTCACTCTGAGCCTGCACGGCCGGGCCGAAGATGGTGAGCCCGGCCATCAGCGTGAGGATGCTGATCGCTAGTCTGCGCAAAGGTGCCTCCGGAGAGCGAATGTCCGCTGCAATCGTTGACCGCCGCACGAGTCGTCGTGGTGGCGGGCAAGGGGGGTGTGGGGAAGACCACGGTAACGGCTGTGATCGCCCGTGCCGCATCCGATGCGGGCCAACGAGTGCTCGTCGTCGAGCTCGACGGAAAGCCGACCTTGGCCGAGTTGGTCCCCGATCTCGAGGTGATGTCGATCTCCGCGCCTGATGCGCTCGACGAGTACCTGCGAGCGAACGGTTTCGCTCGCATCGCGAAGCGCCTCAATCGGACGGGGGTGATCGACATGGTCGGCACTGCAGCGCCCGGCATCGACGACATCGTCGTGCTCGGCAAGATCAAGCAACTCGAACGCTCCGGCGACTATGACCTGATTGTCGTCGATGGCCCCGCCGCCGGGCATGCGATCACCTTCCTGACCTCGCCGGCTGGGCTGTCGGCATCGGTCCGGTCGGGCCCCGTCCGCTCACAAGCCGACGATGTCCTGGAACTGCTGCAGGATGCGGAGCGTTGCCAGGTGGTGCTCGTCAGCCTTCCGGAGACGACGCCGGTCAACGAGGTGATCGAGACCGCGTTCGCTCTCGAAGATCAGGTCGGGGTGCAGCTCGGGCCAGTTGTCGTCAACGGCGTCGACGCCGGCGTGGACCTCCCTGACCATGCGACCGCTCTGGCAGCCGTCGCCGGTCTCGACGAGGTGACTGGCGCCGTGCTGATCGCGGCGGCGGAGTTCCGCCGGTCACGTCGCGAGATGGAGACCCAGGAGATCGCCCGACTCGCCGAACACCTTCCGATCCCACAGATTTCCCTCCCCGCTCGGCCCGTTGCCGGTTTGGAGGCGTCCGACATCGCGGCGCTCGGTGCACATCTGGACGGCGCACCGTGACCGGCCGCCGCGCCGACGACCTGATCGAGCGGTCATCGGTGATCGTGTGCTGTGGGTCCGGCGGGGTCGGCAAGACCACGACGGCTGCCGTCATCGGGTTGGAGGCCGCCCGTCGTGGCCGCCGCGCCGTCGTCGTCACGATCGACCCCGCGCGTCGCCTTGCCGATGCACTCGGGCTGACCGAAGGGCTGGCGTCAGCACCGCAACGGATCGACCTCGACGGCGATGCGATCGGCGACACCGACGGCGAACTCTGGGCGATGATGCTCGATACGGCCGCGACCTTCGATGGCATCGTGCGGCGCGAGGCGGACAGCGACGAACAGGTCGAGCGGATCCTGAACAACCCCTTCTATCGCAACATCGCCGGCGCGCTCAGCGGCACCCAGGAGTACATGGCGGCCGAAACGCTGCATGCCCTTCACGGCGACGACCGGTTCGATCTCGTGGTCGTCGACACCCCGCCGAGCCGCAATGCCCTCGACTTCCTCGATGCTCCGGGGGTGCTCTCTCGGTTCTTGGACCACCGGCTCTTCAAGCTGCTCATGCTCCCGGCCAGGGGTGGCCTCAAGATCATCGGGACGGCGACCCAACCGGTCCTGAAGGCGATCGGCAGGGTGGTCGGGTCCGACGTGCTCGCCGACTCGGTGGCGTTCTTCCAGGCGTTTGCCGGAATGGAGACCGGGTTCCGCGAACGAGCCGATGACGTCGTCGCGTTGATCCGCGCCGACGCGACCTCGTTCGTCGTGGTCGCTTCGGCACGACACGACACGATCACCGAGGCGGTGTGGTTCGCCGAGCAGTTGGTCGCGCAGGACATCGAGGTGACCGCGGCGATCATCAACCGAACGCACCCGGCCTTCGGTGACGGTTCCGCGGCGGATGCTGCTGATGCCGCCCACGCATGCAGCACTGCTGGTGACGATCAGTTGGCTGCGCTCTGGCGGAACGTGGCTGACCTGCGCACGCTTCGTGAACGCGAGCTCGATGTCGTCGCCCCGCTCGGCGACCTCATTGGCGACGAGCGTGTCACCGTGCTGCCACTGCTGGACCGCGATGTCCACGACCTCGAGGGGCTGCGGACGATTGCGGCGCACCTCTTCGATCATCCGACCCTGGAGCGGTAGCGTCGGGCCTGTGCACATCCTGCTTGCCACCGATGCCGACTGGATCGTCGACGAGATCACTGCGGCCCTGGGCGATGACGACGTCCACTTCACCGTGTGTCGCGAGGGTCGCGCCGTCGCCCGGGAGGTCGAGAAGCAGACGCCGGACCTGGCCATCCTCGATCTCCAGATCGGGTCGATGGGCGGCATGGCCGTCACGATGGCGCTGCGACTGGACGAGTCAGCCGGAGCACTTCCGCACGTGAAGGTGCTGATGCTGCTCGATCGACGCGCCGACATCCATCTCGCCCGCCGGAGTGGTGCCGAAGGCTGGCTGATCAAGCCGCTCGATGCGCTCCGACTCCGTCACGCCGCCGACGCCCTCGAAATCGGGGGGACCTACACCGAAGGCCTGCCCGGCGATGTGTCGCCGGTCGAGCCGATGGTTCCACTCCCGCCGGACACCGACGTGGAAACGGACGCGGACGCTGAAACGGTCTCGGAACAGGCCGAGGAAGAACCCGCAACCGCCGGTTAGCATGGCGAGCCGCTACGGGGTGTAGCGCAGCTTGGTTAGCGCGCCACGTTCGGGACGTGGAGGCCGGAGGTTCAAATCCTCTCACCCCGACCAGACGACGTCATCAGATGTCGTCGACTTTTCCCTCAAGTCGAGGACCCGCGATGCCGATGACGTGGCGTCCGTCTCTCCTTGGGGGTTCCCGTGGCCACGTTCCAGCCGACGCTCGATCATCTCGATGAACTCCGCGATCCGATCGCCGACAACGTCGTGGTGGTCGCCCACGCATTTGCCGCTCTCGACGATTCGTGGACCGTCTACGTCCGTCCGCAGATCGGCCTGGACACGGTGGATCTCCTTCTGCTGCACGACCAGCGCGGTGTGGTGGTCGTCGACGTCGACTCCGATGCTCGGCGTGGCCGGGTCGTGGCACTCGCCCGTCGACACCGCAGCACGATCTACGACCAGTTCTTCTCGTTGCCTGGCGATGGACGGGACCCGGGCTCCTCGGTGCGTGCGGTCGTCGTGTCGCCATCGGCGACGACGGACGAGGCCCGTGTGGCACACGCCCCCGGTGACCCGGCGGTGATGATCTGGGGGAGCGACGCCCTCGATGGCCAGCTCGAGCTTCTGCTCGGTGCGACGTCAACACCCGTTTCCAGTGAATCTGTCCGTCGGCTCCGACATCAGATCGTCGCGGCCGGCGTGGTCCACGATGCGGTGGCGCCGGTCCAGCTGAGCGCCGACGCCCGAATGGTGGTGGCCAACCCCAAGGGATCGAAGGTCCGCGGCGTCACCGGCCCGGCCGGGAGCGGCAAGACATTCGCATTGACCGCTCGAGCCGCTCGCCTGGCTGCCGAGGGCAAGAGCGTGCTGGTCCTGTGCTTCAACTCGACGCTCGCCAACCGGCTCCGTCAGCTCGTGGTCGACCGTTGCGCCGAGTACGGGGCCAATCCGACCCTCGTCACCTGTGCCAGCTATCACAACTTCTGTGCTCGCGTCGTCGACGATGCGGCGGCGGCAGGCGTCGTCGCCGACGAACCGGCCCGCGGGACCTGGCCGGTCAAGATCGTCGTGAAGACCACCGACGTCCTCCGGGCGGGGTTCGACGCTCGTTTCGATGCTGTTCTCGTGGACGAAGGCCAGGACTTCACCGTTGCCTGGTGGAACCTCTTGCGCGAGTGGGTCGTGCGGGCCGAGGGCGAGATGTTGCTCGCGACGGACCCGACCGTCGATCTGTACGGCAAGCTGACGTGGGCCGATCCGTCGGTCCTCGACGCGGCCGGGTTCCACGAACCATGGATCGAGATGGCCAGTTCGTACCGAATGGCGCCCGAACTCACCGAGGCGACGAATCGGTTCGCGCTCGCGTTCGTGGACGCGGAAGGCGCCATCCCTGCGGTGCCGGCTGACCAGGCCGCCGTTGTCGGGAACGTGTCACCCGGAATGCGTTCGTGGCGCAATCTCGATCGGGTCGCCGATCTCGGCCCGGCCATCGGCCATGAGGTGGTACGGCTGCTCGCCGAGAATCCGAACCTCGCACCGCGCGACGTCGTGTACCTCTGCGAGTACCACCATGACGGCCTCGCCGCCGCGGGAGTGATCGAGGCGGCCGGCTACCCGGTCCATCACGTCTACAGCCGTGACCCCGACGAGCGTCACCAGCGCAAGGCCCGGTTCTGGCCCGATGCAGATGCGGTCAAGGGGTGCACCGTGCACAGCTTCAAGGGGTGGGAGAGCCCTGCGGTGGTGCTCGGTGTCGGCATGGAGGAGCGCTCTCGCCGACTTGCGTACGGTTCGATGACGCGCGTGTCGTCCACGCAAGGCCTCGACGCGTCTCATCTCGTCGTGCTGAACGCAGACCCGCGCATGAGCGACTTCGGCGTGACGTTCGAACAGGGAGTACCGATCCCCGTCGACGCCTGAGCGGCTGCGCTGATGACGTCTCGGCGCTACCGTCGGCGAACATGGACTTCGCCGAGTTGCAGGACGTGATCGAGCGCACCTATGGCGATCGTGATCGCGAGCGGGGTGTGTCGGCCACTGTGGCCTGGCTTGCCGAGGAGGTCGGCGAACTCGCACAGGCGGTCCGGAAGGGCAGCCACGAACAGCGGGTCCACGAGTTCGGCGACGTGATCGCGTGGGTGGCGACGCTCGCCAATCAACAGGGCGTCGACCTGAACGACGCGATCCAACGTTTTGCGAACGGCTGCCCAACATGCAGCCATTCGCCCTGTCGCTGCTGAGTCAGATCAGCAGTTCGGCGATCTGGATCGCATTGAGGGCGGCGCCCTTGCGGAGGTTGTCGTTGCTCACGAACATCGCCAGCCCTCGTCCTGCAGGTGCGCCTTCATCGACGCGGAGGCGGCCGACGTAGGCGGGATCCTGACCGGCGGCTTCCAACGGTGTGGGGACCTCGGAGAGCACGACGCCAGGAGCGTCGCCGAGCAGCTCGATTGCCCGCTCGACCGAGATCGGGCGTTCGAACTCGGCGTTGATCGACAGGGAGTGACCGGTGAAGACGGGAACGCGCACGCAGGTGCCCGAGACCAGCAGTTCAGGGATGTCGAGGATCTTGCGGCTCTCGTTGCGCAGCTTCTGTTCTTCGTCAGTCTCGTTCGAACCGTCGTCGACGATCGAGCCGGCCAGGGGAAGCACGTTGAACGCGATCGGCTTGGCGAACTTGGCCGGTGCCGGGAATTGAACGGCGGCACCGTCGTGGGTGAGCTCGGCGGCACGGTCGACGACCTCGCGGACCTGCTTGTCGAGTTCGTCGACCCCGGCGAGCCCGCCGCCGGACACGGCCTGGTAGGTCGCAACGATGAGCCGGACGAGTCCCGCCTCGTCGTGGAGTGGCTTGAGAACCGGCATGAACGCCATCGTGGTGCAGTTCGGATTGGCGATGAGGCCCTTGGGGGTGTTGCGTGCTTCATCGCCGTTGACCTCGGCGACGACCAACGGCACCTCGCGGTCCATCCGGAACGCCGAGGAGTTGTCGATCACGATCGCTCCTGCGGCGGCGAACTTGGCGGCGAACGCACGCGACGAGGTGGCACCGGCTGAGAAGAGCGCGATGTCGAGCCCGCTCGGATCGGCGGTCTCGGCATCCTCGACGACGATGTCGGTGCCCTGCCACGGGAGTGTGGTTCCCGCGGACCGGGCCGACGCGAAGTAGCGCATCTCGCTGACGGGGAAGTTGCGCTCGGCGAGGAGCCGACGCATGACGCTGCCGACTTGACCGGTTGCCCCGACCACACCGACTCGGACTGCTGCAGACATGGCCTGAACGATAACGGTCGGCGGGCCCGTGGTGGCAGGTGGTTTCCCGCGCGCTGCGCGGATCGGTGGCGGCTCTGGCACAATCCTCGTCATGCGTCGTCGCCCGCAACTCGTTCCGTGGAAGGCCGCCGGCCAGACGAGCGAACGCCAGGCGAGCGGAGACGACGTCGTACGGACCACCGGATGGGTGTTCAACAACGAGACCGGCAGTGAGCTGACGCTCGAACAGTTCGTCGCGACCGGCGATTCGGAGGTCCCTGCCTATCTGACCGTGTTCGGGTTGCGGGCCGCCGACGCCGACGGCCGAACCACCGACGACAAGACCCTGGTCGAGATCGGTTGTGGGATCGGTCGCATGACGTGCGCGTTCACACGGGAGTACGGCACGGTGATCGCATGCGACCTGGACGCAGGCTTCCTCGAACGTTCCATCGAGACGGTCAGCCAATTCGGCAAGGTCGACCGCCTGCAGACGAGCCACGTCACCGACGGGCACACGCTCGACCTCCCTCCGAACTCGACCGACATAGCCTTCAGCTACATCACGCTCCAGCACTGCGATCCTGACGATGCCCAGGAACTGACCTCCGAAGCGGTCCGGATCACCCGGCCGGGCGGAAAGATCGTGCTCAACTACCGGGCACGGAGTGCACAGGACGTCGTGTTGTTGCCGCTGGGTGCACTGATGCGAGCGTTGTTCCGCATCCCGAAATTCGGTCCCTGGCTCTCCCAGCGGCGCCTCGCGGCCCGCCTCGGTTGGCAGGCCAACCGGCTGCAGCCCGACGAGTTGATCGGCCCGCTGTCGCCGCTGATCACCGACATCGAGATCTGGCGGAACCCGAAGAGCAAGATCACCGGTCGCGGCGCCGTCAATCAGGAGTTCGACGGCATCAACCGGCACCACTACTGGCTGATCGCCACCGTTCGCTGAGTCAGTCGTCGCTGGTCGGCGCCGGCACGGGCCGGCGGACGGTCACGCGCTGGATGCGATGACGTTCGATCGAGGTGATCGTGAGCTTCCACCCCTCGACAGTGACGGTTTCGCCGACGTCGGGGAAATGTCCGAGGGCATCGAGCACCAGTCCAGAGATCGTCGTGTAGTCACCCTCGGGCAACGTGACATCGAGGTCGACGAGCTCGTGCACCGGGAACGACCCGGGAAGGGTGATCGTTCCGTCCGGTTCGTGGATCACGGTTGTCCGATTCGGATCGGTCTCGTCCCAGATCTCGCCGACGAGCTCCTCGACCAGATCTTCCATCGTGATGATGCCGACCGAACGGCCGTACTCGTCGATCACGATTGCCATCTGGGTTCGGCGCTCCTGGAACTCACGAAGCGCCGTGAGCACTCGGGCGGCTTCGGGGAAGACGGGGACCTCCCACATGACCGAGGTGACTGGCTCGTCGGCGCGCCCGATCAGGCTGCGCAGGCGGACCATCCCGACCGTGGCGTCGAGGTTGCCTCGTTCGGCGACCGGCGCTCGTGAGTGTCCGGACTCCATCAGTTCGGCGAGCGCTTCGGCGCACGTCGCATCGGCATCGATCGCGAGGACGTCGGTGCGGGGGACCATCACCTCATCGAGTTGGCGCTCGGCGATCTCGAAGGCGTCGTCGATGATCCGACGCTGCTCCGGCGCGAAGGTCTCATGGATCGCGATCATGTCGCGGAGGTCCTCGCCGGTGAGCTCCTCGCGTTGGAGGCTGGGGTCGCCGCCGAGGAGCCGGACGGCGATGTCGGTCGACTTCGACAGCAGCCACACGACCGGCTTCGTGAGTGTCGACAGTGCGTCGAGCGGCCGGGCCATGAGCAGCCCCCACTTCTCGGCGCGTTGCAGCGCGAGCCGCTTGGGGGCGAGTTCGCCGAACACGAGCGTGAAGTAGGCGAGCATCAGCGTGACGAGGATCACCGACACCACGCCGGCGGCACCGCCGAGGAAGCTCAGGGGAGCTTCGAGCGGTTCCGCCAGCGACACCGCGGCGGCGGCGGACGCCAGGAATCCGGCGAGCGTGATCCCGATCTGGATCGTGGCGAGGAATTGGTTCGGCTCGCGAGCGAGGCGGGCGAGGATGGCGCCGGTCGATGACGCCTCCTCGAGTCGCTGGAGCTGGCTCTCACGCAACGACACGAGCGCCAGCTCGGTCCCGGCGAACGCCGCGTTGATGACCACGAGAATCACGATCAGGATCAGTTGCGGCCAGACAGCACCCACTGGCAGTCATTCAAGCGCAACGAAGCGCGCGATGTTCGCGGTCTGCTCTGTCAGACGGGAGTGAGTGTCCGGATCGCCGAGAGCGGGGCCCGCAGAGTGGCGATGTCGAGGACGAGCTGCTGTGCCTCCGGCGACGTCGTTCCGGCGGCTTCGCCGAGCAGCAGCAGGTCGGGCAAGTCGGCTTCGGGGAAGTCGCCGGTGCACTTCGGGTTCTCGAAGTCGCTCATCGCGGCCAGGATCCACGGGCCGCGAACCCAGTCCTCGGCGATCGGAAAGAACTCCATGGCAATGCCATCCAGGCCCGCTGCATTGCTCGCCCGGTCGACCAGCAGCGCTTCGAGCCCGCGAGCCTGCCCGGCTGCGGCCGACATCCCTTGGCCGTGAATCGGATTGAAGAAGCACACCGAGTCGGCGATCGGGACGAGACCATCGGGGAACCGGTCAACTCGTTCGTAATGACGACGCACCGCTCGTGCCATCCGATAGGTCTTGATGTCGGTCAGCGGGGTCACCCTTGCCGCGAGTTCCGACCAGATCGGATCCACGAGCGTTGCGCCGTACGCCCGGAACGCATCCCATTCGGTCGGGGCCGTGTCGCCGTAACGGCTCCCGAGCGACAGCAACCAACGTTGACCGGGCAGCTTGACGACCGAGCCGTATCTGCCGGCGTGCTCGCCCTCGGCATCTGGCATCAGAAAGAACACGGTTCCATCGAAGGCATCCCACACCTCGGGTTCCACGATGAGCGAGGAGTACGACACGTCGCAGTTGATGTAGGTCTCCGGTGCGGGGTCGTAGCCCATCTCGGGGAGCCACTGGGCCGTGCAACTGTTGCGCCCACTCGCGTCCACCACGAGGTCAGCGAGCAGGGACTCGCCGTCGCGCACATCGACACCGATCACTCGACCGTCCTGCACGATCGGAGCGTCGACGAGCGCCCGGTAGGTGAAGCTCACGTTGGGGAGGTCGGACACACGCTTGCGCACGTTGTGCTCCAGCTGGGGCCGCGTCTGCACGTAGGTCATCGGCCCGTCCATCGGATCGGGAGCGAATCGTTGAAGGCTGTACGTCTTCCCTTCGGGCGTGTATGCGTAGAAGTCGCGTCCCAGCACCATCTCGACCGACCCGCTGTCGATCAGGTCGTCGACGAATCCCGGGAACCACTCGGTCATCGCGTCGAGCCCGCCCGGGAGCAGTACGTGGAAGTGGTGACCCTGCGGAACGGTGCCGCGAGGATCCGCAGTCGTCGGTTCGTGGTCGCGATCGAGCACCACGACGTGGTCGAAGTGGTCCGACAGGACCCGGGCCGTGAAGAGCCCGCCCATGCCGCCGCCGACGACGATCGCTCGGTCGCCCAGATGTCCGCCCTGTGCCATTACCGCACCCCCATGTGTTGGTCAGTTGATCGACGCAACCCTGGACGCTGCCATCGCGCCGGTCAAGCGACGTCGGTCACGTGAGCCCGCCGTCACATCTCGATCGGGGTCAGACACCGATCGAGATCCTGCTACTTGCGTTCGGGGAGCGGTGCGGTGTAATCGGCGCCGGAGTCGAGGCCGAACGCGGTGTGGAGGGCACGGGCTGCCCGTTCCATGTCGCCCGCCGCGCAGACCACCGACACCCGGATGGTCGAGGTCGAGATCATCTCGATGTTGACGCCCTCGTCGGCGAGGACGCGGAATATCTTGGCGGCGATCCCTGGTGACGATTTCATGCCGGCACCGACGAGCGAGACCTTGGCGATGTCGTTGTCGTGGGACACGCCGGTCGCGCCGATCTCGCCGACGACACGCGACACGATCGTCTCGGCCTCGGCCATGTCGGCCATCGGCATCGTGAAGCTGATGTCGGTCGTGCCGTGGGTGGAGGTGTTCTGCACGATCATGTCGACGTTGACATTGGCGTCGGCGAGCGGCTCGAACAGCGCAGCGGAGATGCCGGGCCGGTCGGGCACGCCGAACACGGTGACCTTCGCTTCGCTCATGTCGGTGACGACACCGGAGATGATCGGATCTTCCATCGAGGCCTCCTCGTTGGTGACCCACGTACCGGGTTCCCAGGTGAATGCGGAACGGACGTGGAGTGGAACGTCGTGATTGCGGGCGAACTCGACCGAGCGCAGCGCCAAGACCTTGGACCCGGCGCCGGCCATCTCGAGCATCTCGTCGAAGTGGACCTTGGCGAGCTTGCGGGCCTGGGGCACGATGCGCGGGTCGGCGGTGAACACCCCGGTGACGTCGGTGTAGATCTCGCAGGCGTCGGCGTTCATCGCCTGAGCCAATGCCGAGGCGGTCAGGTCGGAAGCGCCGCGACCCATGGTGGTGATCTCCTTGTCGGTGCTCACCCCCTGGAATCCGGCGATCACACAGACTTTCCCAGCCGCCATCGCCTCGCGGACGCGGTCACCCTTGACCTCGACGATCTTGGCCTTGCGGTGCGCGGTGTCGGTGATGATGCCGACCTGGCTGCCGGTGAAGCTCACGGCCTCGATGCCGCGGTCGGCGAGTGCCATCGTCATCAGTGCGGCGGTGACGCGCTCGCCGGTGGTGAGCAGCATGTCCATCTCCCGTCCGGGCTGCGTGTTCGAGACGGAGTTGGCGAGGTTGATCAGGTTGTCGGTGGCCTTGCCCATTGCGGACACGACCACGATCACGTCGTTGCCGCGCTTGCGGGTGAACGCGACGTTGTCAGCGACCGCTCGGATGCGGTCGGGGTCGGCGACGGAGGTACCCCCGTACTTCTGGACGATCAGTGCCACGAATCAGCGAGGTTACCGGCCCGTCGGCCAAGCGCTGAGGTCGTTCGACCAGGCATCGAGATGAGGATCGGGCATCATGGGGACATGAGCGTCGTCAAGATCAATGCCATCACGGTTCCCGAGGGCATGGGCCCGCAACTCGAAGGTCGCTTTGCCGGCAGGGCGAAGATGGTCGAACGGTTCGACGGCTTCGAGGACTTCCAACTCCTGCGCCCCGTCGAGGGTGAGAGCCGCTACTTCGTCTACACCCGTTGGGCGTCAGAGGAACACTTCCAGGCGTGGATGAACAGCCAGGACTTCGAGCGAGGCCACGCCAGCGGCCAGGCGGACGGGAATGCGCCCGCCGCTGGCGAGGAGCCCCGCAAGCCCGTCGCTCAGGGTGCCGACCTGATGAGCTTCGAGGTCGTCGAACACGTCGTCAAGGGCGCCTGACCTCACATCGCCGTCTCGACCCGGCTTCGACCGACGAGTTCGTCGAGCGCCGCGAACGCGTCGAACACGTCGACGTAGCGTGTCGTCAGGGGTGACAGTCCGAACCGCAGGATGTCCGGGTCGCGGCGATCGATGACGACCTTGCGCTCGTTCAACGCCTCGTGCAACCGGAGGGCGTCGGCGTGGCGGATCGCCACGTGGCCGCCCCGGCGGCGCGGATCCTGCGGCGTCACGTTCTCCAACCGGTACTGACCAGCGAGGTCGATCCCGAATCCGGTGAGTGAACGGGCCTTGTGGGCGATCGCTCCGATCCCCGCCTCGACCGACAGGCGGATGCCTTCTCTGGCCGCGGTGAGCCCGAGCACCGGTGGCGTGCCGTTCAGCATCCGCCCGATGTCAGGGCGCGGGTCGAACGGGCGTTCCATCGCGAACTGGTTGTTCTGCGCGAACCAGCCCCAGATCGGCTGGGTGACCTGATCATGGAGTCGCTCGGCGACGTAGACGAACGCCGGAGCACCGGGTCCGCCGTTGAGGAACTTGTAGGTGCACCCGACGGCGAGGTCGACGTTCGCGCCGTGCAGGTCGAGTTCGAGGACACCAGCCGCATGTGACAGATCCCACACGGTGGTGGCGCCGGCCTGCTGTGCCCGCTCGGTTTCGCCCGAGAGATCGGTCAACTCCGCCGTGCGGTAGTCGACGAGGGAGCGGAGCACGACGTCGACGCCGTCGAGATCGTCGAGTCCGTGCCGCACGTCGACGTCGCGGAGACGGGCGATGCCCTCCACGACGTACCGGTCCGTCGGGAAGTCGCCGTCGGCGATCGCCACCATCTTGCGCCGCCCGACGTCACCGACGAGGTCGAGTGCGACGTTGACCTGTTGGAAGATGCCGACCGTCGTCGACTCGTGCACCGCCACCTCGCCGGATCGTGCACCAACAAGCGGGGCCAGCTCGTTGCCCACCGTCAGTGCCAGGTTCAGCCAGTCGTGCTCCCACCACGACATGATCAGGTCGCCGGACCACTGATCGATCACCCGGTGCAGCGCCGCAACCGTGCGCTTGGGGGTTCGTCCGAGGGAGTTCCCGTCGAGGTAGATCAGTTCGGGGTCGGTGATCACGAACTCGTCGCGCCAGCGAGCGAGCGGATCGGCAGCGTCGAGGGCCAGCGCATCGGAACGTTCCATCATGCGACGCCAGTCTGACCGGACCGCCGCCATCTGCGGGTATTTCGCCGTCGATCAGTCCGCCGTCCGTCAGAGGGGCTCCTGACCCTTGGCATCGATCGCTCACGGCGGGAGACTGGTGACAGTCGATCCCGGAGGTGCGTCATGTGGGACGTCAAGCGACTCGCCGGCCCGATGTGTGCCGTTGCCTTGGTCGGGGTGACGGCGTGTGGGAGCGATGGTGAACCCGCCTCGGTCGCGACCGAGCCGGACACGGTTGTCACCGAGGTGGAGACCGACGGCACCGAGCCGACGGGCATGACGATCGCGGCGCTGTGCGACCCGCTCGACGACGTCGTCGTCGACTGGGTCGGCAGCGACGTCGAACGCGAGCACATGGACCTGTTCGCCGCGGACGACCCGGCCTCGCTCACGTGCGAGTGGCAGGGCGCGCCCGAGTATCGCGAGGTCAGGATCACCTTCCACGCGTCACCGGCGGTCTGGGACGCGACCGCTGCCAGTGGCGGCGAGTCGCTCGACTCGGTCGAGGCCGACAACGTGTACGACGGGGAGATCCTGTCGGTCCGGGCCGAGAACGGGTGGACGATCGACGTTGTTGCGTTCGAAGGTGATCCGGCCGGGTACGCCGACGCCCCCGACGTCATCGCTCCGATCGCGAACGCCGCGCTCAGAGTGACCTCCTGAACATCGAGCGCTGAACATCGGGCGCCCGACCGACCGGGAGGTTCACTCAACGAGGTCGATGAAGGTGGCGTGGCGGACGAGGCCGTCGCTCGTGAACTCGGCCATCTCGACGGTGGCGTGCAGGACCGGTTCGACCCACGTCGCCGTTCGGACGACGTTGGTCGGCGGCCGCGGATCGAACGGGCAGTGGTCGGTGGAGAGGTGGTCCAGCCGCGACCGAAGCGAGGACAACCTGGGCTGGTCGAAGCCGGTACCGACGCCACCGGCGAAGCGTAGGCCCCCGTCGGTCGGCTGCCCGACGAGCAGCGCACCGAACGTCGACGCCCGATTTCCCGTTCCGGCGGTGAAGCCCCCGATGATCAACTCGACCACCGTGCGGTTCTTGATCTTGCGCCAGCCCTTCGATCGGGTACCGGGCCGATACGTCGAGTCGACCCGTTTTGCGAGCACTCCTTCGAGGCCCTGCTCGGCGGTGGCGGCGACCAGTTCGGCGCCGCCACCGACCCGGTGCGCCGGCACCGTCCAGTTCGGTCCTGGCTCCACGAGCTGGTCGAGGAGTCGCCGCCGGCCCCCGTACGGCAGCTCGATCACGTCGGTCCCGTCGACCTGCAGCACGTCGAAGAGCTGGAGCACGGCCTGGCGGGTCGACCCGACGCCGGAGTTCTGGACCAGCTCGAAACGAGGACGCCCGTTGTCGTCGAACACCACCAGTTCACCGTCGAGGATCGCCGATGCCGCGTTCACCGAATCGGGCAGTGCCGCGAACTCGGGCCATCGCTCGGTCACGTCCTTGCCCGAGGTGCTCTGCAGTCGCACTGCGCCGTCGGCGACGTGGACCACGGTGCGGTACCCGTCCCACTTCACCTCGAACGCCCAGTCGTCGCCTTCGGGGATCGCGGAGATCGACCCCATCGTCGCCTTCATGGGGAGAACCGGAAACCGGAGGGTCACGGGGCAATGGTGTCAGGCGTCGGGGAGTCGGCTCGACAACACGCCCGACGCCTCCAGTGCGTCGAGGCGCTCGTCGTCGAAGTCGAGCAGTTCGGCCAGCACGGTCCGGTTGTCCTCGCCCCGGTACTTCGGGATGCCCGACACTCCGACGTCCGGGGACGAACTGAACCGCCAAGGAACGTTCGGCACGCGGATCGTGCCACCGCCACGGTCGTCGACGTCGACGACGGCACCGCGTTCGCGGGCCCACTCGGTGTCGGTCAGCTCACCCGGCTGTCGGACGCGTCCGACCGCGAGTTGGTGCTGCGAGAACTGCGACTCGAACGTCGCGGCATCCGGTACCGCAGCGGCGTACTCCCGGATGATCTCGCGCAGCGCGTCGAAGTTCGCGAGGCGGGTCGCAACATCGACGAACCGTGGATCGTCGGCCAGGTCGCGCCGATCCATCGCAGCGATGAAGAAGTCGAACGTGCCGCGCTCGGCCGGGTGTCCGCTGACGACGAGCGACTCGCCGTTCGCAACGGTGAGCACGAGATAGTCGCCGGGGCGGAAACTGCGGATCCACTGCGGGTCGTCGTGGCCGTCCCACAGCGAGTCGTGAAGGTGCTCGTTGACATACAGCATGGTCTCGGCCATCGACACGTCGATCCACTGGCCCTCACCGGTGTGCTCGCGCTGATAGAGCGCCGCCAGGATCGCCGACGCCGTCTCGAGCGACGTGTACACGTCGGCGTGGCTGTGCGGGTCCTTGGCCAACTCCCCGCCGCGTGCGTTGCCCTGCGACGCGACGATGCCGGTCTCGGCTTCCACGACGGGTGCGTATGCCCGCCGCTCGACCCACGGGCCGGTCTGGCCGTAGCCGGAGATCGACGCATAGATCAGACGCGGGTTGCGAACGCGAACGGTGTCGGCACCGAGCCCGAGGCGCGCCATCACCCCAGGCCGGTAGTTCTCCACCAGCACGTCGGCCCGCTCGACCAGCCCGAGCAGGATCTCCGCGCCCGCCGGTGTGGCCAGGTCGACGCTGAGGTTGCGCTTGCCGACGTTCTGTTGCACGAAGTAGCTCGACAACCCGTTGCGTCGTGGGGTGGCGAACCGAGTGAGATCGCCGGCCGGGGGTTCGATCTTGATGACGTCGGCACCCATGTCGGCGAGCATCCGGGTGCAATGCGGCCCCGACAGCACTCGGCTCAGGTCGAGGACCAAGACCCCCGAGAGCGGACGGTCGGGGCAAGTCGCTGAGGATGTCACACCCGCCATGGTGCCCGATCCGCCGGGATCACACGGTGCCGGGACGAACGTGACGTTTCGCATGGCGTGAACCACACTGAGCGGATGTCGACTCCCGAATCGCCCCGCCCGCTCGACGGACAGATGGCGATGATCACCGGCGGTGGGTCCGGTATCGGTCTCGCGTCTGCCGAGGTCCTCCTCGCTGATGGCGCGGATGTGACGCTCGTGGCCCGGAACGCCGAGCGTCTCACGACCTCGGCAGATGCACTCCGCGTGCGGTTCCCGGCATCGACCGTCGTCACTGCATCGTGTGATGTCACCGATGAAGAGAGCGTTGCCTCCGCGTGCGCCGTCGCCTCCGACGCCGGACCGCTGCGCATCGTCGTCGCGAACGCCGGCACCGGGTCGGTCGGACCGTTCCACCTGACGACACTCGACGACTGGAACACGGTGCTCGGCACCAACCTCACGGGGGCGTTCCTCACGATGAAGCACGCCGTGCCGCACCTGGCGGCGAACGGGGGCGGCTCGATCGTGGCGATCTCGTCGATCGCCGCCGTGGCGACGCACCGGTACATGACGCCGTACAACGTCTCGAAGGCCGGTCTGGAGATGCTCGTTCGCCAGGTTGCCGACGAACTCGGCGGGGTCGGGATTCGCGCCAACGCGGTGCGACCGAGCCTGGTGCCGACCGACATCTCTGCCGGCCTCACCGCGGTGCCCGAGATCGTCGACGACTACCTCGAGCAGATGCCGTTGCACCGTCTCGGCACAACCGAGGACATCGCGTCGGTCGTCCGTTTCCTCGCCGGACCCGAGAGTTCCTGGATCACGGGGGTGTGCATCAGCGCCGACGGCGGGCACCATCTCCGGCGCGGGCCCAACCTCGATGGTGTCATGCGGATGGTGTTCGGCGACGCTGTGTCGCCGTCCGGCCCGTCGACCTGACGATCACCCGGGATGGATGATCCGTCGGGGTTGCTCGGCGACGACGACATGCAGGCGGCTGCCGCTCCGGCGGGCTCGCGCCGGACGTCACGCCTCCTTGTGGCGATGTCCCGGTAGCGTGCGTGATGCGCTGGTCGAATTCCCGGCTGGTGAGCGCACTCGGATTCACTCTCTGCTCCGGTTCTGCGCTGTGTGAGCAACATAGAGGAGTCCCCCCAATGACCATCATCGATGACGCGCCGCGCGTCACGTCCCCCGACACCCCCGACGAGGCCGTCGCCTTCCGCGATCTGGGCCTGCCCGACTCGATCGTGCACCGCCTCGAGAGCCAGGGCAAGCACGACGCCTTCCCCATCCAGGCTGCCGTGATCCCCGACGCGCTCGCCGGCCGTGACGTCGCCGGCCGAGCCCCGACCGGTTCGGGCAAGACCCTCGGCTTCGGGCTCCCCCTCGTCGCCCGCTTGATCGATGCCCGCGCCAAGCGTCCGGTTGCACTGGTACTCGCACCGACCCGCGAGCTCGCCGAACAGATCATGGCCGAGCTCGCCCCCTTCGCCAAGGCTGCCGGCCACGATGCCGCGTCGGTCTATGGCGGCGTTGGCTACGGCGGGCAGCGCAAGGCGCTCGATCGAGGCGTTGAACTCGTCGTTGCCTGCCCCGGCCGCCTCGAAGACCTGATGCAGATGCGAGCGATCGACCTGCGTGACGTCGAGACCGTCGTCATCGACGAAGCCGACCAGATGGCCGACATGGGGTTCCTCCCCGCCGTGCGGCGCATCGTCGAGAAGACCTCGAACGACCGACAGGTGTTGCTGTTCTCGGCCACCCTCGACGGCCCCGTCGCCAAGCTCGTCGCCGACTTCCAACACAACCCGGTGCGCCACGAAGTCGGTCCGAAGGGCCCCGACGTGCACGCCGCGAAGCACCACTTCTGGGTGGTCAACCGCGAAGACCGCGTCAGCACGACCGCTGATGTCATCGGTCGGCTCGGGTCCACCATCGTGTTCACCCGGACGCGTCATGGCGCCGACCGACTTGCGAAGCAGCTCGGTCGCAGCGGTGTGACCGCCGAGCCGATTCACGGCGGCCGGAGCCAGGGCCAGCGGGATCGCGCGCTGGCCGCGTTCAAGAAGGGCCAGGCCTCGGCACTGATCGCGACCGACGTTGCCGCCCGCGGCATCCACGTCAATGGCGTGAACGCCGTCGTCCACTATGACCCGCCAGCCGAGGATTCGACCTATTTGCACCGGTCGGGGCGGACCGCCCGCGCCGGCGCCACGGGCACCGTCGTGTCGCTGCTCGACACCGGCCAGAAGAAGGACGCGAAGAAGATGCAGCGCGGCATCGGTATCGATGAACCGTTCACGGACGCCCGCGTCCACGACCTCGTGATCCACGCGGCTCCTGAGGTCGCGCGTGATTCCCGGACCGAACAGGTCGATCGGGAGCATCGGGTGACCAAGGTCGGCCGCGTCGAACGTGCCGAGCGCGTCGAGCGGCCGGAACGCAACACGGGCCGCCCGGTTCCCACCGGTGACCCTGGCGATGCCAAGGGCTCGGTCAAGTTCTTCAACTCGGGGCGGGGCTACGGCTTCATCACGCCCGACGATGGCGCCAAGGACCTGTTCGTGCACTTCTCGGCGATCGCCCACGAGGGGTTCAAGACCCTCGACAACGGCGCTCGCGTTGCCTACGACGTGCGCGATGGACGCAATGGTCAAGAAGCGTTCGACGTTCGCGTCGTCCCCAGCAACTGATCTGCGGTGGGTTTGAGCGCGTACAGGTCGCGCTGAGACTCACCGGAATAGGGTCGCGTCGTGCACAACGATCGCGACCTCGTCGAGAAGCGGATCCAACGGGAACTGTGGGAGCGAGTGCTCCCACTCGTTCACACCGCTCGTCGTCCGCTGACGATCATTGCCGGTCCGGACCTCGACCATCTCGAGCCGTTCGAAGCGGGGTCGTCGTGGGGCGCGCCATGGGACACCACCTGGTTCGAGTTCACCGGTGAGATCCCTGCGGAGTGGACGGGCCAGCGTGTCGAAGCCGTCATCGATCTGGGTTTCCACCAGCGAGCCGCCGGGTTCCAGTGCGAAGGCCTCCTCGTCGACGTCGGCGCCGATGGCACCGTCACGCCGTTGCAGGGCATCCATCCTCGCCGGACCAACTCCGCCGTCGAGGCGCGCCCCGGGCCGGTGACGCTGCGTCTCGAGGCGGCGTCCAATCCGATGTTCCCGCAGTTCACGCCGTCTCGCTTCGGGTCGCTGGAGACCGCCGGCGATCGCCAGTTGTACCGGTTCCGCCAGGCTTCGCTGGTGGTCGTCGACACCGAAGCCGAAGCGCTCGCGTACGACATCGAGGTGCTCGACGGGGTGATGCGCACGCTCTCGTCCGATGACCCGCGGCGCGCCCGCCTGCAACGAACGCTTGCCGACGCACTCGACCGGATCCCGGATGTCGCCGCGGCTCGGCGAACACTCGCGCCGTCGATGGCCGAGGACTTCGGCGACGCCACGCGACACCGGTCGGTCGCGATCGGACACGCCCACATCGACACGGCGTGGCTGTGGCCGTTGCGCGAGACCGTTCGCAAGTGCACGCGAACCTTCGCGTCGGCGGTCGCCCTGATGGACGACTACCCGGAGTACCTGTTCTGCTGTTCGTCGGCGCAGCACTACGCCTGGATCGAGGAGCACCACCCCGATCTGTTCGCCAGGATCGGCGAACGCGTGGAGCGGGGTCAGTGGATCCCCGTCGGGGGCATGTGGGTCGAGGCTGACATGAACCTGCCGTCGGGGGAGAGCCTGGTCCGCCAGATCGTGTTCGGTCAGCGGTATTTCGAGGCGCACTTCGGGGTGCGCTGCACCGAGGTCTGGATCCCCGACGTGTTCGGATACCCAGCGGGCCTTCCTCAGGTCTATGTGCAAGGCGGGATGCATCGGTTCGTCACCCAGAAGCTCAGCTGGAACAAGCAGAACAAGTTCCCGCACAGCACGTTCTGGTGGGAAGGTCTCGATGGCAGTCGGGTGCTCACGCACTTTCCGCCGGTCGACACCTACAACGCGGAGATCACGCCCGAAGAATTCGGGTTCTCCGTCACGAACTTCCGTGACCATGCGTGGAGCTCCGATTCGTTGATGCCGTTCGGGCACGGTGACGGGGGCGGTGGCCCGACCCGCGAGATGCTGGAACGGGCTCGCCGACTCGCCCGCATCGACTCGCGAGCGACCTTGGAGGTCGGCGCCCCCGCCGAGATGTTCGAGCGCATCGAACGTGACGCGTCGGTAGGCGTACCGGTGCCGGTCTGGCGCGGTGAGCTCTACTTCGAGACCCATCGCGGCACGCTGACGAGTCAGTTGAAGACCAAGCTCGGAAACCGTCGATGCGAGCGGCTGCTCGTCGAAGCCGAACTCTGGGCTGCCACGCTCGGTCGGTCCGCTGATGTCGATGACCTCTGGAAGCAGGTCCTCACGCAACAGTTCCACGACATCCTCCCCGGTTCGTCGATCGCCTGGGTCCACGAGGACGCCGAGCGGATTCTCGGCGACGTCGAGGCGGAACTGCAGCAACGAATCGACAGTCTCCTCGAGGGTGTCGTCGGGGCCGGGGAGTGGCTGGCCAATCCGGCCGACGCAGCGGTGAACGAAGTGGTCGTCGTCGACACAGTGGTCGCCGGCGATCACGTCCAGGGGCTTGCCGACGGCCGCACCGCGCTGCGGGCAACCGTGCCCGCGCTCGGAGTTGCACCACTCGTCGCCACTCCGGTGACCGATCGGGTGGTGCTCTCCGACACCTCGATGACCAACGGCCACCTCGCGGTTCGATGGGACGCGTTCGGCAACATCACCTCGATCATCGACCTCGCCGACGCACGCGAGATCGTTCCGACCGGCAAGTTGGCCGCGGTGCTCGAACTCGCTCCCGACCACCCGGTCGAATACGACGCATGGGACCTCGAGTCCTGGACGCGCGCCGGTGCCGAACCGCTCACGGGTTCGCACGGCGTCGAGGTGACGATCCTCGATCGTGGCCCCTTGATCGGGAGGGTCCAACTCCGGCGAACGTTCGGTCCGTCGACCTCGGTCGTCACGTACGAACTGCGCGCCGGAAGTCGCCAACTGCTCGTCCATGTCGAGCTGGATTGGCACCACGACGAGCACTTGCTCTCGATGGCCTTCCCGATTGACGTCCGCGCTGACCAGGCGATGTGTGACATCCAGTTCGGCGTGGTGGGTCGTCCGACTCACCCGTCGAGCTCGTGGGACGCGGCCAAGTTCGAGGTGTGCGCCCACCGATACGTCGACCTCGCCGAACCCGATTTCGGTGTCGCCATCCTCAACGCCGGCCGGTTCGGGCACCACGTCTTCGACGGTGGCGTACGCGTGAGCCTGGCTCGGGCTGCTCGGTACCCCGACCCGAGGGCGGACCGCGGCCACCACGACGTGACCCTTGCGATCCGGCCTCATGGTCCAGGTCTGGCGGATGTCCGTGCTGCGGCTGCGCGATTGAACATGCCGCTGCGATCGATCGCCGGCGGCTCGGGCGAGCCGACCGGGCCGGTCGCCTCGGTCACCGCCGCCGACGGGTCCGACGAGACCGGCGCGGAGGTCGATGCTGTCAAGCTCGCCGACGACGGGTCCGGCGACCTGATCGTCCGGCTCCACGAAGCGGTCGGGAACCGTGCGCGCATCTCGGTCTCGACACCGCAGCGGATCACTGAAGCGTGGCGCTGCAATCTGCTCGAGGAGGAACAGACCGGTGAGGAGGTCGGCGACGGGATCGTCACGCTGACGTTGCGACCCTTCCAGATCGTCACACTCCGTCTCCGGCGTTCCCCGAACGCCGACGGTCGATCCCTGACCGACGAACGCGCGGCGGCGAGCGAGCGGACGAACGGATGAGCCGGCTTCAGGTGGGCGCGAGGTGGCGCAGCGCCGCCGAGGCGTAGAGCGCGGTGCCGACGGCCATCGCCGGCTCGTCGAACATCACTCGATTCGAGTGGTTCGGCGGCGCAGTCGCCGGGTTCATCCCGCTCGGTGTGCCACCGAGGAACATCATCGCGCCAGGCAGGTCCTGCAGGACGTAGCTGAAGTCCTCGGCGCCCATCACCGGGTGCGGGAGTCGAACCACATGGTCGGCTCCGGCCACATCGGTGGCCATGTCGAGCGCGAACTCCGCGAACTGGTCGTCGTTGACCGTCACCGGGTAGCCGAAGGTCACCTCGACCGAGCACTCGCATCCGTGGGCTGCCGCGACACCTTCGGCGACGCGGCGGATGCCGTCGTGGACCTTCGCCCGCGTCCGTTCGCTCGTCGCGCGGATGGTGCCTTCGATCTCGGCCACTTCGGGAATGACGTTGTTCGTCGTGCCGGCCGCGATGCGGCCAACCGTGACGACCGACGGGTCGAAGACGTCGATCGACCGCGTGATCATCGTCTGGAGTGCAGTCACGATCTCGCATGCGACGGGGATCGGGTCGAGTGCGCGGTGTGGCTCGCTTGCGTGGCCACCGCGGCCCGTGATCCGGATGCTCATCGTGTCGGCCGACGCCATGATCGGACCACCCCGCCCGCTCACCCAGCCGCTCGGCAACGCCGAGGTGATGTGGAGGGCGAACGCCGCATCGACCGCTGAGGCGCTGCCGTCGGACAGATTCGGAACGTCGAGGAGGCCCTCGTCGAGCATGAAGCGGGCACCGTGGTGCCCTTCCTCGCCCGGCTGGAACATGAACAGGACCCGACCGGCGATGTCGTCACGGCGACCACTGAGCAGATGTGCGGCACTCGACAACATCGCCGTGTGGGTGTCATGGCCGCACGCGTGCATGCAGCCGTCGACATGGGAGGAGAAGTCGACACCGGTGTCCTCGGGCATCGGGAGGGCGTCCATGTCGCCCCGCAGCAGCATGGTCGGGCCGGGTTTCGACCCCTCCAGCAGCGCGACGACACCGCTCGTCGATTCGTGTGTGGTCACCGACAGCGGGAGACCCTCGAGCGACTCGAGGACCACGTCGCGGGTCATCGGGAGTTCGTTGCCGAGCTCCGGCCACTCGTGGATCCGACGGCGCATGGCGATGGTGTCATCGAGGAGGTCGCGGGCCTGCGCATTGACGGACTCGATCATCGGATCGACGGGGTCGCGGTGGTCGGCCATCGATGCATGGTAGGCGTTCCGCTCGGGCTGTGGCACCGCCCACTGCCGGTCGAGCGACGGCATCGGACCGTCGGCGGAACCAGGAGTGTCCCATGACCATGTACGGAGCGAATCCCGAACAGTTGACGAACCTCGGCACCACCCTCAACCGACAGATCGAAACGATCACCCAGGTGATGGGCACCGTCGACGGCGCGCTCAACGGCACGACGTGGCAGGGCCCCGCTCGGGAGCGGTTCGTCGAGGAGTGGAACAGCAGCTTCAAGCAGGCGCTCAACAAGCTCAACGAGGCTTTCGGACTCGCGGGTCGCGACTGCGTGGCTCGATCGGAGGAGTTGCGCCGCATCATGGGCGCAGGCGTCTGACCGAGCGACGCTCTACGCTGGGCGGGTGGCATACGTCGAGTTCACGATCGAGCCGTTCGTCGAGGGGCAACCCGGCCCACACGTCACTGCCGCGATCGATGCCGCACGTGCGCACCAGGTCGATGTCGAGGTCGGTCCGTTCGGGTCGTCGTGCAGTGTCGATCTCCCTGACGTCGGATCGTTGGTCGGAGCCATCTCGGATGCGGCGTTCGCGAACGGTGCGACCCACATCTCGGTGCACGTCGCCCGAGAGACCCCGACGTCGCCCCCGGCCTACGTGATCCCGCCACGAACCGATGAGGCGTCGGAGTGAGCAACCCCGATCGCCGGCCTTCAGCCATCCACCCACTGATCCGTTCGGTGAAGCCGGTCGTCGATGCGGTCGGAGCGTCGTTCGTGGCGGTTGGCGACATGGAGGCGAGCGATGTCCCGCTCGTGTGGGAAGGTCGAACGATCGCCGGGGTGCGGATGCCACCCCTCCACGGCGCGCTCGATCGGTTGATCGACGCCGTCGAGGCAGAACTGGGCGCCCGGCTCCCGCTGCTCTCGCGCGAGGACAAACAGCGGGCGGTCCGACTGCTCGATGAGCGAGGTGCGTTCATCTTGCGGAGGGCGGTCGAGGACGTTGCCGATGCGATGGGCGTCAGTCGCATCACGGTCTACAACTATCTGAACGCCATCCATCGGTGAGTGGGCGCCGAGTCGACGAATTCGACGTCGTCGCGTTCGACGCCGATGACACGCTGTGGCGGAGCGAGGACTCCTTTGCCCATGCCGAGCACCGTTTCAGCGAGCTGGTCGGTCCGTACGTCCCCGCCGGAGTCGATCTCGACGCTGCCTTGCGGGCCACCGAGAAAGCCGATCTGTCGGTCTCCGGGTACGGCGTCAAGGCGTTCACCTTGTCGATGGTCCGTTCGGCGATCGAGGTCACCGAAGCGGCGGTCCCGGCCTCGGTCATCGGAGAGTTGGTCGACCTCGGACGCTCGATGCTGACCGAACAGGTGCATCTGCTGCCCGAGGTCCCCGAGGTCTTGGCCGCCGTGTCACCTCAGGTTCGCACGGTGCTGATCACCAAGGGTGACCTCGTCCACCAGACTCGCAAGGTCACCACTTCGGGGCTCGAACACCACTTCACCGACATCGAGATCGTGCTCGAGAAGGATCCGAACACGTATCGCAAGATCTTGCATCGGCTCGGTGTCTCCGCCGACCGTTTCTGCATGATCGGCAACTCGGTCCGCAGCGACGTACTGCCCGTGATGGCGATCGGCGGTCATGCCGTACATGTGCCGTACCACATCACCTGGGAACTCGAACGCGCCGATGGCCATGGTCAAGATGTCATCGAGCTCGCCTCGATCGCTGACGTCCCGCCCTGGCTCGGCGTCACTGAACTCTGATCATTGCCGTGCACGGATGTCGTTCGGCTCGAGCGTCGAGGCGCACGTGGCACACCAGAAGCCCTGCTCGAACTCGTTGCCACATGCGGCGTGGACGAGCACGACGGTCGGTTCGTCCTCGCCGAACCAGCGATCGCCCCAACGGATCAACGCGACGAGCGCGGGGGACAGCTCACTCCCCATCGGGGTGAGCACGTAGTCGTAACGGGTTGGGTGTTGTTGGTACGGAACGCGGTCGAGGATGCCCGCTGCGACGAGTCGCTTGAGGCGGTCGGCGAGGATCGGGCGCGACACGCCGAGATCGTCACGCAGCGCATCGAAGCGGCGGATGCCCCGGAACACGTTGCGCACGATGAGCATCGACCACCGGTCGCCGACGATGGTCGCGACGGACTCGATCCCGGCACCGTGACCGACCGACCTGGACCCCATTCGCCGCGACCATAGCAGCGACTGGTTGCAGTGAGTTCGTATTCAACACTCACTCGCGGGTACCGTGCGCCGATGCCACACCCCGACGACCCCGAACTGCTGGCGACGCCTCTCGCCGATCTCATGGCAGCCGCACGCGACGTGCGTGGCTCGACGTCAGGGACGCGGATCACCTTCTCGCCGAAGGTCTTCATTCCACTCACGTTTCTCTGCCGAGACACGTGCACGTACTGCACGTTCGCACAGCCACCCGGTCGGGTCGCCGATGCCTACCTCGGGCCCGGGGAGGTACGAGCGATCGCCCGAGCGGGAGCTCGCGCAGGATGCCACGAAGCGCTGTTCACACTCGGAGAACGACCGGAACTGCGCTACGAAGCTGCTCGAAGCTGGCTCGCCGATCACGGCTACGCCACCACCGTCGACTACCTCGCGGCGATGTGCGCGATGGTGGTCGAAGAGACCGGTCTGTTGCCCCATGCGAACGCCGGAGCGCTGACGGCCGATGAACTCCGCCAACTCCGCCCGGTGTCGGCCAGCCAGGGAATGATGATCGAGTCGATCCGAGGTGACCTGGCCTGCCACCGCGGCGCGCCGGACAAGGACCCTGCTCGCCGTCTCGCCACTCTGGACGCCGCCGGTGAACTCGCGATTCCGTTCACGACCGGACTGCTCGTCGGGATCGGCGACGACCGAGCGGATCGCCTCGACGGACTCAGGGCGATCGCGGCGAGTCATGAACGTCACGGACACGTCCAAGAGGTGATCATCCAGAACTTTCTGCCCAAGTTGCACACCGGGATGCGCAATGCCCCTGCGTGTCCGCCGGACGAGTTCCTCTGGACGATCGCCGCCGCTCGGCTCGTACTTCCCCGGTCGGTCCACCTCCAGGCCCCGCCGAACCTCTCGGACGACTTCGGTGTACTCCTCGATGCGGGCATCGATGACTGGGGCGGTGTGTCGCCCGTGACCGCTGATCACGTGAACCCAGAGCGGCCCTGGCCCGATCTCGACCGGCTCCGAGAGGTCACCGAAGCACGAGGGTTCAACCTGGCGCCGCGGCTGACTGTGTACCCCGAGTTCGCCACCGACAGCCTCGCCGGACCGGAGCGGTGGGTCGATGACCGGCTGCGCTTCGCCGTGCTCGACCGGAGTGATGCCGAGGGCCTCGGTCGAGACGACCCCGGGAGTCAGTTCCCCGAACGGGTGCAGGGCACGACCGAGACCGCCGACGGTGCCGACGTCGTGATCATCGGCGATCGATCGACGCAGTGGTATTCGGGTTGGAACACCGACCCACCGACACTGGTTCCGGCGAGCGTCGCTCCGATCCGGGGTGCCGTGGCAGACGTCCTCGCCGGATTCGAGGACGGCGCCGAACTCGGGATCGACGAGATGGTGACGTTGTTCGAGGCGCGAGGCGCGGAGGTGGTCGCGATTGCGGAGGTCGCGGACCGCCTGCGGCGGGCGGCCGTGGGTGACGCTGTCACGTGGGTACACAACCGCAACATCAACTACACCAACGTGTGCACCTTCAAGTGCAAGTTCTGCGGGTTCGCGAAGGGCAAGATCTCGCTCAACCTGCGGGGCACGCCGTACCTGCTGACCACCGACGACATCCAGCAACGGGCCCGAGAGGCGTGGGAACTGGGTGCCACCGAGGTGACGTTGCAGGGGGGTATCCACCCGAGCTTCGACGGCGACTACTACGTCGATGTGTGCCACGCCGTCAAGGACGCGGTCCCCGAGATGCACGTCCACGCATTCACGGCGCTCGAGGTGAACGAGGGAGCGAAGCGACTCGACGAACCGCTCGAGACCTACCTGCGGCGGCTCCGGACTGCGGGCTTGCGCTCTCTCCCCGGAACCGCCGCCGAAATCCTTGACGAAGGACCACGATCGATCCTGTGTCCCGACAAGGTGACGACCGAGGAGTGGCTCGAGGTCCACGAAACGGCGCACCGTGTTGGTCTCCGTTCCAACGTCACGATCATGGCCGGCTCGATCGAGCGCCCGATCCACTGGGCGCGCCACATCGAGCGGACCCGCCAGGTGCAACGGCGTACGGGTGGATTCACCGAGTTCGTCCCGCTGCCCTTCGTCCACATGGCGTCACCGATCTACCTGCAGCGGCGGTCCCGCCGAGGACCGACGTTCCGTGAGACGCTCCTGCTCCACGCCGTCGGTCGCCTCGCCTATCGAGGACTGATCGACAACGTGCAGGCGTCGTGGGTCAAGATCGGCGTCCCCGGAGTACGCCAGTTGTTGCAGGCTGGCGTCAATGATCTCGGCGGCACGTTGATGGACGAGAACATCAGTCGGGCAGCAGGCGCCATCCATGGGCAGAAGATGACCGAAGAAGCCTTCGGATCACTCGTCGCGCCGCTGGGACGCACGCTGGTCCGGCGTCGCACCCTCTACGACCTCGTGACGATCTGAACCGCTGGGTTCAGAGACGAAGCAACTGGACCTCGTCGACGCGATGGTCCGCGGTCTTGTGCATCACGAGGGATGCCCGTTCGCGGGTCGGTTCGATGTTCTCGCGCAGGTTGCGGCCGTTGATCTCTCGCCAGATGCCGTGTGCCGTCGCAACAGCTTCGTCGTCGCTCAGATCGGCGTAGAACCGGAAGAACGAGTCCGGATTCTGGAAGACCGATGCTCGGAGTGCGAGGAATCGTTCGACGTACCACTGCTCGATGTCGGGCTCGTCGGCATCGATGTAGATCGAGAAGTCGAAGTAGTCACTCACGAACTCGGGGGCACCGCTGCGGGTCTGTAGGACGTTGAGGCCTTCGATGATGACGATGTCGGGGCTCCGGATGACCACCTTCTCGTCCGGCACGATGTCGTAGACCACGTGGCTGTACACCGGCGCCTCGACCATGTCGTAGCCACTCTTGATCTGGCGGAGCACACGGAGCAGTTCCTTGGTGTCATAGGACTCGGGGAATCCCTTGCGGTTCATGATCCCGCGTTCGTCGAGGACACGATTGGGATACAAGAAGCCGTCGGTGGTGATCAGGTCGACCTTGGGATGGTCCGGCCACTGCGCGAGCAGCGCTTGCAGGATGCGAGCGAACGTGCTCTTTCCGACGGCGACGCTCCCGGCGACACCGATGATGTACGGCACTTTCGGCGCGATGGTTCCGAGAAAGGTGGCCGACACCTTGTGCAGATCCTGGGTCGCGCTCACGTACAGATTGAGAAGACGGCTCAACGGCAGGTAGACCGTCGCGACCTCATCGAGGTCGATGCGTTCGTTGATGCCTCGCAGGCGTTCGAGCTCGGGAGCCTCCAGGGTCAATGGGGTCGCGGCTCGCAACATGGCCCACGCGTCGCGATCGAAGGTGAGGTATCGACTGGCCCCGCCGTTCTCGGTCACAGAGGTCGACTGTAGATCCCTGCATGCGGAGCGCTCCCAAAGGACGCGATGTCGACCCGTAGTCTGACCCGGTGTCCACCGGCGATCGAAAGCAGCTCGGCGCCTGGTACACGCCGCCCGACCTGGTCGAGACGATCGTCGATGCCGTCGTGACGTCCGACTTCGTGGAGGCTCGCGCCGGCACCCCGATCTCCGTGCTCGACCCCGCATGTGGCGATGGTCGATTCCTCGCCGCAGTCGGCGACAAGGTCATCCGACTCGGCGGCACCGTCGAGCTCCACGGTGTCGACCTCGACCCCGCAGCAGTGACGGCGGCGCGTACGGAGCTGCCAAGGGCACGGATCGACGAGGCCGACGCCCTCACGCAGCCGTTCGGGGGTCGCCGATTCGATCTCGTGGTCGGCAATCCGCCGTTCCTGTCCCAGATGGCGAGTCGGACCACCCGCGGCGGCACGAGCACCCGCGGCGGTGGGCCGTACGCCGACGTCGCGGTCGAGTTCCTGGCGCTCGCGGCGGAACTCGTCGACCTCGACGGCGGTCGGGTTGCGTTCGTGCTTCCCCAGTCGGTCCTGTCCTCACGCGACGCCGGAGCGATCCGCGAGCGCATCGAGGGCCGAGCTTCGCTGCTCTGGTCGTGGTGGACCGGAAACCGGGTCTTCGACGCGCAGGTTCACACCTGTGTCCTCGCCTTCGAGTTCACGATCGGCTCGGCGTCACCGATCGACTGGGCGGGCGTGGTCACGGGTCGACGGGGCGTGCCGGAACTCCCTGTGTCGGTGTCATCGAGCGGCCTGCTCGGCGATCGGGCCTCCCTGAACGCGAATTTCCGCGACGAGTACTACGGCATGGCCGCGGCGGTGGGTGATCACCACACCGGACCTCAGCTGATCACCAGCGGCCTCATCGACCCGGGAACATCGCTGTGGGGTCGTCGGTCGGTCACGTTCGCCAAACAGAGATGGGCTCGCCCGAGGATCGACATCGAGCGGCTCGACCCGAAGATGCGGACGTGGGCGCAACGGCGCCTGGTCCCCAAGGTGCTCGTCGCCAACCAGACCCGGATCGTGGAAGCGGTCTGCGACCCTGGGGGCGACTGGCTCCCGGCGGTTCCGGTGATCGCGGCATATCCGAGCGGCGCTCACTGGGATGACAGCGACGCGGTCGATGGCGACCGTCTGGCTGCCTCGGCGTGGACGATCGCCGCGGTACTGACCTCCGGTTTCGCGTCGGCGTGGCTCTGGCACCGGGGCGCCGGTACCGGGCTCTCCGCCGACACGATCAGGATCTCCCCGGTGGTCCTGGCTGAGTTGCCCTGGCCAGCGGGTGACGTGACCGGCGCAGTCGATGCGCTCCGACGGGGCGACGTCCGGGAGTGCGCTGCCCAGGTGGACCACGCCTATGGCGTCGACGCGTCCGTTGGCCTGCGGCCCTGGTGGGTCGGGCTACTCGAGCGGATCGAGTCCCGTCAGTCGACGGCCGCCGACCCGTGACCACCCGGGTGCGCCCGAGATCATCCACAGCAATGTCAGCCCGACGATCTCGGAGATGTGGATGAGCTCACCGATCGGTGTTCGAGAACCGCTGAAGACATCGGCGACGATGCTGATGAGCGTGGTCGCGACGAGGGCAGCGGTGAACGGGAGGAGACCGAAGGCGCGATGGGGCTTCCAAGCTGCGTAGGCGAAACCGACGGCCAGCGCAGCGCCGAACGCTCCGAGGTGACGAGCGGAGTGAGGATCGGTCCCCGTGGCGGAACCGAACAACAACCCCGGCACACTCTGGACGAGCATCACGACGGCGACCCAGGCGAGCGCCGGACGGAGCCAGCCACCTCGACCCAGGCGAGCAGGCCGGGCCCGTGCGGTCACTGCAGCGACGAGGTCGGGGACCGGTTCGGCCGGCCGGATGCGGAGTTGCCGATCGAGGAGGGCGACGTCGGCGCCGAAGGTGTCACAGGCCGTGCAGCCGGATCGGTGCGCGCCCACGAGCGCTCGTTCGTCTGCGGTGGACTCCCCGTCGGCGATCGCTGAGATGAGTTCGCGGGCGGTTCCACAGTCCATGGGCGTTCCGGTCGTCGCTCGAGAGCATCCAGTTCCCGACTTTGGTCACTGCCGATTTTCGCCGATTCGCCGAGACACTGTTGGTCGTGGACCACCTGACCAACGTGCTCGTCGCCGCGCGCGACGGTGACCGAGCGGCGCTGGAACGTTTCGTCGCCGAGACCCAGGGCGACGTGTGGCGGCTGTGTCGGTATCTCGGCGACTCGGGGTGTACCGACGATCTCGCCCAGGAGACCTATGAACGGGCGATCGCTTCGATCCATCGATTCCGAGCCGATGGTCATGCCCGCGGATGGTTGTTGACCATTGCTCGACGTACCTGCGCCGATCACACTCGTCGCTCGATCCGCCGACGGCGGTTGGACCGCCGTGTCAGGGACAACACTCAGAGTGGGTCGATGATGACGCCGGACGCGTCGAGCCGTATCGATCTCGACGACGTGTTGCACCATCTCGACGTCGACCGTCGTGAGGCATTCGTCCTCACCCAGGTGCTGGGATTGCACTACGACGAAGCGGCGGATGTGCTCGGCTGTCCGATCGGGACGGTCCGGTCCCGCGTGTCACGCGCCCGCGGCGACCTCGTCGCCATGATGCGCGAGGATGACGAAGCCGGCGACGTGGCGGAAGGACCGAGCTGATGGCGGCAGGGAACCGAATGTACGTGCGCGACGACCAGTCCTGGGTGAGCGATCTGACACCTCCCTCGCGGAAGCCACGAGCGCACTCGACCCTGGCCCGGTTCGCGCTGAGCGTCGGGGTGACGGCGGTCCTCGCAGCGGGAGCCGTTGCCTGTGGGAGCGACGGCACCGCCGATCCGGGGCCGTCCTCGGCGGGGTCGGCCACCGTCGGTCCGTCGGCCGAGAATGGAGCACGCCTTGCGCGGTCGATGGGATGTTCCGGCTGCCATGGCCGGGACTTCGACGGAGGAGCGGGCCCCACATGGATCGGGTTGGCGGGCTCCGAGGTCGTACTGGTCGACGGTACGACGGTCGTCGCCGACGACGACTACCTCACCCGAGCGATCGCCGAACCGGCCGCCGAACTCGTCGAGGGATACAACTTGAAGATGCCCGCCAACGCCCTGAGCGACGCCGAAGTCGCTGACATCGTCGCCTACATCAACACCCTCGCCGATGCCTGATCGTCGACGCGTGTTCCACCGGAGTGCGGCAGCCGTCGTCGGCTGCGCGCTCCTGATCGGGTGCGGGAGTGGCAGTGACACCTCGTCGGTGGCCTCGACCGAAGTCGCGCCGACCACCGACGTGGCGTCGACCACCGATCCCGCCGATCGAGTGCTCGCAGGCATCGTGCGTGATCCGGCGCCGGTCGTCGACGCGGCCACCCTGCCGTCGTTGACCAACGATGGCGAGGACGTCGTGTTCCGAGCCGAACCAGGAGGCCTGAAGGCCGTCTACTTCGGGTACACCAACTGCCCTGACGTCTGTCCGACGACCATGTCCGACTGGACGGTCGCGCTGCGACGCCTCCCCGAGGAGGTCTCGAGTCAGGTCGAGACCGTGATGGTCACGGTCGACCCCGAACGTGACAACGAGCTCCTCACCGGGTACGTGCAGAGCTTCGTGCCCGACGCCGTGGCAGCTGGGACGCTCGACCCCGAGCGCCTGGCGGCCGCCGCCGAACCCTTCGGCGTCGTCTACGACGTGACGACCACCGACGCCGGCGAGGTCGAGGTCGTGCACAGTGGCTTCTTGTACCTCGTCGGTGACGACGGCACCCTGCTCGTCGCGTGGCCCTTCGGTACGTCGTCCGAGGAGATGGCTGCCGACGTCGAACAGCTCTTCGGGGCGCAGGCCGCTGCATGAGTCGGCACTGGTTCATCGCCGGGGTCGCGGCCGCAGCCTTGGTCATCGCCGGTTGCGAGGGGAGCGACAGTGCCGACCCGGCCACCGAGGTCGTCGAGGCCGACGCGGCGACCTACGAATACACCATTCCGGTCGGCGCCGGCGAGGCGCTCGATGCAGGAACACCGCTCGAGATCCTTCCCGCCGAGCTCGAGGTCAGCGTCGGCGAGACCATCCGCATCGTGAACGAGGATGACCGGGGTCACAGCGTCGGGCCGTTCTTCGTCGGCGCCAACGAGACGCTGACGCAGCGTTTTTCGTCGCCGGGCGAGTTCGTCGGCGTCTGCACCGTCCACCCCAGCGGCGAGTTCGTGCTGGTCGTCAACGCCTGATGCGGTCCCCAGCGATCAGACTCCTCGGTGCGACGCTCGTCGCGTTGGTCGTGTTCGCTGGTGCCGCACCGACGGCCTTCGCTGATCCGGCCGGCCCAACCGACTACCGGTCCGAGGTCGTCGCTGTCGAGCCGTCGACGGCGACGATCGAGACCGGCATCATCGGGGGTGACTCGTTCTTCGAGTTGACGGTCGCCCCGGGCACCGAGGTGTTCGTGATCGGTTACCAGGGCGAGGACGCCGTGTGGTTCCGCCCCGACGGAACCGTCTGGGAGAACCGGAACTCGCCGAGCACTTACCTCAACGCCGATCGCCTCGGCGGGGGCGGGGTCCCTCCGAACGCAACGGTTGATGCCGAACCCGATTGGGAGCGGGTCGCCTCGGACGGCAACTGGTCATGGCACGACCATCGTGCGCACTGGATGCAGAGTGCGCGTCCCTTCGGTCTCGGCCCGGGCGATCAGATCCTCGAGTCGGTCATCCCGCTCGTCGTCGATGGCGTCGACGTGGAGGTCACCGTCATCAGTACCTGGCAACCTGCGCCATCACCAGCGTCGGCGATCCTCGGCGTGATCGGCGGCATCGGTTCGGCCGTCGGTGCGTGGTTCCTGCACCGCCGGCGCCCGCCGGCGCTGATCGCCGCCGCTCCGGTCGTCGTGCTCGCGTTCGTGGTCGGCGCGTGGCAGTTCATTTCATTGCCACCCGAGACCGGTCCGCGCCCGATCTGGTGGGTCCTCCCGGCGATCGCCGCCGTCTCGCTGGCAGTCGGTGTCATCGCAGATCGTCGATCCGCCCGTCTGGTTGCTGACGGGGCACTGCTGCTGGTCGGCGTCGAACTGGCGATCTGGGGCTTCACCAAGCGCGAGGGGTTGAGCGCGGCGATCATTCCGACGAATGCGCCCGCGTGGCTCGACCGGTTCACGACTGCGATGGCGCTGAGCGCCGGCGCGGCGTTCGTGGGGCTCGCCCTCTGGTGGCTTTTCGGCGCTCAGACTTCGAAGAGCCCGAGCATCAGCGGTTCCACGGAGCGCTCGGGCTCGCAGCGCCCGGCCCACCCGTGAGCACCTCGTAGCCGTCGTCGGTCACGAGGATGGTGTGTTCGAATTGGGCGGTGCGTTTGCCGTCGGCGGTCACCGCAGTCCAGTCGTCGTCCCAGATCTTGTAGTTGACCGTGCCGAGCGTGATCATCGGCTCGATCGTGAACGTCATGCCGGGTCGCATGATCGTCGAAGCGCGCGAGTCGTAGTAGTGCAGCACTTGGATGTCGGTGTGGAACTGCTGGCCGATGCCGTGGCCGACAAACGCCCGCACCACCCCGTAGCGGTGCTGCTTCGCGTGGTCTTCGATCGCCCGTCCGATATCGCTCAGCGGTCGTCCCGGCCTCACCGCTTCGATGCCGTGCCAGGTGCACTCCTCGGTCACCCGCACGAGCTGGCGGCTCTCCGGGTCGACGTCGCCGACGAAGAACGTCGCATTGGTGTCGCCGTGGACGCCGCCGATGTACCCGGTGACGTCGATGTTGCAGATGTCCCCATCGTGCAGGACCCTCGTGTCGGGGATGCCGTGGCAGATGACCTCGTTGACCGACGTGCAACACGCCTTGGGATACCCGTGGTAGTTGATCGTCGACGGATAGGCACCGCGTTCGACGAACAGATCATGCACGTAGATGTCGATCTCCTCGGTGGTGACGCCCGGGGCGACCATGTCGCCCGAGAGACGCAGCACCTCGGCCGCCACCTTGCCGGCATACCGCATCCGTTCGATGATCTCCGGTGGCTTGATTCGTGGTTCGTCCCAGGGTTCGAACTCGCCGGTGTCCGCGTACGGTGGACGATCGATGGTGCTCGGCACGTCCCGCATCGGCGAGACGACACCGGGGAGTACACGGCCTTCGGACTTCTTGTGGCACCGCTTGTACTTTCGTCCGCTGCCACACCAGCAGGGCTCGTTGGCCTTCGGCAGGGTGGTCGGAGCGGTCGCCGTCACGGACATCTCGTTCAGGATACGGGCTCATCGGGGCAGCGACGAGCGGTGCCCGTGGTTGGATCGAGTCGGCGCACGTTCGTGTGTCCTTCGCCGAGCGCGCCTAGCCTGTCGGGCGTGTCCCAGGAAGAGGTGCTGGCTCCGAACCTGACATCGCCGCTGTTGACCCTTCCGTCGATGGATGTCGATCGTGAGCGGATCGAATCCGCGATGCACGACGCCGTCGTCACTCCCGACACGTACCTGAACGAGATCGCGTCGCATCTGATCGTCGCCGGGGGCAAACGGTTGCGCCCCGTGATCGCTGTGGCGGGCGCCCAGGTGCTCAGTCAACCCGCCTCGCACGACGTCGTTCGCGGCGGAGTTGCCTGCGAGCTCGTGCATCTCGGTTCGCTCTACCACGATGACGTGATGGACGAAGCCGACACGCGCCGCGGTGTCGAGACCGTCAACGCGAAGTGGGGCAACCTGCAGGCCATCCTCGCCGGCGACTTCTTGCTGTCGAGAGCATCGGAGATCGCTGCGTCGCTCGGCACCGAGGTGGCCGGCCTGCTCGCTCGAACGATCGGATGGCTCTGCGAGGGCCAGATCGAAGAACTTCGTCACACCTACGACATCACCCGAACCGAGGTGAGCTACCTGGCCTCGATACATGGCAAGACCGCATCGCTGTACGGCACGGCGGCGCGTATCGGAGGCATCGCCGCCGGGCACGACCGACCGCTGATCGACGCGCTGACCGAGTACGGCAACAGCTACGGCATGGTGTTCCAGATCGTCGACGACATTCTGGATGTCACCGCCACCGATGAACAGCTCGGCAAGCCCGCCGGGCACGACATGGTCGAAGGCGTCTACACACTCCCCGTCCTGCGAACGCTGTCGCTCGGTTCGAGCGCTGCTGACCGACTGGCTGATCTGCTCGGCTCGCCCCTCGATGGTGCAGCCAAGGACGCGGCGCTCTCCGTCGTGCGGTCGAACGACGGGCTCGCGTCAGCGGTCGAGACGGCGCAGGCGTATGCCGAGCGGGCCGTCGCGGCGTGTGACGACTTCCCCGATTCTCCCGCGACCGACGCGCTGCGAGCCGCGCCCGGCGCGTTGGTGATGTCGGTCTCGGTCCCGGCCTGAACGGTCCCTCCCTGAACATGGCCTCGCCGGGGTAGTCGTCATCGGGGGTGTCGATCGGGCAGGCTGGGCAGATGCATGTCGTCATCGTCGGGGCCGGAGAGGTCGGCTGGTATCTCGCGCAGCGCCTCGGGGCCGAGGGCAACGATGTGGTCGTCGTCGAACAGAACGAGGTGATCGCTGCGGCGATCGGCGCGGAACTCGACGTGCAGGTCGTGGTCGGGAGCGCAACGGTCCCCTCGGTCCTCCGAACCGCGGGGATCGAGCGAGCTGACCTCCTCGCCGGCGTCACGCAGAACGACGAGGTCAATCTGCTGGCGTCGTTGCTGGCCAAGGAATTCGGTGTGGCCCAGACCGTCGTGCGCATTCAGACCGAAGAGCTGCGTGGGCCGCTCGGCGAGAAGCTGCTCGAGGTGATGGGTGCGGACGTGATCATCGACCCCGATGCCGACACCGCAGATGAGATCATGGAACTCGCGCACGTGTCGGGCGCCGACGAGGTCTATCCGATGTCGGGTGGTCAGCTCCTCGTGCTCGGCGCGGTGATCGGTGACTCGTCGCCGTTCGTCGGACATGATCTCGCAGAGATCGGGCAATCCTTCGAGCCCGATTGGAGGTTCCTCTTCGGGGCGCTCACCCGCGACGGCGAAACCGTGATTCCCCGTGGTGACCAGATCCTCGAAGCGGGCGACCATGTTCGAGTATTAACGACACGAACAGCCCGCCGGGAGATTCTCGAGCTGCTCGGTGCAGCGACGCGCACAGCCCACCGGGTGATGGTGCTCGGCGGCGGTGCCGTCGGCACCCGGGTTGCTGAACGGTTGCAGAGCGAGGGAGCCACCGTGGTCCTCGTCGAGAACGACGCGGTTCGGGCGAAGCGGCTCAGCGAACGGCTGCCGCGCGTCACCGTGGTGCAGGGCGACATCACCGACACCGAACTGTTGCTCGAAGAGTCGGTGTCGAAGATGGACCTGGTGATCGCCGCCACCGGCGACGACGCCTCGAACGTGCTGGCGTGTGCCTACGCCGCTGCTGAAGGTGATGCCTTCACCGTCGCTGTGTTGCACCGGTTGGCGCTGCTCCCGCTGGTTCGCCAGTTCGGCATCGATGCGGCGCTCAGCCCTCGTACGGCATCGGCAAACGCCGTGCTTCGCTACATTCGCGGCGGCACGGCCGCGGTGGCGACGTTCCTCGAGAGCGACGTCGAAGTGAACGAATTCGAGATCGAGGTGGGGAGCTCCGCTGACGGGATCGTCGTCGCCGAACTCCACCTTCCGCATTCGATCCTGCTCGGGGCGGTCACGCGCCCCGACGGCACGACCCAGATCGTGCGAGGTCGCACCCAGTTGCACGCTGGCGACAACGTCGTCGTCTTCTCGCGTCCGGACGCTCTGGGTGCGACCCGCAAGGCCTTCTCCGCGTGAGCCTCGCCGCGCACTCGACCGGTCGCGTCGCCTGGTTCGGTCGTCGAGGCGAGCGGCTGCTGTCGCCCGGCCGGTACGACTCGCTCGTTGCGAACGTCGTCGGCCTCACGATCGCAGTCGTGGGAGTCGGCATCGTCGTCTCGGGGATCGTCGAGGCGATCGACGGCGGCCCTAACGTGCTCGTGCTGGTCCTGACCGGCTTGGTGATCTGGGCGGTCGGTTCGGTGATGTGGCGGACGACGATCATTCCGAAACAGATCCGGACACTCGACGTCTTCACGACCGTCACGCTCGCCTGGCTGGCGATGGCCGTTGCGGGCGCGCTGCCGTACCTGCTCACCGGGCAAATCGAGCGGATCGACAATGCTCTGTTCGAGTCCGTTTCCGGGTTCACGACGACGGGCGCCACCGTGATCCCGGACATCGAGGCCGTCTCGAAGGGCATGCTGTTCTGGCGGTCGACGACGCAGTGGATGGGCGGGATGGGGGTCATCGTCCTCGTCGTGGCGGTGCTCCCCGCGATCGGCTCGGGCGGGATGAGCTTGCTCGCGGCCGAGTCTCCCGGTCCGACGGGTGAACGCCTGACACCACGGGTGCGCGAGACCGCCCGCCGGTTGTGGGCGGTCTACGTCGGGTTCACGATCGTGCTCGCCGGTACGTACTTCGTTGCCGGGATGAGTCTGTACGACGCCGTCTCGCACAGCTTCACCACGGTGTCGACCGGGGGTTTCTCTCCCTACCAGTCGTCGATCGGGCACTTCGACTCAGCGGCGATCGAGTGGATCTGCATCGTGGCAATGATGCTCGCGGGCGGCAGCTTCACGCTCTACTACCGCGCGTTGAAGCGTGACCCCGGCCCCTTGCTGCGCTCGACCGAACTCCATGTCTATCTCGTCGTCGTCGGCTTGATCACGCTCTGGGCGTTCATCGCCTCGGGGAACGACGGGGGACAGGCGGCTGGGTTCCGCGACTCGCTGTTCACGACGGCCTCGACGGTGACGACGACCGGGTACGTCGTGACCGAGTACGGGTTGTGGAGCCAGACGGTCCAACTGGTGCTCCTCCTGACGATGCCGATCGGGGCCATGGCGGGCTCGACCGCCGGTGGCATGAAGATCGTCCGGGTGATGGCGGTAGCGAGCCTCGCTCATCGGGAGGCGCTCCGACACCTTCACCCTCGACTGGTCCGTCCCGTGCGGATCGGTACCGGGATCCTGCCCGACGATGTCGCTCGCAAGGTGATCGGCTTCACGATCCTGGGGCTGGCGATCCTCGGCGGTGGCGCGTTCCTGATCTCGGCGACCGGGCCGGACATGATCACGTCGTTCTCGTCGTCGGCGACGGCGTTCGGCAATGTCGGCCCGGGCCTCGGGCAGCTGGACCACGCCAATGACTTCCTGTCGATCCCACCGGTCGGTCGGTGGGTGGCCATGGTGCAGATGATCCTCGGCCGCCTCGAGATCTACCCGGTGATCCTGGCCCTGTCGGTGATCACCCTGCGGATCCCCAAGGCACTCCACCCCCACCGTCGTTCGGACTGAGTCGAGACGCGGGGTCTGACCCCATGTCTCGACTCAGTGTCGCAACTCACCAGTTGGGGGCGAACTTCGAGATCGTGTTGGCCACCGCGTACGTCCGTTCGGCGCCACCGTTGACGTTGTCACGGAGTTCGTTGGTGGCGATCCGCAGGACGGCTCCGGTGACCCGTTCACTGCGGAGTCCGAAACGCAAGGCCGGGCGCAAGATGGCCGGCCGGCCGAGGAATCGGGCGCTGAGCCGCCCGACCTTGTTGAACTGACCGACTTCGTCGGCCAAGAGGTTCGGATATCGCTGCAGTGTGGTGGAGTTGCCCGTCGTCAGCGCCTCGTCGAGCACCTCGGCGGCCAGGCGCCCGGTCATCAGTGCGGCGCTGACGCCGTCGCCGTTGAACGGGTTGGCTGACCCGGCGGCGTCACCGGCGACGAGGAACGTCGGGCCCATCGTCGGGCCGACCGCACCACCGAGTGGCACGCGGAATCGGGTCGGGGTCTTCAGCGGATCGCCTGGATCGATCTCCCATCGGTCGGCGATCTGGTGGCCGAACGCATCGAGGAGCTTGAGTGCATTGACGCCTCGGATGTCGCGATAGGTCGACAGCATGGCGACGCCCACATTCACCGTGCCATCGCCGAGCGGGATCACCCAGCCGTACCCGGCGACCGGGTGACCGTTCGCGTCCGGGATGCCGAGCACCGATTCGATCCACGATTCCGAGCTGCGTGGGCTGGCGAAGTACGTGCGCGTGGCGATGCCGTAGGGCCAGTTGCGGTGCCGCGTGGTGCCGAGCGCTCGACCGAAACTGCTGTTGGCGCCGTCCGCCACGACGACGAATCTGGACGTGAGACGACTCGCGGTCGGGGCGGACGGTTCGAGGGCCTCGTCGATGTCGAACACGGCGCCGCGTACGAAGCCGCGCTCGACGATCGGCGCGGTGGCGACGTGACCCATGAGCACCTGCGCTCCCGCGGCGGCGGCCTGCGCCCGGAGGTGCGTGTCGAGCACGTCCCGGCGAAGGACCACGGAATGGGAGGGGAGATCGTCGTGCTGGGGCCAGGGAACGATGACCTCGCGTCGTTCGTGCATCATCCGGACGCCAGAGATCCTGTGGCCGCCCAGTTGGAGCGGGTCGACACCGAGTCGTGCGAGTTCCTCCACCGCTCTCGGGGTCAGCGCGTCGCCGCATGCCTTGTGGCGCGGAACCGGACGCTTCTCGACCACCGTGACGTGGTGGCCGGCGGAAGCCAGCCAGTGACCGACCGAGGCACCCGCGGGACCACCGCCGACGACGAGGACGTCGGTGTCCAGGGGAGGTTTCCGATCAGCCGGCCGGCGAACCGGGGACGGCGACCGGGCCGACGGGGATCACCTGGACGCCGCCGATCTCGCCGTCCTCCGAGGTGTAGTCGGCCTCGCCGCCTTCGACGGCAGCGAAGATCGGCGATTCCTCCGAGCACCAGGCTTCGTACTCCTCGGCCCACTCCTCGCTCGTCGGGTCGGCACCGCCCAGCGTGTAACGCTCGTGGCAGACGACGCCGATGATCTCGTACTGGCTCAGCTGGCCGCCGAAGGCGGGCATCACACCGAGCTCGCCGGTGATGTGCGGCCCGCCCTCACGATCAGGGTTGCCGTAGATGTCCACACCGGCAGCGTTGTACCCCTCGGTGCCGTAGTACACGTAGCGGATCTGGTCCTCGATGTTCGGGAATGTCTGGAGCACCGACTGGCCCTCGAACGCATAGCCGACACCGCCGCCGCCGGCTGCGCCGTGGCAGCTCGCGCAGTTGCTGTAGATCTCGGCACCCATGCCGAGGGGGCCTTCGACGGTCTCGGGCGGCTCCGTGACCGCGCGGACGTACATGAAGGCCCAGACCGGCATCAGGCTCAGGGTGGCCATCGCCCAGATCGGGATCTTCTTGCGCTGCTTGGCCGCTGCGACGTAGACGGGGTCGGGCTTGGGCGGCGGTGGAGCGGACGGGGCGGGTGCTGCCGTGCGCGGCGCGGGGCCGGTCGCGGCCGGAGCAGCAGCGGGCGCCGTGGTGGCCGGAGCAGAACTCGCGGTGGTCGCTGGAGTGGTGGTCGAGGCGCTGTCGTCACCCGCAGCTGCGTCGTCACCCTTGCCGATCGCGGAGCGCCGCTCGCGCGACCGCTTCAGGAGGTGTTCGGGAATCTCGGTCACCGTGACGATGATAGATGGCTGACGTCCTGATCCGGGAATCTGTCGGACGAAGGCCGCGAGAGAACTAATGCACAACCTGGCGGACGCACCGGACTTGCGTGCCAGACTTCGTATCTCCGATGCTGACGACTACAGTTCGTGAGCAATGTTCGGGCTCTGGCCGTCGGCCGGTCGGAACATCGTCAGCTGATCACCGCCAACCTTTCACGACAGGAACACCGCACACATGATCGCAATCGACGTCCTCGAATGGCCCGGCATGAACCAGGCATTCATCGCGTCGTTGATCGGCACACTCGTTCTGTCGTTCGCCATCATCCCCTATGGCAAGCGTCGGCCGGTCGACAAGCCGCTGTTGTGGGGTGATGCCCTGTTGGCGTCGACGTACATCTTCGGGCTGTTGTTCCTGGCGTTCGGCGTCGTCCCGCACCAGTGGATCGACCATGCCGACAAAGACCTCGGTTGGTCTCGTGACCAGTTGATCTACGGCCCCGGCGGCATCTTGAAGCCGGAGTCGGCCGGCGGTTGGAACCCGATCACCCTGCAGTACGAAGCGATCCGTGACATCGTCGCGGTGCTCATCCACGCCGTGTTCTTCGGCATCTTCATCTTCCTCGCGATCTGGTGGCAGAAGCGCGGCGACGTCAAGCCCAAGGAGCTCCCGACCAGCACGTACGGCCGCCCCCTGGTGAAGAAGGCCTGATCGATGGCGAAGACCGACGCCAACCCCCCGATGATGCCGTTCACCGACGAGTACACGTTGGTGGAGGTCGACGCGGACTACCTGACCAAGGCGGTCAAGCCGAAACAGTTCATCCACATCGACCAGACCGAGTGCATCGCCTGCGAAGGCTGTGTCGACATCTGCCCGTGGAAGTGCATCCACATGGTGTCGGTCGACGCGGTCGTCGAGGCCGACGGCACCGAGCAGCCCGGCACCGACCCGTCCGATGCCTTCATGTTCACGATCGACGACGACATCTGCACCCGGTGCGCGCTCTGCGTCGACCGCTGCCCCACCGGCGTCATCATCCTCGGCAAGGCGGGCACCGCAACCGCCGCCGGCAACTCCCATGTCCGTACGAACAACCATGGCTACGGCTATGGCATGAGGCTCTGAGAGAACCCCGAGAGAACCCCTATGGCAAAGATCATCGACGACAAGCCCCGCCCAACGATCAAGGACCGGTTGAACTCCACGGTCGATTCGGTACAGGGGAGCCAGGCCTGGAGCTCGATCTTCCGGCCGGGCTCGATCTTCCGCAAGGGCTACACCGACAGCCCGCGTAACCGCAGCTACGTCATCATGAACTCGGTGCTGTACCACCTGCACCCGGTCAAGGTGAAGCGCCATGCGGTGAAGGTCAGCTACACGCTCTGCCTCGGCGGGCTCAGCTTCTTCCTGTTCATCCTGCTCACCGTCACCGGCATCTTCCTGATGTTCTTCTACCGGCCCGAGGCGACCGCAGCGTGGAACGACATCCAGAACCTGCAGACCTCGGTGACCTTCGGGTTGTTGGTGAGAAACATGCACCGATGGGGCGCGCACCTGATGGTGCTCGCGGTGTTCTTGCACATGGCCCGCGTCTTCTACCACGGCGCCTACAAGCCGCCCCGTGAGTTCAACTGGGTGATCGGCGTGATCCTGCTGACCCTCACGCTGCTGCTGTCGTTCACCGGCTACTTGCTTCCGTGGGACCAACTGGCGCTCTGGGCGGTGACCGTGGGCACCAACATGATGGGCTACACCCCCGTCTTCGGCCAGGAGGTCAGATTCGTCTTGCTGGGTGGGGCCGAGATCGGCTCCGAGACGCTGCTTCGATGGTATGTCCTGCATGTGTTGTTCCTGCCGTTCGTGATCGTGATCTTCATGGCGATCCACTTCTGGCGTGTCCGCAAGGACGGCGGAATTTCTGGTCCGTTGTGATCTGTCCGATTGACTGTGCTGGAGAAGTGAACCGATGACCGAGATCCCCGAGCATCTCCTCAAACGAGCAGCAGCCGCGCGCGAGAAGTCCGCGGAGGCGGCACCTGCTGCTGCGGAACCCGCAGCTGCCGAGACGCCGTCGGATTCACGCATCCCCGATCACTTGCTGCAGCGCAGCAAGGCGGCCAAGGCGGCCAAGGCCGGTGGCGAGGCCGAGGCCCCTGCGGCCGGCGGAGCCGTCGCTGTTGCCGACAAGGTCGGCGCCGTCGTCGCCGCTGCCCCTGCCGGTGGCGGTGTACCCGTCGGTGCCGGCCCGGGTGGCCACACCCAGCGCCTGCTCACCGTGGTCAAGTCCGGCTCGATCCAGGACGTCAAGGCCACGCCGGTCGACAAGGTCCACACGTGGCCGCACCTCCTCGCCGCCGAGTTCGTGGCAGCGCTCGCCTGCACGGTCCTGACGTTCATCTTCTCGATCTTCGTGCACGCCCCGCTGTTGCAGCTCGCGAACACGAACCTGACGCCCAACCCGTCCAAGGCCCCGTGGTACTTCCTCGGTCTGCAGGAACTGCTGACCATGTTCCACCCGATGGTGGCAGGTGTCACATTGCCGGGTGTCGGCCTGATTGCACTCGTCCTCGCGCCGTATCTGGACCGTAATCCTTCCAACAAGCCCGAAGACCGGAAGTTCATGTACGGCCTCCAAACCGTGCACCTGATGTTCTGGGCGGTGTTGGTCATCATCGGGTCCTTCTTCCGAGGCCCCGGCTTCAACTTCGTCCTGCCCTGGGTCGAAGGTCTGTTCTTCGAATTGTGAGACTGCGAAAGGAGACCCCCCAGTCATGAGCACTGCAGCAGTTATCGCCATCGCCGTCGGCGTCGTCGTCGTCCTGGCCGCCATCTCGTTCTTCACGCTCGCTCGCCGCAGCGATGTCCGCGGCGCGGGAGCGTTGTCGGGCGAGACCGTGCAACGGGACAAGGCCGCACGCAAGCAGCACGAGCCGCACCTCGACGCTCCCACGGCGGCCGAGGTGGAGGCAGCGGGTGTCGTCGCCCGCAGCACCTCCACCGACGTGGTGCCCGTCGCCGACGTGCAGCTCGTCGAGTGGACCCCGCCGGACCCTGAGGTCATCGCCGTGTCGCGTCGTCAGTTCTTCAACCGTGCGACCGTCACGCTGATGGGCGTGGGTCTGGGTGCATTCGCGGCCGCGGCATTCGTGGGTTTCCTGTGGCCGAGCAGCACCGGTGGCTTCGGCGGGGCTGTCGCCGTCGGCAAGATCGACACCGTCAAGGACGGCATCAAGCAGGGCGGCGGGTTCTTCTACGTGCCTGAGGCCCGGTCCTGGATCACCGAGTATCCGGCCGAGGCACTGCCGCTCGCGGAGACGGTGTACCCGGAGTCGCTCCTGGTGGCCATGCGTCAGGGTCTGAGCGTGTTGAGTCAGAAGTGCCCGCACCTCGGCTGTCGTATCCCGGAGTGCGCGACGAGCCAGTGGTTCGAGTGCCAGTGTCATGGCTCGCAGTACAACCGCAACGGTGAGAAGAAGGCCGGTCCCGCGCCGCGCGGCATGGACGCCTATCCGGCGACGATCGCCGCGAACGGTGATGTCTCCATCGATACCGGATCGCTCGTCCCGGGCGCCCCGATCGGCACGAACACCACCGGCCAGGAGGCCGAAGGGCCGCACTGCACCAGCGGCGGGGAGCACTGATGGTCGTCGCGCTCACGACCACGACCATCGGGGTGATCGGCCTCGTCGTCGTCTGCGCGGGCTGGATCGTGTACGGCCTGTTCAACGTCTTCGCCGGCCGCAAGGAGGCGGGTTCGGAGATCGAACTCGCACCGAACCGCAAGCCGTACTACGACGACGAGACCCTCGAAGGTCCCCGCCTCGAGCGTATGCAGCTCTGGGGAGTGGTGTTGCTCGTCATCACCGTCATCGCGCTCCCGCTCTACTGGGTCTTCGAGCCGGATCGTCAAGCGGGGGCCCAGGAAGGCTGGGACAACCGGTTCGCGAGTTGGGGCTCGCAGCTGTTCGCGCCCACGGCTGAAGGTGGCTTCAACTGCGCCGGGTGTCATGGCGGCATGCAGGCCGTCGGCGGCGAGGCACCGTTCACCGTGACCGACCCCGTGACCCGGGAAGTGCAGGCAGTCAACTGGAAGGCCCCGGCGCTCAACACGGCGTTGTACAAGTTCGACGAGAGCGAGATCCGGTTCATCCTGAACTACGGCCGTCCGTTCTCCCCGATGTCACCATGGGGTCTCGTCGGCGGTGGTCCGATGAACGCCCAGCAGATCGACACACTGATCGCCTACATCAAGAGCATCCAGATTCCCCGCGAGAACTGCGGGGAGGGCGAGGATCCGCTGGTGTGCGACTCCGGCAACCTGCCCGCAGAACTGCAGACCGAGATCCAGACCGCTGCCGAGAAGGCCGTGGCCGACGGCGAGGCGGAGACGGTCGGCGAAGCACTGTTCAACCTCGAGCTCGGCAGCGGCGCCTACAGTTGCGCCCGCTGCCACACCCTTGGCTGGAGCTACGGTCAGCCCGGCGTCTCCGGCCAAGGCGCCTTCGGTTGGAACCTGACCGGCGGCTCGGTCAACGCCCACTTCGAGAGCCAGGATCAACTCGTGCAATTCGTCCAGAACGGCTCGGAGTTCGGCAAGCTCTATGGTCGCAACGGCCAGGGCTCGGGGCGCATGCCCGGGTTCGGAAACCTGCTCACCGATGAGCAGCTCGACGCCATCCTCGAGTACGTACGGAGCTTGTGACCATGTCGTTGTTGGCAATCGGATGGGAGCCCGAGCTCCGTGGCCTGCTCACCGTCATCATCGCCGTGGTGATCCTGATGGGCAGCGTCTACGGGATCATGGCGACCAACATCGGTGGGCGCTTGGCGTTCCTCGTGACGCTCGCGGCGCTCTCCGGCTGGATGATGCTCATGGGTGCCGCCTGGATGATCTACGGCATCGGCCTTCGCGGACCTGACCCGACGTGGCAGCCGGTCGAGGGATCCGCGGTGCTGCAGGAGGTTGGCGCTCTCGGCGCCGCGGGTGTGTTGGATCCGAATGCCGCTGTGCCCGATGGCGCATCCGCGACCGAGTCGGCGGAGATCGTGAGTGAGACCTTCCTCGACCAAGGGTGGGTCGTGCTCGACAAGGCCTCACCCGCCTTCGGTCAGGCGCAGGCGTCGGCAACCGAGCTCCTGATCGAGGAAGAGGCCTTCGCGGCCGGCCAGTTCGAGATCGTCGAGGTCTTCGACACCGGTGGCGAGCGCTACCCGAAGATCAACGATTCACTCGATTTCCTCGCCTTCCGTCACACTCCGCACTATGTCGTCGCCGAGGCCGCGGCGTATGTGCCGGTCCGCACCGAGCCCGGTCGTGCGCCTGCTCGACCGGAGATCGACGAGACCCGTGAACGCGTGTACGTCTACATGATCCGTGACCTCGGCGCCCGCCGTCAGCCTCCCGCCGTGCTGATGATCGGTGGCGGTCTGGTGTTCTTCGCCCTGTGCTACCTGCTCAACCGCCGCGACCGGATCCAACGCCAGAACCTCGAGCAGCCGCTGCCGCCCGTCAAGGTCGAGACTCCGGTCGAGGCAACTGCCGGTGACACCGAGCGTGAGAAGGTCGGGGCTGGCGTCTGACCATGGCTCAGTACCTTCCGATCGTCGTGTTGTTCATCCTCGCCGTGTTGTTCGGCGTGTTGAGCTTTGCGGCGTCGCGTCTGCTGGCGCCGCGGCGTCCGTCGATCGCGAAGGAAGCTCCGTACGAATGCGGCATCGTTCCGAGCCGTGAACCGCCGGAGCGTTTCCCGGTGAGCTTCTACGTCGTGGCGATGTTGTTCATCATGTTCGACATCGAGATCATCTTCCTGTATCCCTATGCCGTGTCGCATTCGACGCTCGGTGCCTACGGGTTCTGGGCGGTGCTCGCGTTCTCCGTGGTGTTCTTCGCCACGTTCATCTACGAGGTGGCTCGAGGCGGCCTGGACTGGGGTCCGATGCAACGTGGCCGCCTGCTCACTGCGGACGCATCGATGGTGTCGCCGGAACGTACGATGACCACGACGGTCCGTCGAGTCGGTACCGATGGTCGTTTGCCGGTGCCCGGCACCGAAGAAGCCGCATAGCGAAGGAGTCAGCACCATGGGCATCGTCACCGACGTGCGCGACGACGGCCTCGGCGGTCTGTCTCACAACGTCATCACCGGGAAACTCGAAGATCTCGTCAACTGGTCCCGGTCGCGTTCGTCGTGGCCGGCCTCGTTCGGCCTGGCTTGCTGCGCGATCGAGATGATGGCGACCGGGGCGGCGCACTACGACATCTCGCGCTTCGGCATGGAAGTCTTCCGAGCCTCGCCCCGCCAGGCCGACATCATGATCGTGGCCGGACGGGTCAGTCAGAAGATGGCGCCGGTACTGCGTCAGGTCTACGACCAGATGATGGAACCGAAATGGGTCATCTCGATGGGCGTGTGCGCCAGCTCGGGCGGCATGTTCAACAACTACGCCATCGTGCAGGGCGTCGACCAGATCGTCCCCGTCGATGTCTATGCGCCCGGTTGTCCCCCCACCCCCGAGACGCTGATCCACGCCATCGAGACCCTCCATGGGCTGATCGAGACCAACCAGATCATGAAGCGCCGTGACGAGTCGGGAGCCGGTGCCAACGTGCACGTGGACTACATCGAACCGACCGGAGTCCCAGTGCTCCTCGGCGCCAAGCCCGCAGAAGCATCGCTGACATGAGTGAGGTCATTCACGTCGCACGCGACGAGTACCTCCCGACGCTGAAGACCTACGCCGACGAGGGGTACTCGATGTGCGTCGACCTCACTGCGGTCGACTATCTCGATCACCCCGGCCGCTCGTTGCCGGACGGCTTCGAGCCGGAGCGATTCGAGGTCGTGGTCAACCTCCTCGACCTCCGCAACCGACGCCGCTTGCGCGTTCGCGTCCAGGTTCCCGAGAACGACGCAGCCCTGCCAACTCTGTTCGACCTTCACCCAGGCACCGAGGCGATGGAGCGCGAGGTGTTCGACATGTTCGGTGTCGTGTTCTCCGACCACCCGGACCTCACCCGCATCCTGATGCCCGAGGATTGGATCGGCCACCCGTTACGCAAGGACTACGAGGTGGGCCGCATCCCGGTGCAGTTCAAGGAGGCGCACACCTGATGAGCACCAGCTACTACGAGCGCGCGATCGCCGGCACCGACGAAGGCGATCAACAACTCCGCCCCCGCAGCGAACTCACCGCCAAGGAGTTGATGCGTGAGGTCGGCTCCGTGCTGCGGATGTCCGAGGCCGAGGCCGCCCAGCTCGGTGGCCTCCCCGACGACCCTGATGACGATCAGACGATGATCATCAACATGGGCCCGCAGCACCCGTCGACCCACGGCGTGCTCCGGCTCATGCTGGAGTTGCAGGGCGAGACCGTGCTGCGGTGCAAGCCGATCATCGGGTACCTCCACACCGGGATGGAGAAGACGGGCGAACAGCTGACGTTCGCCCAGGGTGGCACCAACGTCACTCGCATGGACTACCTGAGCCCGCTCGCCAACGAACTCGTGTTCTCCATGGCGACCGAGAAGTTGCTCGGCATCGATGGCGACATCCCCGAACGCGCTGTCTGGATCCGCATGTTGCTCGCCGAGATGAACCGGATGAGCAGCCACCTGCTCTTCATGGCGACCAACGGCATGGACCTCGGGGCCGTGTCGATGATGATCTACGGCTGGCGCGAGCGTGAGGAGGTGTTGCGCTTCTTCCAGGAGGTCACCGGCCTGCGGATGAACCACAACTACATCCGCCCGGGCGGCCTCGCCGCCGATCTTCCCGCTGGCTGGCGTGACGGCGTGATGCGGATCCTCGACATGCTTCCCGATCGCCTCGACGAGTACGACATCTTGATGACGGGCCAGCCGATCTGGCGGGAACGGCTCCAGGGGGTCGGCGTGATCACCCCTGACGAGGCCCTTGCGCTCGGCGCCACCGGCCCGATTCTGCGGTCGACCGGCGTCGAATGGGACCTCCGCCGCGATGACCCGTACCTCCACTACGACGAGGTCGACTTCGACGTGATCGTCGGTTCCTACGGCGACGCGTTCGACCGGTACGCGATTCGGCTCGCCGAGATCCGCGAATCGATGAGGATCGTCCGCCAGATCCTCGACAAGATGCCGGGCGGTGACTATCGCATCCAGGACAAGAAGGTGACGCCGCCGCCGCGTGCGCGCATCGACGAATCGATGGAGGCGCTGATCCACCACTTCAAGATCTTCACCGAGGGTTTCAAGGTGCCCGAAGGTGAGGTGTACGTCGGTATCGAGAGCCCGCGCGGCGAGATCGGGTGCTACATCGTGAGCGATGGCTCTGCGAACCCGTACCGGATGCACATGCGCGACCCGAGTTTCGTCAACATCCAGTGCCTGCCACACATGATGCGGGGCGGACTGGTTGCCGACGCGGTGGCTGTGATCAGTAGCGTCGACCCGGTGCTCGGCGGGGTCGACAGGTGAACGGAGTCGATCGATGAGATTGAACGACCACAACGTGCTGGTGGCGAAGGAGATCATCGCCCGCTACCCCAAGAAGAAGTCGGCGCTCATTCCGCTCGTACATCTGAGCCAGGAACAGAACGGCTACGTGACCGACGATGCGATGCGGCACGTCGCGGAACTGATCGACGTCACGCCGGCCGAGGTCTACGGCACCGCCTCCTTCTACGAGATGTTCCGGTTCGAGCCGACCGGGAAGTACCTGATCAACATCTGCGGCACGATGTCGTGCGCGCTGATGGGGGCCGACTCGCTGATGCATCACGCCGAGCACACCCTCGGCGTCAGAGCTGGCTCGACCACCTCGGACGGGCTGATCACGTTGCAGCACGCGGAGTGCCAGGCGGCCTGCACCGAGGCACCGACGCTGCAGGTCAACTACCGCCACCGGTACCGGGTGACCCCTGAGGCATTCGACGAGTTGGTCGACGACCTCCGCGCAGGCAAGCTCGACGCGGAGATCCCGGCGCATGGCACGCTCGGACGCAACCGACAGCAGATCCCCGCCGACCGCTTCGTCGGCGCCCCCGATCCCGACGACGTCACGGAAGGACCCGCCTGGATCCAGGTGACCACCGCATGAGCAGCACACCGTCGAACGCCGCCCGGGTCGTCAGCCCGTACCCGTGGGCCCCGGGTTTCTATCCAGGTGACCGTCCCCAGATCGTCACGAGCCGTTTCCAGTACGACGACGCCCACACGCTCGATCGCTACCACGCGACCGGTGGCTACGAGGGCCTGCGCGCAGCGCTGACGTCGGCGCCGAGCGAGGTGGCCGAGGAGGTCAAGAATTCGACGCTTCTCGGCCGTGGTGGCGCCGGCTTCCCTGCCGGCGTGAAGTGGGGCTTCACGCCCGAGGGTGTGTGGCCGCGCTATCTCGTGGTCAACGGCGACGAATCCGAACCCGGCACCTACAAGGACCGCCTCCTGATGGAGTGTGACCCGCATCAGTTGATCGAAGGATCCCTGATCGCCTGCTACGCCGCCGGACTGTCGCAGTGTTTCTTGTACATCCGCGGCGAGATGGCGCTCGCCCATGAGCGGGTGGCGACCGCGCTCGACGAGGCGTACGCCGCCGGGTACATCGGCAAGAACATCCTCGGCACCGACTTCAGTGTCGACATCGTCCTGCACACCGGTGCCGGCGCCTATGTCGTCGGCGAGGAGACCGCGTTGATCGAGTCGCTCGAGGGCGAGCGTGGCATGCCGCGGCTCAAGCCGCCGTACTTCCCTGCAGCAATCGGGCTGTACGGCCAGCCGACAATCGTGAACAACGTCGAGACACTCGCCAACCTGCCCTTCATCGCAGCCAACGGCTCCGCGGCGTACACCGAGGTCGGAACACCGACCTCGCCGGGCACACGCATGATCGCCGTGTCGGGCCACGTGGTCCGTCCCGGTGTGTACGAGATCGTCAACGGCTCGACGACGTTCCGCGAACTGCTCTACGGAGACGACTATTGCCAGGGCATTCGCGACGGCAACGACCTCAAGGCGTTCGTTCCCGGTGGAGGATCGGCCCCCTGGTTCCTGCCGGATCAGCTCGACATCCCGTTCGAGGGTCCGCAGGCCGCGGCCGCGGGTTCGATGCTCGGCTCGGGCGCGGTCATGGTGATGGACTCCACGACCGACATCCCCGCTGCGGCGCTCTCGCTCGTACGGTTCTACGCGCACGAGTCATGTGGCAAGTGTGTCCCGTGTCGCGAAGGTGGCACCTGGCTCTACCGGCTCGTGCAACGAATCGTCGACGGGTACGGCACCGACGCGGACCTCCGGACGATCCTGGACGTCGGTGAATCGATCTGTCCTGGAGACATGCCGCACGCTTCGAGTGAGCGCCTCGGTTTGGACGCAGTGCCGTTCCCGTACAAGATGACGACGATCTGCTTCGTCGGCCCCTCTGCCTACGTCCCGATCCACTCAGCCATGACCCTCTTTCCCGAAGAATTCGACGCGCTCGTCACGAAGCGAGCGGAACGTCGCACGATTCCTGTTGCGGCTGGAGTGGGCGAGTGAGCGCGGACACACCGACGCCGGACGCGGAGGTCGTCATCGACGAAGTGGTTGCCGATGTCGAGGAAGCGCGCGCGGAACTCGCAGAGCCGGAGCCGGAGCCTGATCCCGACGCGGTGACGGTTTCGATCAACGGTCGCGACGTTCCCGCCCGCAAGGGCGAGATGGTGATCGCCGCCGCCCTCGCCGCCGACGAGTACGTCCCGCACTTCTGCTACCACCCGCGCATGTCGCCGGTGGGGATGTGTCGCCAGTGCATGGTCGAGGTCGAGGGTCCACGCGGCCCGATGATGGTCGTGTCGTGCATGACACCGGTCGCCGATGGCCAAGTCGTGCGCACCGACACCGATCAGGTCAAGCGCGCCCAGGAGGGCATGCTGGAGCTGCTCCTCGCCAATCATCCGCTCGACTGCCCCGTCTGCGACAAGGGCGGCGAGTGCCCGCTCCAGGACCAGGCCTTCAGTCATGGCCCTGGTGAGAGCCGGTACGTCGAATCCAAGCGCCACTACGAGAAGCCGATCCCGATCTCGGATCTCGTCTTCCTCGACCGGGAGAGGTGCATCCTGTGCGATCGGTGTACCCGGTTCGCCGACGAGGTCGCCGGCGACAAGCTGATCCACTTCATCAGCCGTGGCAACGACACCCAGGTGATGACGTTCCCCGACGAGCCATTCGTCTCGTACTTCTCGGGGAACACCGTCCAGATCTGCCCGGTCGGCGCGCTCACTGCGAAGCCGTACCGCTTCAAGGCCCGACCATGGGATCTCACTCAGCGAGAGTCGACGTGCACGACCTGCTCGGTCGGATGCCGCACCGTCGTGCAGTCCAGCCGAGACGAACTGCTGCGCTACCAAGGCGTCGACTCCGACCCCGTCAACTGGGGATGGCTGTGCGACCGCGGTCGGTTCAACTTCGAAGCGGTCAACTCCGACCACCGCCTCACCGCCCCGATGGTGAGGCTGGAGTCCGGACTCGTCGAGACATCGTGGAACACGGCCCTGCGCGCGGCCGCCGCGATGGTCGGCGACGCAGTGGCCGCCGGGGGTACCGACAGCGTGGCGCTCCTCGGCGGCGCTCGTGGCTCGAACGAGGATGCGTACGCTTGGGCACAGCTTGCCGACGCGATCGGCACGCCCTGGCGCGATGCGCAGCTCGGCGACGGCCTGCCGGTCGGGGTACTCGGTCTGAACCGTGCAACGATCGACGACGCGGCGAACGCATCGACGGTCATCCTGCTCGGGCCGGATCTCAAGGAAGAGCTGCCCGTGCTCTATCTCCGCTTGCGCGATGCGGCGGAGAAGAAGCGCACCCGCATCATCGAGTTCTCGACCTTCGAGTCCGGGATGTCGCCGTATGCGTGGACGTCGATCCGCTACGAACCAGGTGCACAGCAGGAGACAGTCGCGAAGGCGCTGGCTGACGCGGACCTCGCCGAGCAGCTCGAGTCCGGCAGTGTCGTGATCGTCGCCGGTCGCCCCAACCTCGCCGAGTCCGCCGACGCGACAGTCGCTGCGCTCCAGACCATGCTCGACGTTGTCCCGGGCGCAACGGTGGTCCCGGCGCTCCGCCGTGGCAACGTCGTGGGAGCCCTGTCGCTCGGGCTGGCGCCGGCGGATGACGAGCACGATGCGCTGGGCACACTGCGCGCCGCCGCCGAGGGTCATATCGAACTGCTGATCCTGCTCGGCGCCGACCCGCTCAACGATTGCCCGGATGCGGACCTGGCCAAACGAGCCATCGCCGGCGCCCGGCGCGTGCTCGCCATCGACACGTTCCCGTGCGAGTCGACCCAGCACGCCGACGTGGTGCTCGCCGCATCGGCATACGGGGAGAAGGCCGGCACGACGACGAACCTCGAGGGTCGTGTCACCACCCTCGGCCAACAGGTGACCGCCACCGGCACGAGCCGTCCTGACTGGATGATCGCCGTGGAACTCGGCCTGATGCTCGGCGACCGGTCGTTCGGGCCCGACCATCCACTGCGTGGCGTGTCGACCGTCGATGACGTGACGGCGCTGATCGCGTCGAGCGTCGCGGAGTTCGCTGCCGCCACCCCGCAGGCGTTGACCGACGAGCCCAACGGTGTCGTCGTCGAGCACCACCCGTCCTCCCTCGCCCCGATTGCCTTTTCCGCACCGGGGCGGAACAGCTATGACTATCGGTTGGTGGTGAGCCGCAAGTTGTACGACCGAGCCGTGGGCACGCAGATGTCGCGTTCTCTCGTGAACCTCGCGCCCGGGTCGGCCATCCACGTGCACCCGCTCGATCTCGACGCGCTCGGTGTCGGCGACGGCGACGACGTCAAGGTCGTCAGCGCCAGAGCCGGCACCGTGTTGCAGGTCAGTGCCAACAACATGGTGCCCCGTGGCGTTGTTTGGTCGCCGTTCAACCAGGGTGGCGGCACGATCGAGGACATCGTGGACGGTCGTACCGCGACGACCGACGTGAGGATCGAGCGCGTCTGATGTTCCTCGCGCTCGACCCGTTGCTCGAGGGTCCACTGTTGTGGACCCCGCTGCTGATCGTCATCGCCAAGGTTCTCGTGATCTTCGTCATCGGTCTGGTCTCGACGATGTTCATGGTCTGGTACGAGCGCAAGGTCGTCTCCGGCATGCAGAACCGGGTCGGCCCGAACAAGGCCGGCCCGTACGGCATGTTGCAGACACTGGCCGACGGGATCAAGTCCTTCTTCAAGGAGGACCTGTTGCCGAGTCGTGCGGATCGCATCGTGTTCCGGCTGGCGCCGTTCCTCGCATTCGTTCCGGCGTTCCTCCTGTGGGCGGTCATTCCGCTCGGTGGTGACTACTCGGACAACGGCGACGGCACGGTGACGATCTTCGGCGAGGTGACCCGCATGCAGCTCGCCGACCCGCCCGTCGGCATCCTCTGGGTGCTCGCAATGTCGTCGATCGGTGTCTACGGCATCATGCTCGCGGGCTGGTCAAGCGGGTCGAAGTACCCGTTGCTGGGCTCGGTACGGGCCTCGGCCCAGATGATCTCGTACGAGGCGGCGCTCGGTTTGAGCCTCGCCGCAGTGCTGCTGTCGTCGGGCACGCTCTCCACCGCGGGCATCGTGCTCCAACAGAACAGCTTCGTCGACTGGAATGTGATCTCGACAGGCATCGTGCCGTTCGTGATCTTCCTCATCGCCGTGACGGCGGAACTCAACCGGCCTCCGTTCGACCTCGTCGAAGCCGAGCAGGAGCTGGTCGGTGGGTTCAACACCGAGTACTCGGGCATTCGGTTCGCGCTGTTCTTCCTGTCGGAGTTCATGAACGTCGTCACGATGTCGGCGATCATGGTGACGCTGTTCCTCGGTGGCCCGCAGCCGCTCTTCGACATTCCGTTGATCCCCGGTGCGCTCGAAGGAACCCTGTGGTTCCTGCTCAAGCTGTTCGCCTTCCTCTATCTGTTCGTCTGGTTGCGCGCCACGCTCCCTCGTCTGCGTTACGACCAACTGATGGACCTCGGCTGGAAGGTGCTCATCCCGATCGCGCTCGGCTGGTTCCTCCTCCTCGCGGCGCTCCGCGAGTTCTCGCCGGAGGGCGATGCCGTCGACAGCCTCCGTGTGGTCGTGATCAGCTTCGTGGTCGCAGTGGTCGCCTCTGCACTGTTCCTCGCCGCGCTGAAGGTGAGCGCCAGGAACCGCGCGGCGCTCGACGCTACTCAGAAGGGAACGTCCTGATGGGCTATCTCGAAGGTTTCGGAGTCACGATTCGCCAGCACCGTCTGTTCGGCGGTGAGCGGGTCACGACCGAGTACTCCGGTGGCCGGCGCGCGAAGAAGAAGCAGTCGGAGGCTCGTGATGTCGAGCACGACGAGAAGCTGCAGCGGCCCGAACGACTCCACGGACGCCACGTGCTCAATCGTTACGAAGACGGCATGGAGAAGTGCATCGGGTGTGAGCTGTGCGCCGGTGTGTGCCCGGCCGACTGCATCTACGTGCGCGGCGCGGACAACGACCCCGAGAACCCCACCTCACCCGGCGAGCGGTTCGGGTTCGTGTACGAGATCAACTACCTGCGGTGCATCCACTGCGACATGTGTGTCGAGGCGTGCCCGACCGAGGCGATCACCGAATCGAAGCTGTTCGAGTTCTCGTTCACGAACCGCAACGACGCGATCTACACCAAGGCCGAGCTCGTCGTCGACGACGATGGCATGCCCCAGAAGATGCCATGGGAGGACTGGCGCGAAGGCGACGACCTGCTGACGAGCGGCTGGATGCGTGCGACCTCGCCGTCGGGTGACGCGACGTTCGAAGGCGAAGTCGGCTGGAGCGGTGAACTCGGCTATGGGGTGCGCGCTCCGGAGCCCGAGCAGGCCGAGCGTGACAAGACGGTCCGGAGGGTCGAACGGTGACCGACGCGACCTTCCTCGAATACCTGGTGTTCTTCTCGGCTGCGGTCATGATCCTCGGCGGGGCCATCGGCGTCATCACGATGAAGAGCCCGGTGCATGCAGCACTCGGTCTCGTGCTCACACTGTTCGGTGTTGCCGTGCAGTTCGTCGCGCAGGAGGCCCACTTCCTCGCCGCGGTCCAGGTGATCGTCTACGCCGGGGCGATCGTGGTTCTGTTCCTGTTCGTGATCATGTTGCTCGGCGTCGACGAGTCGATGGACCTGTCGGTCGAACCGATCCCGATCCAACGTCCGCTGGCCGCGGTGATGGGTGTCGGTCTGGTGACGTTGATCGGTGCCGCCGTCATCCGTGCCCGTGATGCATTGACGATCAACCCGGGCACCGGCATCGCCACGGCCCAGGACGCGGGCAACAACGACGCCAACATCCAGCAACTGGCGACGAATCTCTACGGCGATCACGTCTTCGCGTTCCAGCTCACGTCGGTGTTGCTCGTCGTCGCGGTCGCCGGAACGGTGCTGCTGACGCGAAAGTGGCCGAAGGACATCGGCGAAACCGAGAGCAGCGACGCGTGATCGCCGTCATCGAACCGACCTGGTACCTGTTGCTCGCGGCGATGCTGTTCGGCATCGGCGCGTTCGGGCTCCTGGTGCGGCGCAACCCGCTGATCATGTTCATGTGCATCGAGCTGATGCTCAACGCGGCGAACCTGACCTTCGTCGCCTTCGCAACGCAACTCGGCGACATCAACGGGCAGACAGCGGTCTTCTTCGTGATGGTCGTGGCGGCGGCCGAGGTCGTCGTCGGCCTGGGCATCATCGTGTCGATCCTGCGTCGCCGCCCGGGCGCCACGGCGGACGATCTCGCGGAACTGAAGGGCTGAGGACACCATGGCCGATCTCGTCTGGTTGATTCCCGCGTTCCCGCTCGCCGGCTTCCTGGTCATCCTGCTGTTCGGACGTCGTCTCGGCGACCCGAAGTCCGGCTATCTGGCAACGGCTGCGGTGTTCGCATCGTTCGGCGTCGCCGCCGGCATCTACCTCGAACTCCTGAGCCGGCCCGAAGAGGAGCGCCAGACGATCGTCACGCTCTTCTCGTGGTTCCCGGTCGGCACGTTCCAGGTCGACCTCGCGTTCCTGGTCGATCCCTTGTCGATCGGAATGTGCCTGTTCGTCACGTTCATCGCCGGCTGGATCCACATGTTCGCCGTCGGGTACATGCACGGTGATCCGAAGTTCTCCAAGTTCTTCTTGTACATGAACCTGTTCGTCTTCTCGATGACCATTCTGGTCCTCGGTGAGAACCTGCTGGTCACCTTCCTCGGCTGGGAAGGCGTCGGCACCTGTTCGTACCTGCTGATCGCGTTCTGGCACACCCGTGAATCTGCCGCGACCGCCGGCAAGAAGGCCTTCGTCACCAACCGCGTCGGGGACTGGGGCGTCATGCTGGCGATGTTCCTCGCCTTCTCCGCTGTGGGTTCGCTGTCCTACACGGTCCTCAACGAGAGCGCCGAGACCGGAGAGTTGGCGGCATCGACGGCGTCGGCGATCGTACTCCTGTTGCTGATCGGTGCCGCAGGCAAGAGCGCACAGCTGCCCCTCTACGTCTGGTTGCCGGACGCAATGGAAGGCCCGACACCGGTCTCGGCGCTGATCCACGCGGCCACGATGGTCACTGGCGGTGTCTTCCTGCTGACCCGTGTCAACCCCGTCATCGCCGCGTCGTACGACTGGGTGCCGACGACGATCGCCTGGGTCGGCGGCCTCACCGCGCTGTTCGCTGCCACGATCGCGATGGCGCAGAACGACATCAAGAAGGTCCTCGCCTACTCGACGATCTCCCAGATCGGGTACATGGTGCTCGCGGTGGGCAGCGGCGCCTACGTCGCAGCGATCTTCCACATGGTCACCCACGCCGGGTTCAAGGCGCTGTTGTTCCTTGGTGCCGGCTCGGTGATCCACGGCATGCACGAGGAGCAGGACATGCGCTACATGGGGGCGCTCCGCAAGTTCATGCCGATCACCGCAGCGACGTTCATCATCGGCTGGTTGGCGATCGCCGGTGTCCCGCCGTTCTCGGGCTTCTGGTCGAAGGACGAGATTCTGCTCTACACGCTCGCCGACAGCACCGCGCTGTACGTCATCGGCATCATCACCGCCGTGCTCACGGCGTTCTACATGACCCGCCAGGTGATCATGGTCTTCTTCGGTGAGGCCCGCTGGACCAGCCTCGCGAATGCCGAAGAAGCGCCCGAGTTCGCCGAAGGCCAGCCCCCGGTCGTGACCCACAACGCCCACGGGGAGTTCAAGCCCCACGAGTCACCACCGATCATGTGGATCCCGCTCGTGGCGCTTGCGGGCGTTGCCGCGCTCGCCGGCCTCATCAACCTGCCGAAGCTGTTCGGACTCTCCGACGAACCTGCCACGCAACTCGAAGAATGGCTGCACCCCGTGGTCGAGTTCGGTGAAGCCGACATCTCTGGGACCTGGGCGTACGACAACAAGTACATCCTCGTCGCCATCGCGGTCGCCGCGGCGTTGATCGGCGTGATGATGGCGTGGCTCGTCTACGAGCGCAAGCGCATCAAGCCGTGGGAGCCGTCGCTCTTCGCCAACGGGTGGTACTACGACTGGGCGATCACCTGGTTCATGGGGAACCCGGGCCGGGAGGCGTTCCAGGCTGTGGCTGACTTCGATGCCAACGTCGTCGATGGTGCCGTCACCGGTACGGGTGTCGCCGTGAAGGCGACAGCGACGGAAGTGCGCAAGAGCGAGACCGGCTATGTCCGGCAGTACGCGGCTCTCATCGGGGTCGGCGTCGTGCTGCTCCTCGGCTGGTTCGTGGTGATTCGAGGGATCCTGTGATGTTGGCCGCCGAAACGGGACCCGTCGCGTTCCCCATCCTGACCGCATTGATCCTGACACCGCTCATCGGGTCGGTGCTCGTCGCGCTCCTTCCGCGCAGCCGCCCCGAGTACCCGAAGATGGTCGCGTTGATGGCGTCGGTCGCAACTGCCGCGATGAGCATCTGGCTGATGGCCTCGTTCGAGACCGCCGACCCTGGGTTCCAGTTCGTGTCGATCCACTCGTGGATCGACGCATGGGGCATCTCGTGGCACCTCGGCGTCGACGGCATCTCGCTTTTCCTGGTCGTCTTGACCGGCATCTTGTTCCCGCTCGCCATCCTCGCGGTCGACCCGCACCACGACGAGAAGCCGTACCTTGCCTGGTTGCTCCTGCTGCAGGCCGGGGTGATGGGGAGCTTCCTCAGTCTCGACCTGTTCGTGTTCTTCGTGTTCTTCGAGATCGTCCTGGTCCCGATGTACTTCCTCATCGCCGGCTGGGGCTACGAGAACCGCGTGTTCGCGGCGACGAAGTTCTTCCTCTACACGATGCTCGGTTCCGCGTTCATGCTGGTCGGATTGATCGCCACCGTGGCGATCGCCAGCCGTGAGATCGGGTTCGTCACCTTCGACCTCGTGATCATCGCCGATCAGGCGAACTTCGCGGCGTCGACCGGACGGTGGCTGTTCTTCGCCTTTGCCATCGCATTCGCCGTGAAGGTGCCGCTGGTGCCGCTGCACACCTGGCTGCCCGACGCCCACACCCAGGCACCGACGGCCGGTTCGGTCGTGCTCGCCGGTGTGATGCTCAAGCTCGGTACGTACGGGTTGCTCCGGTTCGGGGTGTATCTGTTCCCCGAAGCGTCGTATTGGAGCCGGAACCTGTGGCTCACGCTCGCCGTGATCGGGATCATCTATGGCGCGATCGCCGCGACGATGCAGAAGGACCTCAAGCGTCTGGTCGCGTACTCGTCGGTCGCCCACCTCGGCTTCATCGTGCTCGGCACGTTCGCCTTCACCACCCAGTCCATGTCCGGTGGCGTGATCCAGATGGTCAACCATGGCGTGTCGACCGGCGCATTGTTCCTGTTCGTCGGGTGGATCTACGAGCGACGCAAGACACGCCAGATCTCCGATCTCAACGGGCTCCAGAAAGTCGCACCGATCTTCGCTGCCGGCTTCATGCTCG